>Ga0247821_10000782_pt1 | contig 17744 bp, 13 predicted proteins | sample 13C_Glycerol_Day_FD_192481 | JGI IMG/M metagenome (GOLD analysis project Ga0247821, IMG submission 192481) | Soil microbial communities from agricultural site in Penn Yan, New York, United States - 13C_Glycerol_Day14 | ecosystem: Environmental > Terrestrial > Soil > Agricultural land | place... | reverse complement strand
GTCGACAAGGGTCCTGGTGATGTGGCCCGGGTACCCGCCGCCGTGACCGAACACCTGCCGCTCGCCGACCTTCGTCACCGACAGACCGAGGCCGTACCGCGCCTTCTCGTCGGAACCGGTCGTCCACAACGGGTGCTGCATCTCACGCTTCGACTTGTCCGACAGCAGCCGGTCGTCGCCGGCCAGGTGCGCGGAGAAGTAGGTCACCAGGTCTCGCGCGTTGCCGAAGAACCCGGTCGCCGAGGCCAGCGCCCGGGTGTCGACGTGCTCGATCGGGACGCGCTTGTCGGCGTACGACAGCGCGCTGTACCCGGCGGCGTACTCGGCCAGCCGGGACGGGTCCAGCTCCGGGCCGAGGCCCGCCAGCCCGAGCTTGTCGACAATCGCGGTCTGGACATACGAGTTGTACGACGTACCGCTCGCGGCCTCGATCACCAGACCGAGCAGGCCGTAGCCGATGTTGGAGTACTTGAAGCGGTCGTTCTCCGGGATCACGGCCGACGACGCCTGCCGCAGTACGTCGAGCAGCTGGTCGCGGTCCGGGAAGCTCCGGGACAGCTGCCACCAGTCGGCGTCCAGGCCGTCGCGCGTGACACCGCCCGCATGCGCGAGCAGTTCCCGGACCGTCCGCTGGCCGAGCGGCGTACCGACGATCTCGGTGACGTGCTGCTCCGCCTTGTCGTCCAGCCGCAACCGGCCCTGCTCGACCAGTTGCAGCACGGCCGTCCCGGTGAACGTCTTGGAGTGCGACGCGATCCGGAACAGGTGCTGCTCGGTCAGCGGTACGTCGTTCTCCACGTCGGCGAGACCGTACGCGCCGGAGAACGCGACGGCGTCTCCGGCGTACACCGCGACCTGGACCCCGGGGACCCGCTGGTAGTGCTGGTTGAACGCCAGCCAGCTGTCGTAGTAGGCGAGTACCTCGGTCAAGCTCTGGGTCACGGCGGTCTCCTGGACGGATCGGCGGATGGAGATCAGAACGGCAGTTCAGTCATACCTTCCGCCTCAGGGTCAGCTCAAAGACGCTTCAGCAGCAACTTGACCGCGAGTCCCGCGAAGCGCTCACCCAACGTGGCGGCGTGACTGAATGACGCGGAATCGTCCCGCGACGTAGGCGCCGTCGGTGTAGGTCGCGTTCGCGGCCGGGTTCGCGCCGGTGCCGTGGAAGTCGCTGAAGGCGGCCGACTGGTTCACGAAGACCTGGCCGGTGAGGTTCTCCGAGAGGGCGACACCGGCGTCGAGCGCGGCCTCGCGGGCCTCCTCGAGCACCTTCTCGTCGGTCGAGTAGATCCCGGCCGTCATCGCGCCGTCCTCGGTGACGGTCGAGCGGAACACGTCGATCGACTGCGCGGTGTCGGCGGTCTTGACCAGGAAGGACACCGGGCCGAAGCACTCGCGGGAGTACACCTCGGCGTCCTTGGCGTCGATCGCGACGAGCAGCGGCGTCCGGACGACCGCGTCCGGGAAGGCCGGGTGCTCGATCGCGCGGGACGCCAGCACGACGTCGCCGTACTCGTCGGCGAGCTCGAGGCGGCTGATCACGGCCTGGTTCACGATGCCGCCGAGGATCTCGACCGCGCGGGCGTCGTCGCCGAGCAGCTTGGAGATCGCCGTCGCGATGCCGGCGCCGACCTCCTCGAAGGACTTGTGGCCCTCGTCGGTCTCGATCCCGCCGGCCGGGACGAACAGGTTCTGGGTGGTGGTGCACATCTGGCCGGAGTACAGGCTCAGGGTGAAGGCGAGGTTGTTGCAGAGCGCCTTGAAGGAGTCGGTGGAGTCGATGACGACCGCGTTCACACCGGCCTTCTCGGTGAACACCGTCGCCTGGGTCGCGTTCTGCTCCAGCCATTCGCCGAACTCGCTGCCGCCGGTGAAGTCGATCAGCTTCACCTCGGGCCGGGTCGCCAGCGGCTTGGCCAGGCCGTCACCGGCCCGCTCGGCGGCCAGGGTGACCAGGTTCGGGTCGAAGCCGGCCTCGGCCAGCACCTCGCGGCACACGTCGACGGTGATCGCCAGCGGCAGCACGGCCAGCGGGTGCGGCTTCACGACGACCGCGTTGCCGGTGACGAGGGACGCGAACAGGCCCGGCCACGAGTTCCAGGTCGGGAACGTGTTGCAGCCGATCACGAGCGCGACACCACGGCCGGTGACGGTGAACGTCTTCTCCATCCGGATCGGGTCGCCCTTGGCCGGCTTCTCCCAGGTCGCGGTGGCCGGGTAGCGGCTCATCTCCTCGTACGCGTACGCGACCGCCTCCAGCGCGCGGTCCAGCGCATGCGCGCCGCCGGCCTGGAACGCCATCACGAACGCCTGACCACTGGTGTGCTGAACCGCGTTGGCCAGCTCGAACACCCGCTTGTGCAGCCGGTCGAGGATCTCCAGCGTGACCCCGGTCCGCCCGTCGATCCCGGCCCGGCGCCAGTCCGCGAGACCCTGCTGCGCCGCGGTCAGCAGCTCGTCCAGGCCGTCCTCGACCATCCGGGGGTACGAGACGTCCATGCTGATGCCGTACGGCGACTGCTCGGTCACGACCGTGCCGCGCGCGCCGGGGATGTCGAGCGCGTACGTCGTCCCCAGGTGGGCCTCGAAGGCCGCCTTGCCGTCGGCCGCCGCGGTCTCGCCGTACACGCGGGGGCTGGGCGACTCCGGGAACGCGGAGTGGTACCCGCGGTCGTGGATCGCCTTCAGCGCGCCGTTCAGGCGATCGCGGTGGGAAGAGAGCAGGTCGGTGGTCATGGCTGCGATGTTACAGTCGTTGACGCGATTCGGACTAGGGTGTCACAAGGCTCTTCTCGATTGGGCAGCGTATGGACGACTTGGCGGCGCGCGTGGCCGCGGCGATGTGGGCGGAGGACACGGCCAGCGCCGGGTTGGGGATGCGCCTGGTCGCGGTCGGCGAGGGCACCGCGCGGCTCGAGATGACCGTCCGCGAGGACATGGTCAACGGGCACGGGATCGCGCATGGTGGATTCGTGTTCACGCTGGCCGACTCGGCGTTCGCGTTCGCCTGCAACTCCCGCAACCGGGTGACGGTCGCGCAGGCCTGCGACATCGTGTTCGTGGCCCCGGCCCGCCGCGGCGACCTGCTCGTCGCCGACGCCCGGGAGCGCACCGCGTTCGGCCGGAACGGGATCTACGACATCACCGTCACCCGCGGCGACGAGGTGATCGCCGAGTTCCGCGGCCGCAGCCGCCAACTGTCCGGAACGATCCTTTCGGAGGAAGCACATGAGTCATGAGGCCTTTCTCGTCGACGGCGTCCGGACGCCGATCGGACGGTACGGCGGTGCGCTGTCAGCGGTCCGCCCCGACGACCTGGCGGCGCACGCGATCTCGTCGCTGCTGAACCGGACCGCGCTGGACCCGGCGCTGATCGACGACGTGATCCTCGGCTGTGCGAACCAGGCCGGCGAGGACAACCGCAACGTCGCGCGGATGGCGGTGCTGCTCGCCGGGCTGCCGGACTCGGTCCCGGGCACGACGATCAACCGGCTCTGCGGATCGGGCCTGGACGCGGTCGCGTACGCCGCCCGGTCGATCATTGCCGGGGACAACGACATCGTGGTGGCCGGCGGGGTGGAGTCGATGTCGCGGGCGCCGTTCGTGATGCCGAAGGCGACGACCGCGTTCTCGCGGCAGGCCGAGGTGTTCGACACCACGATCGGGTGGCGCTTCGTGAACCCGGCGCTCAAGGCGCAGTACGGGATCGACTCGATGCCGGAGACGGCCGAGAACGTCGCGGCCGAGTTCGGGATCAGCCGTGAGGATCAGGATCTCTTCGCGCTGCGGTCGCAGCAGCGGGCCGCCAAGGCGCAGGCCAACGGGCGGCTTGCCGAGGAGATCGTCGCGGTCGACGTGCCGGGGAAGCGAGGTGCGGTGACTGTTGTCGATGTCGATGAGCATCCGCGGGAGACGTCGCTCGAAGCCTTGGCTGGTCTGAAGACTCCTTTCCGATCGCCTGGGACTGTGACGGCCGGGAACGCCTCCGGAGTGAACGACGGGGCGGCGGCTTTGCTGGTGATGAGCGGGGAGGCCGTGGAGGAGCACGGGATCACGCCGATTGCCCGGGTGGTGGGGACGGCGGCGGCCGGCGTACCGCCTCGGATCATGGGGATCGGGCCGGCGCCCGCGACGCGGAAGCTGCTCGACCGCACCGGCGTCGCGCTGTCCGATGTCGAGGTGATCGAGCTGAACGAGGCCTTCGCGTCGCAGTCGCTCGCCGTACTGCGGGAACTCGGCCTGCCCGACGACGCCGACCACGTCAACCCGAACGGCGGCGCCATCGCCCTGGGCCACCCGCTCGGGATGTCCGGCGCCCGTCTCGCCCTCACCGCGGCCCTGGAGCTTCGCCACCGCGACGCCCGGTACGCCCTGGCCACCATGTGCATCGGCGTCGGTCAGGGCATCGCGACCCTGCTCGCCCGTCCCTGAGGAGTCGTCATGCTGGGTGATGCCTGCCCGATGGAGTTGCGCGACCCCGGCGAACGGCTGTCGGTCGACGAACTGCGGTCCCGCCAGTTGTCGTTGCTGCAGGCAACCGTACGGCGGGCGTACGAGAACGTCCCGCACTATCGCGCGGCGTTGGACTCGGTCGGCTTCAAGCCCGGTGACCTGCAGTCCTTGGAGGATCTGTCCCGCCTGCCGTTCACCGCGAAGAACGACCTCCGGGACAACTACCCGTTCGGGATGTTCGCGGTGCCCCGGACCGAGGTGGTCCGGGTCCATGCGTCGTCGGGCACGACCGGGCGGCCGACGGTGGTCGGGTACACGCGGCGGGACCTGGACAACTGGGCCGATCTGATGGCGCGCTCGATCCGCGCCGCCGGCGGGCGCGCGGGGGATGTCTGTCACGTCGCCTACGGGTACGGGCTGTTCACCGGCGGGCTGGGCGCGCACTACGGGGCCGAGCGACTCGGCTGCACCGTCGTACCGGTGTCCGGCGGGATGACCGAGCGGCAGGTCGACCTGATCCGGGACTTCGGGGCGCGGATCATCATGGTCACGCCGTCGTACTTCCTCTCGATCGTCGACGAGATGACCGAGCGCGGCCTCGATCCCCGCGACACGTCGCTGCGGATCGGGATCTTCGGCGCCGAGCCGTGGACCGAGCAGATGCGGCAGGAGGTCGAGGAGCGCACCGGGATCCACGCGGTCGACATCTACGGCCTGTCCGAGGTGATGGGGCCGGGGGTCGCGCAGGAATGCGTCGAGACCAAGGACGGCCTGCACATCTGGGAGGACCACTTCTACCCGGAGATCATCGACCCGGTCACCGGCGAGGTGCTCCCGGACGGCTCCGAGGGCGAACTGGTCTTCACCACGCTCACCAAGGAGGCCTTCCCGGTCCTGCGATACCGCACCCGCGACCTCACCCGCCTGCTCCCCGGCACCGCGCGCCCCGGGCTGCGCCGGATGGAGAAGATCACCGGCCGTACCGACGACATGATGATCGTCCGCGGCGTGAACGTCTTCCCCACCCAGATCGAGGAACAGATCCTCCTGGTCGAAGGCCTCACCCCGCACTACCTCTGCGTCCTGACCCGCCCGCACCGCCTCGACGAACTGACGGTCCAGGTGGAAGCGGCCCCCGACCTCACTGACCACACCACCGCCGCCGCAACCCTGTCCCGCCGCATCAAGGACCGCGTAGGCATCACCGCCACCGTCGAGGTCGTCGCCCCCCACGCCCTCGAACGCTCCCTGGGCAAAGCAAAACGCATCCGGGACGACCGCCGCTAGCGGCTGGTCAGCCGAGACGTCGTGGCCGAACATCCCCCGCAAGCCGACCTTGAGCCCCCACCGACCATTCCGGGCCGCCGTAAATGGTTGGTCGGTGCACAAAGTCCAGCGGTACGGTGCGCACATATGACTCAAGTAGAACGGCCGCCGCTGACTGCGGACGAGCGCACACAGTTGATCGGATGGCTCGACCTGCAGCGGTCCTTCGTCCGGATGAAATGCACCGGCCTCAGCGAGGAAGATGCCCACCGCAAGGTCCTGCCGACCTCGCCACTGATGACACCGGCCGGACTGGTCGCACACCTGCGCTGGGTCGAGTACACCTGGTTCCAGATGGGGATCGCCGGCGTCCCGGACACCGGCCAGACGCCGTGGACCGAGGATGGGCACGTCGACGCGGAGATGTTCGTCGACGACGTACCGATCGCGCAGCTGCTGGACGAGTACGACGAGGAGTGCCGTCGCTCGAACGCCACCATCGCCGACCTCTCCCTCGACGTCGTCGAGCGCGGCCGCCCCGCGGAGGAGGCCGCCTCGCTGCGGTTCGCGCTGTGCCACATGATCGAGGAGACCGCGCGGCACGTCGGCCACCTGGACATCATCCGGGAGCTGATCGACGGCGTGAAGGGCTACACCGAACCGGAGTGACGCAACCCGGTTACGGCCGCGCCGAGGGGTGGATAGGATGTCCGGCATCTGGCACGGGGTAGCGACAAGAGGTGTGATGAGGGAACCCTCCGTACGCCGTTATTCCGGGCGGTCAGTCGAGGAGTGGAAGGCCGCGCGCCGGGAACGGCTACTGGCCGCCGCGCTCGAACTCTTCGGGACCGAAGGATATCCGGCGACATCCGTGGAACGCCTGTGCACACAGGCGAAAGTGTCCACCCGGCACTTCTACCACGAGTTCCAGAACAAGGAAGCCGTGCTGCTCGCGGTGCACGCGCAGGTGATCGAGCTGGCGGTCCGGAGCACCGGAGACGCGCTCCGCCGGACCGCCGACCGGCCGGTCCGGGAGCGGATCACCGCGGCCGTCGACTCGTACCTGCGGACCATCATGACCGACCTCCGGCGGGCCCGGATCTCGTTCGTCGAGGTCGTCGGCGCCAGCCCCGCGGTCGAGGAGCAGCGGATCGCGTTCCGCGACCTGCTGATCAGGAACGTCCGGGACCTCGGCGACACCGCGGTCGAGCGCGGCGAGATCAAGCGCAAGGATTTCCGGTTCCTCGCGCTGGCGTTCTTCGGTGCGGTCAACGCGGTCGTCCACGACTGGATGCTCACCGAGCCCCGGCCATTGGAGCAGAAGGTCCAGAACTCCCTCCGCGACCTGGCTGTGGAGCTGATTACGGCCTAATCCGTGGCGTAGCGCTTGCGGAGTTCGGCGACCGCGTCGATGCGGGTCAGCGCGGCGCCTTCGTCGTACGCCGTCTCGTACGCTTCGTTGCCCAGGGCATCACGCAGGCCGTCGACGAGACGCTGGACGTCGGCGTCCGGGATCGCTCGGGTGCCCTTGATCGCGGCCGCGAGACCGAGCGTGCGGGCGGCGGCCGTCAGCTCGGCGGCCTGTGTCCGGGCGGCCAGCACCAACGAGTCCACCGACGTCTCGACAACGGCGGCCGCGACCGGCATGTCCTCCGTGCCGAGCGCGAGCTGGACCGCCTCCCGGCCGCAGCGTTGCGCCTGCTCGACGTCGCCGGTCGACGCGTAGATCCGGCTCAGCTGCGAGAGCAGCGCCGCCTGACCGTGCGGTGCGATCCGCTCCGCCGCGGCGTCGAGCATCGAGTAGCCGCGCTCCGCGAGCTCTTTCGCCTCGTCGAAGCGGCCCGTGCGGTGCGCGAGTCGCGCGAGTCCCATCAGCGCCATCGCCTGGCTGCCGCGCGAGCCGGTCTCCTCGGACAGTCGCATCGCGCGCTCCAGGTCGGCCCGGGCGCCGTCGTGGTCGCCCAGCTCGGTCCGGCTCATTGCGCTACTGCCGAGCAGTTGGGCAACGCCTTCCGTCGTACCGAGCTCCTCGACGAGCCGCAGCGCCTCGGTGAGCGACTCCAGCGCCTCGGCGTGCTCCCCGTGGCCGGCCTTGTAGCCCGCGAGGCCGCGCAGCGCCATCGACATACCGAACCGGTCGCCGAGCTCGCGGAAGCCGTCGAGCGCGATGGTCAGGTTGACCGCCATCTCCTCGATCTCGCCTTCGTTCTCGCGGAACATCGCGCCGCACATCACGCCCATGTTCCGGATCCAGGGATCCGGGTGCCGGCCGGCGGCCTCGAGCTCGGCGAAGCAGGTCGCCTTGTCCCGCCGGATCGCCGCCCACACCGCATTCGTGAACAGGCCGATGCCGGAGTCGACGAGCATCCGGTGCCGACGGGTCATCCAGCGGACCGTCGCGAGTCCACGGATCATCTGCTGGAAGGACGTGGCCGGGTCCTCCTCGGTGGACATCCGGCCGAGCGCGAGCAGGTACAGCGCCTCGGCCTTGTCCAGCGGAACGGTCGGGCCGGGGACGGCGAGGGCGGCCTGCATCCAGCTCACCGCTTCGGCGGGGCGACCGCTCATCGTCCAGTACTCACCCAGGACGGCGACCATCTGGACGGCGACCCGTGCCGACCCGGCGTCAATTGCCGTCCGCAGGGCGTCGAGCAGGTTCTCGTTGTCGGCGGTCAGGCGGGCGATCCACTCGATCTGCTCACCGGTCCGCAGCTTCGGTCGCGCCTTACGCAGCATGCGGCTGAAGTAGGTCCGGTGCGCGTGCCGGAAGCGCTCGTACTCGCCGGAGGCCTTCAGCTGCTCGGCGCCGTATGCACGGACCGTCTCCAGCATCCGATAGCGCACCGACCGCTCGTCGGCGGCCGCCTCGACCAGCGACTTGTCCACCAGGGACGCGAGGACCCCGAGCACGGACTCGGCGGGGATGGTCTCGTCGCTGCAGATCTGCTCCGCGGCCTCGAGCGTCGCACCGCCCGAGAACAGTGAGAGTCGCCGGGCCACCGCCTGCTCGTCCGGGTCCAGCAGGTCCCAGCTCCACTCCACCACCGCGCGCAGGGTCTGGTGGCGCGGCAGGGCGGTCCGGGAGCCACTGGTCAGCAGCCGGAACCGATCCGCGAGCCGGTCCACGATCTGCGGCGGGGTCAGCGCCCGCAGCCGGGCCGCCGCGAGCTCGATCGCCAGCGGCATACCGTCCAGCCGCCGGCAGATCTCCGCGACCGCCTCCCGGTTGGTGTCGGTCAGCTGGAAGTCAGGACGTACGGCGCGGGCGCGGTCGACGAAGAGCTGCACGGCCGGGTACGCGTCGGTGGCCGCGTGCTCCGGGGGCATCCCGAGGGGACCGACCGGATGCAGGTGCTCGCCGGGGATGCTCAGCGGCTCACGGCTCGTGGTCAGCACCCGCAGCCGCGGGCAGGACGCGAGGAGCGAGTCGACGAGTCCGGCGACCTCTTGGACCAAGTGCTCGCAGTTGTCGAAGACGAGCAGGATGCGCCGGTCACCGATGACCTCGACGAGTCGCAGGGTCGCTGCGCGGCTGGTCGGGATGTGCTTGGGCGCAAGGCGCGCCGGTGCAATGTCGACGTACTCGCTGGCACCCAGCGTGGACAGGACGGTGGGCGCCACATCGGCCGCGTCACCGAGCGGCGCGAGCTCAACGAACCAGATGCCGTCACCGGACTGGCCCACCAGCGAGCGCCCGGTCTCGGTGGCCAGTCGGGTCTTTCCGGCACCACCCGGTCCGACCATGGTCACCAAGCGGGTCCCGTTGCTCAGCAGGCGCGTCAGCTCGGCCACGTCCTCCCGGCGGCCGACAAAGCTGGTCAACGGAGCACGCAGGTTGCTGCGGGGCGCTACGGGCGCTGGCACGGCGGCGGTCTTCGCAGCCGGGTCTACTGCGTCGCCACGCAGTACAGAGACGTGGAGGTCGCGCAGACGTGTGCCGGGGTCAGCGCCCAGCTCGTCGGCCAGCGTGGTGCGAATACGCTCGTACGCCGCGAGGGCCTCCGCCTGGCGACCGTCGGCGTACAAGGCGCGGATCAGAAGCTCGTGGATGCGCTCGCGGAGTGGATGGGTGACAGCCAGATGCTCCAGGTCGCTGGTCAGGTCGCGGGCATGGCCGGAGCTGACCGCAGCCTCGGCCAGGTCCTCCGACGCGGCCAGGCGCAGCTCCGCGAGCCGGTCCGCCTCGACCGCGGCGAACGGCAGGTCGCGGAGGTCGGTCAGGGCCTCGCCGCGCCACAGCTTCTCGGCCTGGGTGAGGAGCGCGTGCGCCTGCTCCGGGTCGGTCGTGAGCAGCGCGCGCCCTCGCCGTACCAGCTCTTCGAACTGGAGGGCGTCGACGCAGTCCGGCCCCAGCGTCAGGGTGTAGCCGGCCGGGCTGGACTGGACGGAGACGCTCGACTCGGTGGCCGGCAGACTCGCCCGCAGGCGCGACACGAGGGACTGCAGAGCGTTCGCGCTCGGGGCCTGACTGCCCCACAGTCCGTCGACCAGGGTCTCGACGCTCACCGGCCGACCGGCGCTCAACGCCAGCCGCGCGAGCAGCCCGCGCAGGCGGACGCCGCGGATGTCGAGCGGAGTCCCGTCGGCCGCCCACATCGCGAGAGGCCCAAGCACCGCTATGCGCACCCCACCAGCCTCGCACATCCTCCCGACCAAACACCCGTGCCTTTTGTCATCCCGGAGCCTAAGGTCGGGGTTCGTGACTGAAATCGCCGCGCAGACCCAGGTCGCGCTCTCCAGAATCGTCGCTGAACGTCAATCCAAGGGCCGGGTGCCGGGCGTGGTGGGCGCTGTTGCCCGCGCCGGTTCGCTGGCCTGGTCTGCCGGGATCGGATCGGCGGACTTGGAGAAGCCCGGCGTCCCGCCGACCGCGGACACGCAGTTCCTGATCGCGTCGCAGAGCAAGACGCTGACCGCGGTGGCGATCATGGCGCTGCGCGACGAGGGCAAGCTCAGCCTCGACGACACGATCGAGAAGCTGATCCCGGACAGCACGCACGAGGGCATCACCGTGCGGCAGATGCTCAGCCACGCCAGCGGCATGCAGCGCGAGCCGGTCGGCGACGTGTGGGACCTGATGAAGTTCCCGTCCCGCGAGGAACTGGTGCCGGGCTGGAACGCGGCGGAGCGGATCGGCAAGCCGCACCACCGGTTCCACTACTCCAACCTGGTGTTCTCGCTGCTCGGCGAGATCGTCGCGCGGCTCGACGGCCGGTCCTGGTACGACGCGGTCAAGGCGCGGATCCTGGACCCGCTGGAGATGCGCCGGACCACGGTCGGGATGGACGGCGGGTCGGCGCAGACCGGGTACTACGTGCCGCCGTGGTCCGACGTACCGGTCCGCGAGCCGTTGCTGGACATCGGCGCGATGGACGCCTGCGGCGGGCTCGCGTCGACCGCCGAGGACCTGGCGAAATGGGCCATGTTCGTCGCGAACCCGGTCGACGAGGTGCTGTCGAAGGACACCCTGGACGAGATGTGCCACGTGCAGATCATGGCCGACGTCGACCGCTGGCAGCTCGCCTTCGGGCTCGGGTTCATGCTGCTGCGCCGCGGCGACCGGCTGTTCGTCGGCCACGACGGCGGGATGCCCGGACACATCACGTCGACCTTCGTCGACCGCTCGTCCGGTACGGCGGGGATCGCGCTCTTCGGGTCCACGTCGTCGCCGGCGCCGAGCGCGCTGGCCACCGACCTGATCATCAAGGTCCTGGAGGACGACCCGCTGCCGCCGGAGGCCTGGGTCCCCGGCACCTCGGTCCCCGACGAGCTGTCCGGCGTCCTCGGCACCTGGTTCTCCGAGGGCTCGCCGTTCGTGTTCTCGGTGAAGCAGGGCGTCCTGGAGGCGAAATCCCCGGCCGCCGCCGAGTACCAGTCCCCCGCCGTCTTCGAGCGTCTGTCCGAGGACGTCTACCGCACCGTCTCCGGCCGCGAGACCGGCGAGCTGCTGCGGATCACCCGCGACCCGGCCGGCCATCCCACAAAGTTGCACTGGGCAACCTACCTCTGCACCCGTGAGCCGTTGTCCTTCGGCGAACTCAGCGGCGTCTAGACCACGCAGAAGTCGTTGCCTTCAGGGTCTGCCATCCACAGGTGGTCGAGCTCGGTGGAGTTGTCCATCGGGACTTCCCGGACCACGGTGGCGCCGGCTTTGGTGAGGGTTTCGGCGGTGGCGCGGATGCGTTGCTCGCGGAGGTGTTGCGGTTCCGCGCGGCCGCCGGCCACCTGAAGGTCGAGGTGCAGGCGGTTCTTGACCGTGCGCGGCTCGGGGACCTTGAGGAAGGAGATGGACGGCAGCACACCCTCGGGATCGGAGATCGAGGCGCCGTCGCCCCACTCCTCCTCGGGGACCTCCAGGTCGGTCAGCCAGGCCTCCCAGGTGTCCCAGCCCGGCGGCGGATCGGACTCCGTGTAGCCGAGCGCCGTACACCAGAAGCGCGCGACCAGCGCCGGATCGGCACAGTCGATGGTGAGCGTCCAGTTGGTCGTCATACCGACCACTCTGGCGCTCACCACCGACAGATTCGCTGCTATCAGGTACGGCGGCGGTAGGCGCGGATCGCCAGCGGGGCGAAGACCGCGACCAGGCCGACCATCCAGGCCAGCGTGATCAGCAGCGGCTTCTCGATCGGGCCGCCGAGCATCAGGCCGCGCATCGTGTCGACCAGGTACTTGACCGGGTTGATTTTCACGAACGCCTGCAGGAAGCCGGGCAGCGTGTCGGTCTGCACGAACACGTTGCTGCCGAAGGTGAGCGGGAACATCACCAGGAACGCGACACCCTGCACACCCTGCGCGGTCTTCAGCGACAGTCCGAGCCAGACCCAGATCCAGCACATCGACAGCGCGAACGCCAGGACGACCACCAGCGCGAGGACGCCGTACCCGACGCCGTTCTGGAACCGGAAGCCGAGCGCGAACCCGGTCCCCATCAGGATCACGATCGACAACGTGTACCGGACCGCGTCGCCGAGCACCGCGCCGACCAGCGGCGCCACGCGGGCGATCGGCAGCGACCGGAACCGGTCGAACACGCCCTTCGCGAAGTCGTCGTTCAGCGCGACCCCGGTGCCCATCGTCGAGAACACGACCGTCTGCACCAGCAGACCGGGCAGCAGGAACGGCAGGTAGTCACGCCAGCCGGCGCCCTGCGCGATCGCCCCGCCGAACACGAACAGGAACAGCACCAGGAAGATGATCGGCTGGAACGTCACGTCCGCCAGCGCTTCCGGGTTCTGCCGGATCCGTACGACGTTCCGCCAGGCCAGCGTCAGGCTCTGCTGCACCCACGCCAGCGGATTGGCGCGCCTGGCGACGTGCGCCGGCTCGAGTGTCGCGGTGGTCATCGGCCCACTCCTTCCAGGATCTTCTGCTCTTCGGCGGTGTGCCCGGTCAGCGCCAGGAACACCTCGTCCAGGCTGGGCAGCCGCAGCGACAGCTCGGTCACCGCGATCCCCGCCTCGTCCAGCCGCCGTACGACGACGGGCATCGACGAGCCGTCCGTCACCGGCACGCTCACCAGCGCGTTGACGACGTCGACGGAGGGCCGGGTACCGACCGACTCGGAGACGATGGCCGCGACCCGCTCGAGGTGCGCGGGCTCCGCCGGACGGACGTCCAGCGACTGTTTGCCTGCCTGCGCCTTCAGCTCGGCCGGCCGCCCGTTCGCGACCACGGCGCCCTTGTCGAACACCACGATCGAGTCGGCCAGCGCATCGGCCTCTTCCAGGTACTGCGTGGTGAGCAGGACCGTGGTCCCGTCGAGCACCAGGTTGCGGACCGTCTCCCAGACGCCGTTGCGGGCGTGCGGGTCCAGACCGGTCGTGGGCTCGTCCAGGTACAGGATGCTCGGGTTGCCGACCAGACTCGCGGCCAGGTCGAGCCGGCGGCGCATACCGCCGGAGTACGTCTTCGCGATCCGGTCACCGGCGTCGGTCAGCTCGAACCGCTCCAGCAACTCGTCCGCCTTGGCGCGGGCCTGCGGCCGCGAGTACCCGAGCAGCCGGCCGATCATGATCAGGTTCCGGCGGCCGGACATGTCCTCGTCGACCGAGGCGTACTGCCCGGTCAGGCCGATGATGCTGCGGACCTTGCCGGCCTCCCGGACGACGTCGTACCCGCCGACCCTGGCGTGACCGCCGTCCGGCCGGAGCAGGGTGCCGAGGATTCGGACCGCGGTCGTCTTGCCGGCGCCGTTCGGGCCGAGGACCCCGAGAACGGTGCCGGTCGGCACGCTCAGGTCGACGCCGGCAAGCGCGGTCGTAGTGCCATATTTCTTGACCAAGCCGACCGCCTCGATGGCGACCTGGTTCGTTGTGGTCATCGGTTCCTCCCAGTTGACTCACTTCACTGGGATTACCGTGCCGCGGTGCTCTGGCACCGGCCTGGCACTCCGCTGTCAGGCCGCTGTCTCAGCCTTTCAGCGGGACGATCTGGTTGGCGAGGAGCGCCTGGTACGCCTCCGGGTTGTAGCGCGCCAGGTGACCGCGGGCCTTCCGCCGGTACTTGAGGATCTGCCGGGTGCCGATCGCCCACAGCACATACTGGAACGCGAGCGCGAACTTGAAGTCGTCGATCGACTGCGGGGCGCCACCGGACGACGCGTCGAGCAGGATGCCGACCATGCCGATGCAGATCAGCGTGGCGATGAAGCCGCCGGTGTTGACCATCCCGTTGGCCGCGCCGAACCGTGTCGTCGGGTTGAAGGTCCGGGCGTAGTCCAGGCCGAGCATCGAGCCCGGTCCACCGGCAGCCTGTACGACGATCAGCAGCAGGAGCACGGGCAGCGGAGCACGCCCCGGCCAGAGCAGTACGACGGTCCACATGACCACGGAGCCGGCGATCACCGCCAGCACGATCCACGACCGGTAGAACGGGAACTTGGCGGCGTACCGCCCGACCAGAGGCCCGTAGCAGAGGCCGGCCAGCACCGGAATGATCAGCATGGCCGCAGCGGTCGTCGGAGCGAGTCCTTGACCCTGCACCAGGAAAGGGAAGCCCCAGAGCAGGCCGAACGTGCTGCCGGAGAAGCTGGTGGTGAAGTGCGTCCACAGGCCCAGCCGCGTGCCCGGCTCCTTCCAGGCGCGGCGCAGGTTGCGCTTCACCTCGTGCAGCGGCTGCTTGGCGCGGCGGAGCGGCTCGTCGTACGGGGTGTTCTTCACGAGGAACAGGACGAGCAGTCCGGTCACCACGCTCAGCAGGCTCGCAGCAGCGAATGTCGGCGTCCAGCCGAAGGCGTGGAAGGCAGCAGCCATCGGCACGGTCGACATGATCGCTCCGAGACCACCGAGCATTCCGGTCGCCTGTGACATCACCGGCTGGCGTAGCGCGGGGAACCACGACATGACCACACGCAGCACGCTGATGAAGACCAGTGCGTCCCCGACACCTAGTACGGCGCGTGCGGCGAGCGCGGCGGGGTAGGAATCGACCAGGCTGAAGGCTGACTGCGCTACGAAGAGCAGACCGGACGCAGCGATCAGCAGGCGCTTGGAGCCGTACCGATCGAGCAGTACGCCGACCGGCACCTGCATCGCGGCGTACACCGTGAGCTGGACGACCGTGAAGCTGGCCAGGGCGGATGCGGAGATGTCGAAGCGCTCGGCGGCCTGCAGTCCGGCGACGCTCATCGAGCCGCGGTGCAGCACCGTCACGAGGTACGTCAGGACAGCAGTGGCCCACACCGCCCAGGCTCGCCGTCCGCCCAGGGGGAAGAGAAGTTCGGTCACCGAGTGCCCCGCAGATCTGTCGCGGCTTCGGCGATGTGAGCGACGACGAGCTCGCGGAAGCGTTTGACGCTGTTGCCGCCGAGCGCGTCGATCATCTCCTGGTGCGCGGTGATCGACTTGTCCATCCGGGCCGGCTGCACCTCGATACCGGGCACGCCCATCCGGACCTGCCGGTCCCGCAGGCTGTTGTAGAGCTTGGCGAGGATCTGGTTGCCGGCGGCACCGACAATGGCCTCGTGGAACGCGCGGTCCGCCTCCAGGAAGCTCTTCGCGTCCCCGGTCTTGCGACAAGCGCGCATCTCGTCGACGCGCTGCGTCAGGGTCTCGATCAGCTGCTTGCGGCGCGGCCACACCTTGGCGGCGGCGTGCGTCTCGATCAGCTCGCGGGCCTCGAGGACGTCCTCGATCTCCTGCGGCAGCACCGGGAGAACCAGCGCGCCCTTCTTCGGGTACAGCTTGACGAGGCCGGACTCCTCCAGGCGCAGCAGCGCCTCGCGCACCGGCGTACGGGAGACGCCGACCGCCGTCGCGAGCTCGCCCTCGGTGAGCAGCTCGCCCCCGGGATACGCCCGGTCCAGGATCGCTGCCTTCACGTATGCATACACGCGCTCGGCTGCGGGGATCTTCTCCACCCCCGGCGCCGCCTCGACGACCACGCGGGCGATCTCCGCGGTCTCGTCACCCAACACCAACGCGTCCGGCGCCTGCACCGGCTCCCCGCTTGCCACTGAACTCCCACCCATACGACTCGTATCTGTGTTGTATCTATCTTACACACACAGGTAATCCACCGCGGGCGGCCGATATTCCCCAGCTTGTCCACGAGTTATCCACAGGCAGATCCACAGGATGTGGGCAACGGAGCGTCATGCAGGGTTTCCCTAGCGTTGTGGATGAACGACTCCGCCGGTCGGCGATTCGTCCTAGAGTCTCGGGTTACCGGCCTGGGCCCGTCCGCCTGGGCGCTGCCCTGAGGAGGCACCTTGTCCCGAACGTCCCGTCCCCGCCGGCTGGCGGCCGGCCTGTCCGCCGCCGCGCTGGCGTGCGTGTCCCTTGCCGCCGCGACCGAAGCCAGCGCCGCCACGCCGGACGCCGCCGGTCCGCTGATGAATTACGTGGTCAACACGAAGGCCACGCCGGGTCACGTCCGCAAGGCCGAAGACGCGGTCAAGGACGCGGGCGGCACCGTGCTCACGTCGTACCGGCAATTCGGTGTGGTGGTCGCGCAGTCGACCAACCCCAACTTCCGGACCGACATCCGCGCGACGCACAACGGGCGCGAGGTGCAGTCCGTCGGCGCCACCCGGACCGCCGCGGTCAGCGAAGGCCCCGGCGGGCTGAACGGCATCGACGACGCCGAGGCGACCCCCGTCCTCGACCCGCGCGAGGGCGAGCAGTGGGACATGGTCCAGATCAAGGCGGACCAGGCGCACGCGGTCACCGACGGCTCCCGGAGCGTCCTGGTCGGCATCAACGACAGCGGCGTCGACGACACCCACCCCGATCTCGCGCCGAACTTCGACGCCGCCGACTCGGTCAACTGCGTGAACAACGGCGTACCGGACACCACCACAGGCGCCTGGCGGCCGACGACCAGCTCGCACGGCACCCACGTCGCCGGCACGGTCGCGGCGGCCCGCAACGGCGTCGGCATCGTCGGCGTCGCGCCCGGCGTGCGGATCGCGTCCGTCAAGGTCGTGAACGACGACGGCTTCATCTACCCGGAGTACTCGATCTGCGGGATCGTGTGGGCCGCGCAGCACAACATGGCCGTGACGAACCACAGCTACTTCATCGACCCGTTCGAGTTCTGGTGCAACGACAACGGCGACCAGGGCGCCGTACAGGAAGCCGTCCGGCGCGCGTACGCGTGGGCGAGCGACGAAGGCACGCTCTCGGTCGCGGCCGCCGGCAACTCGAACTACGACCTGTCCAACAAGACCACGGACAGCAACAGCCCGAACGACACGACCCCCGTCACGCGGACGATCAACAACGACTGCCTCGACATGCCGACCGAGCTGCCCGGCGTCATCACCGTCGCCAGCACCACCCAGGCCCGCGCGAAGAGCAGCTTCTCCAACTTCGGCCTGAACAAGATCGACGTCGCCGCCCCCGGCAGCTCGATCCTCTCCACGCTCCCCGGCAACCGCTACGGCCTCGCCAGCGGTACGTCGATGGCCTCGCCGCACGTCACCGGCGTAGCGGCCCTGATGAAGTCCACCCACCCGTGGTGGGGCCCGCGTGACATCGAACGCGCCCTCCACCAGGAAGCCGACGACACCGCCTGCCCCACCA
>Ga0247821_10000781_pt1 | contig 17751 bp, 18 predicted proteins | sample 13C_Glycerol_Day_FD_192481 | JGI IMG/M metagenome (GOLD analysis project Ga0247821, IMG submission 192481) | Soil microbial communities from agricultural site in Penn Yan, New York, United States - 13C_Glycerol_Day14 | ecosystem: Environmental > Terrestrial > Soil > Agricultural land | place... | reverse complement strand
TGCCCTTATGCCTAAAGTCGCAGTGCCGCGGCAGGCGCCAGCATGATTTACTGCCTACTTGGGGCGTCGTGCAGACAGGCCGCGCCCTTCAAACGCCAGGGCCCGGCATTTGAACCTATTGCGCGCGCAGCATTCATCCGGACGACGTCATGACAAGCCACACCATCGATGCCGACATCAAGGTCAAATGGGCCGAGGGCCAGAGCGCCTACAGCCCCGCCACCGCCGAAGAGTTGATGCTGATTGCCATCGACCTGCTGGTCAAGGACCTGGGTAACGAAGCGGCACGCGAATTCGTCGAGAAGGTCCTCGAACACCACACCCACGCTACTTCAGGCGCGTAAGCCGCGCACTGAGCAGGTCGAAAAAGCCCTGGGCGTCGGCACGAGCGATCCATGTCACGTTGGTAGGCTGCTGCAATGCGCCATACCAGTCGGCAATGCTCTGGCCGAAGGTCGGGCCTTCACGGCTGTCTACCTGCAGGTGGATCTGCCGGCCGTGGAACAGCTGTGGCTTGAGCAGGTAGGCAATCACACAGGCATCATGCACCGGCCCGCCCGGCAGGCCGTAGCGCGCCATGTCGGCCTTGATGTAGGCCTCGAGGATGGCGGCCACTCGCTGGCTGGCCGAATTGTTCACCGCCTTGAGCTGCGCCAGCCGTGCTTCACTGGTCAGCACTTGGTGGGTGGCATCCAGCGGCAGGTAGGTGAGTTTGACGCCGCTGCCCAGCACCACCTCGGCCGCATGGGGATCGGCGAACAGGTTGAACTCGGCCACCGGGGTGATATTGCCGCCATTGAAGTGGGCGCCGCCCATCACCACCACTTCCCTGATGCCCCTGACGATCTCCGGGGCCTGGACCAATGCCAGGGCCAGGTTGGTCTGCGGGCCGAGCATGGCCAGGGTGATGCTGTGGGGGTCGGCGTTGCCCAGGGTGTCGATCAGGTAGCGCACGGCACTGCCTTCGGCCAGCCCCTGCGCGGGCTCGTACACCTCGACACCCGGCAACCCCTCGTCTCCATGGATGTCTTGCGCGTAAACCGGCGTGCGCTGCAACGGCGCGGACGCCCCGGCGTACACCGGAATCTCTTCGCGCCCGCCCCACTCCCGCGCCAGCCGGGCATTGCGCGCAGCCTTGTCGAGGCAGATGTTGCCGGCAACTGCAGTGATGGCGCGGACCTTCAGCTCATCGGGCGACGCCATGGCCAGCAACAAGGCCACCACGTCGTCGGCACCGGGATCGGTGTCGATGATCAGGTCGATGGGCACCATCTAGAAGGTGACTCCCGCGACCAGGGCGATATTGCTGTAGGGCTTGCACTCACCGGTGCGCACCACGGCGCGGGCATTGGCACACAGCTGCTTGAAGCCGGCGTGGCCCAGTACCTGGCGACTGCCTAGCTGGCCATGGGCATGGCACTGCTCGATGGTGGTCAACCCCGGCGGGTTGGCCTTGAAGATCTCGTCGGCGAGCACATGGCTTTCCACCTGCATCTCGCTCAGCACCGTGCGCAGGGTGCTGGCAAAGTCGGGAATGCCGGCGGTCAGGGCCAGGTCGATCAGTTCGACACCCGGCGGCACCGGCAGGCCGGCATCGCCTATCACCAGGATGTCGCCGTGCCCCAGGGAGGCCACGACCCGAGACAGGGCGATGTTGAGCAGGGGCGTCTTTTTCATGGCTGCACCTCGAACAGATAAGGGATTGACGGCTGGGCGCCGGCGCGGGTGACCGACAAGGCGGCGGCGCGCTGGCCGAAGGCGATGGCCTCGCCCTCCTCCACACCCCGCGCCAGGGCAGCGGCGAAGCCACCGACAAAGGTGTCGCCCGCCGCGGTGGTATCCAGCGGCCGGACCACCGGCGCCGGGAAGTGCCGCACACCCCGGGCACCGGCAAACAACGCGCCCTGGGCACCGAGGGTGACGATCACGTTCCGCACCCCCAGGCTGCGCAACTGCCCGGCTGCGACTTCGGCACTGGCCAGGTCGCTCACCGCTACGCCGGTCAGGGCCTGGGCTTCGCTTTCGTTGGGAATCAGGTAGTCGATGGCACCGTACCAGTCCTGGGGCAAGGGGCCGGTGCAGGGCGCCGGGTTGAGGATCACCGTCTTGCCCAGGGCACGGCCCCGCGCCAGGGTATGAGCGACGGTCTGCGGCGGTACTTCCAGCTGGCAGATGATTACCTCGGCGCCTTGCAGCAAGGCATCGAAGGCCTGCACCGATTCGGGCGACAACCGGCCATTGCCGCCGGGAATGATGACGATGGAATTCTGGCTGCTGGCATCCACCACGATCAGCGCCAGGCCGCTGGACACGCCGGCGCACACCGCCACGCCCTGGCAGTCGATGCCCTCGTCGAGCAAGGCCTGGCGCAGTTGCTGGCCGTAGGCGTCGTCACCGACGTTGCCGATCATCGCCACTGGCGCGCCCAGGCGTGCCACCGCCACCGCCTGGTTGGCGCCCTTGCCGCCCGGCACCGTGGCAAAGGACTCGCCCGCCAGGGTCTCGCCAGCGCGCGGCAAGCGTGGGGCGCGGGCCACCAGGTCCATGTTCAGGCTTCCTACCACCACTACCTTGGCTTGCATGTTCGGCTCGCTCTCAGCGGTAATCATTGAACAGGTCGGGGCGCGGCGCGGTGGACTCGCGCAGCACGATCTTCGGCGCGACGATGCGCTGCTCCGGGGCGCCACGCAGTGGCTGGGCGATGCGCGACAGCAACAGGGCCGCCGCACTCTCGCCCAGCTCACGAATCGACTGGCCGACCGTGGTCAACGCCGGGAACACGTAGCGGCTGAGCTGGATATCGTCGAAGCCGATCACCGACAGCTCGTTGGGCACGCAGATGTTGCGTTCGGCGGCGGCGCGCAGTACGCCGATGCCGATCATGTCGTTGCCGGCAAAGATCGCCGTCGGCCGCCGGCCTTCCAGCAGCGGCACCGCAGCGGCGTATCCGCCCAGGCTGGTGAAGTCGCTGCTGACGATACGGTCTTCCCCCACCGTCACGCCGGCCTCGGCCAGGGCGCGCTGGAAACCGGCCAGGCGCAGCTGCGCGGTGCTGGTGCTGGCCGGCCCGCCGATGCAGGCGATGTCGCGATGGCCCAGCTCCAGCAGGTGACGCGTTGCCAGGTAGGCACCCTGCTCGTGATCGATGCTCACCAGGTCCGCCTCGACCCCTTCCAGGGCGCGGTCGACGATAACCATCGGGGTGCGCACGCTGGCCAGGCTCTGCAGCAGGTCGCTGTCTTCGCCCACCGAGGCGACGATCAGGCCGTCGATGCGTTTTTCCAGCAGCACGCGCAGGTAGCTGCGCTGCTTTTGCGGGTTGTCGTCGGAGTTACAGAGGATCACGCAGTAGCCGTTGCGCTCGCAGCCGTCCTCGATGCCCCGGGCCAGTTCGGCGAAGTACGGGTTGACCGCGTTGGGCACCAGCAGGCCGATGGTGGCGGTGCTGCGCGCCTTGAGCGAACGGGCCACGGCGCTGGGCACGTAGTCGAGCTCGGCGATGGCCGCCTCGACTTTCAGGCGCACCTGCTCGCTGACCGGGCGGGTCTTGTTCAGTACATGGGACACGGTGGTATAGGAAATACCTGCCAGTGCCGCGACATCTTTGATGGTTGCCATTGTTCAGTTCCGCCGACTTGCACGTCGGCTACGGTAGGTGTCGAGAACCACGGCGATCACAATGACCGCCCCGGTGATAATGCGTTTGGTCGGCTCCGAGGCGCCGATCTGTGCCAGGCCCGCGGCCAGCACCGAGATGATCAGTACGCCGAAGAAGGTGCTGATCACCGAGCCGCGCCCGCCCATCAGGCTGGTGCCGCCGATGACCACGGCAGCGATGACCTGCAGCTCGAGGCCGGAACCGGCATTGGGGTCGGCCGCCTCCAGGCGGGAAATCTGGAACAGTGCGGCCAGCCCGGCGAGCAGGCCCATCAGGGCGAAGACCAGGACCTTGTATGGACGCGGGTCGATACCGGCCAGGCGCACGGCCTCTTCGTTGGTGCCGATGCCGATCAGGTAGCGGCCGAACACCGTGCGGGTCAGCACCAGCTGGGCGAGGATGATCACCAGCAGGGCAATCAGGAACGACGGCGACACACCGAACGCCACCGGGTTGGACAGCCAGGCGAAGGCGTCGCCGATGTAGGCGGTGCGCGAGTCGGTCAATTGGTAGGCCAGGCCCCGAGCCATTTCCAGCACACCCAGGGAGACGATGAACGAGGGTATCCGCCAGGCCACGGTGATGGCACCGGTGATGCTCCCGGCCAGCGCCGCCACGCCCATGCCCAGCAAGGCCGCCGGCAGCACGCTCCAGCCCCAGCCGAGGATCGCCACACTGACCGCCGAGGCCGCCAGGGCCAGCACCGAGCCCACCGACAGGTCGATGCCGCCGATGATCAGGACGAAGGTCATGCCCACCGCCAGCACCATCAGGTCGGGAATCTGGTTGGCCAGGGTGCTGAAGGTGGCGTAGGACAAAAAGTGACTGCTGAGCAGGGAAAACAGCACGATCATCGCCAGCAAGGCGCCGGCCAGGCCCAGGTAGGTGCCCAGGCCGTAGTAGTTGCCGCTGCGCTTGGCGCTCGGGGCGCCGGTGTCCAGTGGAGTGGTTTTCATGGGGTGGTCCTGGGCGCTGCTTCATGCAGCAACGCATCACGTTTCTGATAGCCGGCGAAGGCCGCGGCCAGTAATTGGTCCTGGGTCCAGTGCTCGCGCTCGAAGGTGTCGATCAGGCGCCCGGCACTGAGCACGCCGATGCGGTCGCAGATCAGCATCAGCTCACGCAGGTCGCTGGACACCACCACGATCGCCTTGCCCTGGCGCGCCAGTTCGGCCAGCAGGCCGTAGATGTCGAACTTGGCACCAACGTCGATGCCACGGGTCGGTTCGTCGAACAGCAGCACCGCGCAGTCGCGCTCCAGCCAGCGGCCGATCACCACTTTCTGCTGATTGCCGCCGGACAGCTCGCCGACCACCTGCTCGGGACCGGCGCTGCGAATGCGCATGGCGCCGATCTGCCGCTGGGCCAGCTCGCGCTCGGCACGGCTGTCGACGACGCCGACACGGGAGATCGCCGGCAGGTTGCCCAGGGCGATATTGGCGCTGATCGATTGCGACAGCAGCAGGCCTTCGCCCTTGCGATCCTCGGTGATCAGGGCGATGCCTTCGCGTACTGCGGTCACGGGCGAGTCGATGCGCACCGCCCGCAGCGGGTTGCCCAGTTCGATGCTGCCGCTGTCGGCACGGTCGGCGCCGTAGATCAGGCGCAGCAGTTCGGTTCGCCCGGCACCGATCAGGCCGGAGATGCCGAAGATCTCGCCGCTGCGCACCTCGAAGGACACCTCCTGCACCTTGTCGCCACGGCTCAGGCCGTTGACCTTGAGGATCGGCGCGCCGATCTGGCGCTGGCCCAGGTCGATATGCTCGGCAAGTTCACGACCGACCATCAGGTTGACCAGTTGCGCGCTGTCGTAGCGGGCCATGGGCTCGACACACACCAGCTTGCCGTCGCGCAGCACGGCGATGCGCTGGGCGATGCGCTTGAGTTCTTCCAGGCGATGGGAGATGTAGACAATGGCCACCCCGCGCTGCTGGAGGCGCTCGATCTGGGTGAACAGCAGCTCGACTTCCCGCGCCGTGAGCATGGCCGTGGGCTCGTCGAAGATCAGCACATGGCAGTCGCCGATCAGGTTGCGGGCGATTTCCACCATCTGCTGGTGACCGATGCCCAGTTCACCCACCGGGGTGTCCGGGTCGATGGCCTCCAGGCCCACCCGGGCCATGGCGGCCTGTGCCAGCTGGCGCAGGCGCTTGCGGCTGATCCAGCCGGCGCGGCTGGGCAGGTTGTCGAGAAACAGGTTCTCGGCCACCGTCAGGGTCGGCAGCAGGTTGAGCTCTTGCATGACCATGCGCACGCCCAGGCGCTCGGCGGCGGCGCGGCTGCCGGGCTGGTAGGGCTGACCCTGGTAGTGCATGTGCCCGACGGTGGGCTGTTCGAGGCCGCCGATGATTTTCGACAGGGTGCTCTTGCCCGCGCCGTTCTCGCCGGTCAGGGCCAGCACTTCACCGCGATAGAGGCTCAGCTCGATATCGCCCAGCACCGGCTGGGCGTAGGTCTTGCCGATTGCGCTGACTGAAAGTACCACGTCCGTCGTCGCTGACATTGCCTGTTCTCCTGGCGCCCATGCATGCGCGGGCGCACACGCTGCGACTACTGGGTGACCAGTTCGACCGGGGTCTGGATAACGTTGTCGGCGTCCACTTGAGGCTTTTCGCCCTTGAGCATCTTCAGCGCCGCCTCGATGCCGAACACCGCCTGCTTGGCGGCGTACTGGTCGGCGGTAGCGAGCACGCGACCGTCCTTGAGCATCGGTTTGATGGCGTTGATGTTGTCGTAGCCGACCACCTGCACCTGGCCGGTCTTGCCCGCCGCCCGCACTGCCGACACCGCGCCCAGGGCCATGCTGTCGTTGCCGGCCAGCAGCGCCTTGAGGTCCGGGTTGGCATTGAGCATGGAAGCGGCCACGGCATTGCCCTTGGCAATTTCCCAGTCGCCGGATTGCACCGAGACCACCTTCATCTGCGCCGCTTCCATCGCATCCTTGAAGCCGGCGGTGCGCTGCTGGGCGTTGGTGGTGGTGGACACGCCCTCGATGATGCCGACCTGGTCACCGGCCTTGAGCTTCTCTTTAGCCAGGTACTCGCCGACCAGGCGCGCGCCCTTGCGGTTGTCGGGGCCGACGAAGGGCACGCTGAGGTTCTTGCTCTTGAGCACATCAGGGTCAAGGCGGTTGTCGATGTTGACCACGGTGATGCCGGCATCCATGGCTTTCTTCACCACCGGCACCAGGGCCTTGGAATCCGCCGGAGCAATGACCAGCGCGTTGACCCCGGAAACGATCATCTGCTCGACGATGCGGATCTGGTTACCCGAATCGGTCTCGTCCTTGATGCCGTTGGAGACCAGGTCGAATTCGCCGGCGTGTTCTTTCTGGTAGGCCTTGGCGCCGTCTTCCATGGTCAGGAAGAACTCGTTGGCGAGGGATTTCATCACCAGGGCGACCTTGGGCTTTGATTCATCAGCCTGGGCCTGGGACAAGGGCATGGCGAGGGACAGCGAAGACAGAATGGCGACGGCCAGTAGGCGTCCTGCGAACGGCAGCTTCATGGGTTTACTCCGGATTTTATGATTTTTATCGGGTCGCAAACGTTTGCGTTAACTTACTATGCGAATAGTACCCAATTTTGTCAATTCCGCGACGTACACCCTTGGGACGCTATGCGTAGGAATTATCCTTAAATTCACCGGAAAACCGAACACTCCTACAAACAATATTCGGCTTTCCGAATCAGAATGGCCGTAAATCCAAGAACGCGGCGCCGTAAAACCCCCATGAATCAACACAATGATGATGAAAAACGACGAACGGTAGACTTGGTACGCTTTCTGCTCCCTTGCCCGGGCTGCACCGCGAACTCCATTTAATAAGAGAGATCTTCGATGAAAGCTGCGCTTACTCCGTTCGTCCCGGGCGCCCTGGCCCTTCTGCTGTTGCTGCCCGCAGGCGTCAACGCCAAGGAAGTGGAAAACCAACAGAAACTGGCCAACGTGGTCATCCTCGCCACCGGCGGCACCATCGCCGGCGCCGGCGCCAGTGCCGCCAACAGCGCCACCTACCAGGCTGCCAAGCTGGGCGTGGACAAGCTGATCGCCGGGGTTCCGGAGCTGGCCAACCTGGCCAATGTGCGCGGCGAACAGGTGATGCAGATCGCCTCGGAGAGCATCAGCAACGACAACCTGCTGCAACTGGGCAAGCGCGTGGCTGAGCTGGCCGACAGCAAGGACGTCGATGGCATCGTCATCACCCACGGTACCGACACCCTGGAAGAGACCGCCTACTTCCTCAACCTGGTAGAGAAGACCGACAAGCCGATCGTGGTGGTCGGCTCCATGCGTCCGGGCACCGCCATGTCGGCCGACGGCATGCTCAACCTGTACAACGCCGTGGCCGTGGCCAGCAACAAGGATTCTCGCGGCAAGGGCGTGCTGGTGACCATGAACGACGAGATCCAGTCCGGTCGCGACGTCAGCAAAACCGTCAACATCAAGACCGAAGCCTTCAAGAGCCCATGGGGCCCGCTGGGCATGGTCGTGGAAGGCAAGTCCTACTGGTTCCGCCTGCCGGCCAAGCGCCACACCCTGGATTCGGAATTCGACATCAAGAAGATCAGCAGCCTGCCCGCCGTGGACATCGCCTACGGTTACGGCAACGTCACCGACACCGCCTACAAGGCCCTGGCCGCGGGCGGCGCCAAGGCGATCATCCATGCCGGCACCGGCAATGGCTCGGTATCGTCGCGGGTTGTGCCGGCGCTGCAGGAGCTGCGCAAGGACGGCGTGCAGGTCATTCGCTCCTCCCACGTCAACACCGGCGGTTTCGTGCTGCGCAACGCCGAGCAGCCTGACGACAAGAACGACTGGGTCGTGGCCCACGACCTGAACCCGCAAAAAGCCCGGATCCTGGCCATGGTCGCCCTGACCCAGACCCAGGACAGCAAGGAACTGCAGCGGATCTTCTGGGAATACTGATCCCGCCAGCGCTTGCCCGCCTGTAGGACGGGCAAGCGCACCCTCTCCCACCCTCAGCAAAAAAACCTTAAACAAACCGCAGCAAACCAGGCGGTTTGCGGCCACATGCGCTCTTTCACCGACGAGCTGTTGCGAAATTGCTTACAGTAAAATACTGTATGCACATACAGCACAACAAGGAACGCTTCGTGGCCAACACCTCCGCCCCCGCCAGCAGTTACGAGCAACTGGGTATCCGCATCCAGAAGATCATCAACTCGCCCACCGCGCAAAAAGCCCGGGCCGCGCTGATTTTCCGCCTGGAGCACGAGTCCCCTGAAGACTGGGAAACCCTGCTCGAGGAAATCGCCGAGAACGACAACGTCACCCTCGCCTACCGCGACGACGGTGGCGTGCAGATTTTCTGGGTCGTGCCGAAGGAAGACTGACTGCGCATGAGAGTTTCGTTTTTTGCCGTCGCCTGCCTGTTGTTCAGTGTCACCACCGCCCATGCCGATGCGCCACGCACCTTCACCGAAGCCAAGAAGGTAGCCTGGCGCCTGTATGCGCCGCAGTCCACCGAGTTCTACTGTGGCTGCAAGTACAACGGCAACAAGGTCGACCTCGCCGGCTGCGGCTATGTCCCGCGCAAGAACGCCAACCGCGCTTCGCGCATCGAGTGGGAGCACATCGTCCCGGCCTGGCAGATCGGCCACCAGCGCCAGTGCTGGCAGGACGGCGGGCGCAAGAACTGTTCGAGCAACGACAAGGTCTACCAGCGCGCCGAAGCCGACCTGCACAACCTGGTGCCGAGCATTGGCGAGGTCAACGGCGATCGCAGCAACTTCAGCTTCGGCTGGTTGCCCGAGCAGCGCGGGCAGTACGGTTCGTGCCTGACCCAGGTGGACTTCAAGGCCAAGAAGGTCATGCCACGGCCGTCGATCCGCGGCATGATCGCGCGCACCTACTTCTATATGAGCAAGCAGTACAACCTCAAGCTGTCCAAACAGGACCGCCAGCTCTACGAGGCCTGGAACAAGACCTACCCGCCGCAGCCCTGGGAGCGCCAGCGCAACCAGCGGGTGGCCTGCGTGATGGGACACGGCAACGCGTTCGTCGGCCCCGTGAACCTCAGCGCCTGCGGCTGAGGCTCAGGCCAGCGCCTGCAGGTAGGCGCTGGCCTGCTGGTAACGGGCCAGGCGAGCCAGGTCTTCAGGGCCGGGCATGGCGATGCGCGACAGGTCGCTGTTGTCGGCAAGATCGGCCAGCTTGACCACCCGCGCCAGCGGGTCGCCGCCCAGGCGAGCGACAAAGGCTTCGTAGCTTTCGTCGTCGCGCCGGCTCAGCGCCTGCACCGCCGCCAGGATCTTCAGGGCAAATCCCTCGCGCGCCAGGTCCGAGAGCGTCATGGGGGAATCCTCGAGCACATCGTGCAGCACGGCGACGATACGCTGCTCCACCGTCGAGACCCTCAGCATTACCCGCAACGGGTGCAGGATATAGGCGGCGCCACCCTTGTCGCGCTGCCCTTCATGCGCCCTGGCCGCCACCGCAATGGCCCGCTCCAGCGTAGACATAAGGCCCTCCTGCTCAACGCCCGCGTCGTTTCAGACGCGCCATGCTGTACACATCGCACAGCACGCCGTCACGCATAGCATAGCCGAGCAATTGTCCTTCAACTTCAAAGCCATGGCGCCTATACAAGGCCAGCGCCGGTTGATTGTCGGTGAACACGGTCAGCTCGATGCGCTGCAGGCCCATCCAGTTGTCGGCAATCTCCAGCGCCGCCGACAACAGCCGGGTGCCCACCCCCTGCCCTTGCCAGGCCGATGCCACGCCCATGCCGATACTGCCGCAATGGCTACGGCGCACGCGGGGGTTTTGCTCCAGGGTACAGTTGCCGATCACTTCGCCCTGGTGCAGGGCGACCAGTCTCAGCACGCGCTCGTAGTCTTCGCCCGAGCCCAGCCGCTTGCGCCAGTTGTCCAGCGACTGGTAAGGCAACTGCAAGGCCTGGCGGGATACACGGGGATCGCTGTACAGCGCGGCCAGCCCTTCAAGATGGTGCTCATTGGCGCGCTGCAAGGTTATGGCGGGGGATGAATCCTTCATCACGGCTCTCCTTGGGGTGAGCCGTGAGTGTACGGGGCCGGGGAAGGCGCTGGCTAGCGGCTGGCGCCGTGCTGGATGACGATCGAGTCGGTGCCCAGGCGGGCCATGACGTCGGCCTGCTTCGCTTCGGCTTCGGCCTTGTCCGGGAACGGACCCAGCAACACCACCGGCTTGCCGTCGCGGTACACCACCGAGGATGGGATCTGTTTTTCGATCAGGCGTGCAGTCATATCGCTCAAGGCGCCCATGTTGGCCCCCTGGACGATCTCGACATCCCAGCCTTCCGGAGCCGGCTGGTCGGCCAGGGCCTCGGCACGGCGCTGCAGTTCGGCACCGCCGCAGGCTTCACGAATTTGCAGGGTGCTGCCCTGGTCGGCGATGACGATCTCATAGCCGTCGGCTTTCTTGAACGCCACGTAACTGCGATAAGGCACGAAAGCGCCGGCGTCGTCCTTGCCGCGCACCTGGCCGCAGATCATGCCTTGCTGGTCGATCCGCACGTTGGCGAACTTGGCTGTCTTGGGGTTCTGCAGGTGTTCGGCCACCTGCTTGTGCACGCCTTCGACTTCATTTTCACAACCGGCCAGCGCCAGCACTGCCATTACCACCGCGATTTTACGCACGCGTCTTACTCCTGGATGCAAGCGGCGGATTTTAGCATCTATCAAGGGCCTGGGGCTGCTTTGCAGCCCATCGCAGGCTTCGCCAGCTCCCACCGATCGGGCTTTTGTCGGAACCGGAAATGCAAAAAGGGCGATCCTTGCGGATCGCCCTTTCTGGGATTTGGTAGGCACAATTGGACTCGAACCAACGACCCCCACCATGTCAAGGTGGTGCTCTAACCAACTGAGCTATGTGCCTGCTGTGGGGCGCATAATACGCAGGTATGCACATGTCGTAAAGCGAAATTTTCAAAAAAAACCAAAAAAATCAGCAGCTTTAGTCTGCACCGAAAAAACAGTGACTGATCCTCAGGATCAAGCCTGGGACGAGCGCCAGATTCAATCTGGCAGACACACGCAAACGGATGGCAAGCAGGCACAAGGACCGCCTCAAGCGACGACTTAGTATCCGGACGAGCTCAATCGAGTTGCTCGCCGACACTAATAAGAACGGAACCCCGTCCATGCACACGTCGCCCCTGATTCACCTCTCCACGCTCGCATTGCTGGCAGGCGCTGCCGCCCAGGCCGGCGCCTACGAGCTGTATGCCGATCAGAACAGCCACCTGAACGCCAACCTGGAGGCGGTGTTCGGTGTGTTCCACAGCGAGGAAAACTATGCCATCAGCGGACGCCTGCAACAGGGCTCGTCCTCCTGGCGCGAGGGTTACATCAAATATGGACTCAGTGGCGACCAGGGCCTGGCCGGCGCCGGCAGCGCCTACGGCGCATTCGCACTGCTCAGCTCGGGGACCTGGGGAGACGGTGATGCCGCCGGCTTCAGCGACGGGTCCGAGCGTACCACCAAGATCGAAGACGCCTACCTCGGCTGGCGCTCCGGCAACCTGGTCCAGGCCCTTGGCGAAGACGGTATCGACCTGTCCTTCGGTCGCCAGATGATCAGCGTAGGCGATGGCTTCCTGATCCAGGGCGACTCGCTCAACCTGGGCAAAGGCCTGGCCGATGGCGAGTTCAACCGCGGCGGCGCCTACTACCTGGCCGCGCGTAAAAGCTTTGACCAGACCGCCGTGCTGCGCCTGGGCGGCAAGGAAGGCTGGCGCAGCGACCTGATGTGGCTGAAATCGGATAACCGCGCCCAGGCCAAGACGGAAATGTACGTAGCCACCCTGGAGCACGTGGCCGAGGCCGGCACCCTGGGCCTGACCTATATCGACACCACGGATGTGGATGAGGAGTTCGCCTCGCCGGCACAACTCGAACGCGACGACATGAAGACCTACAGCCTGCGCGGTGCCGGCAACGCCGGGGTGGAAAACCTGTTCCTCTCGGGCGAATACGCCAAGCAGGACAAACCCCACACCCCCACCGAGGACGCCTGGTACCTGGAAGCCGGCTGGACCTTCGCCGACGTGGCCTGGAAGCCGAACCTGAGCTACCGCTACAGCCGCTTCTCGGAAGGCTTCGACCCCCTGTTCTACGGCATGAGCCGCGGTTACGGCACCTGGTTCCAGGGCGAAGTCGCAGGCAACTATGCCGGCCCGTTCAACAGCAACTCGCGCATCCAGAAAGTCGAGTTCAAGGTCTCGCCACTGGACAACCTGAACATCGGCGCGCTGTGGTTCAACTTCGACACCATCGACCGCAACCTTGGCAACACCGACGGTCGCGAACTCGACCTGTACGCCGAATGGAGCGTCAACGAGCACCTGATGGTGATGCCGCTCATCGGCCTGTACCAGCCGGACAAGAGCGCCGAACAAGGCGGCACCCAACTGGGCAGCAACAGCAACAACCTGTACAGCCAATTGGTGTTCGTCACCACCTTCTGATGCCCTTCGGGTGGCGGCACCGCCGTCACCCGAAGCGGGTTCGCCCTGATCCGAGTCCCCGTCATGCGCTCCAGTCTCCTGACTATCCAAAGCAAGATCACCTTGCTCGCCAGCCTCTGCCTACTGCTGATCGTCGCCTTGTTGGTAGGGCTGTCGCTGTACCAGGCCGCCGGCAGCAGCGAGCAGGTCAAGCACGCCAGCAGCGCCATGCTGGCCAGCGCCGCCGAACGCCACATGCAGGCACTGGCCAAGGTGCAGGCCCTGCAGGTGCAACGCACCTTCATGCAAACCCATGAATACGGCCAGGGGCTGTCACGCTACCTGCTGTATCTGCGCCAGCGCACGCAGCGTGGCGAGCTGGCACCGCAGCAATTGCGCCAGGAACTGACCCGGCAACTGCGCCAGGCCCTGGCCGACAAGCCCGACCTGCTCGGCCTCTATGTCATTTTCGAAGCCGACAGCCTGGACGGCGCAGACAGCCGCTTCGCCGGCCAGACGGAGCTGGGCAGCAACGAGGCCGGACGCTTTGCCCTGTACTGGGTGCAGAGCACCCCGGGCGAGCTGCAACCGGTGATCGGCGACGAAGGCCTGCTGGCCAATACCCAACCCGGCCCCAGCGCCAGCCCATACAACGCGTTCTATACCTGCGCCCGCGACAGCCGGGCGGCCTGCGTACTGGAGCCCTACTTCGACGAAGCCTCCGGCACGCGCAAGCTGGTCACCAGCATCGCCTTCCCGTTGCTGGAAAACGGCAAGGTCATCGCCGTCGTCGGGCTCGACATCAGCCTCGCCGCCCTGCAACAGAGCAGCGAGGCCAGCAGCCATGGCTTGTTCGACGGCAATGGCAGGATCAGCATCATCAGCCCCAACGGGGTGATGGCCGCGCACAGCGAGGATGCCAGCCAACTCGGCCAGCGCCTCACCCCTGCGCTGTACGGCAAGGCCGATGAGGTACTGGGCGCGCTGCGACACAGGCAGGCAAAGGTGCTCGTCGACCCGCAACAGATCAACGTACTCGAGCCCCTGGCGCCCATCACCGGCGCCGCGCCCTGGGGCGTCCTGGTAGGCGTACCACAGAGCATCCTGCTGGCGCCGGCGCAGCGCCTGCAACAAGCGCTCGACCAGCAACGCGAACAGGCCACGGCGATGGAGCTGCTGCTCGGTGGCGGCGCGGCCCTGCTCGGCGTGCTGCTGATCTGGCTGGCGGCGCGGCGCATCACCCGCCCGCTGCAGAGCCTGACCCACATGCTCGAAGACATTGCCCAGGGCGAAGGCGACCTGACCCGGCGCCTGGCCGTGCAATCACGCGACGAGATCGGCCAGTTGGCCAGGGCCTTCAACCGCTTCGTCGAACGCATCCACAGCTCGATCCGGGAAGTGTCCTCTACCACCCACCAGCTCAACGAGGTGGCCATGCGGGTGGTCAACGCCTCCAATGCGTCCATGGCCAACTCCGACGAGCAGGCCAGCCGCACCAGCAGCGTGGCCGCCGCGATCAACCAGCTGGGCGCCGCCGCCGAGGAAATCGCCCGCAATGCCGCGCACGCCTCGCACCAGGCAACAGACGTCCGGCAACTGGCCGAAGAAGGCAGCCAGGTACTGGATCGGACTATCTCGGCGATACACCAACTGTCGAGCAAGATCAGCGCCTCCAGCGACACGATCGAGACGCTCAACAGCAAGACGGGGGATATCGGTCAGATCCTCGAAGTGATCAAGAGCATCTCCGAACAGACCAACCTGCTTGCGCTCAATGCCGCCATCGAAGCGGCGCGCGCCGGGGAAGCCGGGCGCGGTTTTGCCGTGGTCGCCGACGAGGTGCGCAACCTGGCCCACCGCACCCAGGCGTCGGCGCAGCAGATCCAGACGATGATCGAAGGCCTGCAAGTGGACGCCCGCGATTCGGTCACGACCATGTCCCAAAGCCAGTGCCACAGCGCCGAAAGCGTGACCATCGCCAACCAGGCCGGCGAACGCCTGGGCAGCGTGACCCAGCGCATCGGCGAGATCGACGGCATGAACCAGTCGGTGGCCACCGCCACCGAAGAGCAGACCTCGGTGATCGAGACCCTGAACATGGATATCACCGAGATCAACACCCTCAACCAGGAAGGCGTGCACAACCTGAACGCCACCCTGCGCGCCTGCGGCGATCTGGAACAGCAGGCTGCCCGCCTCAAGCACCTGGTGGACAGCTTCCGTATTTGACTCGCCCGTCCCAAGCCCCCCCTGCCCGATCGCCGGAGGTCGCCAGGGGGTGGTGACTGGCACAGGCAAACAACGGGTTGGCAGGCACAACAATGCCCGCTGTACGCCCTCAAGGCAGACTAGCGCTGCACAGCCCTGCCAATGCCTTCGCGATCCGCTAAATCCAATAATTAAGGGAGCCCCCTGATGCGAATAACCAGGATCCTTGCTCAAACCACCCTGGCTCTTGGCGTGTCGCTAGCCGGCGCACACCCTGCCCTCGCCGAGCTGCCCGCCGACAGCGGCATCGGCCAGACCGTATTGCCGTTCCCGCCTTCGCCGCACCGCGCCTATGTGGTCGATGTGGAGTTCGACAACTTCGTCACCGGCCGAGTGGTCGTGGTCGACCCGGACCAGAAGCGCTTCCTCGGCATGGTCAGCACCGGCTTCGCCGCCCCCTCGACCCTGAGCCGTGACGGCAAGCAGCTGTACACCGCCGACCTGTTCTATTCGCGCGGCACCCGCGGCACCCGCACCGACGTGCTGACCGCCTGGAACACCTCCACCCTGTCCCCGGACTGGGAAGTGGTCATCCCCTCCAAGCGCGCCGAAGCCCTGACCCAGCGTTTCAGCCTGTCCACCAGCGCCGACGACCGCTTCGTCTACGTCTACAACTTCACCCCCTCGACCTCGATCACCGTGGTCGACACCAAGGCCAAGGCCGTGGCCGGCGAAATTTCCATTCCCGGCTGCGTGCTCAGCTACCCGGTGGGCAAGCGCCGCATCGCCTCGCTGTGCGGCGACGGCAGCATCCAGTTGCTGACCCTGGGCGACGACGGCAAGGAAACCGCCCGCACCCAGACCAAGTTCTTCGACCCCAATGCGGAGAAGCTGGTCGAGCGCGGCGTGAACGTCGGCGACACCTTCTACTTCACCAGCACCACCGGCACCGTGCACACCCTGGACCTGTCGGGCGCGGAGGTGAAAATCCTGCCGAGCTGGTCGCTGGTCAACGACGAAGAGAAGAAGGCCGGCTGGGCGCCGGGCGGCTGGCAGCTGATCGCTGTCGCGCCGAAGCTCGACCGCCTGTACGTGTTGATGCACGACGCCCACGAGGCCATGAAGTGGGAAGACCCGAGCAACACCATCTGGGCCTTCGACCTGAAGACGCAGAAGAAGATCGGCACCCTGAGCACCGAAGGCGCACCGATCTGGAGCCTGCAGGCCACCAGCGACGACAAGCCGTTGCTGCTCGGCACCAACGTCGGCGGCGGCCTGGAGATCTTCGACCTCAAGAGCGGCAAGCACACCGGCACGATGGAAAAGCTGCATAAAACCGCCACGCAGATTCTCAGCCACTGAGCGAGGTGAGCCCATGCACATCGATCCGATCCTCATCATCGCCAGCGCAATCACCGTTGCGGTGATCCTGGCCAGCGCCGCGACCCACAAGCTGCGTGCGCCGGCGCGCTTCGTCAGGCAGCTGGAGGATTACCAACTGCTGCCGCAGGCGCTGCTCAAGCCGGTCGCCCGCAGCCTGCCGCTGCTGGAAATCGGCCTGGCCTTCGCCCTGCTGGTGCCGGCCAGCCGGCCGAGCGCGGCGCTGCTGGCCGCCGCGTTGCTGGCGCTGTACGCGGCCGCCATCGGCGTCAACCTGTGGCGCGGCCGCGCCGACATCGACTGCGGCTGCTCCGGCCCCGACCAGGCGCAACCGCTGCGCCCGGTGCTGCTTGCCCGCAACAGCCTGCTGGTGGCGTTGGCGCTGGTCGCCGGCATCGCCCCGCAGGCACGCGACCTTGGTTTGTTCGACGGCTTCGTGGTGATCGCCGCAAGCGCCGTTGTACTGCTCATCTACACCGCCGCCGAAGGCCTGCTGGCCAACGGCCCTCGTCTGTTCAAACTTATTGGAAGGTGAAATATGGAAGGCTTGATCGTCTCCAACATCCTGCTCTGGGCCCTGCTGCTCGCCCTCTCCTTTGCCGTGATGGGGCTGGTACGCCAGATCGGCGTGCTGCACTCGCGCCTGGCCCCGGCCGGTGCACTGATGGTCGACAAGGGCGTTGCGGTCAACGAGCCGGCGCCTCAAGTCACGGCTGCCGACCGCCACGGTCGTCCGGTCAACTTCGGCTACGCCGGTGAAAAAGCCCAGCTGCTGTTCTTCCTCTCGCCGACCTGCCCGATCTGCAAATCGCTGCTGCCGGCGATCAAGTCGATCGCCAAGGAGCAGGCCAACCGCCTCGACGTGGTGTTCGTCAGCGACGGCGACATGGATGCCCAGCAGAAGCTGATCCAGGAACACAAGCTGGAAGACGCCACCTACGTGGTCGGCCCGCAGGTCGGCATGACCTACCAGATCGGCAAGCTGCCCTACGCGGCGCTGATCGACCAGAACGGCGTATTGCGCGCCAAGGGCCTGGTCAACTCGCGCGAACAC
>Ga0247821_10000780_pt1 | contig 17756 bp, 15 predicted proteins | sample 13C_Glycerol_Day_FD_192481 | JGI IMG/M metagenome (GOLD analysis project Ga0247821, IMG submission 192481) | Soil microbial communities from agricultural site in Penn Yan, New York, United States - 13C_Glycerol_Day14 | ecosystem: Environmental > Terrestrial > Soil > Agricultural land | place... | reverse complement strand
CTGCCCCGGCGCGCCGAGTTCGGCGGCGCCAGCACCAACCTGCAGCGCGAGATGCAACTGGCCGGGGTCGAGGTAGTGCGCAACACCCGTGTCGATCGCGCCCTGGTCGAACGTGAACAGCCGGACCTGGTAATCGTCGCCACCGGCGCCGAACCTTACTGGCCAGCCTTCGAGCGGGGTGGCGAGCTGCAGGTGGTGGACGCCTGGCAAGTGTTGCGCGACGAGGTCAGCCTCGGCCGCTCGGTGCTGGTGGTCGACTGGCGCTGCGACTGGATCGGCCCGGGCATCGCCGAGCGTCTGGTACGCGCCGGGCACCAGGTGCAACTGGCGGTCAACGGCACCCACTGCGGCGAGAGCCTGCCCCTGTACGTGCGCGACCAGATGGCCGGCGAGCTGCACAAGCTCGGCATCCCGATCACCCCCTATGCCCGTCTCTACGGCTGCGACGACAACACCGTGTACCTGCAACACACCGCCAGTGGCGAGCCGATGATCTTCGAAGACATCGACACCCTGGTGCTGTGCCAGGGGCATCAGCCGGTGGACAGCCTCGCGGACGAACTGCGCGGTGTGGTCGAGGTCAAGCGCATCGGCGACTGCCTGGCCCCGCGAACCGTCGAAGAAGCTGTCTACGACGGATTGAAGGTCGCCTGGACCCTGTGAGGCTGTTTATACTCCGGCGTTTTGACCCTGCGGTTCGGAGCACGCCATGAGCAACAGCAGCAAGACGCCGCCCGCGGCGAGCCAGGAAGGCGCCGCCGCCCCGCAGTTTCTCGGCACCCGCATTCGCGGCCTGCGCAAGCGCCGGGGCATGACCCTGGCCGAGCTTGCGCAGCAGAGCGAACTGACCGCCGGCTACATCAGCCAGCTGGAACGCAACCTCTCCTACCCGTCGATCCCGGCGCTGTTCAACATTGCCCGCAGCCTGGGCGTGACCATCCAGTGGTTCTTCGCCAGCGAAGCCAACACCGACCCTGACGACAACGGCTACGTGGTGCGCAAGAACAGCCGCCTGAGCGTGCACTACGAAGACGGCATCGTCGACCAGTTGCTCACGCCACAGCCCAACCGCCAGCTGGAAATCCTCCACTCGCGCTTTCCACCGGGCACCTACAGCCAGGAGAGCTACAGCCACGAAGGCGAGGAAGCCGGCTACCTGCTGGCTGGCAGCTTCGAGCTGTGGGTGGGCGAGCGGTATTTCCAGCTCAGCGAAGGCGACAGCTTCAGTTTTTCCAGCCAGGAACCACACCGTTATGGCAACCCTGGCGAGGTGGATGCCGTGGTCATCTGGGTGATCACGCCACCGACCTTCTGACCCTGCGACAACAACAATAAAAGGCACTTCATGAACGACCTGATCACCCGCGAGCTGGACAAGGGCCTGCTGACCCTGACCTTCAACCGTCCCGACAAGCTCAACGCCCTGAACAATGCCATGTACAGCCAGCTGGGCGACCTGCTGCTGGCCGCCACCGAAGACCCGCAGGTGGAGGTGATCCTCATTACCGGCGGCGCGCAATGCTTCAGTGCCGGCAACGACCTCAAGGATTTTCTCGACAACCCGCCCAGCGACATGGACAGCCCGGTGTTCCGCCTGATGCGGGTGGTCATGGCCCTGGACAAACCCTTGATCGCCGCCGTGTCCGGGGCCGCCATCGGCATCGGCACCACCCTGCTGCTGCATTGCGACCAGGTACTGGTCAGCCGCACGGCCAAGCTGCGCATGCCGTTCGTGCCCCTGGGCCTGTGCCCGGAATTCGGCTCCAGCCTGCTGCTGCCGCGCCTGCTCGGCCATGCCCGCGCCGCACGGTTGTTGCTGTGCAATGAGTTGCTCAGCGGTGAACAGGCCGTTGCGTGGGGATTGGCCAACGAACTGCACGACGATGGCGAGCAGTGCCTGGCCGCGGCCCGGCAACTGGCGGCGCGCCTGCAAGCCTTGCCGCAGGAAGCGCTGCGGGTCAGCAAGCGGTTGCTCAAGGATGCCCATCGGGCAGAGCTTGAAGCCACGGTTCAGCGTGAGGGGCTGCTGTTCATCGAACGGCTGCATACCCCCGAGGCGAAAGCGGCGTTGCGGGCGTTGGTCAAGGATTGAGACCAGGCCAACCGCTATCGCCGGCGATGCCGGCTCCCACAATGACTCCCGGCATGGCTCGGCTTCTGTGGGAGCGGGCTTGCCCCGCGAAGCGGCGGTGCATTCGATCGCGGGACAAGCCCGCTCCTACCAGGTCAGCACCGCGCCCAGCGCCAGGGTGTCGGTGTCCTCGTTCTGCGCATCGCCCTCATGCCCGTCGATCTCGAACTGGTTGTACTCGGCCACCAGCTTGAGGTTGTCGTTGATGTCGTGGAACAGGGCAACCCCACGGGTCTCATAGTCGGCCCCGGTGTTCACCGCACCGTTGCCATCATCCTTGGTCTTGCCATAGGACAGCGCCAGGCGGTTCTTGCCGAAACGGTAGGAGCCCTGCACCAGGTAACCGGTGCTGTCCACCTCGCGCAAGGTCGCTTCGCCGGCATTGTTGGTAAAGAACGGGTTGATACCCTTGGCCGTGAAGCCGGAACCTGCCAGCGACCAGCCGCCCATTTTCGCCTGCACGCCGTAGCCAACCCCTTTTGAGGTCACCGAGTCGACGCTGTCGTCGGTGTTGTCCGAAGTCTGGTAGCTGCCGTTGACCCAGCTGTAGATCTGCGCGCCGCCCAGGTCGAACTGGTAGGTGATCTCGCTCTCGGTGCGCGGGTTCTCCTGGTAGGCCTTGCCGACCGCACTGTCGTCGTTGGTGTCGACCGGGTCCATGATTCCCACGGCCACGCGCAAGCCCTCCATCACCGGTGTGCGGTAGGTGATCTGCGAGGTGGGGAACGGGTACGGGTAGCCACTGCCGATGTTGCCGAACGACACCCCGCCACCATCGACCAGCCCCAGGGTGTCGCTGACCTGGCCGTAGCCGGCGAGCAGTTCGTCGAGCAGGATGTTGGAGCGGGCGAACAGGCCGAAGTCCTTGCCGATCAGCACTTCACCCCATTCGGGGTTGGCCACGGTGCCGTAGAACTGGCGCACGTCGATGGCGGTGTCGGTGCCGTTGGTTTCGCTGTCGTTGATGGTCACCCAGAACGAGGCGCGTGCGCCCAGCTTCAGCTCGTCGGCCTGGCGGGTCATGTTGAAGCCCAGGGTGTTGGGCAGAAAGCCCATCTTCACCCGCGACTGGCGACGGTCGTACTGCTCGCCGGCGCGATCGATGTCGCTGTTGACGTAGAAGGCGTTGATGTAGCCGTCGGTGGAAAAGGTGGTCTGGTCCTTGTCATAGAGCATGATGTCGGCCCAGGCCAGGGAACCGAGGCTCATGGCCCCAAGGCCGGTGAGCAGGGGCAGGATACGGCGGTTGTTATTGTTGTGCATGACGCTCTCCGCGATCAGGGGAACCGATGTCGGAGGCGATTATCGAAAGCCATGCCACAGGGCCATACGCTGCCTTGGCGGCAGGAAGCCACTGCTTTGGGCCGGGCGTGTGGGGGCCTGACGGACGGAACTACGACCTTGTCCGCCAGGGTCACAAGGCTAAAGTGTCAGTCGACGAGCCGGAAGGCGTGCCCGCCGTGCAAAAATGCAGATTCAAACTGCAGTTATATCGATTGTACTAGGCAAATTTGCACTGCTAGGATCCCCCGATCCTCTAGCGCTTATCCAGATCGTGATAATTCACGTGGAAAATCAATAACAAAGCAGGGAGACAGCGATGACCGCGCACGCGCAACCGCCCATCGAGGCGACCATTCTGGCCGAGGTCCGTAACCATATCGGGCACTTGACCCTCAACCGCCCCGCCGGCCTCAACGCCCTGACCCTGGACATGGTCCGCCGCCTGCAGCAGCAACTCGATGCCTGGACCGCCGACCCGCAGGTCAAGGCCGTGGTCCTGCGCGGCGCCGGGCCCAAGGGCTTCTGCGCCGGCGGCGATATCCGCTCGCTGTACGACAGCTACAAGGCCGGCGACAGCCTGCACCGGGATTTCTTCGTCGAGGAATACGCCCTCGACCTGTGCATCCACCGCTACGAAAAGCCCGTCCTGGCACTGATGGACGGCTTTACCCTGGGCGGCGGCATGGGCCTGGCCCAGGGCGCCGAACTGCGCGTGGTCACCGAGCGCAGCCGCCTGGCCATGCCGGAAGTGGGCATCGGCTACTTCCCCGATGTGGGCGGCAGCTACTTCCTCTCGCGCATTCCCGGTGAACTGGGGACTTACCTTGGCGTCAGCGGCGTGCAGATCCAGGCGGCCGATGCGCTGTACTGCGGCCTGGCCGACTGGTACCTGGACAGCAGCAAACTGGCGCTGCTGGACGAACGCCTCGACGCCCTGAAGTTTGGCGATCACCCGCTCAAGGACCTGCAAGGCGTGCTGGCAAAACTCGGCACCCAGACCCTGGACGATGCCCCGCTGGCCCGGCTACGCCCGGCCATCGACCACTTCTTTGCCCTGCCCGACGCCAGCAGTATCGTGGAACAACTGCGGGCCGTGACCGTGGCCGACAGCCACGAATGGGCGCTGCAAACCGCCGACCTGCTGGAGACCCGCTCGCCGCTGGCCATGGCCGTGACCCTGGAGATGCTGCGCCGCGGTCGTCACCTGAGCCTGGAAGACTGCTTCGCGATGGAACTGCACCTGGACCGGCAGTGGTTCGACCATGGCGACCTGATCGAGGGCGTGCGCGCCCTGATCATCGACAAGGACAAGAAGCCGCGCTGGAGCCTGGCTTCCCTCGCCGACCTGAACCGCTCGCGCGTCGACCAATTCTTCGAAGGCCTTTAAGGGCTGGAGTACGCAGATGCAAGACCTTGAACTGACTGAAGAACAGATCATGATCCGCGACATGGCCCGGGATTTTGCCCGCGGCGAGATCGCGCCCCATGCCCAGGCCTGGGAAAAGGCCGGCTGGATCGACAACGACGTGGTCAGGAAGATGGGCGAGCTCGGCTTGCTGGGCATGGTGGTGCCCGAGCAATGGGGCGGCAGCTACACCGACTATGTCGCCTATGCCCTGGCCGTGGAAGAAATCGCCGCGGGCGACGGCGCCACCGGCGCGCTGATGAGCATCCACAACTCGGTGGGTTGTGGCCCCCTGCTCGCCTACGGCAACGCCGAACAGCAGCAGACCTGGCTGCAACCGCTGGCCAGCGGCGAGGTGATCGGCTGCTTCTGCCTGACCGAACCGCAGGCCGGCTCCGAGGCGCACAACCTGCGCACCCGTGCCGAACTGCAGGGCGATCACTGGGTCATCAACGGCGCCAAGCAGTTCGTCAGCAACGCCCGTCGCGCGGGCCTGGCCATTGTCTTTGCGGTTACCGATCCGGACCTGGGCAAGAAAGGCATCTCGGCCTTCCTGGTGCCCACCGACAACGAAGGTTTCGTGGTCGATCGCAGCGAACACAAGATGGGCATCCGCGCCTCCGACACCTGCGCGGTGACCCTGAACAACTGCCGTATCCCTGCGGCCAACCTGCTCGGCGAACGCGGCAAGGGCCTGGCCATCGCCCTGTCCAACCTTGAAGGCGGACGCATCGGCATCGCCGCCCAGGCCCTGGGCATCGCCCGGGCCGCGTTCGAGGCTGCACTGGCCTACTCCCGCGACCGTATCCAGTTCGGCAAGCCGATCAACGAGCACCAGAGCATCGCCAACCTGCTGGCCGACATGCAGGTGCAGATCAATGCCGCACGCCTGCTGATCCTGCATGCCGCCCGCCTGCGCAGTGCCGGCAAACCGTGCCTGAGCGAAGCGTCACAGGCCAAGCTGTTCGCCTCGGAGATGGCCGAGCGGGTGTGTTCCAAGGCGATCCAGGTGCATGGTGGCTACGGCTACCTGGAAGACTACCCGGTGGAGCGCTACTACCGGGATGCGCGCATCACCCAGATCTACGAAGGCTCCAGCGAGATCCAGCGCATGCTGATTGCCCGGGAGCTCAAGCACTACGCCTTGTGACACAGTGCCAGACTGCAGTCGGTGGGAGCGGGCTTGCCCCGCGATACGGCGGCTTGATCGATCGCGGGGCAAGCCCGCTCCCACATCAAGCCCGCTCCTACCGGGGTCACTCGTTGACATGCACGCTGTCCAGGTAGCTCCTGACTGCCCACAGCGCTTCCTGGCTCAGGTAATCGGCCATCTTCGGCATGTACACCCGGCCATCGCGCACCGCGCCGTTGCGCACCCGCTCGACAAACCACTCATCACCGGCAGCGCCTTCATCGAGCAGCCGCAAGTCCGGAGCAATGCCGCCCGACTTGGCCTCAAGCCCATGACAGGCCGCGCAGTTCTGGTTGTAGGCCGACGCGCCGATCGCCACCGCCTCGTCGTGGTCCTTGCTGTTGCGATAAGGGTTTTCCGTACGCCACTCTTCGCCGAGTTTCTCCAGATTGCCGGTATTGACCGCCGTCGGCGTGACGTTGCCATGGGCGAGCACCACTGCACTGCTCATCAGGCTGCCGGCCACGATCAGGCTCAACCAGGCGTTTTTTGCTGTTGTCATTGTTCTGCCCTCGACTGCTGTTTGCACGCGAACCCCTCTCGGCTGAAAGGTTGTCCGACAGCTTAGGCAGGCACCGCTGCGCGCCCCATGCTGCTTTGGAGGTCGCGTTCTACTCCCTTGGTCGTAGGGCTTGTGGAGCAGTGCCAAATCAGGGGCCGTTTGGGAAGTTTTCCCGCCGTGAGCGGGAGTTTTTCCGTATCAAGCAGGGCGCTGGCGTTCCAGGCTAGACAGGCCAAAACCTTCACTGGGAACTCCAACCATGACAATAAGATCGTTACCCACCGCTCGCTCGCCGCTGTCTGCCGCCGTGCACGCCGTCCTGCTGTTCGGCACGCTGGCCCTGGGCACCCCTGCCTTCGCCCAGCCAGTGAGCTGGGAGGACATCGCCGACGACCACAAGAGCACCGGCAACGTGCTGCAGTACGGCATGGGCACCAACGCCCAGCGCTGGAGCCCGCTGGCCCAGGTCAACGACAAGAACGTGTTCAAGCTGACCCCGGCCTGGTCCTACTCCTTCGGCGACGAGAAGCAGCGCGGCCAGGAGTCCCAGGCCATCGTCAACGACGGGGTGATCTACGTCACCGGTTCCTACTCGCGGGTGTTCGCCCTCGATGCCAAGACCGGCAAGCGCCTGTGGACCTACACCCACCGCCTGCCCGACAACATCCGCCCGTGCTGTGACGTGGTCAACCGCGGGGCGGCGATCTATGGCGACAAGATCTACTTCGGCACCCTCGATGCCCAGGTGGTCGCCCTGAACAAGGACACCGGCAAGGTGGTGTGGAAGAAGAAGTTCGGCGACCACGGCGCCGGCTACACCATGACCGGCGCCCCGACCCTGATCAAGGATCAGAAGAGCGGCAAGGTGCTGTTGATCCACGGCAGCTCCGGCGATGAGTTCGGCGTGGTCGGCCAGCTGTTCGCCCGCGATCCGCAGACCGGCGACGAGGTGTGGATGCGCCCCTTCGTCGAGGGTCACATGGGCCGCCTGAACGGCAAGGACAGCACCCCCACCGGCGACGTCAAGGCACCGTCCTGGCCGGATGACCCAAGCACCGAAACCGGCAAGGTCCAGGCCTGGAGCCATGGCGGCGGCGCTCCCTGGCAGAGCGCAAGCTTCGATGCCGAGACCAACACCATCATCGTCGGCGCCGGCAACCCTGGCCCCTGGAACACCTGGGCGCGCACCTCCAAGGATGGCAACCCGCACGACTACGACAGCCTCTATACCTCCGGCCAGGTCGGCGTCGACCCGAGCACCGGGGAAGTGAAATGGTTCTACCAGCACACCCCCAACGATGCCTGGGACTTCTCCGGCAACAACGAGCTGGTGCTGTTCGACTACAAGGACAAGGACGGCAAGCAGTACAAAGCCACCGCCCACGCCGACCGCAACGGCTTCTTCTACGTGGTCGACCGCACCAACGGCACGCTCAAGAACGCCTTCCCGTTTGCCGACAACATCACCTGGGCCAGCCACATCGACCTCAAGACCGGGCGCCCGGTCGAGAACCCGGGCCAGCGTCCGGCCAAGCCTGAGCCTGGCCAGACCAAAGGCAAGCCGGTGGAAGTCTCGCCGCCGTTCCTCGGCGGCAAGAACTGGAACCCCATGGCCTACAGCCAGGACACCGGGCTGTTCTACGTGCCGTCGAACCAGTGGAAAGAGGAATACTGGACCGAGGAGGTCAACTACAAGAAAGGTTCGGCCTACCTGGGCATGGGCTTCCGCATCAAGCGCATGTACGAAGACCACGTCGGCTCGCTGCGAGCCATGGACCCGACCACCGGCAAGATGGTCTGGGAGCACAAGGAGAAGCTGCCGCTGTGGGCCGGCGTGCTGGCGACCAAGGGCAACCTGGTGTTCACCGGCACCGGCGATGGCTACTTCAAGGCCTTCAACGCCAAGACCGGCGAAGAGCTGTGGAAATTCCAGACCGGCAGCGGCATCGTCTCGCCGCCCATCACCTGGGAACAGGACGGTGAGCAGTACATCGGTGTCACCGTCGGCTACGGCGGTGCGGTCCCACTGTGGGGGGGCGACATGGCCGAGCTGACCAAGCCGGTGGCCCAGGGTGGTTCGTTCTGGGTGTTCAAGATCCCGGCCTGGGATACCAAGACCGCCCAGCGCTGAGTTCAATCGCCGGCGTTGCCGGCTCCCACAGGGGCATTGCGACCCCCGTGGGAGCTGGCAACGCCAGCGATAGCCCTCTCACTGCCCAAGGAGCCCCGCATGAAATTCCTCCCCCTGCTTCTCGCCGCCTCCCTGCCCTGCGCCTTCGCCAGCGACGACGCCCCGCTAACCCTCAACGGTTGCCTGATCGCCCAGGAAAGCCAGTGCCCCAACGCCGACCTGCGCGGCGCCGACCTGAGCAACCAGGACCTGCGCAAGATCAACCTGGCCGGTGCCGACCTGCGCGGTGCCAACCTGCGCCACGCCCGCCTGGACCTGGCCAACCTGGAAAAAGCCAACCTGCAGGGCGCCAACCTGACCCGCGCCAGCCTGCAGCAAAGCAACCTGCGCCTGGCCAACCTGCAGGCCGCGACCCTGATCGCCGTGCAAGGCTGGGGCCTGTTCGGCCAGGGCGCCAACTTCAGCGACGCCAACCTCAGCGCCGCCTACCTCGAGTTCGCCCGCCTCTCCGGCGCACGCCTGCACAACAGCAACCTGCAGGCCGCCGACCTGGAAATGACCTGGCTGAGCAAGGCCGACCTCAAGGGCGCCAACCTCGCCGACGCCAACCTGCAAGAGGCCAAGCTGGGTGAAAGCAACCTGGAAGGCGCCGACCTGCGCGGCAGCCGCCAGCACTACGCCAACTTCCAGGACAGCAACATGGAAGGCTGCCGGGGCTGCCCCGACAGCTGGAACTAGGCTACCCGTTTGAGCAGGCCGGTCTCGATAGCCAGGTGCACCATCTCGGCCTGGGAGCCGACCTGCAGCTTGCTCTTGAGCAGGGTCAGGTAGTTGGACACGGTCTTGCTGCTCAGGCACAGCTGCTGGGCGATCACACGGCTGGAGCTGCCCTTGGCCAGCATGCGGAAGATCTCGATTTCCCGTTGGGTCAGCCCCTGCAAACGGGCGTGGCTGCCCGGCACCTGCAGCGCAAGTTCGGTGGCCAGGGACTGCTCGATATAGGCATGTCCACTCAACACCCGACGCACCGCTTCAAGCACTACGCCAGGTTCGGCAGCCTTGGACAGAAAGCCGCAGGCTCCGGCATCCAGCGCCTGGCGCACCAGCCCCAGCTCCCGGTGTTCACTGAAGAACAGCACCCGCAGTTGCGGCAGGCGCTGGCGCAGGCGGCGGGTGGTTTCCAGGCCGCTGATGCCCGGCAACTCGTAGTCCATGATCACCAGCCCCGGCACCTGCTCGGCGACTTTGAGCAACGCCTCTTCGCCACTGCCCGCCTGAACGATGGCCAGGCCTTCGAGGCCCTGCTCCAGCACCCGGGCCAGGCCCAGGCGCAGCATCGGATGATCGTCGACCAGCAAAATGGCCATGGCGGCGCTCCTCGGGTCAGCCGTGCGCAATCTGCCCCATGCTAGATCGCGGCTATCCCCTGCGGCCTACTACTTTGGTACTGTTTCAGTTGTCGATGGTCGCATTTCCAAAGCGCTGTTACTGGCCTGTAATGAAGGGGTGCAGCGACAACCACAACAATAAGGTGCAAAGCCATGTACAAGATTCTGATCGCCGACGATCACCCGTTGTTTCGCGAAGCCATCCACAACGTGATCAGCGATGGCTTTCCCGGCAGCGAAGTGATGGAAACCGCCGACCTGGACAGCGCCCTGGCCTTGACCGCCGTGCACGACGACCTGGATCTGATCCTGCTCGACCTGAACATGCCCGGCATGCATGGCCTGGGCGGCCTGATCAACCTGCGCAACGAGGCACCGACGGTGCCGGTGGTGATCGTCTCCGCCGAGCAGGACAAGCAGATCGTGCTGCAGGCCATTACCTACGGCGCGGTGGGCTTCATCACCAAGTCCTCGCCGCGCTCGCAGATGACCGAGGCCATCGAGCAGATCCTCAATGGCAACGTCTACCTGCCGCCGGACATCATCCGCACGCAAAAGCCGGGCAGTCGCCGCAGCCATGGCGAGCATCCGGGGTTTGCCCCCGAACTGCTGCAGGCCCTGACCCGCAAGCAGCTGCTGGTGCTCGAACGCATGACCAAGGGCGAGTCGAACAAGCAGATCGCCTACAACCTGGACATCGCCGAGACCACGGTCAAGGCCCACGTCTCGGCGATCCTGCGCAAGCTCAACGTGCATAACCGGGTGCAGGCGATCCTCAGCGCCGGCGACATCGACTTCACCGCCTACCTGCGCCGATAGCCGCAATCGCGGCCTGCGGCCGCTCCCACAGAACGGCCTCCCCAGTTGCAGGACAGTTCGCACTGTGGGAGCGGCCGCAGGCCGCGATAGGCTGCAAAGCAGCCCCAAATAGCCGGCACATATCACACTCATGCAAATTAGCCATTGAAACCACGCCCGGGCCTGAAGTAAGCTCGGGCTCATCAACTGGAGAGTCCCATGTCGCACACACCCCTCACTCACGCTCGTCACACCGGTCGCCTGTCGCGCCCTGTGCTGGCTGTGGCCGAGTGCGCGACGGCGGCTCCCGCTGCGTTTTATTTTGGGTATTGGTTTAGCCACAGGCGCCGCTGATACCCACACCGGCGCCCACTTTCAAGGGGCCGCCGAACACGAGAATACTCAACCCCCGGTCGGCCCCCCGACCGGGGGTTTTGTTTTTCAAGGCCCCACGACAACCGAACAGACACCGAGGATTACCCCATGAACTACACCACCTACCACCGTTACCCAAGCTTTACCTTCTGGCGATTTAGCCAATCCCGTTCGGGCCAGTCTGCCGCCTCCGTTCGGTCAATCGTTGGTGGCACAGCTACACATGACGCCAATCAGGCCACCTGTCGAACACCTCGATAGGGCCGATAGCGCGGGCCAGAACCCGCCATCCGCCCAGGGATACCAGAACATGCAATCGTCCACACTCGCTCTGCCACTGTCCGAACCCACCGCTGCCAACAGCGCCGTCAGCCAACGCCTGCCGAGCCCATTGTTGCTCAAGCAGCAAATGCCGCTGTCCAGCGCCCTCGCCGCCCAGGTCGAAGCCCATCGCCAGGCCGTACGCGCCATCCTCGACGGTCAAGACTCACGCCTGCTGCTGATCGTCGGCCCCTGCTCGCTCCACGACCCACGCTCTGCCCGCGAATACGCCCAACGCCTGGCCGAACTGGCTGAAGAGGTGAGCGACCAGATGCTCCTGGTGATGCGTGCCTACGTCGAAAAACCGCGCACCACCGTCGGCTGGAAAGGCCTGGCCTACGATCCGCACCTCGATGGCAGCGATGACATGCACGGCGGCATCGCCCTGTCCCGCGGCCTGATGCTGGCCATGCTCGAAGCCGGCCTGCCAGTGGCCACCGAGCTGTTGCAACCGATGGCGGCCGGTTACTTCGACGACCTGCTGAGCTGGGCGGCCATTGGCGCGCGCACCACCGAATCGCAGATCCACCGCGAGATGGTCAGCGGCCTGGGCCTGCCCGTGGGCTTCAAGAACGGCACCGACGGCGGGGTCGGCATCGCCTGCGACGCGATTCGCAGCGCCGCCCACAGCCACCGCCACTTCGGCATGGACGTGCAGGGCTTCCCGGCGATCATCGAGACCCTGGGCAACCGCGATACCCACCTGGTGCTGCGCGGTGGCAGCAAGGGCCCCAACTACGATGCACAAAGCATCGCCATGGCCCGCCAGGGCCTGGCCAAGGCCGGTGTGGCCGCGCGGATCATGGTCGATTGCAGCCATGCCAACAGCGGCAAGGATCCGCTGCGTCAGCCCGAGGTGTTCAACGCGGTGCTGGAACAGCGCCTGCAGGGCGACCGCTCGTTGATCGGCATGATGCTCGAAAGCCACCTGTTCGACGGCTGCCAGGCATTGGGCAAGGAGCCGCTCAAATACGGCGTATCGATCACCGACGGTTGCCTGGGCTGGGACGGTACTGAAGCCCTGTTGCGCCAGGCGGCAAGCGCATTGCGTGACATTGCGCAGGCAAAACCGCTGGCAATCGGGTAGTCTCGGCACTTTCTTGCAAAGGAGTAACTCCCATGGCCAAAGCCACTGCCCGTCACATCCTGGTTGCCACTGAAGAGAAGTGCAATGAACTGAAGGCCCAGATCGAAGCCGGCGCCGATTTCGCCGAAATCGCCAAAGCCAACTCCACCTGCCCGTCCAGCCGCCAGGGCGGTGACCTGGGCTCGTTCGGCCCGGGCCAGATGGTCAAGGAGTTCGACACCGTGGTGTTCAGCGCTCCGGTCGGCACCGTACAGGGCCCGGTGAAGACCCAGTTCGGTTATCACCTGCTGGAAGTGACCAGCCGCCAGGACTGAGTTGCAGCAGACGTCCGTCCGAGGTTGTGTGAGCACACAGCCTCGGTGCGCACCGTCTGCAGCACTGGAAAAGGGCGTATCCGCACTGGCCACGCCCAGCCTCAGTCACTCATCTTCCTCCAGAGGACGTGGGGTGATCTTCACCGTGCCTCGTAGAGCCGGATTGGCGGGATCGTAAAACTGGTTATCTACGTTGCCACCCCAGAGCACGTAGGTCCCATCGCTACGCCTTGCGGCGAACGACGGATCGATGGGTGGAGGTAGTGGCGGCGGTGATTGCTCCACATACGGATAGCGCTTGATCGAGTACAACTCGACAACGCTGTCATTCAAGTATCGCACCAGCTCTGGCGGAATTTCCCCGGCGTCCTCCATGGCCAATGTTGCGCCCCAGACAAGAACCGCTCCCCTTACCGCGCCTTGATCGACAATCACGCCATAGGCGCCATTGGTACAGTACACATCGCGGATCAGGCTGGCCCTGAGCACCTGCTCGGTGGGACCGGGCAGGTTGCCCCCGTGTGAAGGATATCCCCACGCCAGGGCCTCAAGCGTCAAACCAATTTCATCGAGGGCGTAGAGAAAGAAGCTGACATCATTGGCCGCAATGGTAATCGCACCGTCGATCGTGATAACCCGGCTACCAACACCCGAGTTGGCGTGCCTGTTTACCGGGTAGCGCGCAAACAGGCTGGCGACCCGCTGACTTTGCTCCTTGCTCAGCGAAGCCCCCCCGTACTGCGTAGCGCCCCAGGCTTCAACCTGCCCCGAGGCATTGGCGATCGTGAATGCCCAGCGGTTGGCCTTGCAAAGCACAATATCGCCCCGCCTCGCCAGTTCCGCAGCCGATGCCGACATCGCCCCACCGCTTCCCGGCGCCCCCCAGCTATAAGCGCGCCGACGGTTGCGGGTGATAGCGACAAACGCTTGCTCAGCGGCAATGACCGACAACGCGCCTCCGTCATCGATGATTGCGGTCAACTGATCAACCGGGATTGTGCCTCCGTCTCCTGCCGAGCCCCAGGCCACCACTTCTCCCCCTGTACCAATGGCGCAGAACGCACGCGGCCCACAGATGATCCGCTCCACTGTCATGGTATTGAGAACGGCGCGCACCTGCGGCGAAATACTCCCGCCATGATGAATATTCCCCCAGGCATAGACCTTGCCCGCTTGTGTGCGGACGGCAAAGGCAGTCTCGGTCGCATAGATCGCGGCGAGGGGATCGGCGATCAGCGCAAGCTGGATTTCTGCGGGGATCTGTGCAGCGGGGTCAATGGCGCGCCCAATGGCCCCGATACGGTTGCTGTGGCCGGAAGGATTGCGAAACTCATAAACAATCACGCTACGGTTGGTATACACCGACTTGATGTTGTGCAGCCTCGGCAAATCGGACGGTATATTCTGCCCCCAGACCAGCAACTGGTTGGCTGACGTACCAAGAATATTGACCAGTATGGCGAAGTCCCGTTCGGTGGCAAAGGCCAGCACCCCAGGGTTGTTGATCAGCAAATTGCGGATATGTTCAGGAACATTCGCTCCCCAGTCATTTTCGCCTTCGATACAGGTGGTGCCGGTTGCCCCATCCAACACAGCAAATGCGCCACCAGTCGATACCAGGATACGGTCGTCCGGCTCGGGGACATGAAAGGAAAAGTTGCCCTGCTGTTTCAGGTAACTGTTCTCGTTTTCCTCCACGCTGATGCCCTGGAACCCGGACGTCACCCGCACCGGGGGCGAGAAATATTCGTCGCCCAATTCTCCGTTCAATGCCCGAGGCGCCACCGAGAACTCCAGTAGCGCTCCGGCATGCTCGCTTAGCAACTTGAAGTCCTGGGTGCCAACGATCTCTTCGGCATTCAGGTACCAACGGTAGACTGATCCGGCTTCCGGCAAGGAGCTTTGGTAATCATAGGTACCGCGCAAGCTACCCCCGATGCACGGCAGGCCCATGATCAGCACTGCGCTGGCAATAGGCCGCGCGCGCAGGGCGCGCTTGCGCTGCTGAGTGAGTAACGAAAGTGCCTCGCTCATTGCTCAACTCCCTTGGCCAGACAGTTGCACCATCCGGCCAGGCTCCCGCACTGGCTCGAAGAACTGATCGACCAGGTCTCCCCCTGCCCCCCAGATCACGTAACCAGAGGCCCGCTTGCGCGCGATGAAGGCCGAGGGCTGGTTAGTCGTTACGGGTATAACAGTGGGAAACCGTTTGATTGAATACAGCTCAACCACATCGCGATGCAGTAACGGCTGCAAGTCAGCAGGTACTTCACCAGCTCCCCCTTGCGCGAGGGACGCCCCCCAGCCGATGAATACCCCCTGTACCACGCCCTGGCGGGCCAAAACGCCATAGGAGCGATTGGTACAGTAGACCGCATCGATGATGCTGGCCTCCAGAACCTGCTTGGTAGCTTGGGGCAAGTTGCCCCCGGCAGCCGGTTGTCCCCAGGCGAATACAGCTTCGGTCAAACCGACCTCATCCCGAGCCAACAAGAAGAAACTCGAATCGTTGCTATGCAGGCTGACGATACCGCCCACATTGATCAGCCGCGAGCTGGAACGCCTGGCGACGTTCTCGCAATTGCAGCCCTGGCCAGCATGCGGTGTTCTTGGCGTAGGCTGCAGCAATCGCTCAGCAACCCGCCATTTCTGGAAAAGTTGCTCAATTCCAGGCTTGCAACCGCTGGTTTCCAGGGCTTGTTGCGCGTCGAGCAGCACCGGCTCCGTGTCAGGTGGCGTATTACCGCCATAACCCATGGTGCCCCAGGCAGCAGCCTGACCAGAAGCATTGACCATACAGAACGCCCAGGCCGCTGCAACGCACATCACAATATTGCCGCGTGCATTGAGCTCCTGGGCTTCCGTTGAGAGCTTCCCGCCATGGGCCTCATTGCCCCAAACGACCACGCGCCCTGTTTTGGTGATTACGCAGAAGGCATTACGCGCCGCGATCACATGCCTGACGCCTCCTCCCATCAGGATGGCTTCTATCTTTTGCGCGGTAAGCATCCCTCCACCGTTTTTATTTCCCCAGGCGACAATGCTCAGCTCATCCGGATTGCCCCGGCGCAGTGGCCCGATCGCGCAGAAAGCCGACGCCGTGGCATAGATTTCGGTAACCCGCATCTGATTCAGGTACTGCCGGGTTTCAGCGGGTATGTTCCCGCCACCGAACTCGAGCCCCCAGGCGTGGACATAATTGTCAGTGGTGCGTACCGCAAAAGCGGTTTCAGTGGCATAGATGGCTTGTGGCAGATCGTACAGCAATTCAAGTTGAACCTCGGCAGGCACTTGACCACCATTGGCAAGGTTACCCAGTGCACCGATCTTGTTGGCTGCTAGAGGTGGATTGTCGTATATGAACGCCAAGGCCGAGCCATTGCTGTACACCGACCTGATGTTACGGGTCCCCACCTCTGGCGGTAAATTGCTCATCCAGGACCCCCACACCAGCAACTGATTGGTGCCGGCATTGCTGACCAGTGCCCCGAATCCACTGCCTGTGGAGAACAACCGTACCGCCGGATTGTTTTGCAGAAGCCGTTGAATCTCAGGAGGAATGCTCGCGCCGAAGTCATCGCGCCCCAGCGCGTACACATTCTGGCTAGGCCCATCCTGCACCACCAAGGCGGCGAAACTGGACACCAGCAGACGATCCGCCGGTTCCTGTTCATACAAGGAAAAGCTCCCGTTCTGAGACAGGAAGCTGCCTTCCATTTCCCTTGGCGTGATGCCCTGGAAGTGATCGTATACCAACAGCGTGCTCGACCACGTCTCCAGCCCCACTTCGCCACTCGCAGCCCTGGGCGTCACGCTGAACTGCAGGTTTTTGCCCAAGTGCTCCGGTGTCAGGGTCAGGCCCAACGTAGTGGGCCCCAGGGCGCCGTCTATGTACCAACGATACGTGGAGCCCTGTTCCGGGTTCTGGGCGTCATTGACATAGATGTAGCTACCGCTGACCGTTCCGCCGACGCGCGGCTCACCTATGATCGCCACATTGTCGGCAGAGGGCGCCGCCATCGTGGCCTGGCCAGTAGCGAGTTGGTTACTGGCGGACGACGTCTCGGTTGGCTTCTGCTGTTCACTCATGACTCATTCCTCGATGACCCTCGATAACTGCATCAAGCTCTACCCTTACTTCCGTTTGGTAGTAACTCACCTCACCCTGGACCTCGCTGAAGTCCGGTGCGTTTTCCCCCCGGCCACTGACCTGACCTGCCTCGCTCAACCCCAGTAAAGTGCTGCCAGCCTGATAGATGCAGTGGGTCTGTACAGGCATTGCCTCGCCAGACGTACGTCCCCAGGACAGCCATGAGCGATCCTCGCGCAGCGCGGCAAAACCTCCATGGTTGGCGGTCAGGGTCAGTACGTTGCGCAATCCCGCCGGCACCTCCCCACCCTCTGCCGCCTGGCCCCAGGCATGGACGGTGGTGTCCTCGAGCAACAAGGCGAACGCCGACGATGCCCCCAGCAGGTAAACCGGCGCCGAGGGTGGAGGCGCTGGCTGGCTTCCTCCGAACGTTGGGTCGCCCCAGCAATGGATCTGGCCCTGGTTGTCAATGGCGGCGAAGGCGCGGCTGGTCGAAGCCAATTGGCGAATGTCGGCCAGACCTGCAGGCGCCAAGCCCCCCCTGACTCGGATCACCCCAGGCGTGCACGCTGCCATCGAGCTTGAGTGCGGCGAAGGCCCCATTGCTGGCATACAGGCGCACGGCCCCTTGGGCAGCAACAACCAGCCCCGGCGTAATGCCGACTCCTTCGCCCCAGCAGTAAACCCGGCCATCCCGGTCACGCGTGGCAAATCCCGCATCGGCGCCAATGATCTGCT
>Ga0247821_10000779_pt1 | contig 17769 bp, 14 predicted proteins | sample 13C_Glycerol_Day_FD_192481 | JGI IMG/M metagenome (GOLD analysis project Ga0247821, IMG submission 192481) | Soil microbial communities from agricultural site in Penn Yan, New York, United States - 13C_Glycerol_Day14 | ecosystem: Environmental > Terrestrial > Soil > Agricultural land | place... | reverse complement strand
TTCGAGCTGTTGGTGAAGCCGTTGATGGACAAGCCGGGGAACGACAGCGTGCCCTCGATGTTCGGGTTCTTCTTCATGATCTCGCCCATGCGGCGGATCACCTCGTCGGTGCGGTCCAGCGTGGCGCCGTCGGGCAGCTGCGCGAAGCCGATGAGGTACTGCTTGTCCTGCGCCGGCACGAACCCGCTCGGCACCGCCTTGAAGAAACCGAAGGTGGCCACCACCAGCACCAGGTACACGGCCGTCGTCGCGGCCTTGCGCGTCACCACGCTGCGCAGCCCGCCGCCGTACGCCGCCGTGCCGCGGCCGAACAGGCGATTGAAGCCGCGGAACAGCCAGCCGAGCGAGCGGTCCATGCCGCGCGTGAGCGCATCCTTCGGCTCGTTGTGGCCTTTCAGCAGCAGGGCGGCGAGGGCCGGCGAGAGCGTGAGCGAGTTGACGGCCGAGATCACCGTGGAGATCGCGATCGTCACCGCGAACTGCTTGTAGAACTGCCCGGTGAGCCCGCTGATGAACGCGAGCGGCACGAACACCGCCACGAGCACGAGCGCGATCGCGATGATCGGCCCGGACACTTCCTTCATCGCGCGATACGTGGCGTCGCGCGGGCTCGAGCCCGCCTCGATGTTGCGTTCCACGTTCTCGACCACCACGATCGCGTCGTCCACCACGATGCCGATCGCGAGCACCAGCCCGAACAGGCTCAGCGCATTGATCGAGAGCCCGAGCAGGTGCAGCACCGCGAACGTGCCGATGATCGACACCGGCACGGCCAGCAGCGGGATGATCGACGCGCGCCACGTCTGCAGGAAGAGAATCACCACGAGCACCACGAGCGCCACGGCTTCGAGCAGCGTCGTCACCACCGAGCGGATGGACGCCCGCACGAACTGCGTCGGGTCGTACGCGATGCGGTACTCCACGCCCTCGGGCATGTATTGCTTCAGCTCCTCCATCGTCCGGCGCACGGCCGCCGAGATCTCCAGCGCGTTCGATCCCGGCGCCTGGAACACGCCGGTGCCCACGGCAGGCGCGTTGTCGAGCAGCGAGCGCAGCGAGTAGTCCGCCGCGCCGAGCTCCAGCCGCGCCACGTCGCGCAGCCGCGTCACCGCGCCGCCGGCGCCGCTCTTCACGATGATGTCGCCGAACTCCTCCTCGGTCTGCAGCCGGCCCTGCGCGTTGATCGAGAGCTGCAGGTCCACGCCCGGCAGTCCGGGCGATGCGCCCACCACGCCGGCCGCCGCCTGCACGTTCTGCTCGCGGATGGCGCGCACCACGTCGCCGGCCGAAAGCCCGTGCTGCGCCACCTTCTGCGGGTCGAGCCACGCGCGCATCGAGTACTCGCCGCCGCCCCAGGTCTGCACCTGCCCCACGCCCGGGATGCGCGCGAGGCGGTCCTTCACGTTCAGCAGCGTGTAGTTGCGCAGGTAGTTCATGTCGTACCGGTTGTTCGGCGACACGAGGTGCACCACCATCGTCAGGTCCGGCGAGCTCTTCACGGTCGTCACGCCGAGCCGCCTCACCTCCTCCGGCAGCCGCGGCGCGGCCTGCGTCACGCGGTTCTGCACGAGCTGCTGCGCATGGTCGGGGTCGGTGCCGAGCTTGAACGTGACCGTCAGCGTCATGAGCCCGTCGCTCGTCGCCTGGCTGCCCATGTAGAGCATGCCTTCCACGCCGTTGATCGCTTCCTCGAGCGGCGTGGCAACGGTCTCGGCGATCACCCTCGGGTTCGCGCCGGGGTACTGCGCGCGCACCACCACCGACGGCGGCACCACCTCCGGATATTCCGAGATCGGCAGCCCGCGCAGGGCGATGAGCCCGGCCAGCAGCATCAGCAGCGACAGCACGCCGGCGAAGATCGGCCGGTCGATGAAGAATTTCGAGAGGTTCATCGCAGGGCTCGCGTCCGCGCTCTCAGCGCTCTCAGGATTGCGTCGTCTCGCCGCGCTTGGCCGGCGCCTGCAGCGCCTGCATCGTCGTGGGCTGCGGCGCCACCAGCGCGCCCGGCCGGATCCGCTGCAACCCGTTCACGACGATCCGCTCGCCCGCCTGCAAGCCGCCGTTCACGATGCGCAAGCCTCCGACCGCCGCGCCCAGCGTCACCTCGCGGTAGGCCGCCTTGTTGTCGTCGCCCACCACCATCACGTAGCGCTTGCTCTGGTCGGTGCCGATGGCGCGCTCGCTCACGAGCAGCGCCGGCGTCGTCGTGGCCTGCCCCATGCGCAGCCGCGCGAACTGCCCCGGCATCAGCAGGCCGTCCTTGTTGTCGAACACCGCGCGCACGCGAACGGTGCCGGTGCGTGCGTCCACCTGGTTGTCCACGAGCTGCAGCCGCCCCTCGAACGGTGTGCCGTCGCTGCCCGCCGTGCCCATGTGCACCGGAATGCGCGAGATCTGCGCGCGCGCCGAGGCGCCGCCCGGCAGGCCGCTCAGCGACTTCACCAGCACCTGCTCGTCCACGTCGAAGCCGGCATAGATCGGGCTCACCGACACGAGGGTGGTCAGCACCGGCGCGCCCGGCCCGGCCGCGACGAGATTGCCGGCGGTCACCTCGATGCGCCCGATCCGCCCGGCGATTGGCGCGCGCACCTGCGTCCACGAGACGTTGAGCTGCGCCGTCCGCAGCGCCGCCTGCGCGGCGCGCAGGTTCGCTTCGGCCGTGCGCAAAGCGTGCGTGCGCTCGTCCAGCTCGCGCTGCGCGATGGCGCGCTCCTCCCACAGCCGCTCGGCGCGCGCATGCTCGCTCCTCGCATGCAGCGTCTGCGCCTGCGCCGCGGCCACCTGCGCCTGCGCGCGGTCCAGCTCGGCAGCGTACGGCGCCGGGTCCATGCTCACGAGCAGGTCGCCCACCTTCACGAGCGCCCCCTCGCGGAAATGCACCGCCTGCACCGTGCCCGCCACGCGCGAGCGCAGCTCCACGCGCTCGATGGCCTCCAGCCGCCCGGAGTATTCGCTCCACGCCGCCACGTCGGTCTGCACCACGGGCGCCACCGAGGCCGGCACGGCCTGGGGCGCCGTCGGCGCCGGATCGGCCTGGGCGCGGTTGTCGTGCAGCCCGAACGCGCCGGCGACCAGCGCCGCCACGGTGCCCAGGGCGGTCGCGGCGATGCGCCCGCGCGAGAAGGTCGTCTTCTTGTTCATGCGCTTGTCCTTCGGGAAAGTTGAACCAGGAACCGATGCGCCTGTTCCACGACGGCCTGTGCCCACGCCGGTGGCTGGTCGGAGGTCTTGCGGTAGCTCGCCGGCCAGCCGGTGGCCAGCGGCAGCACGGATTCGTGCACCGGCACGCCGGCGTCGTGCAGCCGCCGCGCGAAGCTGCGCGTCTCGTCGCACATCGCGTCGTCCACGGCGGTCAGCAGCAGCGTCTCGGGCAGGCCGGCCAGGCGCACCGAGGCGCCCGGCGCGGCATACGGGTGGCTCGCGTCGCAGGCGTGCGGCAGGTACTGGCGCCAGCCGTCCGCCCACGGGCAGCCCACCGGGCCGGCATTGGCGCGCCGCTGCGAGGCGGTGGCCACGCACACGTCCAGCATGGGCGACAGCAGGATCGCGCCGTCCAGCCCCGGGCCCGCGCGGTCGCGCGCCATCATCGCCGCCGCGGCGGCCAGGTTGCCGCCGGCCTCCTCGCCGGCCACCACCAGCGGCGCGTCGCCCGCGATGAAGCGCCGCCGGTTGCGCGCCAGCCACTCCAGCGCCGCATACGCCGCTTCGGCCGGCTGCGGAAACGGATGCTCGGGCGCGAGCGGGTAGTCCAGCGAGACGACGACGGCGCCGGCGTCGGAGATCAGGTCCGCCACCGAGGCGCAGCCCTGCGGCACGCCGGCCGTGAACGCGCCGCCGTGCAGGTGCAGCACCAGCGCATGGGCGGCCCCGTCGCGCGGGCGATGCAGGCTGGCCCGCAGGGCGGGCTCGGAATCGATGAGGAGGAGGGGGTCTTCACGGTGCATGGTCGCCACGATAGGGACGACCGGCTTTCGGATAAATAACCGCACCGCTCACGGTTTATTGTTTCCCGCAGAACAATGCGCACCATCCATAGCCCATCACCTCGGAGGGATCGATGGACAAGCTCCAAGCCATGCAGGTGTTCGCGCGCGTCGTCGAAGCCGGCACGTTCACCAAGGCGGCCGACTCGCTCTCGCTGCCCAAGCCCACGGTCACACGCCTCGTGCAGACGCTCGAGGCGCATCTGCAGACGAAGCTGCTCAACCGCACCACGCGCCGCGTCACCGTCACGGCCGACGGCGCTGCCTACTACGACCGCGCCGTGCGCCTCCTGACCGAAGTGGAGGAACTCGAATCCGCCATGTCGAAGGCCAAGGCCAACCCGCGCGGCCGCCTGCGCATCGACGTCGCCGCGAGCGTCGGCCAGCTCCTGCTCATCCCGGCGCTGCCCGATTTCTACGCCCGCTATCCCGACATCCAGATCGACCTGGGCGTGAGCGACCGCCCGGTGGACCTGATCGGCGAGAACGTCGATTGCGTGCTGCGCGGCGGCGAGCTCACCGACCAGTCGCTCGTCGCGCGCCGCATCGGCGAGTTCCACACCATGATCTGCGCGTCACCCGCCTACCTCGAGCGCCACGGCGAGCCCGCGCATCCGCATGCGCTCGAAGACGACGACCACGTGGTCGTCAACTATTTTTCGCACCGCACCGGCCGCGTCTACCCGTTCACGTTCGTCAAGGAAGGCGAACGCATCGAGATCACCGGCCGCCACCGCCTGTCGGTGAACGATTCCAATGCCAACCTCGCCGCCGGGCTGGCCGGCCTCGGCATCATCCGCACGTCCACCTTCATGGCGCAACAGCACATCGCGAGCGGCGCACTCAAGCCGCTGCTGCTCGACTGGTGCGCCGAAACCATCCCCATCCACGTGGTGTACCCGCCGAACCGCCACCTGAGCGCGAAGCTGCGCGTCTTCGTCGATTGGGCCGCCGATCTCTTCGCACGCAGCGACCTGATTCACCGCCAGTGTTGTCTGCCGAGGGCGTCGGCAAAGCCCGCTGAAAAGCGGCAAGAGCGCCCGGCCGTGGCCATTTGAGCTGGTGAGGGCGCGGCCTTCAAGCCGAAGACACCGCCACCCAACGCCGATACACGACCCCCGTCGACAGCAGCACCGCCACGTAGCGCGTCACGTGGAACGCCGTCACCACCGGCACGCCGAGCTGCATCACCTTCGCCGTGATGCACATCTCGGCAATTCCCCCGGGTGACGTGCCCAGCAGCACCGTCACCCAATGCAGCCCGGCCACCCGCGCCAGCCCCACCGCGAACAACCCCGACACCACGATCATCGCGATCGACCCGAGCGCCACCGCGGCCAGCCAGCGCGGCGCACTGCGCGCGAACGCCGGCGTGAACCGCGTCCCCAGCGACACGCCGATCACCAGCTGCCCCCCATTGAGCACCGCGCGAGGCAGGGCCGACAACTCCATCTCGCTGCCGGTCAACACCAGCGCCACGGCCAGCGGCCCCAGCACCCAGGCGTTCGGCATGCGCAGCCGCGCCGCCGCGAAGGCACCGATCACGGTGAGCACGCCCAGCAGCAGCAGCCCGCCCAGGTGCACTTGCGCCGGTCCCGGCGCCGCAGCGTCGATGCCGCGCAGCCCCGCGATCTGCAGGCCGAACGGGATCGCCACCACCACGATCAGCACGCGCAGCGAGTGGGCCGCCGCGATGCGGTCGATGCGCCCGCCGTGGTGCTCGCCGAGCACCGCCATCTCCGACGCCCCGCCGATGGCCGCCGCGAAGAACGCGGTCGCGTGCTCCTGCGGCGTGTGCGCCGACGACACGGCCGCCAGCACCCGGTAGAAGAAGAACCCCAGCACCAGCGCCCACACGATGCCGGCCAGCAGCACAGGCGCGAGCGTGACGATGGTGCGCAGCACCTCCGGCGTGAAGTACAGGCCGAGCGCCGTGCCGATGGCCCATTGCCCCGCGTTGCGCAGCGGCGCCGCGGTGTCCACCGGCGCGCCGAGCACCGACGCCAGCGCGGTGGCCAGCAGCGGCCCGATCATCCAGGGCAGCGGCACGTGCGCGCGCTCGCACGCCAGCGCGGCGACGACGGCCAGGCTCAGCGTGCCGGCGATGCGCAGGCCGCGCGCGAAGGAAATCAGGCTCACGCGCGCAAGCCTAACCGGCCCGGCCGGGTAGGCTGGCTAGGAGTCTGCGCGGCAGACTCCTCATATGGTCGCCATCGTCAAGCGAAGTCAGTGAGTGGCTTTCATTCGAGATCGATCGGGTGATGCGACAAGAGCGGTGCAGCGACGATGAATCAGACTCATATCCGCGGATTGGTTACCTGCACTTCATCGATTCGTCGCGGGCCTGCCTCGCTCTAGTGCCGTGGATCTTCCTTGCGGAGCCTGTGTAGGAGTCTCGAGGGTTGCCCTATCGTTGCTCGTGTCGCATCGCCGGATCGATCTCGGTCATGCTGTTGCTCCTCAGTGCTGAATCGGCGGTTCGCGGCTGGCCGCCGTGCCGATGGCCCAGACGAAGCCGGCCAGTTCTCGGGCCACTGCCACGCACGCCTTGTTGGCCTGCACGCCGCGCCCGAGCAAGGTGGCAAACCGCTTGGTCAGTCTCAGCTGCGCCTTCCAGCCCATGGCGCGCACCTGCTCGGACAAACCCTCCTGGCGCCGCTGGGCCTGGCGGCCAATGCGGGCCCTGAAGCGATAGTTCCAAGCGGCCTCGGTCAATAGCCGGCGGGCGTGGGCGTTGCCGGTCTTGGTGATGCTGCCGCGACTGAGCCGCTCGCCGCTGGAGTGCTCCGAAGGCACCAGGCCGAGGTAGCCCATGAGCTTGCGTGGGTGATCGAAACGGCTGAGGTCACCGATCTCGGCCACCAGCCCGATGGCGCTGATCACATCGATGCCGCGCAGCGCCTGCAGCGCCGCGACCACCGGCTCGAAGCGCCAGCCGCTGACCGAAGCTTGCAGCGCCTGGGTCAGCCGCTGCACGCGCTCGTCGCCCGCCTGCACGGCCAGCCAGTACTCGGTGAACGCCGTCTGCGCGGCCTGGGGATCGAAGTTGAGCGCCGCCAGCCATCGGCAATAGGCCTTGCTCCATGAAGACTTGCCCGCGTAGCGCACGCCGTGGCGCAGCAAGAACCCCTTGAGCTGGTGGCGCGCCTGCGTGCGGCTGTTCACTGCGTCTTCGCGAGCGCGCGCCAGGTCTCGGATCGCTTCGTCGGCCGGATCGGGCACCCACACGGCGCGCAGCTGGCCCGCGCGCGAGCACTCGGCCAGCTGCACGCAGTCGCGGCCGTCTGTCTTGACCCGATCGCCCGGCCGCCGCGGCATCTGCGACGGCGCGATCACCTCGCACACGTAGCCCCTGGCCTGCAGGGCGCGCTGCAGGCCGTAGCCTGTAGGGCCGGCTTCGTAGACGATGTGCACCTGCCCGGGCTGCCCGAGCTTGCCCACCATCTTGAGCAGCTTGTTCACGTCGTGCGTGGTCTTGCCGATCACTCGCCCAGGCGTACGCCCAGCTTCGGCCGCACCCACGGTGATGCTGTCCTTGTGAACGTCCAGTCCGACGTGAACCTTGCTAACCTCTTCCATGGCCGGTCTCCTTCCATTGCTGACGACGCCAGTCTCAGCATGTAGCTCGGCACGCCCCGGTGTGCAACCTACGGCGCCGGAGACCGGCCACCCTGCGCTCGCAGGGCGGCGACCATGATGTCTAGATCGTCGTCGGTGCGAACACGAGCCGCGCGAAGACGTTGCGCGACCACATGTCCTGCTGCGCGAGGTCGGTGAGCGCCAGGATGATCTGCGTGCGCGACGCGAGCACGGGCACGAGCCGCTTGCCGGTGAACACGTGGAACTGATGCAGCTTCTCGATGCGCTGGGGGCGGTCGACGGCCACCACCAGGCGCTCGCGATGGACCATCAGCGGCAGCGCCATCGATTGGGTCGCCAGCTTCAGCGGCAGCATGCGCACGACGTCGAGATCGAGCGGGAAGCGCGTGAGGTCGACGAGCGGATAGCCCATCTTGTGGGCGAGCGCGGTGTCCAGGTCCGGCTTCGAAATGAGCCCGGCGTCCACCAGCATCTGGCCGAGCGGCACGTCGCCGCGCTGCTGGGCCAGCGCCCGGTCGAGCTGCCGGGGCGTCACCAGGCCGAGGTTGAGCAGCGCATCCCCGATGCGCAGCACCGCCATGCGCTGCTGGCGATCGATCGCCTGCAGCAACTCCTCGCGCGAGGAGATCCAGCGCTCGGCCGCGACCTCCTCGGCCGACGGGCCGAACTCGCAGCCCGTGTAGGCGCTGCGCGGCACGAACAGGCGCTGCAGCGCACGCTCCTCGTCCAGCGGGGTGTAGAGGTACAGGCCCGCGTCGGTGACGACGTACCCGGCCGTGCGGCCGGCGATGGCCTTGCCGTCCTTCGCCTGCAGCCGGTAGTCGCGCTCCTGCGCGGCCGATGGCACGCGTTCCATGGGCGCGCCGGCCGCCTGCGGCGCCGGCCGCAACGGCGCGGTAAGCACCAGCCGGCGCACGCGGCCGAACGGGACGGTGGCTTCGGCTGCCCCCGGACCGGTACGGAACTTCAGGCAGGCGCCGCTCGGGTCGAAATCGAGCATCTCGCCTTCGACGGTGGCGCCCCACGATGTCTCGATCGTGCAGGGCTGGGCCACGTCGTTCGATGGCGGCGGCAGGTGCCGCCATGCGAACGGCGGCGTCGGCCACTGCGCGCGCTCCGGCGCGAGGTCGAGCATCGGCAGCGGCGTGGTGAAGTCGGACGGCTTGGAATTCGCCATGGCCGGGGCGTCAGGTCAGTTCACCGCGAGCGTGTCGCCGAAGAGCGAGTCGCGGAACGCGTGCGGGCGGTCGTCGATGGCCCAAAGCAGCAGCGCGCGGGCCGACATCGGCTTGGCGAAGAGGTAGCCCTGCATCTCGTCGCAGCCCATCGCCGCCAGGATCTCGCGCTGGCGCTGGTTCTCGACGCCCTCGGCCACCACGCGCAGGCTCAGGGCATGCGCGAGGCGGATCACGGCGTCCACCACGGCGCGCGCATCGGCGCTGTTCTCGATGTCCATCACGAACGTGCGGTCGATCTTCAGCTCCTCGGCCGGCAGCCGGCGCAGGTAGCTGAGGCTCGAGTAGCCGGTGCCGAAGTCGTCGATCGACAGGTGGATGCCCGCGGTGCCGAGCCGCAGGAAGGTCGCCTGCGTGGCCTTGGTGTCCTCCATCGCCACCGACTCGGTGATTTCGCAGGTAAGCAGCGAGGGGTGGATGCGGTGGCGCTCCAGGGCCTCCTCCATGCGCTGCACGATGTCGGGCTGGCGCAGCTGGTGCGCCGAGAGGTTGATCGCCAGGCGCATGCGCAGGCCGTGCTCGCGCCAGAGCCTCGCCTGCCGGCAGGCTTCCTCGATCACCCAGTTGCCCAGGGAGCCGATGAGGCCGAAGCGCTCGGCCAGCGGGATGAACACGTCCGGAGGCACCATGCCGCGCTTCGGATGCTTCCAGCGCAGCAGCGCTTCGGCGGCCGTGACCTTGCCGCTCTTGGTGTCGATCTTGGGCTGGTAGAACAGCTCCATCTCGTCGTTCTCGAGCGCCAGGCGCAGATCGCGCGTGAGCTCGAACTTGTCGCGCGCGTCCTCGTCCATCGACGGCACGTAGAAGCTGTAGCACGAGCCGCCAGAGCGCTTGGCCGCATACATCGCGGCGTCGGCGCGGGCAATGAGCTTCGTGTGCGCGCCGCTGTCCGGATAGAACACGATGCCGATGGAGCAGGAGATGCCGACGCCGCGGCCGTCGATCTCGTACGAGCGGGAAATCTCGTCGATGACGCGGCGGGCCACTTGCGCCACCGCCTCGTCGGACGGGCCGCCGGTGACCATCAGCACGAACTCGTCGCCGCCGATGCGCCCGACCATGTCGCCGGCGCGCAGCACCGACTTCAGCCGCTCGCCGACCTGCTTGAGCACGACGTCGCCGCTGCTGTGGCCGAAGGTGTCGTTCACCGGCTTGAAGCCGTCGAGGTCGACGAAGAGCAGCGCCAGCCGGGTGCGCGACGCATCGCACTTGGCGATCTGCGCGGCGAGCTGGTCCTCGAACTGCACGCGCGTGGGCAGGCGCGTCAGGCCGTCGACGGACTGCGGAGAGCGCAGCGTGGGCTCCCGCGCCTCGGGCGACGAGCGTCGCGGCTCCTCGCCGAGCAGCATGACGAGCACGCCGCCGAGCAGCACGATCGCAAGCATGGCGGCCACTTCCGGCCACCCGATGCCTTCGATGGCGGGCGCCGCGGCGCTGGACAGCGCCGGCCCGATGGCCAGCAGCCCGGCCGCCAGCGCCGGCACGGCCACGCGCAGCGCCCGCGGGCCGCGCAGCAGGTCGCGCTCGAGATGGACGACCAGCAGCGAGGCACTCAGCGTGAGGGCGAGCAGGCCGACCGCCAGCGGCGTCCAGGCGCCAAGCACGGCCGACAGCACGGGCGCCACGAGCATCTCGTGCGAGAGCGCAAGGGCCCAGGTGACGAGCGCGGCGAGCCCGAAACGCTGGTTGGCCGATTCGCGCGCCGCAGAGGCGGCATAGCGCACGGCGAACGCGATCAGCGTGGCAAGCAGGACGGACACGGCGAAGCCCATCGCACTGCCCGACAACATGCCCGAGTAGCTGGCCAGGACATGACTCGGCCACCAGATGCCGACGGCGACGAGGCCCACGCCGGCGGCGGCCAGCGGCCGCCCCAGGCGCCGGGCACGGCCATGCGCCAGCTCTGCCACGGCGGCGCCGGACCACAGCAAGGCGGCGCTGAACACGATGGCGACGGCGCACTTCAGGGCGCCGCCCAACGACAGAAAGGGCGCTTCAGGCATGGAAGTCGTCCTTCCGACCCCTGCGGCAAGGGCCGGGGAACGTTGTTTGAAGTTTGTTGAGCATCATGACTTGGGGACGGTCGCGCAGGGTGGTCCGGCGGTCATGCCGAGCCGGGCCGCGTGACGATTCGCACGCCGATACGAACGAAGCGCCACAGTGGTGGTTTCGGCACGCGGGGCTCGATCTTGAGAGAGCCCGTGCAAACTGCGCAACACGCACGAGCGTCAGTCAAGTCCAACTTCGTGGGATGGCAGGGTCGCCAACCGTCACCTATTCATTGCGTTGTGTGGCCGTCGGCCGCACAACCAGGGAGAAGACAAGATGGATGCATGGCGGATCTCGATGGTCCTGTCGCTCGCGCTCGCCTCCGGCACCGCCGGGTGGTACTTGCGCGGCGCAGACTCTCCAAACGCGGCGGCGATGCCGCCACGAGCCGGCCCGGCGCCCGCGCGCCAAGCCGCCCCACCCCCGAGCACGGAGGCTCCACCGCTGATTGCGCTGGCGGGTGACGGCAACATCACGCTGCGCGTCGAGCAGCGCCCGCTCGAGTGGGTGCTCGAGCAGATCGCGTTGCAGGCAGGCGGCTCGCCGGACGAACTGCTGCGCCGCCCCGCGAAGGCCTCGCCCGCCACGGGCGCGCCGGCCAACGCGGCCTGCAGCACGCCGGCTCCGGCGGCCCCGCCGGACGATCTGTTGCGCGCGATCGAGCGCGGCGACGAGGCGGCGCGCCACGACGGGCTGCTGCAGGCGCGCGGACTCGGCGTGGCGGTGCCCGACGACACGCTGAAGACGCTGTTCGAGACCGACGCGTCGGATCGCGTGCGCCTGCTCGCTTTCGAGAGCTGGCTCGAGCCGCGCGCAGGCAGCGCCGATGCGATGCGCGATGCGCTCGAGTCCGCGGTGAACCTGCCTTCCGCGGCCATACAGCACGAAGCAAAGCGGCTGCTGACGCAACTGCACGAGGTGGAGCGAAACGCGTCCGACAGCGCGCAGCTCCCCGGCCCGTAGCCCGAACACCCTCACCGAACGAGTCCTTCGCGGCGTGTCCGCGAAGGCCGTGGCCGGGGTGTGCGTGGGGTTGCGTGCACGGCGGTCTTTTCATTCCAACCCAATCAGGAGAGGCAAATGAAGTTCGACATCACCTTGCGCAAGAGCGCCATCGCCGCCGTGCTGGGCCTGCTGGCCGCCACGCAGGCTTCCGCCGACGCCTTCATCGCGATCGGTCGGCCCGGCAACTTCACGTTCAGCAGCGCGTCCGGGACGGTCGCCGTGCCGATCGGCGCCGGCGTCTTCCAGACGCCGGCGTTCTTCAACTTCGCGGGCCAGCGGTTCATCGTGAGCTACACCGCCGAGTGCGCGGTGGCCGCGGCGGCCGGCGTGACGTCCACGTGGCTCGACGTGGACGTGCGCGCCGTCAACATCGGCACCGGACAGGTGTTCGTGCTGACGCCGACCGGCGGGACGCTGGACGCGCTGTGCACCTCCAACGGCACGGCAGGCAGCGACGGCTGGCAGATGAACGCGGTGAACGCGATCGGCGGGCCGGGCATGCCGGCAGGCAACTACGTGGTGCAGGTTCGCGCGCGGCTGAGCGGCGCGGGCAGCGGCCACCTCGGCGACACGTCACTGGTGGTCTGGCGCTAGGACGGCGGCGCGGCGCCAAGAGCGCCGCGCCGCCGCCTACGCGCGGCGGCGATCGACCCCGCCCCACGCCAGTCGCAAGGTGTGGGGCACCGCCGAATCGAAACGCTCCGCGCACCGCCGCAGGTAGCGCGCAACGAGCGATGCGCGCTGGGGCTCGAGCCGCTTCACCTGCACCTGCAGCCGAGCGAGCGCCGCGGCCAATTCGATATCGATGGCCTCGGTGACGCTGTCATCGGGCCCCTCATAGCAGCCGGCGTCTTCGGCAGGCACCATGAATTGGGCCGCCACGTCGAGATAGAAGCGGCGGTTGGGGTGCACCACGTGGCAGACCAGGTGGTCGCCGGCGTAGACGCAGGCGTCTTGCGCCGGGCCCACGATCACGACGGTGTCGAGCTCGTGGCGGCCGGTCTGCGCGGTGTCCCGGATGCCGAGCGCGCCCGCGGACCAGACCTGGCCGAACAGAACGATGCTGCAGTCTCGCTCGCGAGGGCGCCGGGGGGGCTGGCCCTGGCGCTGCTGCGTGAGAAGGTCATGGCACAGCGCCTGATGCAAGGCGTGGGCAAGGGCGTGGACGGGATCGCGGTGGAACATGATTTTCTCCCAGGTGGCCGGAGTCGGCGTGCCCACCGCTCCGCAAGGTCATGGTGCAGCGCGCGCGATGCTCGTGCCATCCCTAGTCGATACGGCGGCGAGGGCGGGCGGGGGCTGCACCGCGAGCACCGGCCGGCTGCTCGCAGCGTGCAGCGCGCGCGCCTCGCGGACACGCTCGGCGGCGAGGCGTTTCTCTTCGCCTTCGGGTGAGAAGCAGGCCGCGCCGATCGCAGCAATGATCGCGACCCCGAGCGTGGGCCGTGTGGTGTTCCGGTTCTTCATGAGGGTCGGCAGTGTTCCCGCCCCAGCGGGACACGTGTGGCTGCCGAACGGCGAATATCAATACGATTCCGGCGATGCGAACCGCAGGCCCCGCGATCGGGGGGGCTTGACCTTACCATCGTTGGAACCTTCAACATGCGTTCGTGTCGAACGCTCGAGAAGCTTCCCCATGAGCACCACCGCATCACTGTCTCGGCCCAACGGCATCACGCTCCAGGTCACCGGCATGACCTGCGCATCCTGCGTGTCCCGTGTCGAGAAGGCGCTGCTGAAGGTGGACGGCGTGTCGTCGGCCTCGGTGAACCTCGCGACCGAGAAGGCGACGGTCCAGGCACTCTCAACCGTGCCTGTCGCGGTGCTGAAGGCTGCGGTGGAGAAGGCCGGCTACGCCGCCGCGGAGCTGGCCGAACCGAATGCCGCGCCCGGGGCCCGGCTACCGCCATGGTGGCCCGTCGCGCTCGGCGCGGCGCTGACTTTGCCGCTCGTCGCGCCGATGCTCCTGCAACTGTTCGGCATCGACGTGGTGCTCGATGCCTGGCTGCAGCTGGCGTTGGCCACCCCCGTCCAGTTCTTCCTCGGATGGCGCTTCTATCGCGCCGCCTGGAAGGCCGTGCGCGCCGGGGCCGGCAACATGGATCTTCTCGTGGCGCTGGGCACGTCAGCGGCGTATGGCTTGTCCGTGTACCTGCTGTTCCGGCATGCCGGCCACGGCACGCCGCACCTGTACTTCGAGGCGTCGGCGGCGGTCATCACGCTGGTGCTGCTGGGCAAGTGGCTCGAGGGGCGCGCCAAGCGCCAGACGGCCGACGCGATCCGGGCGCTCAACGCGCTGCGTCCGTCCAGCGCGCGCGTGCTGCGCGACGGCGTCGAGGTGGAGGTGCCGGTCGATCGGGTGAGCGTCGGCGACCTGGTGTTCGTCCGGCCCGGTGACCGCCTCCCGGTCGACGGCGAGGTCGTCGAGGGCAGCAGCCATGTCGACGAGTCGCTCATCACCGGCGAGAGCATGCCGGTCGCCAAGATGCGCGGCCACAGGGTGACCGGCGGCTCGATCAACGCCGAGGGCGCACTGACGGTCCGGACCTCGGCCACCGGCACGGAGACCACGCTCGCGCGGGTGATCCGGATGGTGGAGTCCGCGCAGGCGGCGAAGGCGCCGATACAGCGCATCGTCGACCGCGTGAGCGCCGTCTTCGTGCCCGTGGTGCTCGGCATCGCCCTCATCACGTTCCTCGGATGGATGGGGGCGACGGGCGACGGGGAGCAGGCGCTCATCGCCGCGGTGGCGGTGCTGGTCATCGCGTGCCCGTGTGCGCTGGGCCTCGCCACGCCCACGGCCATCATGGCGGGGACGGGTGTCGCCGCGCGTCACGGCATTCTCATCAAGGATGCGGAGGCGCTCGAGGTGGCCCGTTCGGTGACTGTCGTGGCGTTCGACAAGACCGGCACGCTGACCGAAGGCCGACCGTCGCTGGTGGCCGTGGAACCGGCCGCCGGCATGCGCCGCGACGAGGTGCTGCGCCTCGCGGCCGCGGTCCAGACGACGAGCGCGCATCCGCTCGCGGTCGCGGTGCTCGACCGCGTGCGGGCCGAACGGCTGCCCGTTCCGCAGGCTCGCGAGGCCCGTGCGCTGCCGGGTCGCGGGGTGCAGGCGGCGGTGGGCGGCCAGGTGCTGGCGCTCGGCAGCAGCCGGCTGCTGCGCGAGCTGGGTGTCGAGGCGGGGCCGCTCGCGCAGCCCGCGCAACGGCTCGAGCACGAGGGCCGGACGATCTCCTGGCTGGTGCGCCTGCAGGGCGATGCCGGGCCAGCGACGCTGCTCGGGCTGCTGGCGTTCGGCGACACCCTCAAGGCGTCGGCCTTCGCGGCCGTGGCGCGGCTGCACGAACTCGGCATCCGGACGGTGATGCTCACCGGTGACAACCGCGGCAGCGCGGAGGCGGTGGCCGGGGCGCTGGGCATCGACGAGGTGCGTGCGCCGGTGCTTCCGGACGAGAAGGCGGCCGTCGTGCAGGAGCTTCGCGCGGCCGGCCACGTGGTCGCGATGGTGGGCGACGGCATCAACGACGCCCCGGCGCTCGCGGCCGCCGACGTGGGCATCGCCATGTCGACCGGCACGGACGTGGCCATGGAGACGGCGGGCATCACGCTGATGCGCGGAGATCCGCGCCTGGTGGCCGACGCGCTCGACGTCTCGCAGCGCACCGTGGCCAAGATCAAGCAGGGACTGTTCTGGGCCTTCGCCTACAACGTGCTCGGCATTCCGCTGGCGGCGTTCGGCATGCTGACGCCGGTGATCGCCGGAGCGGCGATGGCGTTCAGCAGCGTGAGCGTGGTGGCGAACGCGCTGCTGCTGCGCCGCTGGCGCGGGGCGGGCAGGAAGTGAACCCCCCGAAGCGCCTGCGTGCCGCTTCGGCGCCATGGAGAACTGTGATGCAAGCCATGATGAACATCGGCGAGGCCGCCCGGGCCTCGGGCGTCTCGGCGAAGATGATTCGCCACTACGAAAGCGTGGGCCTGTTCCCCGAAGCCGCGAGAACGGACGCCGGGTACCGGCAGTACACCGACCGGGAGATCAACACGCTGCGGTTCATCCGCCGCTCCAGAGACCTCGGCTTCTCGATCGAGCAGATCCGCGAGCTGCTGGGCCTCTGGCAGGACCGCAAGCGCCCGAGTCGCCAAGTGAAGGCGCTGGCGCTCGCCCACGTCCGCGAACTCGACGAGAAGCTGCGGGAGCTCCAGGCCATGAAGGCCACGCTGGAGCACCTCGCGCACTGCTGCCACGGTGATGACCGGCCGGACTGCCCGATCATCGATACGCTGTCGCAATCGCCTGCAGCCCCTGTGCTGATCTGAAATTCGTGAAGCCCCTGCGCATCCTCCTGCTGCTGCTCCTCGTCGTGCTGCTGCCTGCGCGCGGTGCGCTGGCGTCCGCGATGCTGTGTGCGCCGGCCGGTGCGGGAACGCACAGCGAAGCGGCGGCGATGGGTCACCACGCAGGCGGGCAGCACGAGCACCACGACGCCGCCGTTCCCGCTGACGCTTCCTCCTCCGCGTGCGCCTTCAGCCCAGGCCGACAACAAGACGCCCGACGTGCGCAAGCCGTCGGGCGGCCATTCCCATCATTGACCGAGGACACTCCCATGACACTGTCCAAGCGACACGCCGCCCTGGCAGCGCTGTTGGCATGGGCCTGCATCGTGCAAGCGCACGGCGATACGGCCTTCGGTCGGGTCGGCGACCCGGCGAAGGCCACGCGCACGATCCGGGTCGACATGGCCGACACGATGCGGTTCACGCCCGACGACATCACCGCGAAGCGCGGCGAGACGGTCAAGCTCGTCGCCAGGAACAAGGGCAAGGTGCTGCACGAGCTGGTGCTCGGCACGGCGGACGAACTGAAGAAGCACGCCGAGCTGATGAGAAAGTTCCCGGGCATGGAGCACGAAGAGCCGCACATGACGCACGTGAAGCCGGGCCGCACGGGCGAGATCGTGCGCCGCCTCGACAAGGCGCAAGGCAAGATGACGCTCCGGCGCGGGCCGCTCCCGAGCCTGGCGATGCCCGCGATGACGATGGTCTTCAAGGTGGCCGACTCGAAGATGCTCGACGGGCTCAAGGAAGGCGACAAGGTGCGGTTCGCGGCGGACCGGGTGGACGGCACGATCACGGTGACGGCGATCGAGGTGGTGCGATGACGCCGGTGCGTGCGGGCACCCCGCTGCGGATCGACTTCGTGTCGGACGTCGCCTGCCCCTGGTGCGCCGTGGGGCTGCACGCGCTCGAACGCGCGCTCGAGCGCCTGGACGGCGAGGTGCAGGTCGAGCTGCACTTCCAGCCGTTCGAGCTCAACCCGGACATGCCGCCCGAGGGGGCGGACGCGGGCGTGTACCTGTCGCGCAAGTACGGCACGACGCCGCAGCAGCAGTCCGCCGCGCGGCAGCGCATCCGTGCACGCGGCGCGGACGTGGGCTTCGAGTTCGGAGAGCGCCGGCACGTGTGGAACACCTTCGACGCGCATCGCCTCCTGTACTGGGCGGGGCTGCACGCGGGCCAGCGCGCGCTGAAGCACGCGTTGCTCTCGGCCTATCACACGCGCGGCGAGAACCCGGCCTCGCGTGACGTGCTGGTGGCCGCTGCGGCGGCTGCCGGGCTGAACGCAAAGGAGGCGTCCCGCGTGTTCGACAGCGGCGCGTTCGGCCCGGAAGTGCGGGAGCGCGAACGGCACTGGCAGGAGCTCGGCATCCACGCCGTTCCGGCCGTGATCATCGACGAGAAGCACCTGATCGCGGGCGGGCAGCCGCCCGAGGTGTTCGAGCAGGCCCTGAGGCAGATCGCGGCGCTGCGCGCGAGGGACGAGGCCTGACGGAAGCCGGCGAGCCGTTCAGTCCAGCGGCCACGGCATCGACTTCGGCAGCGTCATCGCGGGCGTGGGC
>Ga0247821_10000778_pt1 | contig 17786 bp, 19 predicted proteins | sample 13C_Glycerol_Day_FD_192481 | JGI IMG/M metagenome (GOLD analysis project Ga0247821, IMG submission 192481) | Soil microbial communities from agricultural site in Penn Yan, New York, United States - 13C_Glycerol_Day14 | ecosystem: Environmental > Terrestrial > Soil > Agricultural land | place... | reverse complement strand
GGGCATCCGGCCTTCCACGCACGGGCTGGCGGGCATGCGGCACCGCGTCGAGGCGGCCGGCGGCCGCTTCAAGGTGGACACGAATCCGGGCAGCGGAACGCGAGTCGCGGCCATCCTCCCGACGACACGTCCGCGGCCGGCCTGAAGCGAGAAAAATTTCTCGCCCCGGCTGTCGGCCGGTTCCTACGCGGCCGCGCCTTGACAGCCGACAGCCGTTCACGCCGAAGGCTGATCATTTACGGCTGACTTCGCCGCGTACGCTCACCTCTCGAAGCGCAACCCACGCGGGCGCTGCGACGGGGCCGCGCACGCGCGCGGCCTGCATCACAACCACGAACGAGAGGAACACGACATGGCCAACACCACCCGATCGGCTCGCGCCGGAGCCGCCATCCAATCCCTTGCCGACGATGCGATGGGCCGCGTGCGCGACCTGCGCTACGGCGCGCAGGACTTCGCCAACCGCGGCATGAACGCCGCCAGCGAGTCGGCCCTGGTCGCCCAGGAGCGCCTGGGCCGCTACGCCAACGCCACCGGCCGCTACGTCACCGAGCAGCCGGTCAAGTCGGCGCTCATCGCCGCCGCCGTCGGCGCCGCCGTGGCGGCGATCGTGATGGTGGCCCGCAGCCGCCGCGCCAACCGCTACTACTACTGAGCGGCGCGATGGCCCTCGTGCACCCGATCTTTTCGGTGCTGGTGAGCCGGCCCGATCTGGTCCTCGACCACGTCGCCGGCTACGCCACGCTGGCCCAGGAGGAAGCGACTTCGGTGGGCACCGAGGTGGCCAGGCGCGCGATCGCCTGGGCCGCCGCGGGGGTCGGCGCGTTGCTGTTCCTGGTGTTCGCGGGTGTCGCGGTGATGCTGGGGGCGATGCACGAGGCCTTCCACTGGGCGCTGGTGGTCGTGCCGGCGGTCCCGCTGGTGGCGGCCGGGATCGCCTTCGGCATGGCGCGCAAGCCGATGCCGGCCAAGGCCTTCGCCGAACTGAAGGCGCAACTCGATGCCGACGCGCAGGTGCTGCGCACGCTCGGGGGCCGGCCGTGACCGCCGGATCCGATCAACTGGAACGCACCCGGCTCGCCATCCTCGAGCACCTCCACCGCAAGGAACAGCGCCGCCAGGGGCGCAATCCGAACAACGGGAACGGGAACCCCGCCCATGCCCATGCCCAGGCGTCCGCATCGAGCGCCGCCGCCGGTGGACAGCCGCCGGAGGAAGGCATGTGGGAAAGCCACCGCCGCGAGAATCCGCCCGGCGCCGGCGGCTGGTTCGAGACCGCCCGCGACGTGCTGCAGGACTGGTGGAAGTACCACCCGGCCCACATGGCCGTGGACATCGCGCGGCCCGTCCTCGTTTCCTATGCGCGGCGCAAGCCGATGCAGTACCTCGGCCTGGCGGCGCTGGCTGGCGCGGGCCTGTTCTACCTGCGGCCCTGGAAGCTGATCTCGGTCACCGGCGTGCTCGTGGCCGTGGCCCGGTCGCCGCACGTGGCGGAACTCGTGATGCGGGCCATGTCCTCCTCGGAGAACCCGGAGGGCGACGAACCCCTGAATGAATGAGAAGCGAACCGGCGGGGGTGGTGCGACCCGGCCGGGGAGCGCGAGAAAACCTTCGCACCGGAAAGACGACACGGGAAAGACGATGAAGATGCAAGCAAGGACCCTGCTGGTGGCCGCGGCCCTGGCCGCCGCCACCCTGGCCGGCACCGGCTGCGCGGTGATGCGGGGCCAGGAAAGCGCCGGCGCGTACGTGGACGACGCCGCCACCACCACCGCGGTGAAGGCCAAGTTCGTGGAAGACAAGTCGGTCGACGCCGGCGCGATCAAGGTCGAGACGCTGAACGGCACGGTGCAGCTGTCCGGGTTCGCGAAGTCCAACGCCGAGAAGGCGCAGGCCGAGTACCTGGCGCGCAACACCAAGGGCGTTCGCTCGGTCAAGAACGACATCCGCGTTCGTCCCTGAACGTCCAGCCACAACGCGCGTGCCGACGGCTGCTCGCCGCCGGCGGCACGCGACTTGCCCCACGAGCGAGCCATGAAGACCTTCCGCTGCGACAACTGCGGCCACCCGCTTTTCTTCGAGAACGTGCAGTGCCTGCAGTGCGGCAGCGCGCTGGCGTTCCTGCCGGACCGCCTCGCGCTGTGCGCCATCGAGCCGGCGCCCGAGCAGGGCCTGTGGCAGCGCAAGCGGCAGAACCGCCGCGAGCCCGCCAGTCACTTCTATCGGCTGTGCCGCAACCACGTGGAGCACCAGGCCTGCAACTTCGCGGTGCCGAAGGATGATCCCAACGCCTACTGCGCCTCCTGCCGGCAGACGCGCGTGCTGCCCGATCTTTCGATCCCGGAGAACGCCGACCGCTGGTACCGCATCGAGGTGGCCAAGCGGCGCCTGTTCTACACGCTGGCGCGGCTGGGACTGGTCGATCCCTGCCCGCCCAACGGCGAGCGCGACGGTCCGGTGTTCGAGTTCCTCGCCGACACGCCGGGCAACATGGTGATGACCGGCCATGCGGGCGGCGTGATCACGCTGAACGTGGCCGAGGCCGACGACGCCGAGCGCGTGAAGCGCCGCGTCGAGTTGCACGAGCCCTATCGCACCCTGCTGGGCCACCTGCGCCACGAATCCGGCCACTACTACTGGGACCGGCTGATCGACGAGGAAGGCCGCGTGGCGGAGTTCCGCGAGCTGTTCGGCGACGAGAGCATCGACTACGCGCAGGCGCTGCAGAACCACTACGCGGCCGGCGGGCAGCCGCAGGGCTGGCAGGACCGGTTCGTCAGCGCGTACGCCACCTCCCACCCGTGGGAGGACTGGGCCGAGACCTGGGCCCACTACCTGCACATGGTCGACCTGCTGGAGACGGCGGCCTCGTTCAACACCCGCGTCGAAGTGCCCGGCAGCGAGGGCGACGAGGTGGGCGATCCGTTCGAGACCAGCGAAGGCAGCTTCGATCGCCTGGTGGAGCAATGGGTGCCCGTCACGCTGCTGGTCAACAGCATGAACCGCAGCCTGGGCCAGGAGGACGGCTACCCGTTCGCGCTGACCACCGGCTCGCTGGCCAAGCTGCGCTTCGTGCACGAGGTGATCCACAGCCCGCGCCGCGCGAAAGAGGCGCAGCCGGCCGGCGAGCCCTCGATGCAGCCAACCGAACCGGCCGCCCAGCCGGCGCCCCAGCCCGGCTGATCCAGCTCAGATGATGGCCAGTGTCAGCTGGTCGTTGACGTCGCGCACGTCCTGCACGGTGCGCGCGATCTCGGAGGCGCGCGCCTTCACGGCCGCGGTGCGCACCGGACCGCTGAGCGTCACGATGCCGTCGCGCGTATCCACGTCGATGCGCGCGCCCGACAGGTCGCGCGCGGCGGCCAGTTCCGCCTTCACCTGCTGGGTGATCTGCGCATCCTTGGCCGCCGAGATGCCCGAGGCCGGCGCCGCGCCCATCACGGCCGTGGGATCGCTGTGCTGCGAACGCGCTTCCGTGGAGCCGCTCGCGGAAGACGGCGGCGGCTTGGTCGAAGCGGCGCGTTTCGCGGTGGAGGAAGCCGCGCTGGTGTCCACCTCAGGGGTCAGCCCGTCGTCGCGCGGGCTGCAGGCCGCGACCGCCACCACGGCGGCCACCCAGGCGGCAAAGCCAATCGGTCGGATGTCCATGCCGGCACTCTAGGACGCGCCGGCGCCAGCGGGCCGCCGCCCATCCCGCAAGCTCCTGTAGGAGCACTCGCGCACCGGCTCAGTCGCTCAGCCGGCGTCGCGCTCCATGTCGCGCAGGATGCGGTCCAGCCGCGTGGAAAGCTGCTCCGTCGTCAGCTTTTCACGGAACCGCTCGACCATCAGCGGCAGGCTCAGCGGGCTCGGATGCCGCAGCTCCACCAGCACCAGCTCGCGCGAACGGATGCGCTCCAGCGTCTCGCGCAAACGCGAGATCTCCAGCTCCTGGCTGAGCACTTCCCGCTCGGCCTGCGACAGCAGCAGGTTGCCCTGGTCGTACTTGCGGAAGACCTCGTAGAAGAGGCCGCTGGACGCCTGCAGCTGGCGCGCGCTGCGCGGCTGGCCCGGGTAGCCCGAGAACACCAGCCCGGCCACGCGCGCGATCTCGCGGAAGCGCCGCCGCGCCAGCTCGGTCGAGTTCAGCGAGGCCAGCACGTCGTGCAGCAACTCGCCTCCCGTGGCGAACAGCGACTTGTCTTCGACGGGCGCCAGGTCGAACGGCTCGGCGCTCACCAGCTCGAAGCCGTAGTCGTTGACCGAGAGGCTGAACGTGTTGGGCCGCGCGCGCGCCAGCCTCCAGGCCAGCAGGCTGGCGAGTCCCAGGTGGACGTGTCGGCCCGCGAACGGATGCACGTAGAGGTGCTGGCCTTCGCGCGAGCGGTAGCTCTCCACCAGCACCGTGTCGGGCGTGGGGATGCGCGACAGCCGCGCCTGCGTTTCCAGCATCGGACGCGCGGCCTCCAGCTCGGGATGCGGATAGCGGCCCGCCGCGGCCATCTGCATCATCTCCAGCACCGCGTCGCCCAGCTCGGTGGACAGCGCCATCTTGCTGCCCTGCCAGGTCGGCACCGTGCCCTTCTTGCTGGTGGCGCGCCGCACGTACGCGGCCATCTCGCGCACGCGCACGAACTCCAGCAAGCGTCCCGCGAAGAAGAAGTGGTCGCCCTTGCGCAGCCGCGCGATGAAGCCCTCCTCGATCGTCCCCAGCGTGCCGCCGGAGAGGTACTTCACCTGCATCGCCGCGTCGCTGACGATGGTGCCTATCGACATCCGATGCCGCTTGGCGACGCCGCGATCGGGCACACGCCACACGCCCTGCTCGTCCTGCCGGATGCGGTGGTAGTCCGGGTAGGCGGTCAGGCTCTCGCCGCCGCGCTCGCAGAACAGCAGCGCCCAGTCGAACTCCTCGCGCGTGAGCGAGCGATACGACCATGCGGAGCGCACTTCCTCGAACAGCTCATCGGCCACGAAGCCGCCGCCGAGGGCGACCGTCACCAGGTGCTGCACCAGCACGTCCAGCGGCTTGGCGGGCGATTCGCGCTTCTCGATGCGGCCTTCGTACGCGGCGACACGCGCGGCCGCGGCCTCGATCAGCTCCATGGTGTGCGTGGGCACCAGCGTCAGCCGGCTGGTGCGGCCCGGCGCGTGGCCGCTGCGGCCGGCGCGCTGCATGATGCGCGCCACGCCCTTGGCCGAGCCGAGCTGCAGCACGCGCTCCACCGGCAGGAAGTCCACGCCCAGGTCCAGCGAGGAAGTGGCGACCACCGCGCGCAGCGTGCCCTCCTTCAGGCCCAGCTCCACCCATTCGCGCGTGGCGCGGTCCAGCGAGCCGTGGTGCAAGGCGATCTGCCCCGCCCACTCGGGCCGCGCCTCCAGCAGCAGCTGGTACCAGATCTCCGCCTGCGACCGCACGTTGGTGAACACCAGCGTGGAGCCCGGCGCGTTCTCGATCTCCTCGACCACCGGCTGCCGCATGCGTGCGCCCAGGTGTCCGGCCCAGGAGTACTTGCCGGGATCGGGCGGGATCAGCGTGTCGATCACCAGCGACTTGTCGATGCGGCCGCGCACCAGCGCCGGCGCGGGCTCGGCGCGCTCGCCGCACAGCACGGCCATCGCTTCCTCGAGGTTGCCCAGCGTGGCGCTGAGGCCCCACGTGACCAGCCCCGGGTTCCAGCGCCGCAGCCGTGCGAGCGCGAGCTGCGTCTGCACGCCGCGCTTGCTGCCGATCAGTTCATGCCATTCATCCGCGATGACGAACTCCACCGAACCCAGCTCTTCGCGGCTGTTCTCGCGCGTGAGCATCAGGCTGAGCGACTCGGGCGTGGTCACCAGCACCGTCGGGAAGCGGCGGTCCTGGCGCGCGCGCTCGGCGGAAGGCGTGTCACCGGTGCGCTGGCCGATCGTCCAGTTCGGCGCCAGGTCCTGCAGCGGCTGGGTGAGCGCACGCGTGGTGTCGGCGGCCAGCGCGCGCATCGGCGTGAGCCAGATCGCGCGCAGCGGCTCGGCGTGGCGGCCGGGCGGATGCCGGCGCAGCAACTCGTCGATCACGCCCAGCCACACGGCGTAGGTCTTGCCCGCGCCGGTGGTCGCATGCAGCAGGCCGCCGCGGCCTTCGGCGATCGCGCGCCACACCTCGCGCTGGAAGGCGAACGGCTCCCAGCCGCGCGCGGCCATCCAGCCGAGGCCGGGGCCGGGGCGGCTCATCCGAGCGCCCTGCGCGCGCGGCCGCCGCGACGGCGGTCGGCCTTGGGCAGGTCGGCGAGGGCGGCCATGGACTCGGCGCGCGACTGCAGCCGCTGCAGCGACTGGTCGAGCGCGTCGACCTGCCCGGCGTCCAGCGCACCGAGCAGCTCGTGGTGGATGCCGCAGATCAGCGGGAACAGCTCGTCGTACAGCAGCTGGCCTTCGGGCGTGACCGCCAGCCGGGCTTGGCGGCGATCGGCCTGACCGGCCTGGCGGGCGATGAGCTGCTTGGCCACGAGCGAGGTGACGGCGCGCGAGGTTCGAGCGCGGTCGAGCTGGGCACGCTCAGCCAGTTGCGATGACATCAGCCCCGGATGCTGGGCCAGCAGCGCCATCACGCGCCACTCGCGGCGCGTGATGCCGAAGCGGCCTTCGCAGAGCCGGATGACCATGCTGCCCGCGCTGGCCGTCAGGCGGGCCAGGCGGTAGAGCAGCAGGTCGTCCAGCGTGGCAGGCTGGTCCAGCCGGTTCGCCATTCAGGGTTTCCGAGAGGAAAGATTGATTTGATCAATCGATTGTGCGGCACCTAGAGTGGCCGATTCGCCGCCACGAAGGAGACACCGACCATGCGTATCCGCCCTTGCTCCGTTCCCGTCCTGCTGGCGGCCGCGCTGACGGCCACCGTCGCCGCCGCGCAGGCGCCCGCCTGGCCCACCAAGCCCATCAAGATCCTGGTCGGTTCGCCGCCCGGCGGCCCCTCGGACATCACGGCGCGCGTGTTCGCCGACCAGCTGTCCAAGCGCACCGGCCAGCCGGCCGTGGTGGAGAACCGTCCCGGCGCGGGCAACAACCTCGCGGCCGGCGTCGCCGCCAAGGCCGAGGCCGACGGGCACACGCTGGTGCTCAGCCCGGACACGGTGCTCACCGTGAATCCGCTGGTCTATCGCAGCAACAACTTCGACGCGCGCAACGACCTGGTGTCGGCCTCGGTGCTCACCAGCTTCACCCAGATGCTGGTGTGCAATCCCAAGGTGGGCGTGAAGACGCTGGACGAACTGGTGGCCAAGGCCAAGTCGGATCGCATGACGTACGCGAGCGGCGGTCCCGGCGTGCCGGGCCACCTGGCCGCCGAGATGTTCCTGCAGGCCGCGGGCGCGAAGATGCAGCACGTGCCCTACCGCGGTCCCGCGCCGGCCACGCAGGCGGTGCTGGCCGGCGAGGTGGACTGCGGATTCCTGGCGACGCCGACCGTGATCCCGCACGTGAAGGCCGACAAGCTGCGCGCGCTGGCCGTGTCGTCCGCGACGCCATCGCCGCTGGCGCCCGACGTGCCCACGCTGGCCAAGGCGCTGAAGCAGCCGGACCTGGACGCCACCTTCCGCCTGGTGCTGCAGGCCCCGACCGCCACGCCGCCCGCCGTGGTGGCGCAGATCGAGCGCCACGCCGCGGAGATCATGAAGGACCCCCAGGTGCGCGCGAAGCTGCAGGCCTCGGACCTGGTCGCGCAGGGCACGACCTCGGCCCAGGCGCAGCAGCTGATGAAGGCCGAGGTGGCCCGCTGGGAGCCGCTGGTCAAGCGGCTGGACCTGAAGGCCGATTGAAGCGATGAGGAACGGAACGATGAAACGACTCGTCCTCGCCGCGGCGCTCGCTCTCGCGTCGGTCTCCGGCGCCTTCGCGCAAGGCGACTGGCCCTCGCGGCCGGTGAAGCTGATCGTCAACTTCCCGCCGGGCGGGCCGCTCGACGTGCTGGCGCGTTCGGTCGGCGAAGCGCTGCAGGGCCAGTTCAAGCAGCCCTTCGTGGTGGAGAACCGCGCGGGCGCGGGCGGCAACATCGGCGCCGACGCCGTGGCCAAGTCCGCGCCCGACGGCCACACCGTGCTGCTGGGCATCGACTCGACCTTCACGGTGAACCCGCACATCTACAAGACCATGGCGTTCAAGCCGGGCGACCTGCGGCCGCTGGTCGTGATGAGCTCGTCCGGCCTGCTGGTGGGCACGAACCCGTCGAATGGGTTCAAGACGCTGGCCGACCTGGTTGCGGCGGGGAAAGCGAAGGGCGTCAGCTTCAGCAGCGCCGGCAGCGGCTCGCCCGGCCACCTGGCGGCGGAGATGTTCACCGACGCGACCGGCATGAAGATCACGCACGTCCCCTACAAGGGCAACGCGCCTGCCGTGACGGCGGTGCTCTCCGGCGAGGTCACCGGAGGCGTGCTGGCCACGCCGGGCATGCTGCCTCACGTGAAGGCGGGCAAGATCGCGCCGCTGGCCGTCACCAGCCGCCAGCGCTCGCCGCTCGCGCCCGACGTGCCGACGGTCGCCGAAGCCGGCCTGCCGCAACTGGAACAGGAAGTGCTGTACCTCGTCATGGTGCCGGCGGCGACGCCGGAGCCGATCGCGCAGACCTTGCAGAAGGCCGTGGCCGATGCGCTCGCGCGGCCCGACATGCGTGCCAAGCTCCAGGGCCTGGACATGCATCATGAGGGCCAGCAAGGCGCCGCCGCGGCCAGGCGGCTGGCCGATCTGTCCGAACGCTACGGCAAGGTCATCCGCGCCACCGGAATGAAAGTCGAATGAACGCTACCCGCCCCAACATCATCTTCATCGTCGCCGACGACCTCGGCTACGCCGACCTGGGCTGCTACGGCGGCCGCGAGGCGTCGTTCGGCGCGGTGTCGCCGGTGCTCGACCGCCTGGCGGCCGGCGGGCTGAAGCTCACCCAGGGCTACGCCAACTCGCCGGTCTGCTCGCCCACGCGCTTCGCGCTGATGACGGCGCGCTACCAGTACCGGCTGCGCGGCGCGGCGGAGGAGCCGATCAACAGCCGCAGCAAGGGCAGCAAGACGCTGGGGCTGCCGCCGGAGCATCCCACCCTGCCCTCGCTGCTGAAGGACGCCGGCTACCGCACCGCGCTGATCGGCAAGTGGCACCTGGGCTATCCGCCGGTGTTCGGGCCGCTCAAGTCGGGCTACGAGGAGTTCTTCGGGCCGATGTCGGGCGGCGTCGACTACTTCACCCACGCGAGCAACAACGGCACGCACGACCTGTACCTGGGCGAGGAGGAGAAGCAGGAAGAGGGCTATCTCACCGACCTGATCTCGCGCCGCGCCGTCGACTACATCGACCGCATGGCCGCCGGCGACGCGCCGTTCTTCCTGAGCCTGCACTACACCGCGCCGCACTGGCCGTGGGAGACGCGCGACGACGCGCACCTGGCCGGCGAGGTGAAGGACAACCTCTTCCACCTGCACGGCGGCAACGTCGACACCTACCGCCGCATGATCCATCACATGGACGAAGGCATCGGCTGGGTGATGCAGGCGCTGGAGCGCCACGGCCTGGCCGACGACACGCTGGTGGTGTTCACCAGCGACAACGGCGGCGAGCGCTTCTCCGACAACTGGCCGCTGGTGGGCGGCAAGATGGACCTCACCGAAGGCGGCATCCGCGTGCCCTGGATCGCCCACTGGCCGGCCGCCATCGCGCCGGGCGGCGTGAGCACGCAGCACTGCATGACGATGGATTGGTCGGCGACCTTCCTCGATGCCGCGGGCGTGGGCGCGCATCCCGACTACCCGCTGGACGGCATGTCGCTGCTGCCGGTGCTGCGCGATTCGAAGGCGGCGTTCGCGCGCCCGCTCCACTGGCGCATGAACCACCGCGGCCAGCGCGCGCTGCGCGAAGGCCGGTGGAAGTACCTGCGCGTGGATGGCCACGACTACCTGTTCGACCTGGAAGCCGACGAGCGCGAGCGGGCCAACATGGGTGGGCGCGAACCGCAGCGGCTGGAGAAGATGCGAGCGGCGTGGGAGGCCTGGAACGCGGGCATGCCGGCGATCCCGGAGGACGCGACGGTGAGCCTGGGGTACGGCGTGAAGGACATGCCGCAGCGGTGAGGGGTGCTTCCGTCGCTTAAGCTCGGGAGATGCCGCAGAGCTTGTTCCGCTGGTTCCCTTTCCTCCGCTGGCCGCGCCCCACTTCCACGCTGATCCGCGGCGAGATCATCGCCGCGCTCACCGTGACCGTGGTGATGATCCCGCAGTCGGTGGCCTACGCCGGCCTGGCCGGCATGCCGCTCGTCACCGGCCTCTACGCCACCTTCCTGCCGGCGCTGGCCGCCGTGCTGTTCAGCAGTTCGACGCGGCTGTCCGTCGGACCCTCCGCCCTCAGCTGCGTGCTGGTCGGCGCCTCGCTCATCGGCCTGGCCGAGCCGGGCACGGCGCAGTGGGTGATGCTGGCGGTCTGGCTGGCGCTGCTGTCCGGGGCGATGCAGCTGGCCGTGGGCGCGAGCGGATCGGCATGGATGCTGAACCTGGTCAGCTCGCCCGTGCTCACCGGCTTCAGCCAGGCGGCGGCGGTGCTGATCATCGCTTCGCAACTGCCCTCGCTGTTCGGGCTCAAGGGGCCGTTGTCGTCTCTGCTGCAAGGCGGCGTCGCGATGGACTACGAAGGCCTGGCCTACGGCGTCGCGAGCCTGGCACTGTTCGAGGTCGGCAAGCGCGTCGTGCCCAGGCTGCCGACCGTGCTGATCGTGCTGGCGGCCGCGGCGGCGATCAGCTGGTTCACCGGCTACGCCGCGCGCGGTCGCGTGGTCGGCGCGCTGCCCGAAGGCCTGCCGGCCTTCTACTGGCCCGGCCTGCCGGACTGGGGCACTTTCAGCGCGCTGCTCGCGCCGGCGGTGGTGATCGCGCTGGTCAGCTCGCTGGAGATGGCCGCCAGCGCCAAGATCGAGAGCCAGCGCGACGGCAAGCGCTGGGACGCCAACCAGGACCTGATCGGCCAGGGCGTGGGCAAGCTGGTGTCGGGCTTCTCCGGCGCCTTCCCCACCAGCACCTCGTTCTCGCGCTCCGCGATCACGCTGGCCTCGGGCGCGCGCACCGGCTGGGCGACCGTCGCCGTCACCGTCTTCGTGCTGCTGGTCCTGCTGGTGGCCACGCCCGCGCTGCACCACGTGCCGGCCGGCGTGCTCGCCGCGGTGGTGGTCAGCGCCGTGGCCGGGCTGCTCAAGCCACGCGTGTTCGTCTCGCTCTGGCACGTGGACCGCGTGGAGACCGTCACCGCGGGCATCACCTTCGCGGCCACGCTGCTGTCGGCGCCGCGCATCTACTGGGGCGTGCTGACCGGCGTGGTGGTCGGCCTCGCGCACTTCCTGTACCTGCGGCTGCACCCGCGCATCATCGAAGTCGGCCTGCATCCCGACGGCAGCCTGCGCGACCGGCACCTGTGGCACCTGTCGCCGATCGCGCCGCAGACCTATGCGCTGCGCATGGACGCCGAACTCGACTTCGCTTCCGCTTCCGCGCTGGAACGCGTGCTCGTCGAATTCCTGGCGGCCCATCCCGACATGCGCCACGTGTGCCTGTTCGCGCAGCCGATCAACCGCATCGACGCCACCGGCGTGGAAGTGTTCGGCCGGCTGCGGCGCCTGCTGCAGGACCGCGGCATCGCGCTGCACGTCAGCGGCATGAAGCTGCCGGTGGAGACGGTGCTGCGCAAGGCGGGCGAGCTGCCCGAGGGGCCGCTGCTGCGCCTCTATCGCACCGACGTCGAGGCGCTGCTGGCCTTCGGACGCCTCAGCCCTTGAAGGCGAAGTGCTTGCTGCCCAGGTAGTTGAACACCAGGGCGGCGCCGGAGGCGATGGCGAACGGCAGCAGCGGATGCGCCGCCATCGTCGCGGACGCCAGCACCAGCGAGGCGTAGATGCCGAAGTTGACGCCCGTGCCGACCACGCTCACCGCGACGTAGCGCAGCAGGCTCGCCAGAAGGCCGCCCGATTCGCGCTCGCGGAAGGTGATGCTGCGATTGAGCCACCAGGTCGCCAGCACCGCCGCCGGGAACGACAGCGCGCGGGCCGCGATCGGCCCCCAGCCCAATGACACGAGCAGCTGCAGAAGTCCGCCATCCACCGCGAAGCCGACCACGCCCACGAGGGCGAAGCGCATCAGCGGCGGAAGCTGCGTGATGCGGGCCGCGGCGATCACATCAACCCCCGGAAGTCGAGCAGCCGCGCGGCGAGGCCGATCGAGACGATCACCGCCAACAGCGCCGCGGATGCGATCAGCTCGCGGTCGCGTTTGCGCAGCCACTCGCCGAGACGGGGCATCACGGCCAGCGTGGCGAGCAGCACCGCGAGCAGCGACCAGTAGTGGTAGCGCATGTCGGTCGCCACGCCGATCAGGAGGTAGGCGCCGGAGTAGCCGAGCGCGGACACCGCGAGCACGCGCGCCAGCGCCACGTTGGCCACGGGCGCTTCGCGCCGCAGCAGCACCAGCAGGCAGGCCGCCCAGGCGAGCCAGGTGACCGGCCACACCGCGGGGTTCTTGCGCACCAGGTCCAGGCGCACGTCGCGCTCGGTCACCACTTCCAGCGGCGCCACGCGCGGATCGCCGGTGCCGTACTCGGGCGTCAGGCGGATGTGCTTGAGCGGCACCGCGAACAGCAGCGCGGAGTTGAAGTGCTTCAGGCGGTGCTGCGCGTACGCGACCGGATGCTCCGCGATGCTGCGCGCCCACTGCGCGGGCAGGCCATCGGGCAGCGTGGGCATGTCGACGCCGGCGGGGCGATGCACCTTGGCCGCGCAACGGCCCCAGGGGCTCATGCTGTCCCACCAGTAGGGCGAGTAGCAGGCTGCGAGGTCCTCCTTCGCCAGCGTGGCACGCGGCTCCAGCACGGTGGGATCGCCGGTGTGCACCGCGATGCCCATCAGGTCGAACATGAACAGCGACTGCACCGCGTGCTGCGGGATCGGGTTGAACAGCAGCCGGTTGGCCACCGCGCTCACCGGCAGCGCGACGATCGCGACCAGCACCGCCGCCACCAGAAGCCGCGCGCTGCGCAGCCAGCTATTCGGCGCGAAGGCGAGCAGCAGCAGCGGGCCCAGGCCGAAGATGGCATTGGTGCGCACCATCGCGCCGTAGAACACCAGGACCGCGATCGCGAGGCCCCAGGCGATCGGCACGCGGCGCAGCTGCACGCGGAACCAGAACAGCCCGCCCACGGCGGCCAGCCACGCCACCGCCATGCCCACGTCTTTCACCACCTGGGCGTTGACGTACAGGAAGGGCGGGAAGGCGCCCGCCAGCGTCACGGCCAGCGCGGTCTTCGAGTGGCCGGCACGGCGCAGGCCGTCGGCGATCAGGCCGAAGCCCGTCCAGTACAGCGCCAGGTGCAGCAGCAGGAAAGGCGCCGGACCTTCGCCGAGGTAGCGCAGGTACGACCAGGTCCAGGCCATGATGGGCGGATGCCAGTCGCCGAAGCGGCCGCTCACCGCATCGCGGTACTGGCCGATGGCGTCGTTGTTCATGACGCCGGGGAAGTGCAGCGCCGCGTTCACCACGAACAGCGCGAACACCAGCGAGGCCAGTCCCCAGCTCGCCAGCGATCCGCCCTGCGTACCCGCCGCTCGGCGCGGGCTGCCGAAGAGGAAATCCGAATCGGTCTGCACGGCGTCCTTCATCAGGAGACCGCCAGCGAGGGTGCCGGCATGGCCGCCTCGGCTTCGACCTCACGCTGGGCGACGGCGCTCTGGCGATGCACCGGCGCCGTCCGCTGCACGGAGGCCGGCCACCGCGGCGCGGGGATCTCGAGGTAGGCGAGCCGCTTGAGCTCGCGGCGCGAATGGGTGACGGTGTCCAGGACCAGGCCGCACACCATCGACAGCGTGGCCACCAGCATGATGCCCACCGACAGCACGGCGGTCGGCATGCGCGGCACCAGGCCCGTGCGCAGGAACTCCATCACGATCGGCGCGGCCAGGCCGACCGACAACATGGCCAGCGCGAAGGCCGCGCAGCTGAAGAACATCAGCGGCCGCTCCTCCTTCACCAGGAGGCCGATCATGCGCAGGATGCGCAGGCCGTCGCGGATGGTGTTGAGCTTGGAGGTCGAGCCTTCCGGCCGGTCCTTGTAGCGCGTGGGCAGCTCCGAAGTCTTCATGCGCAGCTCCAGCGCGTGCACCGTCAGCTCGGTCTCGATCTCGAAGCCGCTGGACGTGGCCGGGAACGACTTGACGAAGCGGCGCGAGAACACGCGGTAGCCCGACAGCATGTCGCCGAACCGGTTGCCGAAGATGCGCTGCACCAGGCCCGTGAGCAGGCGGTTGCCGAAGCGGTGGCCGAAGCGGTAGGCCTCCTTGATCTGGGTGACGCGCGCGCCGTTGACCATGTCCAGCTGCTGGTCCAGCAGCGCGCGCACCAGCGAAGGCGCGACCGAGGCGTCGTAGGTGTCGTCGCCGTCCACCAGCACGTACACGTCGGCGTCGACGTCGCTGAACATGCGGCGCATCACGTTGCCCTTGCCCTTGAACGGCTCGTGGCCGACGATGGCGCCGGCTTGCGCGGCGACCTCGGCCGTGCGGTCCGTGGAGGCGTTGTCGTAGACGTAGACGCGCGCCTTGGGCAGGGCCCGGCGGAAATCCTCCACGACGCGGCCGATCGCGACCTCCTCGTTGTAGCAAGGGATGATGACCGCGATGTCCACGGCGTTCAGATCATTCAGCATGCAAAAGCTCCCAGAGCGACTGCGGAACGCGCTCGCGCCGTTCCTCGTCGAAGTGGGGGCATGCTAGGTCGGCCATGGCGGGTGAAAACGCCGCTTGGCTCCATCGGGCCATGGCTCGGCCGTTGGACGCGGCGGCCTCCTACGCCGAAAGAATCCAACCCTCCAGCGGGTCCAGCTCATCCGGCAGTCCCCAGCGCGGCGGACCGATGCGCTGGGCCCAGGCGGCCTGCAGCAGGCACAGCACGGCATCGAGCGAATCGCCGCTCGCGTCATCCACCAGCGCGTCGCGCTGCGAATGGCTGAGCTTCAGGCGCACGCCCAGCCGCGTGCGGCCCGCTTCCAGCGCGGTGATGAGGTCCTTGCGCGCGATCAGGCGATCGGGCGTCTGCTTGCTGCGTTCATCGCTCTTGTAGCTGCGCCGCTCGATGAGCTCACGCGCGAGCAGACCCGGATACGCCTCGAGCGCGACGCGTTGCGCATCGCCGTCGTGCAGGCCGGGCAGGTGCACGCCGGCCTCCAGCAGCAGCGGCACGGCCGCATGCAGCATGAAGGCCACCGGCGGGTTCACCCACTTCATCGACGGGCTGGAGCCGGCCAGGCGATCGAAACGGCGGTTGGCGAACTTGCCCCCGACCGGCCGCGCGTCGCAGAAGGCCGCGAAGGTGGAGCGGATCTCCGCGCGCGACAGGCCACCGTAGTGCCGGATGCATTCGCGCCAGGTGAGCGGCCAGCCGAGGTGCTCGACCAGTTCGCGCGGCAGGCCGAAGGGAAAGTCGAAGCCGCCGACCCAGGGACCGGGCTGCGCGAGCCAGGCGGCGAACGCGGGCAGGCTGTCGAGCTTCTCGAGCCGGTCGAGCACCACCCGGGCGCCGTCGTCGCGGCCGTGGGCCAGCACGATCGGCTTGCGCCTCGTCGGGCTGCTGGAGAAATCGCAGCCGACCAGCGCGGCCGCGTTCACGCGGGCGTGGCGCCCAGCGCGGTGCGCAGCAAGTCGGGGACGGGCGTGCTGCGCAGCGGGGTGCCGGGACCGCTCTCGTAGCGCGCCCACACGCGCGCTTCGAGCCCGCGGGCCAGAAGCTTCTCCTCGGCGCCGAGCAGGAAGAACTCGTGGCGCAGCGCGAACGAGCTGCGCCCGACGCGGTCGAGCACGGAGCGCACCTCGATCTCGTCGCCGAACATCGGCGAGGCGACGAAGCTGCACTGCGAATCCAGCAGGGGGATGCTCAGGTGCTCGCCGCGCATGCGCGTGCCGGGCCAGCCGCACTCGGCCAGCAGCGACCAGGTGGCCGCGTCCATCCAGCGGTAGTAGGTGGGGTAGAAGATGATGCCGGCCGGGTCGCAGTCGCCCCAGCTCAGCGAGCGCTTCAGTCGGAACGTCGTCGCCACGGGATCAGGCGCGGCCGCAGATGGCCGCGGTGGCCATCAGGTCCTCCAGCAGCGCGAGCGAGACCTTGCCGGAGACGGCGTAGGGATCGAGTTCGGGCTTCTCGGAGTACTTCAGCAGGATCGAGTGGTTGAGCTTGCTGAGGTTGACCTGGCCCATGGTCCAGCCGCCGAAGCGCCGCTCCAGGATCTCCTCGTAGTGCAGCAGCGCGACGTCCTTGTGGCGCGGATCCTTCTGGATGTGGCCGAACAGGTCGGACACCTGCATGCGCCCGCCCTCGATGGCCTGCAGGAAGATGCCGCCGCCGTAGCAGAGGATGCCGGTGATGCCGCTGACCGGGTTGTGCTCGCGCGCCTGCGCGAGGATGGATTCGATGGCGTCGGCGGAGGTGTTCACCGCGCGGCTGCAGTAAAGGAGACGGACCAGCATTTCAGCCTCCGCCGAGCCGCCTCAAGGAGGCAGAAGCCCCCTCGGGGGGCAGTGACGACACGAAGTGCGGAACGTGGGGGTTCATGATCTAGCCTCCGTTGCGCTTCGGGATCAGGGCCAGGAATTCGCGGCGCAGCGCGGCGTCCTTGAGGAACACGCCGCGCATGACCGAGTTGATCATCTTGCTGTCCATGTCCTTCACGCCGCGCCACGCCATGCAGTAGTGGCTGGCTTCCATGACGATGGCCAGGCCGTCGGGCTGGGTCTTGTCCATGATCAGGTCGGCCAGCTGCACCACGGCTTCTTCCTGGATCTGCGGACGGCCCATCACCCATTCGGCGAGGCGCGCGTACTTGGACAGGCCGATGACGTTGGTGTGTTCGTTGGGCAGCACGCCGATCCACACCTTGCCGATGACCGGGCAGAAGTGGTGGCTGCAGGCCGAACGCACGGTGATCGGGCCGACGATCATCAGCTCGTTCAGGTGCTCGGCGTTGGGGAACTCGGTGATGCTCGGAGGGCGCGTGTAGCGGCCGCGGAACACCTCGTTCAAATACATCTTGGCCACGCGGCGCGCGGTGTCGCCGGTGTTGTGGTCGCTGGCGGTGTCGATCACCAGGCTGTCGAGGACACCCTGCATCCTGTGCTCGACTTCCTCGAGCAGCGCCTCGAGTTCGCCGGGTTCGATGAACTCGGCGATGTTGTCGTTGGAATGGAAGCGCTTGCGGGCCGCCAGCAGGCGCTCACGGATCTTCACCGAGACGGGCGTGCCTTCGTCGGCGGGCTGCAGCTGCTGGGTCGGGTCTGCTTTCATGAGCATGGAGGATGGTAACAAGGTTGCCGTTTCTCAGCGGCCCGCGCCCAGCAATACCTCCAGCTGGGCAAGGGTGTCGGCTTCGTGCAGCGGCTTGTCGTGCCGGATGCGCAGCATGCGCGGGAAGCGCACCGCGATGCCGCTCTTGTGGCGCGTGCTGCGGTTGATGCCCTCGAAGCCGAGCTCGAACACCAGCGAAGGCCGAACGCTGCGCACCGGCCCGAACTTCTCGATCGTCGTGCGGCGGATGATGGCATCGACCTGCCGGAACTCCTCGTCGGTCAGGCCCGAGTAGGCCTTGGCGAACGCCACCAGCTGCAGCGCGCCGGGCTGCGGCGGCTCCTTGCGCGCGATGGCCTCCAGCACGGCGTCGACCTCGGCCTTGTCGAGGGGCCGACGATTCCAGACCGCGAACGTGTAGTCGGTGTAGACCGAGGCGCGGCGCCCGTGCCCGGCCTGCGCGTACACCAGCACGCAGTCCACCGTCATCGG
>Ga0247821_10000777_pt1 | contig 17798 bp, 33 predicted proteins | sample 13C_Glycerol_Day_FD_192481 | JGI IMG/M metagenome (GOLD analysis project Ga0247821, IMG submission 192481) | Soil microbial communities from agricultural site in Penn Yan, New York, United States - 13C_Glycerol_Day14 | ecosystem: Environmental > Terrestrial > Soil > Agricultural land | place... | reverse complement strand
ACACACTACGTTGCCGGCCGGGGACCCCGACCCCGGCCGTCCCGGTCGAGCCGTCGTCCAGGTCCGTACCACCCGCCCCGGCCTAGTGCCGTCAAGGCCAAGCTCGCTCCGCTCGTGCCCTGCGGGCAGCCCTGACGGCGGCCGGTTCGGGTGGTCCGGAACCCATGGCCTCGCGGTACGCGAGGTCCGGACCATCGCCCGGACCGACGACGGAGCAGCCCGGAGGGCGACATGAGGCATCGGTCGGACTGTGACGACACCTGCAATGGCGACTGGTGCTTGTGCTCGTGCCATCAGGTCGACGCGCTGGAGCTGGGCGAGTTCGACGACGGCTCCCGCCCCGACCTGACCCGGTGGTCCCGATGACGGTCTACCTGCTCCACTTCGAGGAGCCCATCGGGAACCCGTCGACCCCGCACGGCATGGCCCAGCATTACATCGGCTGGAGCCCGGAGCCTGCGGCGAGGATCGCTCGACACGCGAGCGGCGACGGCGCCAAGATCATCAGGTACGTCATGGAGGCCGGCATCGGCTTCGTCGTGGCGCAGACCTGGGAGGGTGGGCCCGACCTGGAGAAGCGCCTGAAGCGCCGGCACGACGCGCCCCGAGTGTGCCCGGTCTGCATCGAGGAGAGGAGGGAGCAGCGGGAGCGTGACGAGCTGCTCGCGCAGATGGACTGGGAGCGCGAGCTGGCCGAGGCCATGCAGAGAGCCGAGGCCAAGGTCACCGGCCACGAGGCAGGCGACCACCAGGAGACGGTCCCAGGATGCTTCCCGTGCTTCCTGCGGGCAGCCGGCCGGGGCCCGTTCAGTCCAGCAGCCGTCGAAGCCGAGGAGGCGGCCGAGACCAGGTAGGCAGACAGCCGTATCGAGAGAGCCCAGGAGGGCATCATGCAGGGAGCAACACAGGTCCAGTTCGTCGGCAACCTGACCGCCGACCCCGAGCTGCGCTACACCCCGTCCGGGACCGCCGTGGCCAACTTCACCGTGGCCGTCAACAACCGCGTCCGCAAGGACGGCGAGTGGAAGGACGGGGCCCCGACGTTCTACCGGGTGGCCGTGTGGCAGGACTACGGCGAGCACGTCGCCGACAGCCTCAGCAAGGGCGACCAGGTCCTGGTCGTGGGCCGGCTCATCACCCGCCAGTACGAGGGCAACGACGGCGAGACCCGCTCCAGCCTCGACGTGACGGCCGAGGAAATCGGCCCGACGCTGCGCTGGACCACGGCCAAGCTGTCCAAGGTCCCCCGCAAGGACAACGGCGGCCAGCAGACCGGCGCCGCCAAGGGTGGCAGCTTCAACGACGACCCGCCGTTCTAGGCGGCTAGCAAGCTCCGGGCTGGGGGCGGGACGGCAGACAGAACCTCCCGCCCCCGGCCGGGCCAACGGGACCACTCAGGAGAGACCAAGGAGCGCCCGTCGTGATTCAGCCTAACGCAGACCAGAGCCGCAAGGCAGAGCAGGACCTGGAGGAGACCGAGGCCTACCTCTGGGAGAACGTCCTCACCAACGAGCGCGCCTGGCCCGAGCACTACCGGGAGGCCGCCCACCGGCTCGACGCCATCCTGGCCAAGCACCTCGACGAGGACGGCCAGGAGGAGGTCCTCGACGCCGCCGTCCAGCTCCTGGGAGCGGCCGAGACCGTCGCCATACGGATCGGCTTCAGCCTCGGCCGGACCTGGACCGCCTACGGGGAGCTGACCGAGGCGGACGCCTGCCGGGCCGTCGAGGAGGCGGGCGGGAACGCCGCCCGGGTCTTCGTCGAGGTGGTCGAGCGCGAGCTGCTGGGGATCGTGCCCCAGTGACCCAGTCGGCCACGGTTGACCGCGACCAGCTCGCGGCGCTCCAGGACCTCCGCGCCCACTTCGGCGACGTGGAGGTCCTGGCCGTCCACCCATCCCCGCCGCTGGCACCGGCGCCACCCGTCCAGGACTCGCTCCTGGAGGAGGTGAAGCCATGACCATCCTCGCCGTGGTCGGGTCAACCAGCTTCGCCCGAGGAGGCGAAGCAATCCGCGTCGCGCACGCGGTCATCGCCGGCGTCGTCGAGGAGCTGGGCCCGGACCGGATCGTTTCCGGCGGAGCGCCAGGCGTCGACACCTGGGCCGAGAGAGTCGGCGCCCGCCTTGGCTACACCCTGGAGAACGGCCGGTTCGTGGTGCATCTTCCCCGGCATCGCCGGTGGAAGCCTGACGGCTTCGAGGCCAGGAACATCCTGATCGCCACCGGCCCAACAACCCACCTGCTCGCCATCCGCTGCCACGCCAGCAAGACCTACGGGAGCGGGTGGACGGCCGACTACGCCGAGCGGCACGGCCGGATCGTCTACCGAGTAACCCTCTAAGGAGCTGACCATGCAGACCGATGACCTCGTCCAGGCCCTGCGGATCGCACGCGGCCGGGTCATGGACGAGCCGACCCGAACCATCTTGACCCTGGCGGCCGAGCGCCTGGAGGAGCAGGCGCAGCCGGAGCCTCGCAACAACGAGGAGGCACTCGCCTGGGCCCTGCCCCAGCAGGTCGCCGCCCAGTTCGAGCATGTCCTGTTCCGGATGCCGTACGGCGCCGGCCTCGGCACGCAGCTTGTACGCGGACCATGGACTGTGGGCGCCGTCGTCAATCAGTTGGGCGCTCTGGTTGGCCGGCTGGAGGCGCAACGCGACGCGCACGACGACCAGGCGCGGGAGCTGCTCGACCTGCGCCGCCAGCGTGCCGCCGTCCGGGACTTCCTTGGCCTGAGCACCAAGGAGGACGACCAGTGACCGCCCGCCCCATCTACACCATCGTCGTCGAGGACATGGTCTCGCACGTCGAGTGGACCCTCATGCGCGACGACGACGAGGTCACCGCCGGCCGGGTCGAGCTGGCCGACTACGACCAGCACCAGCCGCTCCGCCAGATCGGCCTGGCGTTCGCTCGTGCCTGGCAGGAAGCCAACAGCGAGCGCGTCGGCCGGCTCCTGGAGGACCTCGACACCGAGCGTCAGCTCCAGGCCATCGACGCCGCCGTGTCCGAGCTGACCCGCACCGACGCCGAGGAGGTGGACCGGTGACCGCCGACCTGATCCGCCGGCTCCAGGCCGCCGCCGCAGAGCACGGCACCCTCGACGGAGCCCCAGCCGACCGGAGCCTGCTGCTCCAGGAAGCGGCCGACGCGCTGGAGGCGGCCAGCAAGGTCGTCGGCGCCGCCCCCTCGGTCGAGCACCTGGAGGCCTTGGCCGGCTGGCTCGACCTCGTCGACCTGTTCGCCAGCAAGGTCGACCCGACCTACACCCTCCCGCGAGACGAGGTCCAGCAAGACCTGAGGCGCCTAGTGGACGCTGTGAAGGAGGCGCGCTCATGACCGCCGAGAGGTGGGCGGCCAGAGCCGGCTACGGCTGGCTCGTGGTCGTCGGCGCCTGCGTCGTCGCCGCGAGCTGGACCGGCCTGGTCGGCTTCGCCGAGGACCAGCTCGACCTCACCAACCAGGCCCGGTACATCGTCCCCGTTACCCTCGACGGGCTCGCCGTAACCCTCGCGTTCTTCAGCCTCCGGAGCGTCCTCGCCGGCGACGCCGCCATGTTCCCCCGGCTGCTCGCCTGGGCCGTCGTTGGCCTGGGCGCCGGCCTGAACTACTGGCACGCCGAGGTCGCCGGTCAGGGCCGAGCCGCCGCCATCTACTTCGGCGCCATGACGCTCCTGGTCTACCTGACGTTCGAGGTCATCCTCCGGCAGCTCCGCCGCCGTGACCTGAAGGACCAGGGCGCCGTCGAGCCGCCGCTGCCACGGTTCCGCCTGGCACGGTGGGTCCGGTTCCCCGGCCGCACGTTCAAGGCCTGGAGCGCCGCCGTCGAGCACGGCCTCACCGACCCGGCCGAGGCCATCCACCGCGCCGAGGTCCAGGTCCTCCAGGGCCAGGTCCTCGACGAGCAGCAACCCGTCGAGCAGGTCGACGAGCTGACCGTGACCGAGACCCGCCAGGTCACGGCTCGCACCTCCCGCAACGGCAGCGTGGCGGCCCGCGTCCGCGAGCTGGTCGGCGAGGGCGCCAACACCGTCGAGGACATCCTCGCCGTCGAGCCGCAGTTCTCCCGCGACACCGTCCGCCGCACCCTCGCCCGCATCGACGCCGAGAGGAGCAGCTCGTGACCCAGCTCCGTCCAACCATCGTCACCCTCTGCGGGTCGAGCCGATTCTCGGACGCCTTCCGGGAGGCGAACCTCCGGGAGACCCTGGCCGGCAAGATCGTCCTGTCCATCGGCTGCGACACCAAGAGCGACGACGCGCTCCAGCTCCAGCCGGGCGACAAGGAGCGCCTCGACCAGCTCCACCTCCGCAAGATCGACCTGTCTGACGAGGTCCTGATCCTCAACATCGACGGCTACATCGGCGACTCGACCCGCCGCGAGCTGGCCTATGCCCGAGAGACGGGCAAGCTCGTCCGCTGGTTAGAGCCAATCCGGGACGGCGAGCTGTGAGCCGGCGCGTCACCTTCGCCGCCGTCGGGTCCAGCTCGCAGGTTCCACCGCTGGAGGTGACCGGCGGCACCGACGAGGAGGTCGCCGGCGAGGTCCTGGCCTACGTCCGGCCGCTGCTGTGCGCCATGACCGACCCGCCACGGCCCATCGTCGTCCACGTCGACCTGGTGGTCGGGTACGGCTTCATCCGCTGCGCCGGCCAGCCGGCCGGCTGGTTCCTTGTCCGAGAGGAGGCGCCGGCATGAGCGACAACGGCGACGGCCGCTTCCACGGCCTGCCCATGATCGCCGTCCCCGACGGGCCGCCCGAGGTCGACGGAACCGTGGCCACTCCCGCCGGCGCGACGGACTGGTGCCCGCCATGCGCCGCCGTCCGCCCGGTGGACGGCAAAGGCCGGTTCCGCCCACATCCCGAGGCCAACCTCGACCCTGAATGGCCGGTCAACTGCTGGGCCGGCGGCCACAACAAGGCCGAGGTCGAGCTGGCCGAGGCGCTCGCCGCCGGCAGCTCCTACGAGAGCCTCGAATGACCGCCGGCGTCTACCGGGTGACGTTCACCCGCGTCGGCCGGCACTCCAGCTTCCGGGCCCTGGAGACCCCGGCCGACTCACCCGACGACCTGGCCCTGCGCGTGTACCGGCACGTCCGCCACGGCCTGGTGTCCCAAGACTTCGAGGTCTTCGTCGACCTGGGCGCGATGGCCGGTCGCATCCTCGCCGGAGGGCGCGACGCCGGCCGCTTCACCATCGAGGAGCGAACAGGAGGGCCCTCGTGAGCTACATGCAGGTGGACCAGTGGATCGAGCAGGAGGAGCAGCGCCAGGCGCAAGCACGCCGGCACCGCCCCGAGACCCGCCGCCGGCCGAGGCCGCGCTGGCAGCCCGAGGTCGAGGTCCTCGGCTTCCCTGTCCCCATCGAACGGCCCGACCCGCCGCCGGGCCCGGCCACCGTCCACGCCGACCTGCTGGAGCGGATCGACGCCAAGGTCGCCGAGATTCGCGGGAAAGGCGCCAAGCATGTCCTCGCCGGCCGCCGGGCCGCGTTACTGGCCGACCGCGACCTGGCCGAGGAGGTCCGCCAGCTCTGCGTCGCCACCTCGCCGGCCGAGGTCCTCGCCGCTCTTGGCATCAGCCGCCAGGGGCTCCAGGACGTATGGCTCCGCCACGGCCTGAAGTCACCCCGTCACACCTACCGCGAAGGAGGCCGCCCGTGAGGAAAGACGGCGACCAGAAGGTCCAGCACATCCTGTACGAGGGCCGGGTCGAGGTGTGGGTCGAGTCGGGCGTCGACCCCGACGACGCGGCCGTCACCAACATCATCCTCCGCGACGGCCCGCACGACCTGGGGACCGACCTGGGCGACTGGCTCCGCTGGATGCTGGGCCGTGGCGGAGCCAACGAACACGGCCGATGCCGCATGGCCAAGCAGCTCCGCATCGTCATCGACGACCTGGAGCCCGACCCGGCCATGCCCGAGCGGCGCGATGTCGAAGGCGACCCGCCCAACACGGAGCTAGCCAACCTCATCAAGAGCACCGCCGGTGTCCACAAGCAGGCCACCCTGTCCGCCCTGACGGCCATGCGGGACCAGTGGCAGCAGCACTACCGGCGAGCCATCGGGAGCCTCCGGGCGTCGTTCATGTCCGCCGCCGTCTACGAGCTGCTCGTCGCCCAAGCCGAACGCGCCGGCGAGCTGCCACCGTGGACGAACTACATCGGCCTCCAGGTCGTCCCCGCTGGCGCTCGCCATCCCTCCCTGGCCGGCGAGCTGCTCCAGCTCCTCCTCGACACCGCCGAGGACGCGGCCAGGGAGAGCGCCACCGTCACCGAGGTCGACCGCGAGACGGCCACGGTCGACTGGTTCGAGGTCGACACCGACAACCAGGTCGCGCTGGAGGCGCAGACCCGCCAGCCGCTGGAGGTGGGCGACTACGTGGCCAAGGTCACCCTGCCATGCCGGAAGGAGCAGCCATGACCACGCCGACCGAGGAGGTCCAGGTCCTGCTGGACGCCGCATCCAGCGCCCAGGACGCGCTCGACCAGGCCCGCCGGATCAAGGTATGGCCGATGACTCCGGAGCGGCTCCCCGTCTACACCGGCCGTATTGCCCTGGAGCACGCCATCAGCGACCTCCGGGCCTCGGCCGAGGCGCTCGACCACGGCGAGGACCAGGCCCGCCCCGTGCGGCCGGTGAGGCGGTGAACGGCGACGGCCGGTTCCAGCTCGTGCAGCTCCTGGCCAGCGACGGCGCCCAGGTCACCGAGGACCTCAACGAGTACGCCCGCCGAGGGTGGGCGGCCCGCTCCATGACCTGGATTCACGACGCCGACGCGAGGCACGGGTCCTGGTGGGTCCTGCTGGAGAACGAGCGAGGAGGCGAGCAGTCGTGATCGACCTGGCCCGCTGCGGCCGACCCGGCTGCGCCGCCCCGATCCTGTGGGCCTTCCACCTCCGCACCGGCGGCCGGGCCCCCATCGACGCCGACCCGACGGCCGACGGGAACATCCTCGTCGACCACGACACCGGCCGCTACGTCGTCCTCGCCAAGGACGAGCTGGCCCAGGCCCGCGCCATGGGCGACCGGCTCCACCTCAACCACTTCGTCACCTGCGCCAACCCGCCCGGTCGCAAGGGCCCTGGTTGACGAGCGTGGCAACATGACCGTGACCGGCGAGGCTGACCAGAGCCACGCCGAGAGGGGGAGTCTCGTGTCCGGCCGCCGGTGGCAGGCGACGCTGCTGCTCATCAGCTTCGTCGTTGTCCTGTTCGGCCTCCGCGCCGTCGCCGGTGGCCGGACCTACGCCGCCGGCATCGCCCCCCACTCGTTCACGGCCGCGCTTCGGGTCGAGCCCCGACCCTTCCAGGACACGACCGGCCACCAGCTCCGGGCCGACTGCGTCGACACCCCCGACGGGCCCGGCCGGCTGCAACGCTGCCGCGAGACCCCGCCGGCCCGGCCCGTCGCCATCCCAGCCGTCACCATGGCGCCCCGGCAGGTCGCCGTGGTCCGCTGGCGACCAGCCGACGACCCCAAGCCGGTGACGCCGGCCAGAGCCCAACCGCATCACCCTCGCGGGCCCTAACGCCCGGCCGTCCACCTTCCCGCATCATCGAGGAGGACAGCCGTGAGTATCGTTTCCGCACGCGACAACGCGACCCGGCAGGACGCCATCGCCGCCGCGATCCGAGCGGCCACCGAAGCCGAGTCCATCCTGACCAACCCGAAGACTCCGGCCGGGGCCCGAGGCATCGGCCTCGCCCACCTGGCCGTCGGCTGGGCGCAGATCGCTACCGCGATGGCCGTGGACGACGCCGCCTGGAACAGCGCCGACGGCGAGCTGGCCAGCAACCGGAGGTAGTGACTGCCCGGCCTGTCCGGGTTTACCCTGTTGAGAAGTGGGCCGGCGCCGACCAAGGACACGAGGCCGGCGCCGGCCCTTGCGCACGAACGAGGAGGACCCCTCGCCCATGGCGCCACCATCTAAGCAGCAGAGCCGTCCGCCATCTACCGGTCATGTCGACGTAGGCCTGTGGATCGTCGCCGGCCTGCTCGCCTGTTCCGCCGTCGTCTGGACCGCCGCCCACCTCATCGGCTTCGTCCGAGGGCGGCCGGTCCGTCTCGGCTTCGCCGACGCCGGCCAGCTCCTGGCCATCTGGACCCTCCAGCTCACCCAGGCCGGGCCCGGGCCCGACACGCCCCTCCTGGCCGCCAGCTCCTCGGCCACCCTGCCCGCATCCGACGGCGCCGTCCAGGTCGTCGCCGGCGTCATGGTCGCCGTCCTGGTCGCCGTCGCCCTGCTCGCCTGGTCGAGGCTGCGCAGCCTCCGCTGGCCAGGCCGGCGCCAGAGCAGCCGCCAGGACGACGCGGCCCGCTGGGGCACCGCCAAGGACCTCCGCTCCATCCTGACCAAGCCCGGCCAGGCCGGCGGCCGGCTCGTGCTGGGCACCTTCGGCCGGCTCCAGGTCGCCGTCGAGGAGCTACACAGCGTCTTCGTCATGGGCCCGACCCAGAGCTTCAAGACCAGCTCGCTCGCCATCCCCGTCCTCCTGGAGTGGGAAGGCGCCGCCGTCGTCACCAGCGTCAAGCCGGACCTGCTGGAGGCGACCCGGCTTGCACGCTGGCGCGAGGGTGAGGTGTGGGTGTTCGACCCCGCCGGTGTGCTGGGCACCGACGGCGCCGTCTGGGACCCGCTGGCCGGCGTCACCTCCTGGGCCAAGGCCCGCGAGCTGGCCCGCTGGCTCACCGAGGCGAGCGCGGAGACCAAGGAGCTAGGCGACGCCACCAAGGGCTTTTTCGAGCAGCGTGGCGAACGGCCGCTCGCCGCCGCCATCTGGGCGGCCGTGCTCGCCGGCCACCACATCGGCCAGGTCCGCCGGTGGATCGACGCCCTCGGCGAGCAGGCGCCAGGCGACCCCCGCGACCAGACCACGGCCGCCCGCTACAACGACTCGGCCGAGGACATCCTCGCCGTGCTCGCCGGCCACGAGCAGGAGGACGCCATCCTCGCCCTGAAGTCGGTCATGGACGAGGACCCCCGCCAGCGGTCCGGCACCCTCACCTCCGCCCAGGCCGCCCTCGACGTGTTCGCCGACGACCACGTCGAGGCGGCATGCACGCCCGGACAACTCACCGGCGGACAGGTCGACCCCGAGCGGCTCCTGGACGGCTCCAACACGCTGTACCTGTTCGCGCCTCTGCACGAGCAGGAGCGGCTCCGCCCGATCATGGAGGCGCTTGTCCAGGCGGTTGTCCGGACAGCGATGGAGCGGACAGCGCGGACACGCCAGCCGCTGGATGTCCGCCTACTTGTCCTGCTCGACGAGGCCGGCAACATCGCCCCTGTCCGGACACTCGCCCAGGTCGCCTCGACCGGCGCCGGACAAGGCATCCAGCTCGTCACCATCTTCCAGGACGGCGCCCAGGTCCGGCACCGCTACGGACGCCAAGCGGCCACGGTCATCAACAACCACCGCGCCAAGCTGATCCTGTCCGGCCTGTCCGACCAGGACAGCCTGGAGCTTGTGTCCCGGCTGATCGGCGACTCCGCCGAGGTGGAGGAGTCGACCACGACCGGCGAGGACCGGCGCTCCCAGACCGAGCACGTCGCCTACCGTCGGCTTGCACCTCCGTCGCTGCTGCGTTCCATCCGGCCCGGGGAGGGCGTGCTCCTGTACGGGCACCTGCCAGCCTGCAAGCTGCGCCTACGGTGGTGGATCAAGGACAAGGACCTGGCCCAGCGAGCGGGCCCAGCCGAGGAGAGGAGGTCGGTGGATGGCCAGCATCCAGGAGGTCGGCCTGGAGGAGACCGACGAGTCGTGGACCTTGCGAGTCGTCGACGCTGGAGGCGAGCCTCGTGAGCTACACCTCGCCGTCGAAGGCGCCGGCCTCCGCGTCACCGTGTTCCACTCGACCGAGCACGCACTCATCCCGCTCGACGGCCCGCAGACACGAGCCATGCGTAACTGGCTCGACGCGCACGTCGACTAGCCTCCCTGAGCGCACCTCACCGGCCGCTGTCGGCCGATTCTCATTTCCGTCTCAAAACGCCAGGACAGTCTTGCACTTCCGTTCCGGAGTGCCGCAGAAACCACCCTCGCGCCGGCCCGTGGCGGCTCTGTGCGGGCCGCTGGCGCGATCCTGGTCCCCGTACACCCCGGAAACCGTCTGAGGGCCCTTCAGCGGGCCCGGGAAGGAGGAGTCGAGGTGCCACAGATCGACCTTGAACGATGCGAGCAGAGCGGGAAGGAGCCGGCGAGGACCTGGTGGGCGTCGCTGGAGCCGGGCCTGGCGACATGCGCGTGCGGCGGGACCTGGACGGTCGAGGAGCCGGCCGGGGTGTTCCCCGAGCACGGCCGGGGACAATGCGAGCCCGGCCACTGTGCTACCTGGACAGCCGACGTGCAGGTCAGGCTGCGTGCCTAGTGTCTGGGAGCTGCTCGCGGTCGCCTGGACGGCGCTCGTGGTCGGTATCGGGCTCTGGTGGATGGCCAGGTCGGATCGGTGGTGGCCACCGGCGCCGAAACGGTGGGGGGACGAGGAGGAGGTCGCGGTGGTAGCTGACCCAGAGGAGGAGGAGGGCGAGGTGTTCCTCACCGACGAGGCGTTCCTGGAGTCGCTGAAGCGCCCAGACGCCCAGCGGGTCACGTTCGAGGAGGAGGGCGAGGAGTGAAGCCCTGGCAGTACGACCCGCTCTATACGGCGCTGTTCGCTGCGGCGGTGCTGGCGCTGTTCGTGCTGGTCGGTGTCGCAATCTGGAGGCTGTGATGGTCGCGCTTAGGGAGTCTCCGCCGATGTTTGTCTGCGGCGAGGACGGCGGCCAGGTCCCGATGGTGACCTGCGAGGACTGTGGTTGGAGCGGGTTTGCGGGGAGCCCGGAGAGGGGCGAGGTCGACGAGGCCGCCCGAGAGCGTGACCAGGGCGGATGGTGGCCTGACCCTCGATTCCACTATGGCGACCTCCATACCGAGCTGGTGTGTCGATCCTGGCAACGAGGAGGGAGGCCGAGCCTTGGTCGCTGACATCGCCAACCTGGGAGCCCAGTCGGCCGACTACTACCTGCGCGAGGTCGCCGAGGACGAGCTGGGCGTCTTCAACGCCGAGCGCTACTACAGCGGCCACGGGGAGGCGCCGGGCTACTGGGCCGGCGCCACCGCTGAGCGTCTTGGCCTGCAAGGACAGGTGAGCCCGGCCCAGTTCCGGGCCATGTTCGAGGGCCGCGACCCGACAAGCGGGGAGCTGCTGGGCCGGGCCCATGCCCGCAACGGCCGCCCCGCGTTCGACCTGGTCCTGCGGCCCGTCAAGTCGGTGTCGATCCTGTGGGCGCTAGGCGACGAGGGAGTCCAGCGGACCGTCGAGGCCATCCACCGGGAGTGCGTGGCCGACGCTATCCGCGACCTGGAGGAGGAGATCGGCACCCGCCGAGGCGCCCAAGGGCGAGCCCATATCGCAGGTCAGGGGCTGCTCGTGGCCGTCTACAACCACCGGCAGAGCCGGGCCGGTGACCCGCTGCTGCACTCTCACAGCATCATCGCCAACCGCATCCAGGGCGTCGACGGGAAGTGGACCACCCTGGACGGCCACGACCTGTACCACGAGGCGCTAGGCGCGGACGCGACCTACGAGGTCCTCATGCGCGGCCGGCTCCGGGCCGAGCTGGGCGTCGACTGGGAGCAGAACCCGAGGACTGGCCAGTGGGAAATCAAGGGCATCCCGGACGAGCTGATCCAGCAGTTCTCGACCCGCCGGGGCGAGATTGAGCTGGCCAAGGAGTCGAGGGAGGCCCGGGGGGAGGCCTGGTCCCCAAAAGTGGCGGAGTACGTCGCCCACTCGACGCGGCCTGACAAGGAGGCCGTGTCCGAGGAGACCCTCCGGGCCCGGTGGGCGACAGCAGCGGCCGGTTTCGACGTGTCCGCCGTCACCGGACAGTCGGCCGGACAGCGCGGACATGATCGTGAGCGGCTGTTCGGACAGCTCGCCGGACAAGATGGCATCACCCGGGACAGCGCGACCTTTGACCGCCGTGATGTCCGGGACGCTGTCCGCCGGACCGGACACGAGGCGGCCAGCCGGACAGAGTGGGCGGAGCTGTCCGCCGCCTTTGTCCGCGACGAGCGGGTGGTGCCGGTCCTGGCGGACGGCAAACCGAGGTGGACAACGGCCGAGCTGCAAGCGACCGAGCGGGAGCTGGTCGACCGGGCCGTCGCCCGGACAGGTGAGCGGACAGCCGTGGTCGACCCGGGCAACGTTAGGGCCGCGTTAGCGGAGCGGCCTGAGCTAGGCGACGACCAGCAGGCCATGGTCCGCGCCGTGTGCGGCGACGGCGCCGGCGTCTCGGTAACGGTCGGCCGGGCCGGCACCGGGAAGACCACCGCGCTAGGCGTGGCCAGGGCCGCATGGTCACGGCAAGGTATCGAGGTTCGAGGGGCGGCGCCGACTGGTATCGCGGCGACGCAACTGGAGCAATCTGCGGGCATTCCATCGTCCACCGTTGACTCGCTGCTCCTCGGCCTCGACGCCGGCCGTGACGAGCTACCAGCCGGCGGGGTGCTCGTGGTCGACGAGGCCGGCATGGTCGGGACCCGCAAGCTCGCCCGGCTCCTGGACTGGGCGGCCGAGGCCGGCTGCAAGGTCGTCGTCGCCGGCGACGAGCGCCAGCTCCAGGCCATCGAGGCGGGCGGGGGGTTCAAGGCGCTCCGCCAGCGCCTGGGCGCGACCGAGCTGACCGTGAACCGGCGCCAGCGGTCCGAGGTCGACAAGACAGCGCTGGAGCTGGTCCGCCAGGGCAAGGGCGAGGAGGCCCTGGCCGTCTACGGCGCCGGCGGCCGGGTCACCTGGGCCCGCGACCAGCAGACCGCCGACGCGGCCATGCTGCGCGACTGGTGGGAGGCGTTCCGCCGGGGCGACTCGGCCGTGATGCTCACCTATCTCCGTGGCGACGCCGAGCGGCTCAACCAGGCAGCCCGCGAGTTCCGCCGCGAAGCCGGCCACCTCGGCGCCGACGAGATGGAGGTCCGAGGCCGGCGCTTCTCCGTCGGCGACCTGGTCGTCTGCCGCAAGAACGACCGGCGTGGCACGGGCGTCGCCAACGGCCAGCGGGCCCGCGTCGAGGCGTTCGACAAGGCCAAGGGCACCATCCTGGTCAAGCGGGAGGACGGCTCGCATGTCACCCTCACGGCCGCGTACCTGGCCAAGGACGGCGCCGGTGGAGGGCCAAGCCTCGGCCACGCCTACGCCACCACGACGCACAAGACACAGGCCCTGACGGTCGACCGGGCGTTCCTGCGGGCCGGTGGGTCCGGGACCTCGGAGTGGTTCTATGTGGCGCTGTCCCGTGTCCGCCAGGCTGTCCGCATCTACGGCGTCCAGCCCGAGGTCGACACCGCCGACGGCATCGAGCGGTACGGCACCCGGCCATCCACCCGCGAGCAGGTCCAGCGCGGCATGAGCCGGGCCGGCGGCGAGACCGTCGGCATCGACCAGGAGCAGGGGCGGGCCCTGCGGCACATGAGCGTCGGCCAGCTCCGGCGGGAACGGGATCGTCTCGACCGCGAGCTGGCCGGCGGCCCCAGGAGCCGGGCAACCGAGTGGCGGCTGCTGCGGGACAAGCGTGACCAGGCCGAGCGTGCCTATGAGCGGGAGCCGTCCGGGCTGAACCGGGCCGGCGCCGACCGGGCCGAGGAGCGGTTCCGGGAGGTCGACGAGCACGAGCGCCGCCGCGCCGGCTGGGGCGAGCGGACCGCTGGCGTGCGGGCCCGCGCCCAGGCGGTCATGGCCGAGCTGGGCAACCGGACACTCCTGGGCGTTCGTACGTTAGAGATAGACCCGCCCGACCACCTCGTCCGCGAGCTGGGCCGCCCGACCGTCCAGTGGACAGCGCCAGCCCGGGACGCCTGGAGGCGAGCGGCCGAGGTCGTCGAGGCCTACCGGGACCGGTTCCAGGCCTACGGGGAGCGTGCGCTGGGCGACAAGCCGAAGGACCTGGGCCAGCTCCGGGCGTGGCGGGCCGCCGGCGAGACCGTCGCCAAGGCGAAGGACACCATCGGCGGGATGTTCGAGCGGGTCGCCGAGGCGACCAGCAAGGCGCTCGACAAGGGTCGAGAGGTAGGCGGCCGGGCGATGGAGATTGTCCTCGACCTCGGCCTCGACCGGACCCGCTAACCGCGGGAGCGCTTCGACCGGTTTGAGACCGACCTCGAGTGCGGCTGCGGGCAGACCGCGTCCCAGCCGGGCCGACCCGCATGCTCCGCGCAGAGGGTGGACGGCCGCCCCTCGTTGACCCGCTCGCCGATGTCGGACGGCGCGGCGGCCAGCAGCAGCGCGGCCAGGAGCGCGAACACGACCAGGACCACGCTGAAGGGCCGGCGGGCCCCGCCGTACTCGGCCTGCCAGGTCGTGAGGTTCTGAGGATTCGCGGCCATGCCCTCTAGCATGACAGCGCCGGTCAACCCCTGGACAGCAGCAGCGGGCCCGAGGGTGGGTGTCGGGCCCGCTGCCAGGGCCGGCGGCGCGGGGTGGAGGGGACCCGGCCGCCGGGTCTTAGGTCGCGCCGCGACCGTCGCCGGCGACCCTCATGCCCTCGTAGGCGGTCGCGGCCTGGCCTTGGCCGTCCACCAGCGACGGCACCGGCGACGGATCGAGGAAGCGGCGGTGCAGGAACGCCACCACGGCCTGGACGGCGCCGACCAGGACCGTCTTGACGGTCGGGGAGAGGTCGAGGCCGGCGATGCCGTCGAGCACGCCCTGGACGAAGGCGGCCGACACGGCGAACTGGAGCAGCGTCCGGCCTACCCGGTTGAGTGCGGACTGGGCGAGCTTGCTCATACAGGGACCTCCTGGGGAGTGATGGACACCGTGTAGCCGGGCAGCGCCGCGACCAGAGCGGCCTTCAGCTCCGCGAGCTGCTCCGGGGGGATCGGCCCGCCGGCCTGGATGCCGGCGATGGCGGCGAGGACGTTGGCCTCGTCGTCGGTGAGCTGGCCGACGGCCGCCTTGATCGCGGCGACGTTCGCGGCCAGAGGATGGAAGTAGCCGCCGGCGGCGAGCTTCACGTCGCCCCGGGTGGCCATGCGGAGCACGTCGGTCACCTCGCCGGAGACGATCCGGCGGAGCTGCTCCTCGGTGAACTGTGCCAATGAGTCCTCCTCATAGTCAGGACGGCCGTAGCCGACAATCCCGGAGCTGCGAATCTTCCGCATGACCTTCCCGCCGGTCCTGCCGCCACGCTCGTCGGTGTTGCCCTCGATGGTGTCGATGGACCCGTCGGCGTTGAGTGCCTCGACCCAGCCGACATGACTGATGCGGTCGACACCATCGCCAGGGAAGTCGAAGTAGACGAGGTCGCCGACGTGCGGAGTGGTCGACCAGCGGCCACGCCGGCGGAACCAGTCGGCGCAGGTGGGCGTAAACGCTGAGCCCTTTGGCGCTACTGCCGGGTCGAAGCCAGGGGGAACCATGCCCAGCTTGACGTGCGCCCAATTCTGGAACATCTGGCACCAGGGCCCGATGGCGCCATACCACAGCGAGTAGAGGACCCGGTTGGAGTCAGGCGGGTCTTCCTGGACCTGGAGCTGGGAACGCAACAGGGCGCCCATGGCCTCGATGCTAGCCATCACGCTCGACCCCCTCCGGCCACGGGCCCGGAGCCTGGTCAGGATGGTTCAGCGCCGCCGAGTCGTCGTCGGGGCCCTGCTTGATCGTGTCGGTCAGGAGCAGCGCTTGGACCTCCTGGTAGGCGTTAGGGTCGCCGCGTCGGCGGATGCCCTCCAGCAGGTCGACGCCCTCCTGGGCTACTGGCGTCAGCTCCAGGTGCTCCTCACCGTTGTCGGCAGGCCGGTACTCGGTCATTGCCCTCCTCGTTCGTCAGTGGCCCGTTCGGCTTCCAGGCGGACGATGATCTGGCGGAGCCGCGCCAGCTCCTGGAGGTCGCCGACACGCAGCTCGCGCAACTCGGCGATGACCTGGCGGAGCGTGGCCACGGTCAGGGATTCCTCCTCGGCCAAGGTCTTGCCACGCTCCGGGCCGAGGGTGAACCAGGAGCGCAGAGAGGCGACCAGGCCGCCCCCCAGGAGCGCCGCGACGAGGGGGACAAGCACCTCCCGGGCGGTCATGGTTCATCGTCTACCCTTAGCTCCGCGACCAGCTCACGGCCGGCTTGCAGAGCCTGGAGGTACTCGGCGATCCACAGGCCACGGCCGAGGCAGGCCACGCCGAATAGGACCTGTGGGAGCGCGGAGCCGGCACCGGCCCAGCCGACGGCGACGAGGATGGCGATGGCGTAGACGATCTGGCATGGCGCCATGAGTCGCAGGCCGGCGCCTTCCATGCGCGGGTAGCTGTGAAGCACGCCGACCAGGACGAGCGTGCAGCCGACCAGGACCTGGGCGTGCCACAGCTCGACCAGCCACGGGGGGAGGAGCATGGCCATGCGGGTCGGGGTGCCGAGGCCGGCGAAGTGGATGATGGCCACGAGCACACCCTGAGCGGCGATGAACAGCACAAGGGACTCGCGCAGCAGCGCGAGCGGGATGTGCCGGACGATGGCTCGCCGGACTCGGGTAGCGACGCTCATCAGCCCACCGCGATCCAGCCCATCTCGTAGTTGGCCGACCCGCCGAAGTTGCCGTCGTCGCCTGAGCGGACGTAGGCGGTGAAGCCGGTGGTCGTGATCGAGTCGACAACGCCACCGATGGCGGCGACGGCGCCGCCGTTGCCCTGCTTGAACCCGACCGTGACAACCGGGACCGAGTCGAACGTGCCGTCGAAACTGACCGCTTGGGTGTAGTAGGCCGCGCCAGCCGCGACAGCGACGGTGACCGTGCCGGCCTCGAACCGCATCCCAGCAAAGGCGTCGGTGTTAGGGGCGAGCGCGTCGTCGAAGTCGCTCGCCCGGACCTTGTTTCCAGCAGATGGCATCCAGAGCCTCCTATGGCAGCCAAACGGAAGGGGAGAACAGCTCCACCTCGGCGCCGGTCGAGTGGGTCTTGACGACGCCGTTGACGGCCCTGGTCACAGTGAACGTCTGCGGGGAGCTGGCGCCGGTCACGGCGGTCACGGTCATCCGCTCGCCGCCCACGATGATGTCGAAGTCGCCGTCGGTGTCGTCCCATAGCGGCCCGCTTGCGGTGGCCACATCCACGGCCGTCTCGCCCGTCGTGAGGTCCTCGGCCAGCGTCGAGCCGTCGCTCGTGTAGAAGTCCTCAGCGTCGCCATAGATGCCCACGGCCGTCCACGGCGCCCCCGGCGAACAGTTGGTGTCGATGCGGTGGATGAACTGGCCAAGGACCTCCTTGAAGCCTTGGGCAAGCGTGTCGATGTCATCAGGTGGCAGCCACGCCGGAGGGTTGGTCACGACCAGCCGGTCGCCGATGTCGAGGTCCTGAATGGCCAGCTCCAGGTCGCCGCCGTCGGTGAACTCGGGCCGGGCCAGCTCGACCGACAGCACCGGATAGCGGGTCTCGTCGATGGTGCCCATGTGGAGCCGCCAGCCGGCCTCGCCCTCGGCCAGGTGGTCGGTTTCCAGGCTGAGCTGGACCTCCTCGTCGTAGCGGCCGACACCGTCGGGTGGCTCCAGCACCGACAGGGCCCCGGACTCCAGCACCGACCGGAACGAGCCACCGTCGACGCGGGTCACGGTCACGTCGTTGCGGAGGAGCTGGTCGTCCTCGGTCGGCTCGATGCTCGACAGATGCTGTGAGGCGTAGTCGAGCGTCACCCTCGCGTCCTGGCCGCCGAGGTGGTCACGGGTCCGGTAGGCCAGCCCGAACAGGTCACGGGGCTCGTACAGGATGCCGCTGTCACTCTCCGCGCACTCGCGGAGCAGGTCCAGGAGCGTTTTGGGGAGCTGGGAG
>Ga0247821_10000774_pt1 | contig 17810 bp, 15 predicted proteins | sample 13C_Glycerol_Day_FD_192481 | JGI IMG/M metagenome (GOLD analysis project Ga0247821, IMG submission 192481) | Soil microbial communities from agricultural site in Penn Yan, New York, United States - 13C_Glycerol_Day14 | ecosystem: Environmental > Terrestrial > Soil > Agricultural land | place... | reverse complement strand
GCATACCGCAGCAGCCGCGCGGCGACCACCATGACCGGGATCGCCAGCACCACGAAGCCGCGGGCGATCTCGGCCTTCGTCACGTACGACGTCATCGCGACCGCCGCGGTGAGCCCGACACCGGCGCGCATCAGCGACCGGAACTCGTCCGGCCCGGCCCCGTAGAAGCGCGGGTCGTACCCCTTCGACAACGCGACGGCGGCCACCCAGGCCAGCGGCAGCACGCTGCTCACGACCAGGTAGCTCGAGCCGACGTGGTACCCGAACCGGGTGAGCAGCGCGATCGAGACGCCGAGCATCGCGGCGAGCAGGTCCCCGCCGACCGCGGCCCAGCGGTACACCCCGACCCAGCGCGGCTCGGTCGACCGCGACGGCAGCGGAACGATCGCCGGGACCTCGTGCGGGACGACCCAGAGCGGCCGACGGCTGTCCACAGCGTCAGGCGCTTCTGCTCCGCTCACTGCGGCCCCTCGATCCCTCCCGCAACCATCCGGTCACTAACAGTGTCCGCGATGGCGTGCAGCGTGTCCTTGTTCACCCGCGCGTCGGCGACGAGTCACCGAACATTACTACGCGGGCAGGCCGCGGGCGACACAGACTCCACAACCTTGTGAAGACTTTTCACAAGGTTGTGGAGCGGGCGGTTGCCGGGGGCTCAGGCGACCTCGACCTTGGGGATGTCGAACGCCTCGACGACGTCGGCCGGGATGTGCTCCAGGTCGCGGACGCGCAGGTAGTCGCCCATCGTCGTACCGGTGCACTCGGAGTCGATGTTCGGCGCCGACCGGCCTTCCAGCGCGTCGGCGAGGTGCACGGTGCGCAGGTCGATGCTGAACCGGGTCCGGCCCGAGGTGTTCGGCACGCTGGAGTGCAGCTGCGCGCCGGAGAACAAGATGACGCCGCCCGGCTTGCAGATCGGCCGGATCTGCGGGATCAGCTCGACCTCTTCCTCCGGTACCGGCTGCACGCGGGTGTCGGTGCCGATCTGGGTGGCGGCGATCTTCCGGCTGGTCTCGTTCCACTCGGCGTAGTTGTAGACCCGCGAGCTGTTCTTCAGCGGCGTCTGCCAGTACTTGCGGTGGAAGGCCAGGCCGTTGTCGTCGGTGATCGCGAAGATCGGCAGCCACCAGTTCAGCTGCACGTGCGGCGCCGAGTACCAGGTGTCGCGGTGCGGGTGGAACGCGAACGCGATCCCGGTGGTCAGGTAGTCGTTCGACGTCGAGCTGCGCATCCGCGGGACGTCGAAGTACGTCTGCTCCTGGTCGCACCCGAAGTCGGCGAGCATCTCCTGGATCAGCCGCTTCGACTCCGGGTGGTGGATGAACTCCGGCTTCAGCTTCGCCAGCAGCGCGGCGTAGTCCTCGACCGCCATCTCGAACTGGGCCGTCTCCGGGTCCAGCGGCGCGAACGCCTCGCGGGCCATCGCCGCGGCGAACTCCGTCAGCGCCAGCGTCGACGGACGCGGCGAGTAGACGAACAGGTCACCGTCGTAGAGCTTGGCGCGTCGCTCGTCGTCGGTGAAGTCGGCGTCGACGTAGATGGAATGCATGATTGTCTCCTCTCAGACAATCGACCGCGCGGGGCGGATCCCCGTGTGTTCGAGAAATGCCAGCAGCCGTTCCCCGGCAGCGGCGGCACTGAACTCCGCCGCGCTCCGGGCCCGCGCGGCGGCCGCCAGCGTGGCGCGTCGAGCGGGGTCTTCCATCAGGCCGATCAGGACGCGTGCCGCGGCGCCGGCATCGTCCAGTGGCCAGAACAGGCCGTCCACACCGGGCCGGACCACCTCGGGCACTCCCCCGACGGCGGCCGCCAGCACCGGCAGGCCTTCCGACATCGCCTCGGCGAGCACGATGCCGAACGATTCGGTCGTCGACGTGTGGCAGTAGACCTGGTGCCGACGCATCAGCGCGCGGGCGTCCGGCTGGTATCCGAGGAAGGACACCTGGCCGGCGAGTCCGAGCTCGGCCGCCCGCGCCTCGAGCGCCTGCCGGTCGGCACCGTCGCCGACGACCGAGAGCGTGTATCGGTGGCCGCGCGCCGCGGCCGCGGCCAGGATCTCGAGCAGGTACCGGTGGTTCTTCCGGGAGTCCAGCCGGCCGACCGTGATCAGGTCCGCGAGCGGCTCCGCCCGGTCGACGGCCCCCGCGGTCCGCGAGACCGCATTGGGGATGACCGCGCTCGGCAGGTCGCGCAGCGCCGGGATCCGGTTCTCGAGGCCGGCCTTGGTGAACTCCGAGACGTAGACGATGCCGTCGAGTCCGCTCAGCACCCGCTCCTCGAACTGCCGGATCGCGCCGAACAGCCGCCCGTCGCGCGGGATCTCGCCCTCGTCGGCCCATTCGTCGGCCTGCGAGATGTTGAAGTGCGCGACCATCACGACGGGCTGGGTACGGCGGACCTGCAGCGCCACCCCGGCCGAGATCGGGCACTGCGCGTAGATCACCGCGTCGGGACGCGCGGCCAGCCGGGTGCGCAGCGCCGCCTTCAGGTAATGCGCGTGCCAGTACTGGTGCCACCACACGGCAGCGGGCCGGCTGACCGGCCGGATCCCGAGCCGGCCCGCGAACACCGGTAGGACGAACGGCGACCGGGCCTCGAACGGGCTGACGATGCTGACCGGCCGCGCCGAGTCCCGCAGGTACTCGTCGAACGTGCGGACGTGGCTCTGCAGCCCTGATCCGCCGCGCTGGCGCATCAAGGTCGCGATGACGACCTCGGACCCGGTCATGCCGCTGCGCCCTCCGCGGTCGTGCGGGCGTACTCGTGCCGGGACTTGGCCAACCTGCTCCACCAGATCCCGACCCCGGCGACCGAGGCGATCGCGCTGCCCCAAACGACGCCCTGCGCGTCCCACAGCACACCGCCGATCGCGGCGAGGCCGACGAACAGCGACGTGACGACGATCTGGCACTGCATGGTCCGATCGGCACGACCGAGGGCCCGCAGCCCGGCGGACGGTCCGACGTGCAGGCATCCGGCCGCGGCGCTCACGATCACGCCGAGCACCAGCGCGTGAGCGCCGGGCCAGACGCTGCCGAGCACCAGCTCGCCGAGGCCGAGCGGAAAGACGACCAGGATCACCACTCCCCAGCCGAGCGCCATCGCCGACAGCCCGCTGCTCAGTCCCGCACACAGCCGCCACAACGCCCGGTCACCGCGCTGCAGCGCCCGCGCGGCTTCCGGTACGGCGACCTGGCCGACGCCCATCAGCAGCGCGGCGACCGGGCCGATCAGCATCTCCGCGCCGCGGATGGATCCGGCCGCGGCGAGCCCGCCGGTCGCGGCCACGATCAGCGTCCGGACCTGACCGCCGGCGCCGAGGACGACGTTCTCGACGAGGAAGCGCGGTCCGAGGTCGCTGTGCCGGCGCAGCCAACCGACCGCGCGCGCGGGCCGGGGCAGCACACCCGCTTGCCTGATCCCGTAGATCCCCGCGAGCGCCGCCGTGCCGCCGAAGGTGAGCAGCGCGGCCATGATCCCGAAGTCCAGGTAGCGCCCGCCGAACAGGACAGCCAGCATCAGCACGGTCCACACGGTGTCGTTCACGAAGGTCTTGGCGCCCTCACCGGCCGCGAAGAACGCGGACCGCCAGCTGTCCTGGAAGGTGAGCCCCGGCATGACGATGCCCAGGGCAACGAAAGCCGCGCCGACCTCGGAGCCCGGGGTGTGCAGCTTCAAGCCGAACCCGATCAGCAGGCAGACCACTCCACTGACGGCACCGACGAGCAGCGCGACACCGCCGGACGCGGCCATCGCCTGCTTGCGGGCGTCGTGATCCGACACGCTGTAGCGGACCATCAGGGCGTCGGTCGACAACGCCCGCGAGCAGTTCAGCGCCACCGAGTACGCGAGGAAAGCCAGGCCCAGCGCGCCGAGACCGGTGGCGCCGAGCAGCCGGGCGACGAACACGCCGAGCAGGAAGTTGCCGAGGCTGGACACCGCCTGGTCGCCGATCCCCCAGCCGAGCCGGCCCGCGACCTGCTTGCGCAGGGCAACGCGATGCCCGCCGGCATGCTTGGTCGCGTGGCGTCCGCTCATCGCACCGCCCCGCGAACCGGCTTGAAGAGAGCGTCGGACAGGTCGCGGAAGAGCTCGCCGAGCCGTGCTCTGTTGTCGGCGTTGCGCTCGGCCAGCGTCTTCTCGATCACGGCCTCGTCGGCCTCGAGCTCGCCGACCTGTTCGACCAGGCGCTCGAGGTCCAGCGACCGGACGTCCTGCACGTACCCGGAGAGACCCATCTGCGCCATCACCGCGTCGTGCTTGCGGCCGTAGCCGATGGCCAGCGTCGGCCGACCGACCTTCAGGCCGGCGACGACGCAGTGGTAGCGCATCGCGACGACCGTCTGGACCGATGCGACCTGGTCCGTCAGGCCCTCGAACGAGGAGAACGGCTCGTACGACACAGGCAACCGGCTGAGGCCGGCCCAAGCACCTTGCGCGTCGGCCAGCACCTCCTTGGCGACCTCCTCGTCGAGCCGGTCGCCGATGAGCAGGCGGACGCTCCGGCCGGATTGGACGAGCAGCCGCGTGAGCTCCTTCATCTGGTCGACGTACTTGGCGTGGACCTCGTCGGCGCGGGACCGGTCGCCGGGTGAACCGTAGTAGGCCATCACGCCGAGCCCGACCGACTTCGGTTCGGGCTCCCGGGTGACCTCGAGGGGCAGCCAGAACGCCATGTCGGCATAGGCCTTGTCCTGCGGCGCCGCCACCCCGGTCTCGCGGCCGACCTCCAGCGAGTACTCGTCGCGGAACGAGCGGTAGTTCACCAGCCGGGCCGCGGCGCGCAGCAGCAGCCTGATGGCCCGCTCCTCGACGCGCGAGCCGCCGACGCAGACGAGTCCCGTCCGGACGCCGAACAGCCGGCCGGAGACCGCCATCACCAGCATCGTGTACGGCAGCTCCCACGGCCGCTCCGGCAGCGTCCCCTCGAGCACGCCGGCGCCCGGGACGATGACGACGTCGTGGCGGCGCACCCAGCGGGCGGTGCGCCAGGTGTCGATGACACCGGCGACCGGGATGCGCGCCAGCGTCAGCAGCTTCTGCGCGGTCCTGGACCGGGCGGGCTTGCGGGACTGCAGCCAGTGCATCTCCACGGCCGGTACGCCGAACCGCTCGGTGATCTCGTCCGGACCCTCGCACATGAAGTCGAGCGTCGCGTCGGAATGCCAGGCGCGCAGGTGATCCATGACGGCGTCGAGCATCGCGTCGTTGCCGATGTTGCCGCCGCCGAGGCGCCCGTACAGACCGACCCGCATGTCAGTTCCCCTCCGAGCCGGCCACCACGGCGTGGACGGACAGCGTGTCGATCGCACCGAAGTCCTGGATCGGCGCCGGTTTCGAGCGGCCGGGCATCCGGCGGGTGACGCGGCTGGTCAGCCAGCGGCGGATGTGCCGGTTGCACTCGCGCCGCTCGGCGGGCGTCAACGGAGCTCGCCGGACGGCGGCGAAGTAGCCGAGGATGTACTCGGCGACCAGCCGGGCCGGCGGGTGGACGAGCTTGTTGGAGCGCCGCGGGTCCAGGTTGCGCGACCAGCTGCTGATGGTCGGGTTCGCCTGCAGCGCGCGGCCGTCGTGGTGGCGCCGGAAGTACAGCCAGTCCGGCACCTGCAGGAAGCGGCCGTGCAACGCGACCTCGGCCATGAACACCTGGTCGGCGTGGTAGAAGCTCCCGTGCGGCTTGACCTTGCGCAGTACGTCGGTGCGCATCACGCCGTAGAAGTCGTCGGCCTGGATCGCGCCGGGCAGGTCGCCGTCGAACAGCATGCTGCGCAGCCGCTCGGGCGCCTGCGGCGCGTCGGTGTGCAGCGGGTACTCGAGCGCCTGGATCACGGTGTCCGCGCCGTCGATCGCCGCCGTGTAGCTGTGCGCCAGGATCGCGTCCGGGTGCTGGTCGAGCAGCTCGACGCAGCGGGCGACCAGGTCGCGCGCCCACAGGTCGTCGCCGGAGGCCCACTTGAACAGTTCGCCCCGGCTCTTCTGCAGGACGAAGTCGTGGTGCGGCGCGGCGCCGACATTGCGCTCCTGCCGGTAGAAGGTGATCCGCGGGTCCCGCGCGGCGTACTCGCGGCAGATGTCGTCGGTGCCGTCGGTGGACGCGTTGCTGGACAGGATCAGCTCGAAGTCGGTGTAGGTCTGGCCGAGGACCGCGTCGATCGACGCGCGCAGGTACTCCTCGCCGTTGTACACCGGCAGGCCGATGCTGAGGCGCGGCCGAAGACGGTCAGCGGTCATGACAGGCTCCCAACTGAGTGCGGCGCCGTCCGGTGGACCGGCGTGAGAAAGCGAGGCGATGCGGCAACGACAAGCAGCGGTACGGCGAGCAGCAGGCCACCGATCACGTCCGTGAACCAGTGCATCGACAGCAGCAGGAGCGACAGGCCCATCGTCAGCTCGGCCACCACCGCGACCCACCACGCCCAGGCCGGCGGGCGTTCCCGCCACAGCAGCAACACGCCGCCGAGGCAGGTCAGCAGGATCACCATGTGACCGGACGGGAACGAGCCGCTGAACGAGCCGACGTGCCCTTGCGGATCCGGGCGCGCCACGATCGCCTTCGCGACCTGGGTGATCACGACCGCGGCCAGCGCGAGGAGTCCCGCGAACACCAGCGGCCGCCAGGACCTGCGCCGGACCGCGGTCAGCGCGGCCACCAGTGCGAAGACGACGAGCGCGACCTCGGGCGCCGCACCGTCGACGACGTTGCCGAAGATCAGTTGCCAGGTGCCCCAGACGTCGTCCGGGCGGAACACCTGGCGCAGGTCCTGGTCGACGCTGTCGACGTGACCGGCCGACGCCACCACGGCGAGCGCCGCGAAGGCCACCACACTGGCCACAGCCAGGAGATGGGTCCAGGTGAACCAGGCAGCTCGCATGAGGTTCCTTCAGACGTACTTACGGAAGACGGGCCGCACCGGACGGCCACCGAGGAACGCGTTCACGTCCTGGGCGTCGAGTGCCTGGCGGTAGACCGTGCACGCCTTCGCGACGACCTCGACGGTGCGGTCGATGTCGGCGTCGGTGAGCGCGCTGCTGACGACGAACGACGGCCCGATGACACCGCCGGTGATCAGCTCCCGGAGGAACAGGGTGCGGTAGATCTGTGACGGCTGCCGGTCTTCGTCGAGCGTCGCGAACACCAGGTTGCTGGCCCGGCCGCGAACCACGACGTGCTCCTGGACTCCGGCCGCCGCGGCGACCTCGCGGACGCCCCGGGCCAGCCGCTCACCGCGCTCGTGCAGCCGCGCGGCGATGTCCTCCTCCGCGTAGACCTCGGTCACCGCGATCGCTGCCGCGAGGGCGTGCGACTCGGCGCCGTGCGTGGTGGACAGCAGGAAGACGCGCTCGTGGCTGTCCCGCAGACCACCGCGCTCCATGTACTCCCGCTTGCCGGCCAGCGCGGACACCGCGAAGCCGTTGCCGAGCGCCTTGCCGAAGGTGGACAGGTCGGGCGTCACGCCGTACAGGCCCTGGGCGCCGGCCGCGGAGAACCGGAAGCCGGTGATCATCTCGTCGAAGATCAGCAGCGCGCCGTAGCGGTGCGCCAGGTCGCGCAGGCCTTCGAGATACCCGGCCGGCGGGTCGTGCTGGGTCGCGGCCTCCAGGATCAGGCAGGCGATCTCGCCGTCGTGCTGCCGGAACAGTTCCTCGGTGGCGGCCAGGTCGCCGTACGGGAAACCGACCGTCAGCGCGCCGATCTCGGCGGGGATCCCGGCCGCCATCGGCGTCCGGGTGATGAACCAGTCGTCGATCGAGAAGAACGCGTGGTCGGCGCAGATCGCCACCAGCCGGCGGCCGGTGACCGCGCGGGCCAGCTTGACGGCGGCCGACGTCGCGTCCGAGCCGTTCTTGGCGAACTTCACCATCTCCGCGGTCGGCACCGTGGCCAGGAAGCGTTCGGCGGCGTCCAGCTCGACGATGCTCGGGCGGACGAAGTTGCTGCCGCGGTCGAGCTCCCGGCGGACCGCCTCGAGCACCTTCGGGTGCCGGTGGCCGAGGCTGACCGCCCGCAAGCCGGAGCCGTACTCGATGTACTCGTTGCCGTCGACGTCCCAGACGTGCGCGCCGTCGCCGCGCTCGATCACCGGCGCCATCTGCTCGGGGAACTGGTCGTCGCCCTTGGCGTAGGTGTGCGCGCCGCCCGGGATCACGTCGTGCAGCCGCTTGTTCGCGGCGTTGGACTTCTCGAACGATCTGGTCATGTCAGCCTCGCAGTGGCGAGTGCCAGTGATGCGGCGGCCTTGTCGCGCTCGGACATCAGCGTGATCGGCAGCGGCCACGGGATGTCCAGCTCGGGGTCGTCGAAGCGGATCGCGACGTCCTCGGACGGGTCGTGCGCACGGTCGATGCGGTACGAGACGTCGGCCGGCTCGGTGAGGGCCTGGAACCCGTGCGCGCAACCGGCCGGGACGTAGACCGTCACCTGGTTGTCGCCGGTCAGGTCGAAGGTCTCCCGGTTGCGGTACGTCGGCGAGTCCGGGCGCAGGTCGACGACGACGTCGAACACCGCGCCGTACGAGCAGCGCACCAGCTTGGCCTCGCCCTTGCCGGAGCGGGTGTGCATGCCGCGGACCACGCCCTTGCGGGACCGGGAGATGCTGTCCTGCACGAAGGCGTCCGGGTCGAGACCGGCCTTGGCGACCACGTCCCGGTCGAACGTGCGGGAGAAGAATCCCCGTTCGTCACGGTGCGGCGCCGGCCGGAAGAGCAGGACGCCGGCGATGCCCGGGATCTCGATGACGTCCATGTCAGCGACCTCTCTCGTGCGGTTCCGGGAGCGGGACGAGGTACGTCGTGCCCCAGCCGCCGTCGGCCTCCAGCTGGGCGATGATCTCGTCGGCGATGTCCCAGGTCAGGACCAGGACGACGTCGGGCTTCGCGGCCAGCAGGTCGGCGATCGGGCGGATCGGGACCAGGCAGCTGCCGGGGATCCGGCGGCCGTGCTTGCCGGGTGCGAGGTCGACGGTGAACGGCAGCAGGTCCGTCGTCACCTTGCTGAGGCCGAGCAGCACCGGCGCCTTCGACGGGGCGCCGTACCCGAGCACGGTCCGTCCGGCGGCCCGGTGGCGGGCCAGTTCGTCGTGCAGCGCGCCGGCCGCGTGCCAGGCGGCCTCCTGCAGGCTGCCGAGCTGCACCTCGTCCGCGAGGCCCGCGGCGTCCTCGTCCTCCAGCACCACGTCGATCGATGCGTCCGGCCGCGCGTCGGCGGTGTGCCGCAGCATCACCATCAGGCTGCCGCCGTACATGTCGACCTGCTTGACCGACTCGACGAGCAGGCCGTGCAGCGCGGCGAGGTTGCGCAGCGCCCGCAGCGACACGTACGCCCAGTGCCCGTGCCGGATCGTGTCGAACTGGTTCCCGACGAACAACGGCAGCAGGTGGTGGAACTCCATCACCAGCAGCCCACCCGGTGCCAGCCGCTCGGCGCGCAGCTTCAGCGACGCGCCGTACTGCGGCTCGTGCACGATCCCGTGCACGTCGATGACGAGATCGGCCTTCTCGCCATCGCCGGCAAGCCGGCAGCCCGCCGCGGTCAGGTGGTCGAGCCAGGACCCGCCATGAGGACTGCCGAACTCGAACACCACCCCGCCAGTCAGTTCCGGGTAGTCACGAAGGATCTCCTTGACCGAGGCCTCCGCATGCGCCCGGCTGGTCGCCGACTCCACTGCCAGCGGCTCCTCGGCGATCTGCGCCTCGACCGGACCGAGCTGCACCAGCGTGCAGTCCCGGCACAGCCACAGCGCGAGCGGCCAGCGCGGATCAGGTCCGGGCGTATCGGCAGCCGGGAAGTAGTCCGCGCACGGCTGCTCGCCGATGTCCACGACGGGTACGACGTCGGCCGACCCGCACCCACGGCACCTGAAGCTCACTACGTCCCCCTCCTTCACCATGTCAGCGTGGCTTTGGCCGTCGTGAACGCCTCGGCGTACGGCGCGCGGCACTCCATGCCGCGCAGCCGGGCCAGGCCGGCGAACACCTCTTCGTCGAACCAGTCGTGCGGGACCTGGGACGGGTAGGCCTTGTGCAGCAGCGCCACCTTGTCCCGCAGCTGTTCCTCGGTGAGCTCGACGTACAGCCACGGCCGGCCGAAGTCGCCGTCCCACTTGGGGATCTCGTAGTGCAGCACCAGGTGGTTGCGCCAGACCGTCGGCGCGAGCTCGGCGATCAGCCGGTGGTCCTGGTGTGCGTCGTGCTTGCCCGGGGCCAGGACCAGGTCCGGCGTGCGGCCCTCCGCGGCCGTTGCCTCGAGCAACTCCTTGGTCTCGTTCCAGTACGCCGGCAGCCGCCCGTCCGGCAGCCCGGCCGAGGTCACGCTCACCTCGCACTCCGGCAGGAACAGCTCCGCCGCGCGGCGCGCCTCCTCCAGGCGCGCCGGCGTACCGGTCGCGATCACGAACTCGGCGGTCAGCTCCGGCACCGACTCGGCCAGCTTGAGCAGCGTGCCGCCGCAGCCGATCTCGATGTCGTCCGGATGCGCGCCGAGGGCGACCAGGTGGACCGGCCCGTCGATCAGGCCGAGCTGGAACGGGAGCATCAGATCGCCACCACTACGGGACCGTCGGACAGCCCGTCGGACACCTTGTCCAGCACCCGGCCGTGGTGGCCCCGGTTCTCGTGGCTCCACAACGCCCACGGCTTCTTCCCGGACCGGTACAGCTCCTCGAGCTGGCTGCGTTCCTTGAGCGTGTCCATCGGCGCCCAGAACCCGTGGTGCGGGATCGCCTCCAGCTTGCTCATCGCGGCCAGTCGCGGGAACGCGTCGCCGACCAGGTCCTCGTCCTCGTGCAGGACGTCGAAGATGTCCTTCTTGAGCACGAAGTACCCGCCGTTGATCCACGCGTTCAGGTCGGCGGCCGACCGCAGCCCGGTGACCCGGGAGTCGGTGCCGAACTCGACCACGTGGAAGGACGCCTGCGGCGGCACCGCGAGCAGGCTGGCGGTGACGTCGCTGGTCACGACGTGGTCGATGATCTTGTCCATCGGCGCGTCGGTCAGCACGTCGCCGTAGTTGGCCAGGAACACGTCGTCGTCCTCGAGGTACGGCCGGACCCGGCGCAGCCGCTCACCGATGCTGGTGTCGATCCCGGTGTCGACGAAGGTGATCTTCCACTCGCTGATGTCGGAGTCGAGCAGCTCGATGCGCTGGCCGCCCTTGGTCATCACGAAGTCGTTGGAGACCGTCTCCTCGTAGCGCAGGAAGTACTCCTTGACCGCCGAGCCGCCGAAGCCCAGGCAGAGGATGAACTCGGTGTGGCCGAAGTGCGCGTAGTACCGCATCACGTGCCACAGGACCGGCCGGTCGCCGATCGTCATCATCGGTTTCGGTGCGGAGTCGACGCCGCTGCGCATCCGCAGCCCGAACCCTCCGCAGAAGATCACGACCTTCATCAGACTTCCTTCCCCCCAACGGCTTTCAGAGCACTTCGAGGCGCGGGATCGGGACGACGAACTTCGCGCCCCACTCCCGTGCGTAGCCGAGCTGGTGGACGATCTCCGTGCGCAGGTTCCACGGCAGGATCACGATGTAGTCGGGGCGCGTCTCGGCCAGGCGCTCCGGGGCGAAGATCGGGATGTGCGTGCCGGGCAGGTACATCCCGTGCTTGTGCGGGCTGCGGTCCACCGTGTACGGCAGCAGGTCCTCGCGGATGCCGCAGTGGTTGAGCAGCGTGTTGCCCTTGCCGGGCGCGCCGTAGCCGGCGACGAACTTGCCGTCGCGCTGCGCCTGGATCAGGAACTCGAGCAGGTCGGACTTGATCGTGAAGACCTCGGCGGCGAAGCCCAGGTGCCCCTCGACCGTGTGCAGGCCGGCCTCTTCCTCGTCCATCAGCACCTTGACGACGAGGTCGGACGGTTCGCCCGCGGTCTCGACCGGGGTGCTGAACACCCGCAGCGAGCCGCCGTGGCTGGCCAGTTCCTGGACGTCGACCACCTTCAGACCGGCCGCGGCGAGCGCCGCGGAGGCGGTCTTGAGAGTCAGGTACTGGTAGTGCTCGTGGTAGATCGTGTCGTACTGGCGGTTCTCGATCAGCCGGAGCAGGTGCGGGAACTCCAGCGACACCAGACCGTCGTCCTTGACCAGCGCCCGCAGGCCCTTCGCGAAGTCGACGATGTCCGGGACGTGCGCGAACACGTTGTTGCCGACGACCAGGTCCGCCCGGCCGTGCCGCGCGGCAGCCTCCTCGCCGGTCTCCTCGCCGAGGAAGTAGCTCTCGGTGCGGATGCCCTTCTCGTTGGCGATCTTCGCGATGTTCGCGGCCGGCTCGATGCCGAGCACCGGGATGCCGAGCGCGACGGCGTGCTGCAGCAGGTAACCGTCGTTGCTGGCGGCCTCGACGATCAGGCTGTTCCCGTCCAGGCCGAGCCGCTCCTGCATGTCGACGACGAAGCGGCGCGCGTGCTCGACCCAGCTGGTCGAGTACGACGAGAAGTAGAGGTAGTCGCTGAAGACGTCGTCGGCCGCGACGTACGCCGGGAGCTGCACGAGCAGGCAGTTGTCGCAGATCCGCACGTGCAGCGGGTAGAACGTCTCACCGCTGTCCAGCTGGTCGGCGCGCAGGTAGCTCTCGCACGGCGGTGACATGCCTAGGTCTACGAAAGTCCGAGTCAATCTCTGGCCGCACAGGCGGCATGCGAGCGCGTCCGTCATGACGCCATCTCCTTCGGTCCCGGGAACGGTTCGTCGGTCTGCCGGCGCAACTGGTCGTCGACCAGGCCCGCACCGAGCAACTGCTGGATTCGGCGCAGCCGGACGAACTGGGCCGAGTTGAAGTCGTCGAGCGTGAGACCGTGCCGCTGGTAGGCGTCGTACAGCTCGTCGACGCCCGTGCGGACCGTCCAGGCGAGCTTCAGGTCCGGGAACGTCTCGTTGAGCTTGCTGAAGTCGACCTTGTAGTTGCGCAGGTCCGGTCCGGCGCCGTCGGCGATCGACAGCGTCGACCCCGGCACGGCCTCGCGGACCATCTCGGCGATGTCGCGGACCTGCACCACGTCCTCGGACCGGCCGACGTTGAAGGCCTCGTCGTGGATCGTCTCCCGCGGCGCCTCGAGCACGGTGGCGAACGCCCGGCTGATGTCCTCGATGTGCACAAGCGGCCGCCACGGGGTGCCGTCGCTCTCCAGCCGGACCTGGCCCGACGTCAGCGCGATCGCGGTCAGGTTGTTGACGACGATGTCGAGCCGCAGCCGCGTCGAAGCGCCGTACGCCGTCGCGTTCCGCAGGTACGTCGGGCTGAACGAGTCGTCGGCGAGCTTGGCCAGCTCCTGCTCCGCCAGCGCCTTCGTCTCGCCGTACGGCGTGACCGGGAACATCTCGGCGTCCTCGGCGACCGCCTCCGAGCCCGCGGCGCCGTACAGGCTGCACGAGGACGCGAACAGGAACCGCCCGACACCGGCGTCCTTCGCCGCGCGGGCGAGGTTCAGTGTCCCTTCGAGGTTGACCGAGTACGTGGCGTCGCGGTTCAGGTGGCCGAGCGGGTCGTTCGACAGCGCGGCCAGACACACCACCGCGTCGTACCCCGCCAGCTCCCCCGCCGTCACGTCCCGCATGTCCCGTGGCGCGCGGCCCCCGATCGGCTCCGGCCCGCCCAAGAGGTCGCACCCCTCGTAGAGGCCGGTGTCGAGCCCGTCCACCTGGTGCCCGGCGGCCCGCAGGAACGGCACCATCACCGCCCCGATGTACCCCCGGTCCCCGCTGACCAGAACCCTCATCCGTTTCCCCTCACCCCAGCACTGGTCTGTCGACCAATACAGATCACCGGAACCGCCCGTTGATACAGGCAAATTTCTTCCGGCGATTTTCTTCGGCCCGCATGTATCAGGACGGCGTCGCGGTCGCTCTCATGGGCGCTGTGGGGACGTGGGCGAAACCGCGTCGTGAGCCTGTGGGGGGCGTTATGAAGGTGGCCGTGTTCGGCTTGGGGTACGTGGGGTCGGTGACGGCGGCTTGCCTGGCCGCCGCCGGGCACGACGTGTGGGGGGTGGACGTCGACACGGCGAAGGTCGACCCGATCACCCAGGGACACAGCCCGGTCGTCGAACCGGGCCTCGACGAGCTGGTCGCGGCCGGCGCCACCTCGGGACGGCTGCACGCCACCACCGATCCGCGGCTCGCGCTGGAAGGCGCCGACGTCTCGCTGATCTGCGTCGGCACCCCGTCCACGCAGGCGGGCAGCACCGACCTCACCTACATCAAGCGCGCGGTCCGCGACATCGCCGAGGCCGCGCAGGTCGTGGTCCGGCCGGAGTCCGGCTTCCACACCATCGTCGTCCGCAGCACGGTGCCGCCGGGCACCGTCGACGAGGTGGTCGCCAAGGTGCTCGCCGACGTACCGCCGCCGGAGGGGCTCACCTTCGGTACGGCGATGTGCCCGGAGTTCCTGCGCGAAGGATCCGGCCTGGCGGACTTCTACGAGCCGCCGTTCGTCGTGGTCGGCACCCGCAGCCCGAAGGCCGGTGCCGCTCTGACCGACCTGTTCGCGTTCCTCGGCGCCGAGGTGCAGGTCGTCGACGTGCGCACCGCGGAGGCGCTCAAGTACGCCTGCAACGCGTTCCACGCCACCAAGGTGTCGTTCGCCAACGAGATGGGCCGGATCTTCCGGCACTTCGGCGTCGACTCGCGCGAGGTGATGAAGATCTTCGTGCAGGACACCAGCCTGAACATCTCGCCGTACTACCTGAAGCCCGGCTTCGCGTTCGGCGGCTCGTGCCTGCCGAAGGACCTGCGCTCGGTGCTGCACCTCGCGCGCACCCACGACACCGAGCTGCCGCTGCTGGCCGGCGCGCTCGCCACCAACGAACGCAGCGTCCGCGACGTCGTCGACCGGGTGATCGCCGGGCCCGGCCGCGAGATCGCGCTGCTCGGCCTGAGCTTCAAGCACGCCACCGACGACCTGCGCGAGAGCCCGAACGTCGAGCTCGCCGAACGGCTGATCGGCAAGGGCTACAACCTGCGGATCTATGACGCAATCGTGAATCCCAGCCGGCTCGTGGGCGCGAACCTGAGGCATGTCCGCAGCAAACTGCCGCACCTGCAGCGAGTGCTGACAGACGATCCGAATGCCGCGCTCAGCGGCGCCGACCTGGCGATCGTCTCGGCCACCGACACCGGCGCGATCAACGCGCTGCTCGCGGCGCCACCGCCCCGCATCATCGACCTGAGCGGCCGGCTCGGCGCCGATGTCGAGGCACTGCACGGATACGAAGGAGTGGGCTGGTGAGCCGTCCGCGCGTGCTGATCATCATCCAGAACCTCTGGGTGCCGTTCGACCGCCGCGTCTGGCTGGAGTGCCAGGCGCTGGTGGCGGCCGGGTACGACGTCACGGTCGTCTGCCCGAAGGGGCCGGGCGATCCGTCGTACGACGTCATCGACGGTGTAACCGCGCACAAGTACAAGGCGTACGCGCCGGGCGGCAGCAAGATCAGCTTCGTCTGGGAGTACGCGTATTCGTTCCTGCTGACGCTGCGCCTGGTCTTCCGGGCCCGCAAGGCCGGCCGGTTCGACGTGCTGCAGGCGTGCAACCCGCCGGACATCTTCTGGCCGATCGCGATGCTGCTGCGCCGGCTCGACGGCACCAAGTTCGTGTTCGACCACCACGACCTGTGCCCGGAGCTGTTCCAGTCCCGGTTCGGCGGTACGGAGAGCCTGCCGTACAAGGGGTTGCGGTTCCTCGAGCGGACGACGCACCGCCGCGCCGACCACGTGATCTCGACGAACGACTCGTACCGGCGGATCGCGATCACCCGCAGCGGCAAGGCGAACCACGACGTGACCGTGGTCCGCACCGGGCCGGACCCGGACAAACTGCTCCGCGGCGCAGCGGACGAGTCGCTGCGCCGCGGTCACCGCTACCTGGTCACCTACATCGGCGTGATGGGCCCGCAGGACGGCGTCGACATCGTCGTCCGGGCCGCTGACCACATCGTCAACACGCTCGGCCGCACCGACGTCGCGTTCACGCTGATGGGCGGCGGCGACTCGTTCGACGACGTGGTCGCGCTGCGCGACCAGCTCGGGCTCGCCGAGCACGTCGAGTTCACCGGACGGGTGCCGGACGAGACCGTGCGCGCGGTGATGTCGACCGCGGACCTCGGCCTGTCGCCGGACCCGAAGAACCCGCTCAACGACGTGTCGACGATGAACAAGACCATGGAATACATGGCGTTCGAGCTCCCGGTCGTCGCCTTCGACCTGGTCGAGACCAAGGTCTCCGCCGCGGACGCCGCGGTGTACGTCGAGCCGAACGACGTGGCGCAGTACGGCGACGCGATCGTCGAGCTGCTCGACGACCAGGTCCGCCGCCGCCGGATGGCGAAACTCGGCCGCGAGCGGGTCGAGCGCGTGCTGGCGTGGCGGCACCAGCAGAAGGCGTACCTCGGGGTGTACGACCAGCTCACCGGGCACGTCAGCCGGCTCGCCGACGTCACCGGCATCAAGAACGCCGCGGGGTCCTGAGGTGTGCGGCATCGCCGGCTGCTACCAGCAGCGCGACGGCTTCGCGCTCGCGGAAGCGATGAGCGACCGGATCGCGCATCGCGGACCGGACGCCCACCAGATCTACCGGTTCGAACAGACCGATGTGAACGCCCACCTGGCGCACCGCCGGCTGTCGATCATCGACCTGTCCTCGGCCGCGGACCAGCCGTTCAGCAAGCAGGGCCTGACGATCTGCTACAACGGCGAGCTCTACAACTACCAGGAACTGCGCGCCGAACTCTCGAAGGCCGGCGTGCACTTCCGCACCCACGGCGACACCGAGGTCGTGCTGGAGGCGTGGCGCCGCTGGGGCCCGGACGCGCTCAGGCGTTTCCGGGGCATGTTCGCGTTCGCGATGCTGGACGAGGACAGCGGCAGCCTGTTCCTGGCCCGCGACCCGCTCGGCATCAAGCCGCTGTACTTCCTGCGACGCCACGGCGGCGTGATCTTCGCGTCCGAGCTGAAGGCCCTGGTCACCGCCGTCGGTTCCGAGCTGCGCACCGAGCCGGGCGCGCTGATCGCGTCGATGCTCTACTACTGGCTGCCCGAGCAGCGCTGCGCGATCGACGGTGTGGAGAAGCTGCCGCCCGGCTCGTGGGCGGAGTTCCGGCCGGACGGCAGCAGCCGGGAGGCGACGTACTGGCGGGTGACCGAGGTCGCGACCGAGGCCGCGGCCGGTCCGCGGGCCGATCTGCGCCAGGTCATCGAGCAGTCCGTGGCCGCGCACCTGGTGGCCGATGTGCCGGTGTCGACGTTCCTGAGCGGCGGCCTGGACTCCAGCCTGGTCACGGTGCTGGCGAAGCGGATGGACCCCGGCGTCGACTCGTACACGATCACGTTCCGCGCGCAGGACCAGAAGCTCGAGGCGATGCCCGACGACGCGGTCTACGCGCGCAAGCTGGCGCAGCAGTTCGGGATCGACCTGCACGAGATCGAGATCGCGCCCGACGTCGTCGACCTGCTGCCGCGGATCGTCGACATCCTCGACGAGCCGATCGGCGACCCGGCCGCGATCAACACGCTGCTGATGTGCGACACCGCACGGGACGCGGGTGTGAAGGTGCTGCTGTCCGGGATGGGCGCCGACGAATTGTTCGGTGGCTACCGCAAGCACCTCGCGTGCGTGATGGGAGCGCAGTACCAACGACTTCCGCGCGCTCTGCGCAACGGTCTGGTCGGGCCGGCGGTACGCCGCCTCCCGGTGACCGTGAACGGGCGCGGACTGCGCTACGCGCGCTGGGCGAAACGGTTCGAGACGTTCGCGAACCTGCCCGAGGAGACCGCGTTCCGGCGCAGCTACACCATGTACGACGGCGACCAGCTGGCCGGCCTGCTCAGCCCG
>Ga0247821_10000773_pt1 | contig 17813 bp, 19 predicted proteins | sample 13C_Glycerol_Day_FD_192481 | JGI IMG/M metagenome (GOLD analysis project Ga0247821, IMG submission 192481) | Soil microbial communities from agricultural site in Penn Yan, New York, United States - 13C_Glycerol_Day14 | ecosystem: Environmental > Terrestrial > Soil > Agricultural land | place... | reverse complement strand
TCTTCATGTGCGTGGTCAGCGTGGCGTCCGCGGCCGGGAACTTCTCGAACGCGAACCGCGGCACCTTCACCACCACGTAGTCCAGCGTCGGCTCGAAGCTGGCCGGCGTCTGCCGGGTGATGTCGTTCGGGATCTCGTCCAGCGTGTAGCCGATCGCGACCTTCGCGGCGATCTTCGCGATCGGGAACCCGGTCGCCTTCGACGCCAGCGCGGACGAGCGGGACACCCGCGGGTTCATCTCGATCACGATCAGCCGGCCGTCGGCCGGGTTCACCGCGAACTGGATGTTGCAGCCGCCGGTGTCGACCCCGACCTCGCGGATGATGCCGATGGCCAGGTCCCGCATCACCTGGTACTCGCGGTCGGTCAGCGTCATCGCCGGCGCGACCGTGACCGAGTCGCCGGTGTGCACGCCCATCGGGTCGACGTTCTCGATCGAGCAGATGATCACGACGTTGTCGGCCTTGTCGCGCATCACCTCCAGCTCGTACTCCTTCCAGCCGAGGATCGACTCCTCGATCAGGACCTCGGTCGTCGGCGACGCGTGCAGCCCGGCGCCGGCGATCCGCCGCAGGTCCGCCTCGTCGTAGGCCATCCCGGAGCCGACGCCGCCCATCGTGAACGACGGCCGGACGACCAGCGGGTACCCGAGCTCGCCGGCCGCACCCATCACGTCGTCGAGGGTGTGGCAAATCCGCGACCGGGCGACCTCGGCGCCGAGCTTCTCGACGATCTGCTTGAAGGACTCCCGGTTCTCACCGCGCTGGATCGCGTCGACGGACGCGCCGATCAGCTCGACGCCGTACTTGTCCAGGACGCCGTTGTCGTGCAGGGCGATCGCCGCGTTCAGCGCGGTCTGGCCGCCGAGGGTGGCGAGCAGCGCGTTCGGGCGCTCCTTCTCGATCACCTTCTCGACGTACTCCGGGGTGATCGGCTCGACGTAGGTGGCGTCGGCGAACTCCGGGTCGGTCATGATCGTGGCCGGGTTGGAGTTCACCAGGACGACCCGGAACCCCTCCTCCTTGAGCACCCGGCAGGCCTGGGTCCCGGAGTAGTCGAACTCGCAGGCCTGGCCGATCACGATCGGCCCGGATCCGATCACCAGGACCGAATCGATGTCTGTACGGCGCGGCATCAGTTCCGCCCTTCCATCAGCTCGACGAAGCGGTCGAACAGGTACGCCGAGTCGTGCGGGCCGGCCGCCGCCTCGGGGTGGTACTGGACCGAGAAGGCGAGCACGCGGCCGTCCTTGCCGGTGAGCTTCAGCCCTTCGACGACGTTGTCGTTGAGCGAGACGTGGGACACCTCGGCGGTCCCGTACGGCGTCTCGACCGTCTCCTCGATCGGCGCGTCGACCGCGAACCCGTGGTTCTGCGCGGTGATCTCGACCTTGCCGGTGGCCCGGTCGAGCACCGGCTGGTTGATGCCGCGGTGCCCGTACTTCAGCTTGAACGTGCCGAGCCCGAGCGCCCGCCCGAAGACCTGGTTGCCGAAGCAGATCCCGAAGTAGGGCTTGTTCTGCTCGAGCAGCTGCTTGAGCAGCGTGGTCGGGTGCTCGGTGGTCTCCGGGTCCCCCGGGCCGTTGCTCATGAAGATGCCGTCCGGGTTCACCGCGAGCACCTCCTCGAGGGTCGCGGTGGCCGGCAGCACGTGCACCTCGATGCCGCGCTCGGACATCCGCTTCGGCGTCATCGACTTGATGCCCAGGTCGAGCGCGACCACCGTGAAGCGCTTCTCCCCCTCGGCCGGCACGACGTACGGCTCGAACGTCGTCACCTCCGACGCGAGGTCCGCGCCGACCATCGGCGGCTGCTCGAGCACCTTCGCCAGCAGCTCGGCCGGGTCCAGGACCTCGGTGGAGATCCCGGCGCGCATCGCGCCGCGCTCCCGCAGGTGGCGGGTCAGCGCGCGGGTGTCGATGCCGGAGATCCCGACGATCCCCTGGCCCTTCAGCTGGTCGTCGAGCGAGCGCGTGGCGCGCCAGTTCGACGGGACCCGGGCCGGGTCGCGCACGACGTACCCGGCGACCCAGATCTTCTGCGACTCGTCGTCCTCGTCGTTGATCCCGGTGTTGCCGATGTGCGGCGCCGTCTGGGTGACGATCTGCCGGTGGTACGACGGGTCGGTCAGTGTCTCCTGGTACCCGGTCATCCCGGTGGTGAACACCGCCTCGCCGAAGGTGGATCCGGTCGCTCCGTACGACGTGCCGGCGAACGACCGGCCGTCTTCCAGGACCAGCAGTGCTGGCTGGCTCATGATGCTCCGATCAAGGTCGAGATGGATGCGGTCAGGGCGGCGGTGTCGGCCTTACGGCGCGGACGGAACCCGGTGTCGAGCTCACGTCCGTCGTGGGTCCAGGTGACCACGACCAGGCCGGACTTCTCCGCGGTCACCTTGCCGGCGATGCCACGGTCGGTCCGGACCCCGGTCAGCCGGTCCGCGGGGATGAAGACATCCGCCGCGCCCTGCCGGTGGAAGATCAGGCCGGCCTCACTGACGGCCAGGTCCGCGGTCGCGCGGACGCCCAGTTCGTGCACGGCGATCCGGTCCATCCAGTCGCCCGCGCTCGTCGTCGCGACGTACACACCTTCGACGCCGCGTGTCGCGTCCTCTGGTGCCGTGGGCAAGGGCGCCAGGTCGGCCTGCCGGGACTGGCGGTTCCGCCAGCCGCGGTACATACCGAAGTAGGCAGCCGCCAGCACCACCAGCGTGCCGAGAATGCCCAGGAAGGCCTTCACCGCGTGAGCTCACCGTCCAGGACGGTCGGCGTACCCCGCAGGAACGTCGCCACCACCTTGCCCGGCAGCGTCATTCCCTCGAACGGCGTGTTCCGCGACAGCGACACCGACTCCTCGGGGACCACGGTCCGCTCGACCCGGGGGTCGTAGAGCACGATGTTCGCCGGTGCGCCGGCCTCCAGCGGACGGCCGTGGTCGGCGGCCTGACCGATCGCGGCCGGCGCGTAGCTCATCCGGTCGGCGACGTCGGCCCAGGTCAGCAGCTTGGTGTCGATCATCGCGTGCTGGACCACGGACAGCGCGGTCTCCAGGCCGGTCATCCCGAACGCGGCCGCGCTCCACTCGCAGTCCTTGTCCTCGACCGGGTGCGGCGCGTGGTCGGTGGCGACGATGTCGATCGTGCCGTCGGCCAGCCCCTCGCGGACGGCCTCGACGTCCTCCTTGGTGCGCAGCGGCGGGTTCACCTTGTACACCGGGTTGTAGGAGGCGGCCAGGTCCTCGGTCAGCAGCAGGTGGTGCGGCGTGACCTCGGCGGTCACCTCGAGGCCGCGGCGCTTGGCGGCCCGGACGATCTCCACCGAGCCCTTGGTGGACAGGTGGCAGATGTGCAGTTTCGACCCGACGTGCGCGTTCAGCAGGATGTCGCGGGCGATGATCGCCTCCTCGGCGACACTCGGCCAGCCGGTCAGGCCGAGGACGCCGGACAGCGCGCCCTCGTTCATCTGCGCGCCCTGGGTGAGCCGCGGCTCCTGCGCGTGCTGGGCGATCACGCCCTCGAACGCCTTCACGTACTCCAGCGCGCGGCGCATCAGCGCGGCGTCCCAGACGCAGTCGCCGTCGTCGGAGAACACCCGGACCCGGGCCGCGGAGTCCGCCATCGCGCCGAGCTCCGCGAGCTGCGTGCCCTTGCGGCCGACGGTGACCGCGCCGATCGGGTACACGTCGGCGTACCCGGCGTCGCGGCCGAGGCGCCAGACCTGCTCGACGACGCCGGCGGTGTCGGCGACCGGGTCGGTGTTGGCCATCGCGAACACCGCGGTGAAGCCGCCCTGTGCGGCCGCCCGGGTGCCGGTGAACACCGTCTCGGCGTCCTCCCGGCCGGGTTCGCGCAGGTGCGTGTGCAGGTCGACCAGCCCGGGCAGCGCGATCAGGCCCGCGGCGTCGATCGTGGTGACGTCCGCCGGCGCGTCCAGGCCGGTGCCGGTGGCAACGATCTCGCCGTTGTCGATCAGCAGGTCCGCCACCTCACCGCCAACGATGCTCGCGCCGGTGATCAGGTAAGCGGTCATGCCGTGGGCTCCTCGGTCTCGTTCGTTCCAGAAAGCAGCAGGTACAGGACGGCCATCCGGATCGCGACGCCGTTGGTGACCTGCTCGACGATCACCGAGCGGGTCGAGTCGGCGACCTCGGCGCTGATCTCCATCCCGCGGTTCATCGGGCCGGGGTGCAGCACGATCGCCTCGTCCGGCAGCTGCGCCATCCGGTTCCTGTCCAAGCCGTAGCGCCGGGTGTACTCCCGGGCGCTCGGGAAGAACGCGTCGTTCATCCGCTCCCGCTGCACCCGCAGCATCATCACCGCGTCGCTCTTCGGCAGCACCGAGTCGAAGTCGTACGACGTGACGCACGGCCAGGTGCTCATGTCGACCGGCAGCAGTGTCGGCGGGGCGACCACGGTGACGTCGGCGCCGAGCGTCGAGAGCAGCAGTACGTTCGACCGGGCGACCCGGGAGTGCAGGACGTCGCCGACGATCGTGATCCGGCGGCCGTCCAGCGCGCCGAGGTGGCGGCGCATCGTGAACGCGTCGAGCAGCGCCTGGGTCGGGTGCTCGTGGGTGCCGTCGCCGGCGTTCACCACCGAGCCGGTCATCCAGCCCGACGTCGCCAGCAGGTGCGGCGCCCCGGACGAGCCGTGCCGGCAGACGACCCCGTCCGCGCCCATCGCCTGCAGCGTCAGCGCGGTGTCCTTGAGGCTCTCGCCCTTGCTCAGGCTCGAACCCTTCGCGGAGAAGTTGATGACGTCCGCGGACAGCCGCTTGGCGGCCGCCTCGAACGAGATCCGGGTCCGGGTGGAGTCCTCGAAGAACAGGTTCACCACGGTCCGCCCGCGCAGGGCGGGCAGCTTCTTGATCGGCCGGTCGGCGAGCGAGCGCATCTCCTCGGCGGTGTCGAGGATCAGCTGCGCCTCGTCGCGGCTCAGGTCGCCCGCGCTCAGCAGGTGCTTCATGCCTGTGCCCCCTTGTCCGCGATCAGGACCGCGTCTTCCCCGTCGAACTCGTCGAGATGAACGGTGACCCGCTCGACGAGCGAGGTCGGCAGGTTCTTGCCCACGTAGTCGGCGCGGATCGGCAGCTCGCGGTGGCCGCGGTCGACCAGGACGGCGAGCTGGACCGCGCGCGGGCGGCCGAGGTCGCCGAGCGCGTCGAGGGCCGCGCGGATGGTGCGCCCGGAGAACAGCACGTCGTCGACGAGCACCACGACCTTGCCGTCGATCCCGTCCGCCGGGATGTCGGTGTGCTCCAGGCCGCGCGGCGGTTTGAGGCCGATGTCGTCGCGGTACATCGTCACGTCGAGTGACCCTGTCGGTACGCTCTGCCCCTCGACGGCCTGGATCCTGGCCGAGACGCGCTGCGCCAGCGGGACGCCGCGGCGCGGGATGCCGAGCAGGACGACCGGGTCGGCGCCGCGGTTCCGCTCGAGGATTTCATGGGCGATCCGGGTCAGTGCCCGGGAAATGTCGGAAGCGTCCAGGACCTCGCGACCGCTGCGTTTCGGCGGCTGCTCGGCCTGGTGCTGCTCTGCACTCTGGGCAGGGCTCATCGCTACCGTTCCTCCTTTCCCGCCTCTCTGGACGGGTCTTTAAAGGACGTTCGGACCGCTTGACATGGTATCGGATGTGACACGCCGTCTTGACGCTGGCCTGCACCCCAGAATATTGTTACTCTGTGTAACCGAGGGGGGTTCACCTTACCGGCCCGTTCCGGCGGGCCGGACATGACGAACTAGTCGGAGGGAAGAACCAGCGTGCCTAGCGAATACGCGAAGACACTGGGTGGCAAGTTGCGCGCCATCCGCCAGCAGCAAGGACTGTCGCTGCATGGCGTGGAAGAGAAGTCCAAGGGTCGCTGGAAGGCGGTCGTCGTCGGCTCGTACGAGCGCGGCGATCGAGCCGTCACGGTCCAGAAGCTCGCGGAGCTCGCCGATTTCTACGGCGTGCCGATCCGTGAACTGCTTCCTGGGTCCGCCAGCGCGGCCGCCGCGGCTGCCGCTCCTCCCCGGTTGATCCTCGACCTGGAGGCCCTGCAACACCTCGACGCGAGCGAGGCCGGTCCGCTGACGCGGTACGCGGCCACGATCCAGGCTCAGCGCGGGGACTACAACGGCAAGGTGCTGTCGATCCGTCAGGACGACATGCGGACGCTGGCGGTCATCTACGACGAGTCGCCGACGACGCTCACCGAACGCTTCATCTCCTGGGGTGTGCTGAACCCGGAGGCGAAGGGCGAGGTCGAGGAGTCGCCCGAGGCCGCCGGAGCCTGACGCCTGAACGAAGGCACCAGACGGTCGGGGCTTGTAGCAGCTGGCCCGCGGCCGCCCGCCTTCCTTCAGCTGACCGAACAGAGCAGCAACCGCAACAACCACGCGGCGGGTATCACCTCACCGGCCGCAGAACGGGGACGCAAACGGCGGCCCGGGACCGTACCGAGACGGTCACCGGGCCTGACAACTACAGAGGGCTCGCCCCCCTCGCTTCCGCTTGCTCAGACGCCCAATGTGGGCTTCAACTGCAGCAGTCTGGCCAGCAGTCCGTTGACGAACGTCGGGGACTCGTCGGTCGACAGGTCCCGCGCCAGCGCGACCGCCTCGCTCACCGCGACCACGTCCGGCACCTGGTCGTCGTACAGGAGCTCGTAGGCGCCGATCCGCAGGATGTTCCGGTCGACGGCCGGCATCCGGTCCAGCGTCCAGCCCACCGAATGGGTCTCGAGCAGCTCGTCGATCTGCTCGATGTGTTTCGCGACCCCCTCGACCAGCGCCACGGTGAACTCGTTCACCGGCGGGTCGTTGTCGGCCACCCGGTCGGCCAGGGTGCCGCCGACCGGCAACCCCCTGACCTCCGACTCGAACAGCACGTCGAGCGCGCGCTTGCGGGCCTTGCTCCGGGCAGACATCTTCTGTTGTCGCTTCCCTTGGTTAGTCAGCGATCAGGAGGTGACGCGGCCGAGGTAGTCCCCGGTCCGGGTGTCGACCTTGACCTTCTCGCCGGTGGTCAGGAAGAGCGGGACCTGGATCGTGTAGCCGGTCTCCAGCTTGGCCGGCTTGGTGCCGCCGGTCGACCGGTCGCCCTGCAGGCCGGGCTCGGTGTACTCGACCAGGAGCTCGACCGAGGCCGGGAGCTCGACGTACAGCGGGAGGTCGTCGTGCACCGCGACGATCGCGTCCTGGTTCTCCAGCAGGAAGTGGGAGGCGTCGCCGACCACGTCGGGCTGGATGTTGGTCTGCTCGTACGTCGACTTGTCCATGAAGACGTAGGACGAACCGTCGTTGTAGAGGTACGTCATGTCACGCTTGTCGACCGTGGCCACCTCGACCTTGACGTCGGCGTTGAAGGTCTTGTCCACCACCTTGCCGGACAGCACGTTCTTCAGCTTGGTCCGGACGACGGCGCCGCCCTTGCCCGGCTTGTGATGCTGGAACCACACGACGGACCACAGCTGCCCGTCCAGGTCGAGCACCATGCCGTTCTTGAGGTCGTTCGTCGTTGCCACGCGGGTATGCCCTTCGAAATCGATCAGCGGTAACACGTGATTGTAGCGGTCAGCACTGCATTCCTCCGATTCCGCGGACCCCGGTGGCCTTAGGCTGGTCGCCCAGACTGTCCACAGAGGCGCAGGAGGCCGGCGATGACGGGGTTCGTGATCTTCGTCGTGGTGATGATCGTGGTCAGTCTGATCTCCAAGGCGCGGCAGCAGGCCACCCGCGGCAACGGTCAGCCGAACGCGCGGATGCAGGCGCTGATCGAGCGGATCCAGGCGCAGCAGGCCGGCAGCCAGCCGGTGCAGATCCACGGCCAGTTCACCCAGGCCGCGGGCCCGGGCGGACCGCGTCCGGCGCCGAGCCCGACGTTCCCGGTGCAGGCCGGAAACCCACAGGGCAGCCAGCAGGCTGCAGCCGCTCTGCAGCAGCTCATGCAAGGCGGCCGGCAGGCGCCTCGCCCTGGTGAATGGGCCACGCCCGCCCAGCCGCAGTACCCATTGCAGTACAACCCTGCGCCGTACCAGCCGGGGCCTTACCAGCCGCCGGCGCACCGGCCGCAGCAGAACAACCTGCCGACGCCGAGGCAGGACCTCGACGCCAGGGTGCGCGAGTTGATGACCGCAGGCAACGAGGTCGGCGCGATCCGGTTGCTGAGCGACGAGCGCGAGCTCGGGATCCTGGAGGCGCAGAAGTACGCGCGCGACCTGGTCGCCCCGCCGACGGCTCCGCGGCCGAACGAGGATGTGCTCGACGAGCCCGACGAAGGCGAGGGCCGGTATGTCGGTTCGGCCGCCTTCGCGGAGTCGATCTTCAACCTCGACGACCGCGACGAGAACGTCTGGGCCAGCGGCTGGGTCGACAAGCCCGACCCCGACGACCGCTCCGACATCGACGAGCTCTGGCAGACCGTCAGCAACCCGCCGCGCCCGACTCCTCCCACCACGACTCAGTAACGCGGGACGCCGGTCAGTCGCGCCGGTCGCCGAGGGACTCCAGCAGTGCGCGCAGCAGGTCTGCCAACTGCTCGCGCTCGGTCTGCGAGAGGCCAGCGAGCAACTGCGACTCGGTGTCGATGTGGGTCGGCAGCACCTTGTCGATCAGCTCGAGGCCCTCGGGCGTCAGGGTGACCAGGACGCCGCGGCGGTCGGTCTCGCTCGGCGCCCGGGTGACCAGGCCGCGGGACTCCAGCCGGTCCAGCCGCTGACTGATCGCCCCGGACGTGACCATCGACGAGTGCATCAGACCGGCCGGCGTCAGGCTGTGCTCGGCGTTGCTGCGCCGCAGGGTCGCCAGGACGTCGAACGACGCGCGGTCCAGGTCGTGTTTGGCGAAGTTCCGCCGCAGCTCGGCGTCGAACAGCGCGCCGAGCCGGCCCATCCGCCCGATGATGCCCATCGGCGACGGGTCCAGGTCGGGCCGGCGAGTGCGCCATTGCTCGAGGACCAGGTCGACGTGATCTGCCATGGGTCCAGCGTAGCGCCAGATTGCTTAGCGATGAGCGACTTGAAAGTTACTTAGCACTGAGATACTTTATCTTAGTGCTAAGCAATCGACGACTCTTCCTGCTCCTGACCACGGCGATCGCACCGATGCTGTGGGGCACCACCTATGTGGTCACCACCGAGTTCCTGCCGCCGCATCGCCCGCTGCTGGCCGCGCTGCTGCGCGCGTTGCCGGCGGGCCTCCTGCTCGTCGCGATCACGCGGGTCCTGCCGCGCGGCAGCTGGTGGTGGCGCTCGCTCGTCCTGGGCACGCTCAACATCGGCGCCTTCAACGCCCTGCTGTTCGTCGGCGCGTACCGGCTGCCGGGCGGCGTGGCCGCGACGGTCGGCGCGATCCAGCCACTGCTGGTCGCGCTGCTGTCCGCGGGTCTGCTGCGGCAGCGCCTGTCTCTTCGCACCGTCCTCACTGCCATCGCCGGAGTGTTCGGGGTCGGCCTGTTGGTACTGCGTGCGACTGCACGACTCGACACCTGGGGCGTGCTCGCAGCTGCCGGCGGTGCGGTCGTCATGGCGTTCGGGGTCGTGCTCAGCAAGCGCTGGACGTCCCCCGCTCCCCTGCTGGCCACGACTGGATGGCAGCTGGTCGCCGGTGGGCTCGTGCTGCTGCCGGTGACGTTCTTGGTCGAGGGTGCGTTCCCCGCCTTCACACTGCGGAACCTCGCCGGCTACTCGTACCTGGCGCTGTTCGGCTCCGCGATCGCCTATGCCTTGTGGTTCCGCGGACTCCGCGAGCTCGTCCCGACCGAGGTCACGTTCCTCGGCCTGCTGAGCCCGGTAGTAGCCACCACCCTCGGCTGGCTGCTCCTGGCCCAGCACCTCACAACGCTGCAGGCCGTCGGCGGCTTCGTCGTACTGGCAGCGCTCGTCACCGCACAGGTCCGCCGTACGCCGAAGAAGCCGGTCGTCGAGACACGGGTACTCGTCCCGGCCGGGGAGGGGTGCTGAGAATGCGGATCCTCGTGTGGGGAGCGACGGGCTCTGTCGGAAGCCGGGTTGTCGCCGAGGCAACCGCCCGCGGTCACAGCGTCACCAGCGTCAGCCGGTCCGGCTCGGATCACCTGCGCGGTGATGCCTCCGACCCGGAGGACGTGGCGCGCTTGAGTGCTGGGCACGACGTCGTCATCAGCGCGACCCGGCCGCGGGACGGGAGTGAAGGTGAGCTCGTGGACACGGCCAAGGCCCTGCTGATCGGGTTGCGCGGCAGTGGCGCGCGGCTGGTTCTGGTAGGCGGTGCAGCGAGCCTGCTCGTGCCGGGGAGCGAGCTGACGCTCATGGAGTCCCCGGAGTTCCCGGCAGCGCTGTTGCCGATCGCCCGGGCATGCGCCGCGCAGTACGCGCTGGTGCGGTCAGCTGATGCGTTGGACTGGACGTATGTGAGTCCGCCGGCCCTACTGGAGCCTGGTACGCGCACCGGGCGGTACCGCAAGGGCTACGACCACCTCGTGACCAGTGCGGCCGGCGAGTCCTCCATCTCGGTCGAGGACTTCGCCGTCGCACTGGTCGACGAGGCGGAGCAGGCTCAGCACATCCGACAGCGCTTCACCGTTGGCTACTAGATCAAGCCCTCGCGCAGTGCGTACGCGACGGCGTGTGAGCGGTTTCTGAGTTGCAGGCGGCTGGTGACGTCGTGCAGGACGTTCTTGACCGTGCGCTCCGAGTACGACAGCTCGCGCGCGATCTCCTGCGTGTCCTTGCCGTCCGCAACGAGTCGCAGTACCTGCGTCTCCCGGTCGGACAGACCGGTGTGGGCCAGCCCGCGCGGTGCCAGCACATGCCGCTCCATGCGCGACACCTGACCGAGCAACCGTCCCAGTAGGTCAGGTGGCAGGCTGCCGTCACCCGCGGCGGCGGCCTGCACCAGGTGAACGATGCGGTCGGCGGTCGCCTCGGTACGTCGCAGTACGCCGGAGACCCCCAGCTCGACCGCGGTCATCAGCGCCTCGTCGTCGATCGAGCTGCCGATCAGCACGGTCCGGCGGCAGCCCCGCTGCGTCGCCGACCGCAGTGCGTGCACGGCGCCGGCGTCCAGCGCGTCGACGGCGACCAGCGCGACCACTGGCGGGGCGGTGCGCTGTCCGGCCGACGGCGCCGGCAAGAGAGCCGGCAGATCGGCGTCGCCGATCAAGTTGATCTCCGGCCGCTGCCGCAGCGTGTGCACCAGCCCGAACTGCGAGAGCGGGTCGAGCGCCTTCACCCAGACCGGAATCCGGTTCTCCTCCCGGTCCCCACGGTGGTGCCCGAGATCTTGCCCGTGGTGTTGCGTCATACGAACCCCCAAGTCGTCATTGTCCGCCCGATCGTGCTGCCCACACCTAACCTGATGCCCGAAAGGGCAGATCGGTTACGAATCGAGCGTCGTGAGCGCGCGGAGGGCGAGACGGTAGGAGTCGAGGCCGAAGCCGGCGATGGTGCCGGTGGCGACCCCGGCGACGACGCTGGTGTGCCGGAAGTCCTCGCGGGTGGCGGGGTTGGTCAGGTGGATCTCGATCAGCGGAGCGGTCCGCTGCGCGATCGCGTCCCGCAGCGAGTACGAGTAGTGGGTGAACGCGGCCGGATTGAGGACGACGGGTGTCCGGCCGTCGGCCGCCTCGTGCAGCCAGCCGACCAGTTCGGCCTCGTCGTCGGTCTGCCGGACCTCGACCTCGAGCCCGAGTTCGGCGCCGGTCTTCTCGCAGACCCCGACCAGCTCGGCGAAGGTCGTCGTACCGTACTTCTCCGGCTCCCGCGACCCCAGCCGCCCGAGGTTCGGCCCGTTCAGTACCAGCACCCGCCTGCTCACATCCGTCACAGCACTCACCCTAGCGGCAGGCCGTCGAAGGCGGTTTCGGCTTCGGTCACGGCATCCAGGTACCGGTCGTCGGCGCGCTGACCGGTGTCGATGGCGGCCCAGTTGCGGCGAGACAGGACCCGCTGGACCGACACCACCTGCGCGGCCAGGAGTTCGCCCGCGAGATCGCCTCCGAGGGCGTCCGCGAGCGCGCTCTCGTCGTCGTCCATGAACTGGTGGAGCCGGGTCGTCAGCGCAGGCGTGGTGAAGACGAGCCGGTAGTACGCGAGGACCTGCGGGTGGTCGTTCAGGCCGGTGACGGGGTCGCGCGCGACGAGCCCGGCGAGGAAGTGCTCGCGCAACGCCCGGACGGGCGGAACCGCGGCTGCCGTGACGACGCGGGCGGACTCGTGCCGGTGGTCGGCGATCCGGTGCAGCACGAGGTCCTGCTTGGTCGGGAAGTACTTGAACAGCGTCGGCTTGGAGACGTCGGCGGCCGCGGCGATGTCGGTCACCGACACCTCGTCGAAGCCGCGCTCCAGGAACAGCGCGATCGCCGCCTCGGACAGGGCGTCGTACGTCTGCTGCTTCTTCCGCTCGCGAAGTCCGGTCACGCACACATGTTAACCTAGGCAAAAGATTGACCGGGTTAATCTTTTGTGGAGGGGCGATGCGGGACATCAGCGAGGAGCGTGCGTACGCCGAGCGGTGCCGGGAGGCGCTGCACCGGATGGTCGCCGGCGCGCGGGAGAATGTGGCCGTCGGCCAGCACACCTGGGGCGACCGCTACACGGCCGAGCGACTGGGCTACTACCTCAAGACGCTGGCCAGGGACATCGCCGAAGAGGGCGGGAACCCGCCCTTCTTCGGCGTCATCGCGCACGGCGCAGACGCGGGCGAGCACAGCCGCCAGACCTACTACCTCGGACGCCGGCACATCGCGGACGCGATCGGCCGGCCGCCGATGGTGATCGACTGGCGCGCGCCGGTGTCCGCCGCGTTCTACCAGGCGTCCGCCGTCGAGCCGCGCGGTATCGACACCCGCCGCCGCTTCGGCTGGTCGGCCGGCGTCCTCACCGGCTTCGAGGACGAACATCTCCGCTCCGGCGGACCGTCGACGCCTGGCGAGCTCGTACGGCGCGAGATCGAGCGCGCCCGGGTCGGTCCGATGCGGGACATCGACGCCACGATCCAGCCCGACCAGGACACGCTGGTCCGGACCGGCCTCGACGTCTCGGTCTGCGTCCAGGGCGCGCCGGGCACCGGCAAGACCGCGGTCGGCCTGCACCGCGCCGCCTACCTCCTGTACGCGCACCGGTCGCGGCTCGAACGCACGGGTGTCCTCGTTCTCGGGCCGAACCGCGCGTTCCTGCACTACATCTCCGCCGTGCTCCCGACGCTCGGCGAGGTGAACGTCGAGCAGACCACGATCGAGCAGCTGCTGGATCGCGAGGTGCGCGCGACCGACGCTCCGGCGGCGGCCGCGGTCAAGCACGACGCGCGGATGGCCGACGTGCTGCGCAAGGCGGTGTACGACCGGATCCGACCACCGGAGCAGGCGGTCGTGGTGAACGACGAGTCGTACAGGTGGCGGGTTGCCCGGCACGAGTTCGCGGAGATGGTGGCCGAGGCCGAGGCGACGACGTACCTGACCGGCCGGGAGCGGGTCGTCGCCCGCCTGGTCGCGGCGCTGCAACGGCAGGCCGAGGCGCGCGGACAGAACTGCAACGGCGCCTGGCTGCGCCGGATGGCTCGTGGCGTGACGCCGTACGTCGACGCGGTGTGGCCACATCTGAAGGCCGAGGACGTGCTGGCCGAGTACCTGAGCGATCCCGGTCAGGTAGGCATCCTGACCTCCGACGAACAGCGGGCGATCGCGTGGCCGCGGCCGCGGAAGGCGAAGAGCGCCCGCTGGACGGCGGCGGACGCGGTGCTGCTCGACGAGGTGAGTGCGTTGCTGGAGCGCCCGCCGACGTACGGGCATGTGATCGTGGACGAGGCGCAAGACCTCTCCCCCATGCAATGCAGGGCGATCGCGCGGCGCAGCGAGCACAGCTCGATCACGGTGCTCGGCGACCTCGCGCAGGGTACGGCGGCGTGGGCCGCAACCGACTGGCAGACGCAGCTCGCCCATCTCGGGAAGCCGTCCGCCGAGATCGTTGCGCTGAGCACCGGCTACCGGGTTCCGGCGACCGTGGTCGAGCTGGCGAATCGTCTCCTGACCGCACTCGACGCCGACGTACCGCCGACCACGTCGTACCGCTCCGACGGCGAGCTCACCGTCACCGGGGTCGATGACCTGACGGCCGCCTGCGTCGACAGCGTCCGGCGCGCGCTCGACGCCGAGGGATCGATCGGCGTGATCGCGGCCGATGACCAACTGCCGGTGTTGACCGATGCGTTGAAGGCGGCCGGGATCGAGACCTCCGCGGCCGACGTGGACGGCCGCGTGACCGTCGTCCCGGCAAGCCTCGCCAAGGGGCTCGAGTACGACCATGTGATCGCCGTTGAGCCGGCCGACATCGTCGCGGCGGAGACGCGCGGCCTCAACCGGCTGTACGTCGTCCTCACCCGGGCGGTGTCCCGGCTGGACATCGTGCACAGCCGGGACCTGCCTCCTGAGCTCTAGGTCCAGGGTGCGCCGGGGCCGCCCATGCGGTGCGCGTACGGCGTGCCGTGGCCGAGCTCACCGCGACGGATCGGCTTGTCGGTGAACGCGGATGCGTAGATGGCCGCTGCGAGTTCGAGCGTGTTGCGCGCCTCCGCCAGCGTCACCGGCGTCGGCTCCCCCGCGGCCTTGGCGTCGATGATCGCGGCGAGCTGCGCGGTGTGACCGCTCGCGACGTCGGGCAGATCGGCCGACCAGGCGTCCGCGACGGCCTCGTGACCAGGCGCCGGCGTGATCGTCCAGTCCGGGTTCTTGTACCCGTACAGGTGCTCCAGCTCGACGGTCGCGTTCTCGCAGTCGAACCGCAGCTGCGACGTCTGCCGAGCCGACACCAGCGAGTTCACGATCGACGCGACCGCGCCGTTCTCGAACGTCACGAGCGCCATCGACACATCCTCGGTCTGCGTCGGCCGGGCCTGCCGGGCGGCCAGCGCGGTCACCTTCTCCCACGGGCCGAGGACCGACAGCAGCAGGTCGTACTGGTGGATCCCGTGCCCCATCGTCGGGCCGCCGCCCTCGACGTCGAACGTCCCGCGCCACGGCACCGCGAAGTACGCGTCGTCGCGGTACCAGACGGTGTTGCACAGGGCAACCAACGGGCGGCCGAGGACACCGTCGGCGAGCAGTTCGCGCAGCCGGACCGCGCCGGATCCGAAGCGGTGCTGGAACACGCACGCGACCTGCGCCGCGGACTTCTGCTCCGCGGCCATCAGCGCGTCGAACTCGTCCAGCGACAGCGTCGGCGGCTTCTCCAGGTACACGTCGACATCCGCCGCGAGGCACTCGGCGGCCAGCGGGACGTGCGAGTTCGGCGGGGTGCACAGGTGGACCAGGTCGACCTGCCCGTCCGCGAGCAGATCGGTCAGGCTCGGGTAGGTCGCCGGGATGTTCCACTGGGCAGCGAACTCCTTCGCCCGGTCCAGATCGACGTCGACGGCCGCGACCAGCTCGGCCCGGTCCGGCAGCGCGGCGACGGCCCGCGCGTGCGAGCCGGCGATCCCACCGGTCCCGACGATCGCGATCCGGTGCTTGCGGTCAGTCATGGAAAGCCCTTTCCGAGGCGTAGGCAGCATCGTCCGCCACCCCGGCGCCGTTCCACAACCCGCAGCCCACCATCTGACCGCATCCGGTCAGCCCGGTCGCCCGGCTCTTCCGACCGCTCCGTGGGTATTGCGGACCTGGGTCACTCACCAACCGAAGCACTCTGAGCCGCTGCAGGCTCAACTCCGCGCCCGGACCACCCGACAATCAGGGTTGGTGAGTGGCCCAGGTCCGGTGGATCGGTTGGTGGATCAACTGATCTCTCCGTACGCCGCGACCAGGAGGCTCGGGTCGGGAGCCTCGAGGATGGTGGGCTTCGCCAGTGCGTCGAGGACGACGAAGCGGAGCCGGTCGGCGCGGGTCTTCTTGTCGAGCTTCATCGCGTCCTGCAGATGCGGCCAGGCGTCGGCGCGGTAGCTGACCGGGAGGCCGAGCGACTCCAGGACGGCGCGGTGCCGGTCGGCGGTCGTGTCGTCGAGCCGGCCGGCCGCGCGGGCCAGCTCGGCGACGAACACCATGCCGATGCTGATTGCGGCGCCGTGGCGCCACTTGTACCGCTCGACGCGCTCGATCGCGTGGCCGAGCGTGTGCCCGTAGTTCAGCGCCTCGCGTCCGATCCGGCCGCCGGCCGTCGTCGTCCGCTCGCGGAGATCCGCGCCCACGGTGTCGGCCTTCACCTGGATCGACCGGGCGATCAGCTCCTCGGTCGCGGCGTACGACGGACTCGTCGCGCCGGACGGGTCCTTCTCGACCAGGTCGAGGATGACCGGGTCGGCGATGAAGCCGCACTTCACGACCTCGGCGAGGCCGCTGACGTAGTCGTTGACCGGCAGCGTCTCCAGCGCGGCCAGGTCGCACAGCACACCGGCCGGCTCCCAGAACGCGCCGACCAGGTTCTTGCCCTCAGCGGTGTTGATCCCGGTCTTCCCGCCGACCGCCGCGTCGACCATGCCGAGCAGGGTGGTCGGGATGTGCACGACCTTCACGCCGCGCAGCCAGGTGGCCGCGACGAAACCGGCGAGGTCGGTCGTCGTACCGCCGCCGACGCCGACGATCGCGTCCGAGCGGGTGAAGCCGGCCTGGCCGAGGACCGACCAGCAGTACGCCAGCACCTCGGCGGTCTTGGCCTCCTCGGCGTCCGGGATCTCGATCGCGTGCGCGGTGAAGCCCGACCCGGTCAGGTCGTCGCGGATCGCGTCGCCGGTCTCGCGCAGTGCGCGCGGGTGGATCACCGCCACCCGCTGCACGCCCTCGCCCAGCAGGCCGGGCAGCTCGCCGAGCAGGTTGTCGCCGATCACGACGTCGTACGGCGCGGCGGCCTGGACGCGAATCCGCGCGCTCACGAGAGCTGCCCCAGGATCTCGTCGGCGATCTGGTCCGGGGTCTTGCCGTCCGTCATCACGGTCAGCTTGGCGACCTCGGCGTACAACGGCCGCCGGGCTTCCATCAGGTTGCGCAACTGGGTGCGGACGTTGCCGAGCAGGAGCGGCCGGGCGACGCTCAGCCCGACGCGCTTGGACGCCTCGCCGAGGCTGACGTCGAGGAACACCACGGTGTGGCCGGCCAGGTCCGCCCGGGTCGCCGGGTCCAGGATCGCGCCGCCGCCGAGCGACAGCACCTCGCCGTCGTCCTGCAGCGCGGCCACGATCGCGGCCCGCTCCAGCGCGCGGAAATGCGGTTCGCCCTCGTCGACGAAGATCTCGGAGATCGGCTTGCCCGCGCCGGCTTCGACGTCGGAGTCGGTGTCGCGATGCCCGGCTTCCAGCCGCTCGGCCAGCAGGGCCGCGATCGTGGACTTGCCCGATCCGGGCGGGCCGACCAGGACGACGACGGGGCTCACTCCCACTCCCGCGGGGTGATCGTGGCCGGCAGGTTCGCGAGGTACGACTGGTGGTTGCGCGCGGTCTCCGCGACCGAGTCGCCGCCGAACTTCTCCAGCGACACCTCGGCCAGCACCAGCGCGACCATCGCCTCGGCGACGATGCCGGCCGCCGGAACGGCGCAGACGTCCGAGCGCTGGTGGTGCGCCGCGGCGGCCTCGCCGGTCGCGGTGTCGATCGTGCGCAGCGCCCGCGGAACGGTCGCGATCGGCTTCATCGCGGCGCGCACCCGGAGCGTCTCACCGGTGCTCATGCCGCCCTCGGTGCCGCCCGAGCGGCCGCTGGTCCGCCGGACCGCGCCGTCCTCGGCGACGATCTCGTCGTGCGCCTGGGAACCCGGGGTCCGGGCCAGCTCGAAGCCGTCGCCGAGCTCGACGCCCTTGATCGCCTGGATGCCCATCAGCGCACCGGCCAGCTTGGAGTCGAGGCGGCGGTCCCAGTGCACGTAGCTGCCGCCTGGCC
>Ga0247821_10000772_pt1 | contig 17816 bp, 16 predicted proteins | sample 13C_Glycerol_Day_FD_192481 | JGI IMG/M metagenome (GOLD analysis project Ga0247821, IMG submission 192481) | Soil microbial communities from agricultural site in Penn Yan, New York, United States - 13C_Glycerol_Day14 | ecosystem: Environmental > Terrestrial > Soil > Agricultural land | place... | reverse complement strand
CGATTGCCCGCACCCTGGCCTTCGCGACTTTCGCCGCGCAGGGTACCGCCCATCCGTTCGGCCAGGGTGCGGGCAATCGAGAGGCCCAGGCCCGTGCCGCCATAGCGGCGGGAAATCGAGCTGTCGGCCTGCTGGAAGGCGACGAACATGGTTTCCAGGCGCTTGCTGTCGATGCCGATACCGGTGTCGTGGACCGCACAGCCGAACCAGATCAGCTGGCGGTCGAGCACCTGCCAGCGCGGCTCGATGCGCACACTGCCGTGCTCGGTAAACTTCAGGGCATTGCCGATCAAGTTGAGCAGGATCTGCCGGATACGCGTCGGGTCGCCCACCACATGAAGCTGCTCCATGCCCGGCGGCAGCCGCAGGACAAGGTCCAGGCCGCGTTGGGCAGCCAGGTGCTGGAACGACTGCACGCTGCTGCCGATCAGTTCGCCCAGGTTGAAGTTGATGTGTTCCAGCTCAAGGTTGGTGCGCTCGATCCGCGAGAAGTCGAGAATGTCATTGATCACCTTGAGCAGATGGCCGGTCGATTCGCTGGCCACGGCGGTGTACTCGGCCTGCTCTTCGCTCAAGGTTGTGGTTTCCAGTAATTGCAGCATGCCCAGTACGCCGTTCATGGGCGTGCGCAGCTCATGGCTCATCATGGCCAGGAAGTCGGACTTGGCTCTGTTCGCCTGCTCGGCTTCTTCGCGGGCCTGGATCAGCTGTGATATCGCCTGTTGCTGTTCATGGCTGGCCTGGGCCAGGGCGCAGGCGAGGTTGTTGATGTGCTGGGCCAGATGCCCCAGTTCACTGTCATCGACCACGGGCAGCGGGGCGTTGAATTCGCCTTGCTGGATGGCCTTGACCGCATGGCCCATCTCGCTGATCGGCTTGGCCAGGCTCATGGCCAGGCGCCTGGCCAACAGGAAGGTAAAGAGCAGGGCGAACAAGGCAAGGATTGCGGCCTTGATTACGATCTCCTGCTGGCGCTGGCTGAAGGCGTCGTTGGACATGCCGACGATGACCCGGCCCAGGTAGTCGTCACCGATGTTCTTCACCGGTTGCTTGGTGCTGTGCAGGAAGTCGTTTTCCAGGCGAATCTGCTGCAGGCGGATGGGGGCCTGGAACACTTCGACCTGCTGGGCGCGATTGGCGTGCTCATCCGGCTGTTCGACATACACCAGAATATGGTTGCTGCTGTCCTGGACCTCAAGAAAACGTACGTGCGGAATGCTCAAGGTGGCGCGCATCAGGCTTTCGAGCACTTCATCGTTTCCGGCGATCACGCCGTACTCCGAAGCCGGTGCCAGTTGGTTGGCAATCAGTTGGCCGGTGTGATTGAGCTCCTGGCGCAGGTCCTGGATGCGCACGAAGGTGAAGAAGCTGATCAGCAGCAAGGTCAGCAACAGGGCAGGGCCCAGGCTGATGATCTGCGTGCGGGTGTGAATGTCCCAGCTCAGGCGTCGCCTCATGGTCTGCGTTCTCCTTCGGCCAGGGCCAAGGCCTGCGCGGCGGCCAGCGGATCAATGGTTTCAACCCCCAGGGCGCGGGCAACCTGCTGGTTGCCGACGACGTGGAAATGCTTCGGGTACAGGGCTCGTGGCCATTTGCCGGGTGACTGGTCGAGCAGACGGTCCAGCACCGCCAGCCAGTCGTCCTGGTCGCTCAAGGTGCTGGCCAGGCTGCCGGCGCGGACAAACCCGGCCGTTGGGCCGATCAGTGCCATTTGCCGGGCATAGCTGCTGAGCAACAGATTCTTGGCCGTCTTGGGGCTGTACAGTTGCGGGTCGTCGATGCCCAGCAGTACATCGCTGTTTTGCAGCAGGGTTTGCAAAGGGCGGCTGTCGCGCAAGTCGGGCCAGGCCTGGGCGACAATCTCCAGGCCCATGGGCTGGGCGGCGCGGCGCAACTCTTCGAGCAGGAACTGGCTGTGCTGGCCGTACAGCACGCCGATGCGACGGGCTTGGGGCAGCAGGTAGCGGGTCAGGCGCAACTGGCGATCCAGCGGCGGGTCGCTCCAGAGCAGGCTCAGGTAAGGCGGACGCAGTTTGCCCAGGCGTTTTTCGGCTTGCACCCGGCTTACGCGCAACGCCAGGGCGGGCGGCCCGGGGTTTTCGGTCAGGCGCCACTCAAGGCTGGCGCTGTCGAGCAGGATCAGGCGGATGGCCGGGTCGAGCTTGGCCGGGCGGCCCAGCTCATCGACCGGCACGAAGCGTACGTTGTCGTTGGGGCGACGCTCGCGCAGCGCGTGTACAAATTGCTCGACGCTGGGGCTGTCCTGGCTCGCGGTGAGCAGGATCTCACTGGCCCACGGCCCGCCCAGGGGCCACAAGCAGATGAGCAACAGCCAGCGCCGCACAAGGCGCATCAGAACGCCAACTCCGCGCTGAAGTACAGCACGTGACGGCTGTCGTAATAGTTGTCGACGTTGCTGGTGGGCTCATCGTCCAGGCGCTGCTGCAGCATGCCCGCCAGCTCGAGCTGGGTGCGATCCCAGGTGATCTGCTTGGCAACACGCAGGTCCACTCGCTCGAAGCGGTACTGGTTCAGCGCGTCGTCACCGTAATAGAAGAGGGCGCTGGACCAGCCCTGGCCCCAGTTGCGCAGCCAGCCGGCAGAGCCACTGTTGTGCGCGCTCATCTGACGGTCGGCTGCGTTGCTGGCCCAGGCATCGACGTGAGCGTAGGTCAGGCGAAAACGATCGGCCGGGCTCAGGTGCCAGTCCATCTGCGCCTCGGTGCCGCTGAAACGGGCCTTGTTGCTGTTGCTGGCAATGTATTGGTTGTTGCGCAGCGGCTCACTGATCATGCCGGTGATTTCGTCGTAGAACAGCTTGAGGTCAACGCTGATATCGGCGTCGGCGAAGTAACCGTTATAGCCCAGTTCTCGCGAACGCATGTGCTCCTGGTCAAGGTCGCCTGGCCCACGGGTCTTGACGAAGTAACGGGCGCTGTTCTGGCCGAACACCGTGCGGCTCAGGTTATCGACCTGGTAGCTCCAGTTGACGTTGTTCTCGAACATGTCGGGGGAGCGTACCGCCTCGGAATACACCGCACGCAAGCCATGGCGCGGGGTGATCAGGTAGTTGACCGCCACGCGCGGCGTCAGCGAACTGCCGGACAGGCGGGCATCTTCAAACATCGCCCCGCCCTGGAGGATCCAGTGCTCGCTGGCGCGCCACTCCAGGTGGCCGAACAAGCGCCAGGTGCTGTCGTCCAGGCTGCCATTGAAAAAGGTTTGCGAATCGGCCCGGTCATAACGGTAATTGACACCGCTGACCAGGCGCAGGCTGTCGGACAGGCTCAGGGTGTCCTGCAGCTCCAGGTCCATGCGGGTTTCCCGGGTGCTCTGGTCGATGTCGCCGCACACCTGCTCAGAGCCGCCGTTGCGCCATTGCTGCTGGGCCTCGCTTGCCAGTGCGTACTTTTCGGGGCTGGCAGGGGGTGGCGGGGCGAGGATGTTGCGCGCCACTTGCTCGGCATAGTTCGGGTCGAGCTGCCACAGGCGGGTCAACTGCGGGCTGAAAGACATCGCCGCATCACAGGCGCGCCACACCTGCTTGCGCTCCCAGTGCTGGGCCGTGCCTTGCACGTACAGGCTGTGCTCGGGGTTCAGGTCGATGTTCCAGCGCACGGAGCCGGCATAGTTCTTGGCGTTGGCATCGGAGTTGTCACCGTTTTCGGTGACGCCATAGAACACCGGCTGATAGGTGTAGGGGCGCTGGTTGCTGCCCTCCTTGACCGCCAGTTGCCAATCCAGGCTCTGGTTGCTCGCCAGGGCATGACTGACGCTGAGGTTAAGGCGGTTGAGCCGGCGGCTGTCACGGTAGTCCTGGCCGTTGCGGTCTTCATCGAAGCCGTCGTCCTGCATGCCGGAGAGCGACAGGCGCAGGTCGCCATCTTCCCAGCCGGTGCCTTGGCTTGCATACCAGTCGTTGATGCCGCGCTGACCGCGGGTGACCTTCAGGCGCGTGCCGTGGCTGTCGGCCGGTTTGCGGGTGAGGATGTTGACCACCGCCATCAGCGCATTGGCGCCGTAGCTGACGGTGTTGGGGCCACGAAACACCTCGATGCGCTCGATGTCTTCCATGGCCAGGGGGATGTCGCTCCAGTCGACCGTGGCCAGGCCAGCGCGGTAGACCGAGCGGCCGTCGATCAACACCTGCATGCGCCTGGCGTCGTTGACGTTGCTGCCGTGGTAGTTGACCGTCGGCTGGTTGGCGGCGCCGTAGCCGATCATCATCCCCGGCACCAGGCGCAGCAATTCAGGGACATCGCGGGCGCCGCTGGCGCGAATCAAGGCGCTGTCGAGCACGGTCATGCTGCCGGGTACGGCTGCCGGCGACTGTTTGAGCCGGGTGGCAGTCAGTACCTGGGGCACGGCCTGGGTGTCTACGAACAGGTCGTCGGCGACGGCAGGGGCGCTCAGCAAGGCGGTCAACAGCACAACAGGGCGCGGGGAGGGAGGGCCAAATGACACGGTGCGGCCTTGGTATCGGGTTAAAGCCGGGCATGTTAACCGAGTGGCCAGCATTTTCCAGTCGCAGTCACGGCAATACCGGGGGCAATTTCCTGATCTGGCGCTGGCTCTGGCCTTGTCGCTCCGTATAATGCGAGGGTCGCCACTATTATTGGTTTTAACGGATTGGATATGACTGAACAGCAGCCGGTTGCAGTTCTGGGAGGCGGGAGTTTCGGTACCGCCGTGGCGAATCTGCTGGCGCAAAACGGCATCGCGGTACGCCAATGGATGCGCGATCCCGAGCAGGCCCAGGCCATGCGCGACAACCGGGAAAACCCGCGCTACCTCAAGGGGGTGAAGATTCACCCAGGGGTCGAGCCGGTCAATGACCTGCTGGCCACCTTGAACGATTGCGAACTGATCTTCGTCGCCTTGCCTTCCAGCGCCTTGCGCAGCGTGCTGGCACCGCATGCCCAGTTGCTCACGGGCAAGATGCTGGTCAGCCTGACCAAGGGCATCGAGGCGCAGAGCTTCAAGCTGATGAGCCAGATTCTCGAAGAAATCGCGCCGCAGGCGCGTATTGGCGTGCTGTCGGGGCCCAACCTTGCCCGCGAAGTGGCCGAGCATGCCCTCACCGCCACCGTGGTGGCCAGTGAAGACGAAGCGCTGTGCCAGCGGGTGCAGGCCGTACTGCACGGGCGCACCTTTCGCGTGTACGCCAGCAGCGACCGCTTTGGCGTCGAGCTGGGCGGGGCACTCAAAAACGTCTACGCGATCATCGCCGGCATGGCGGTGGCCCTGGGCATGGGCGAGAACACCAAGAGCATGCTGATCACCCGCGCCCTGGCCGAGATGACCCGCTTTGCCGTCAGCCAGGGTGCCAACCCCATGACCTTCCTCGGGCTTGCCGGTGTCGGTGACCTGATCGTGACCTGCTCCTCGCCCAAGAGCCGCAACTACCAGGTGGGCTACGCCCTGGGCCAAGGCTTGAGCCTGGAGGAGGCGGTCAATCGCCTGGGTGAAGTCGCCGAAGGGGTCAACACCCTCAAGGTGCTGAAGGTAAAGGCGCAGCAGGTGCAGGTGTACATGCCCCTGGTGGCGGGCTTGCATGCGATTCTCTTTGAGGGGCGCACCCTGACCCAGGTCATCGAGCTGCTGATGCGCGCCGAGCCGAAAACCGATGTCGACTTCATCTCCACCAGCGGTTTCAACTGAGTACAGGAGCAACACATGAACGAATCCCCCAACCAGGCCCAGCGCGAGTCGATCATTTTGCGCGTGCTGTGGATGCTGGTGTTTTTGCTGGTGTGGCAAGTGGCGCAGACCCTGTTGGGCGGCCTGGTGCTGGTGCAGTTGATCTACCGTCTGATTTATGGCGCGCCCAGTGCCAGCCTGATGAATTTCGGCGATAGCCTCAGCCAGTTCCTGGCCCAGATCGGCCGTTTCGGCACCTTTCATAGCGACCAGAAGCCTTGGCCGTTTGCCGACTGGCCAGCGCCACGCGCACCTGAGGGTGAAGCGGCCCACAGCGTGCCGCCGGCACCGCACCCGGCGCGTGACGAGGAGCCCAAGCTGTGAAGCTCTGGGTACTGCGTCACGGAGAAGCCGAGCCCCGCGCACGTACCGATGCCGAGCGCAACCTCACGGCCCACGGCCGTGAGCAAGTGCTGCGCAGCGCGGCCCAGTTGCTCGGCCAGCCCCTGCAGGCGATCCTCGCCAGCCCCTACGTGCGGGCGCAGCAGACTGCAGCGCTGGTCCACGAGGCCCTGGGCTTCGACAAACCGGTGGTAACGGTGCCCTGGCTGACGCCAGACACCGATCCGGGCCAGGTCATTGCCGCGCTCGATGCCCTGGGCCTTGAGCATGTATTGCTGGTCAGCCATCAACCCCTGGTGGGGAACCTGGTCGGCATGCTCCAGCACGGCCATGCCCGCGCCGCCGAGGGCATGAGCACCGCGAGCCTTGCGCAACTTGAAGGTGACTGGCCGCTGGCCGGCTTGATGACCCTGCGCAGCATGACCCACGCCTGACGGCGCAGCACCCCTCCGGTTGCAGGGCCTGCCCCTCGTGACCGGAGTGCCATCGAAGGTGGCTGTTACGGTCATTGCCCGGCCCAGGTCAGTTGCGGACAATCAAGGTCTGTTTTTCCTACGGATAGCCGGGTATGTCGCAACAGGTCTTTTTCGCTCACGCCAACGGTTTTCCTTCGGCCACCTACGGCAAGCTCTTTGCCGGCCTGGGCCCGGACTACACCGTGAGCCATTTGCCCCAGCATGCCCACGACCCGCGCTTTCCGGTCGACGAAAACTGGCAGACGCTGGTCGATGAGCTGATCCATCACCTCGAACAACTTCCCGAACCCGTGTGGGGGGTGGGGCACTCCCTGGGCGGCGTGCTGCACCTGCATGCCGCCTTGCGTTGTCCCGAGCGTTACCGTGGGGTGGTGATGCTCGACTCGCCCGTCCTGACCCAGACCGAGCGCTGGCTCCTGCAATTGGCCAAGCGTTGGGGCTTTATCGACAGGATCACCCCGGCCGGCCGTACCCTCGGGCGCCGCGAAGCGTTCACCGACCTGGATCAGGCGCGGGCCTACTTTGCCAGCAAGACCCTGTTCCGCGGTTTCGACCCCGAGTGCCTGGAGGCGTATCTGCAACATGGGCTGCGCCAGGAGGGCGAGTCGCTGCGGTTGTGTTTCGACCCGTCCACGGAAATCAGCATCTACCGCAACATTCCTCACACGCGCCCCGGGCGCGCCCAGCAATTGCAGGTGCCACTGGCGATGGTGCGCGGCAGCCACAGCCGGGTGGTGAGGCAGTACCATGCCCGCGAAGTACGGCGCTTGCCCCTGGGTGAGTACCACAGCCTGCCGGGCGGGCACATGTTCCCGCTGGAACGGCCCGATGACACCGCCCAACTGATCAGGGGGCTGCTGGAGCGTTGGCAGGAGCGACAGGCATGAATCATGGCGTTGAAGAGGTGCGCTTGAACCTTGGGCACATCGAACTGGCGGCTCATCTGTTCGGCCCAGCCGATGGTCAACCGGTCATCGCATTGCATGGCTGGCTGGACAATGCCAACAGTTTTGCCCGGCTGGCGCCCCAGCTTGCGGGGCTGCGCATTGTCGCGCTGGACCTGGCCGGGCACGGTTACTCCGAGCACCGTCCCGCCGGCGCGGGCTATGCCCTGTGGGACTATGCCCATGATGTGCTGCGCGTTGCCGAGCAACTGGGCTGGGAGCGCTTTGCCCTGTTGGGGCATTCGCTCGGTGCGATTGTTTCGGTGGTGCTGGCCGGCTCGCTGCCCGAACGCGTGACACGGCTTGCGCTGATCGACGGGGTCATCCCGCCCACCAGCGGCCCCGATAATGCCGCCGAGCGCATGGGCATGGCACTGGAGGCGCAAATGCGCCTGGACAGCAAGCGCAAGGCCGTGCACCCGACCCTGGAGCGGGCGGTCGAGGCGCGGATGCGCGGGCAGGTGGCGGTCAGTCGAGAAGCCGCCGAGCTGCTCGCCCAGCGCGGCGTGATGCCTGTGCCGGGAGGCTATTCCTGGCGCAGCGACAGCCGGCTGACCCTGCCATCACCCACGCGCCTGAGCCAGGCTCAGGCACTCAGCTTTGTTCAGCGTATCGCCTGCCCGGCTCAATTGGTGGTCGCCGCCGACGGCATGTTGGCCCGCCACCCCGAACTGCTCGAGCAGCTACCCTTTGCCTGGGAACAGTTGCCGGGCGGTCATCACCTGCACCTGGACGATGAGTCGGGTGCAAGGCTTGTTGCAGACTGTTTCAATCAGTTTTTTGGCATTTCTTGACTTGCGGCGGGCAACTGTCGAGGCTTGGCGGGTTGAACAGGGAGACAACCATGAACAAGCACGACAACGTTTCACCCATATTCAGCCTTGGCGCCCCGTGCGGCGTGGCTTGCCAATGAGTATCACACGCTACAGACAAGCAGTGGCGGCGGGCCTCGCCGTGCTGTTCAGCGCACCGTTGCTGGCCGAGGGCTTGCCGGTGCCGGTCGACGCCAAGGTGGTGGTCGAGCGCAGCGCCGCCGACCAGGAGCGGATCTACCCGCTCGGCTCCTTGCGCAAGATCAGCGGCCAGTTGCGCACCGAAGGCAAGATCGAAAGCCGCGGCCAGGTCAGTTCGGTCACCTACGAGCTGCCCGCTGAGCGCAGCGCCAACGATGCCTTTACCGCAGCCCGTGAAGCCCTGCAGAAAGAGGGCGGTTATCCGCTGTTCTGGTGCCAGGCCCGCGATTGTGGCGAAAACAGCCTGTGGGCCAACGAGGTGTTCAAGAATTCGCGCCTCGGTGGGGCGGACGATCAACAAGCCTTCATCCTGCTGCGCCGCTCCGCCGAGCAGAGCAACACGCTGGTAGCCCTCTACAGCGTCACCCGCGGCAACAAGCGCGCCTACCTTCATGTCGAAGAGTTCGTCGCCGACGCTCCCCTGGGCGAAGTGCTGCCGACGCCAGCCACCGTGCTGCGCGAACTGCGCGACACCGGCAAGCTCGACTACCCTGATCTGGGCGAACCCCAGCCTACCTGGGTCACGCTGCTGGGGCGCAGCCTGAACCTGGACAGCACCTTGCGCGTCACCCTGAGTGGCCCCCAGGCCGAGGCCTGGCGCGAGCAACTGGGCAAGGCTGGCGTGCGCATGGCCAGGCTTGAAGTGGGTGATGCCAAGACTGACGGCCTTCACGTCGAACTGATTCGTTGAGCGAGAACCGCATGCCCAACAATGATCGCCTGCTGGTACAGATCATCCTGCTTGGCCTGCTCGGTGCGGGCCTGTGGGTGATGGCCCCGTTCATGTCGGCCCTGCTCTGGGGGGCCATCCTGGCCTACGCCAGTTGGCCGCTGATGCGCTTGCTGACCCGTGTGCTCGGCGGGCGCGAAACCCTGGCGGCCGGCCTGTTGACCGCTCTGTGGATATTGCTGGTGGCCTTGCCGCTGGTGTGGCTGGGGTTCAACCTGGCCGATCATATCCGCGATGCCACCGCCTTCGTTCGCGATGTCCAGGTCGATGGCCTGCCGGATGCGCCGGGCTGGCTGGGCGGCGTGCCGTTGGTGGGGCCGCGGCTGGTGGCGATGTGGGACACCATTGATCAGCAGGGCGCGGCCTTCCTGACCACGGTCAAGCCTTACCTGGGCCAGGTCGGTAACTGGTTGCTGGCGCGCAGTGCGCAGATCGGCAGCGGCATCCTCGAGTTGACCCTGAGCCTGGTCTTCGTGTTCTTCTTCTACCGCGACGGGCCGCGCCTTTCGGCCTTTGTGCTGCGCCTGCTGGAGCGCTTGATCGGTGAGCGCGCCGAGTACTACCTGGGGCTGGTCGCGGGCACTGTGCAGCGGGTGGTCAACGGCGTGATCGGTACCGCAGCAGCCCAGGCGATCCTGGCCTTGATCGGCTTCCTGATCGCCGGTGTTCCCGGCGCGCTGGTGCTGGCCATCGTCACCTTCATGCTCAGCCTGATTCCCATGGGGCCGCCACTGGCCTGGGTGCCAGCCACCGCCTGGCTGGCCTGGCAGGGCGAGTACGGCATGGCGATCTTCCTCGGGATCTGGGGCACGTTCATCATCAGTGGCGTGGACAACGTGCTCAAGCCGTACCTGATCAGCCGGGGAGGCAACCTGCCGTTGGTGATTGTGCTGCTGGGGGTGTTTGGCGGTTTGCTGGCCTTTGGCTTCATCGGCCTGTTTATCGGCCCGACCTTGCTGGCCGTCGCCTATAGCCTGCTGCTGGACTGGACGCGCAGCGAGCAGCCAATGCCGCCACGCGTCTGAGTCATTGGGCGTTCAGAGCTGGGGGGCGGTGTTTTTCACCACCGCCAGCTCCGGATGCGCCACCAGCTTGTCGATATGCAGTTCGTCGTTGTTCATCCAGGTTTCGGTCAGCACCCGGTAGTGCTCCATGTCGCGGCAACGCATGCGCAGGCTGTAGTCGAAATGGCCACTGATCAACTGGCAATCGAACACCTGCGGGCAGGCCCGCACGCACGCCTCGAAGGCTTTTTGCGCACTGCGCCCGCTCTGGTTCGACAGGGCTACCAGCACCAGCAACGACAGCCCCGGCGAGACCATCTGCACATCAATGATCGCGCCATAGCCGCGAATCACTCCCCGTCTTTCCAGCTTGCGCACCCGCTCCAGACAGGGGCGGGGGGTTAAGTGCACCAGTGACGAAAGCTTCTCGTAGGTGATGCGCCCGTTATGGCGCAGCACGTCGATGATCGCTTCGTCGATCCGGTCCAGGGGCGGCGCGGCGTGTGGGCTGTTGACCTTGGTATCCATGCAGGTTCGGCTTCACTTCAAACGGTTGGAAAGAAATTGCTGCAGGCGTTCGCTCTGCGGCTGGTCAAGTATCTCGGCGCTTCCTTGTTCCTCGACCCGGCCCTGGTGCAAAAACAACACCTGGCTCGACACCTGACGGGCAAAGCCCATCTCGTGGGTGACCATGAGCATGGTACGACCTTCCTCGGCCAGCGTCTGTATCACTTTGAGCACTTCGCCGACCAGTTCCGGGTCGAGTGCCGAGGTGGGCTCATCGAACAGAATGATCTCCGGCTCCATGGCCAGCGCCCGGGCAATGGCTACCCGCTGCTGCTGGCCACCGGACAGGAAGGCGGGGTACTGGTCGGCGGCGCGAGCCGGCAGGCCGACTTTGTCCAGGTACTTGCGTGCCCGTGCCTGGGCCTCTTCGGCGCTGACGCCCAGCACCCGCCGTGGCGCCAGGCAGATGTTCTCAAGCACCGTCATGTGGCTCCACAGATTGAAGTGCTGGAACACCATGGCCAGGCGCGTGCGCAGGTCCTGCAGTTGTGCGGGGTGCGGCGCCCGGGTGCCAGCGCGTCCGGGGCGCATTTCGATGCGCTGGTCGTCGAGGGTGATGACGCCGGCATCGGGTTGCTCGAGGAAGTTGATGCAACGCAGCATGGTGCTCTTGCCCGAGCCGCTGGCGCCGATCAGGCTGATCACATCGCCTTTGCGGGCATTGAGGGATACACCCTTGAGCACCTGGTGCTCGCCGTAGCTTTTATGCAGGTCCTGGATGCTGAGTTTGACGGTGGCGTCCTGGGCCACGGCAGCGATGCGCGGGCTGGGGCGGTGGGCGGGCGTTGCAGCGGTCGACAAGGCGGTTGCGGTGATAGTCATGGATTAGCCTCGGGCAGGAACAAGAAAACGCATCCAGCGTCGTTCGGCCAGGCGAAAGCCGCCGACCAGTGCAAAGGACAGCAACATGTACAGCAGCGCCGCGATTCCAAAGGCCTGGAAGGTCAGGAAGGTGGCGGCGTTGGCATCGCGGGCCACCTTGAGGATGTCGGCGATGGTGGCGGTGAAGGCCAGGGAGGTGGCATGCAGCATCAGGATCAGTTCGTTGCTGTAGGCCGGCAACGAGCGGCGCAGGGCGGCCGGCAGTATCACGAACAGGTTCAGGCGCCAGCCGTGCAGGCCATAGGCCTGGGCCGCCTCGATCTCGCCATGGGGGATGTTGCGAATGGCCCCGGCGAAGATTTCCACGGTGTAGGCGCAGGTGTTGAGCACGAAGGCCAGCAGGGTGCAGTTCAGGGCGTTGCGGAAAAACTGGTCCAGCATGGCGTTGTCGCGCACCACCTCAAGGCCGTACAGGCCGGTGTAGCAGATCAGCAGTTGGATATAGAGCGGCGTGCCGCGAAACACGAAGGTGTACACCTCTACCGGCCAGCGCAGCCACAGGGTGCGCGACACCCGCGCCAGGGCAAGGGGCAGCGACAGCAAAAAGCCCACCACCATGGTGACGATGAACAGCCACAGGGTCATGGCCAGCCCCGAGAGCCCGGCGCCATCGCTGTAGAGGTAGGCCGGGCCGTATTCCTGAATCAGTTCGATCATCGCGCCAGCTCCTTGATGCCGGTGTTGTAGCGCCGCTCAAGGTGCTTGAACAGGCGGTTGGAAAGGGTGGTGATGAGCAGGTAGACCAACCCGGCGATGATCAGGAAGTACAGGGTGTTGTTGGTGGTCTTGCCGGCGTTCTGCGCAGCCTTCACAAGGTCCGCCAGGCCGATGATCGACACCAGGGCGGTGGACTTGAGCAGCACCAGCCAGTTGTTGCCCAGGCCCGGCAGGGCAAAGCGCATCAGCTGCGGGAACAGCACCAGGCGAAAGCGCTGTATACGGTTCAGGCCGTAGGCCGTCGCCGCTTCCAGCTGGCCGGCCGGCACACTGAGGATCGCGCCGCGAAAGTTCTCGGTGAAGTAGGCGCCATAGATGAAGCCCAGGGTAATGACCCCGGCGGTGAAGGGGTCGATCTCGAAGTAATCCCAGCCCAGCAGCTCGGTCAGATCGTTGAGCCACAGTTGCAGGGTGTAGAAGATCAGCAGAATCAGCACCAGGTCCGGCACGCTGCGGATCAGGGTGGTGTAGAGGGTGGCCGGCACGCGCAGCACACGCAGGCGTGACAGCTTGGCGCTGGCGCCCAGCAGGCCCAGGGCAAGGCTCAGGGCCAGCGACAACAGGGCAAGTTTCACGGTCATCCAGGTGCCTTGCAGCAACAGCGGGCCGAAGCCCTGCAAGCTCAAGGCGTGCAAGCCGGTGGATTGGAAAAAGTTGTTCACAGGGAAGGCTCTCGTCAGCACACAAGACAAGGCGCAGCGCCGGCCAGGTCAGCCCTGGCCGGCGGCGTGCGAATCAATCGTTGTAGATATCCAGGTCGCCCACGTACTTCTTCTGGATCGCGGCGAAGGTGCCGTCGGCGTGTACCGCGGCGATGCCCTTGTCGAGCAGGGCCTTGAGTTCGGTGTCGTTCTTGCGCAGGCCCATGGCGATGTCCAGGGGCAGGGTCGGGTCCTTGATCGCCGGGCCGCTCTGGAAGTCGGCGCCTTCAGGCCGGGACAGGAAGTTGAGCTGGGCTTCGAGCTTGTCGGTGAGGGTGGCGTCCAGGCGGCCGTTGATCAGGTCGGCGTAGTTCTGGTCCTGGGCCTGGTAGGCCTTCACCTGGGCACCCAGTGGCGCCAGCTTGGCGCGGGCGTAGGCCTCCTGCAGCGATCCTTGCAGCACACCGACCTGCTTGCCCTTGAGCGATTCGGGCGTGTCGCCGAAGTCGGCGCCCTTGCGCACGATCACCGAGGTGGGGCTCAGGAACAGCCGGGCGCTGAAATCGATCTGCTTGAGCCGCGCCGGGGTCACGGCCATCGACGACATGATGGCGTCGAACTTGCGTGCCCGCAGGGCCGGGATCATGCCGTCGAACTCGTTATGTACCCAGGTGCACTTGACCTGCAGCTTGGCGCAGATGGCATTGCCCAGTTCGATGTCGAAGCCTTGCAGGCTGCCATCGGCGGCAACGGATTCAAAAGGTGGGTATTCGGGGTAGACGCCGAAGCGGATTTCAGTCCATTCCTTGGCCTGGACACTGTTTACACACAAAGGAAGGAGCAGCACGCCGAGGAGCTTGCGCAGCGAAGTCATGGTGGTAATCCCTGAGTTTTATAATTGATGTAGGGCAGTGAAGCGCATCGGTCCGTTAGTGACTGATTGGTCGGGCCAAGAATGCGCGATGGCGACGATTTTTTTGTGTCGTTTCAACCGGCGTCGGCTGCCGGATTCTGCTGTTGAGCGTGTCATTGCAGCCGGATCGGCTGCGCCACCTCCTGTTTGGGTTCGAGTGACAGCGGTTACGGTTGCGCCGCGCGTTGGCACGGCGCAACCGAGGGGCCTCAGGCGCGCTTTTTCTGGGCGCTGGCCAGCGGCTGGCGCAACAGCGCGAACAGGTCCTTGGGGTTGTCCAGTTCGGGCACCAGGGCGATGTCGTGACCGATGTCCAGGGCGGTGGCCACATCCAGCACATAGCGCAGGGCGGAATAGTCTTCCAGGGCAAAACCGACCGAGTCGAACAGGGTGACTTGCTCAGCGTTCTCGCGGCCCGGCGCCTGGCCGTTGACCACTTGCCAGAACTCGGTGGTGGGCGAATCGGCAGGCATCTGCTGGATCTCGCCTTCGATACGGCTTTGCGGCTCGTATTCGACGATCACCCGGGCGCGCTCGACGATATCGCGGTGCAGTTCGGTCTTGCCCGGGCAGTCGCCGCCCACGGCGTTGAGGTGCATGCCGGGCTCGATCATTTCGGGGGTCAGGATCGTGGCGTAGGCCTTGTCGGCGGTCACGGTGGTGACGATGTCGGCGCCGCGCACGGCCTCGGCCACGGAGCCTGCGATGCTCACCTTCAGCTGCGGGAAGGTACTGAGATTGGCCACCAGCTTGGCGCTGGCGTTCGGGTCCAGGTCGTACAGGCTGATCTCGTCGATACCCAGCAGGGTATGGAAGGCCAGGGCCTGGAATTCGCTCTGCGAGCCATTGCCGATCAATGCCATGCGCCGGCTGCCCGGACGCGCCAGGTAGCGTGCGGCCAGGGCCGAGGTGGCGGCGGTGCGGATCGCGGTGGTCAGGGTCATTTCACTGAGCAGCACCGGTGCGCCGGTATCGACATCGCCCAGGGCGCCGAAGGCCATCACGGTGAGCATGCCGCGCTGGGTGTTCTTGGGGTGGCCGTTGACGTACTTGAAGGCGTAGAGGTTGGCGTCGGACACCGGCATCAACTCGATCACGCCGTCGGGCGAGTGGTTGGCCAGGCGTGCGCATTTTTCAAAGTCGTGCCAGCGCAGGTAGTCCTCACGAATGTACTCGGCCATCTCGCTGATGCAGGTGCCAAGGCCCTTGCGCGCCACCAGGTGGCTGAGGTCGGTAATGTCGATATAGCGGGTCATGATGAACTCCTTTGTTGTAATCAGTGGCGCACCGGCAGGTGCACTTCGGCGAGCATGCAGCGGGCGCTGCCGCCGCCGATGCGTTCGATATGGTCGATGTTCACCACCACCGGGTGGCTGTGCTGCTCGACCTGGCGGCGTTGTTCGACCGACAGCGAGCGCCAGGCGCTGCGCGACATCACCAGCAGGGGCTGGCCTTGTTTGTCGTGGACTTCGAGCATGTTGCCGGCAAAGCCTTCAAGCTGATCGAAGTCCAGGGCCAGGATGTCCTTGCCGGTGTCGCGCAATGAGTGTTCCAGAGCGCGGCGCTCGTCGGCGTCGGGCAGGGCCTGCAGGCAGACCACCGAGAGCCCGCGGCCCACGCTCATCATCACGTTGCTGTGATAGATCGGCGCCTGGTGCCGGTCGACGGCGTGGAACACGCACAGGCGGTAGTCGAGCTGTTCGGCGAACAGGCGCAAGGCCTGGGTGTGAGTGCGACCGGAGTGGCAGGCGTAGCTGATCCGGTGCTGGCGATCCAGGACCATGCTGCCGGTCCCTTCCAGATACATGCTCTGCTGTTCCAGCGGGCTCAGGTCGATGGTCTGACGGACGGCGAAACGCTCTTCAAGCACCTTGAGCACACCTTTGTTGCGCTCCAGCCGGCGGTTCTGGCCCTCCATCGGGTAGAGCACCAGGCTGCCATCGGCGTGGCTGCTCCACCAGTTATTGGGGAAGATCGAGTCGGGGGTGTGGGGGGCCGGGGTGTCTTGCACCACCAGCACCTCGACGCCGTGCTGGCGCAGGGTATCGACATATTCATCGAACTCTTCCAGCGCTTTCTGCTGCGCCCGGTCCGGGTCGAGCAATGCTTGCTGGAAGCGGTTGTTGAGGGCGGTGTCCGGGTTGAAGGCGAACCGCGCCGGGCGGATCATCAAGACTGTATTTGTTGTTTGCATCGAGGCACGCATCCGGGGTTGGCGGTAGGGATATTGTCGATGCGCCGGGGGATAAATCCCGGCTGAAGCACAGTGGGCGCTCAGCCGGTAAAGCTGAAATCCAGGGTGCGACAGCGGAATCGGCTGTGTTGCCGGGATCGCCGGACAAGCCCGCGGCTAGCGGTTAGCGCGGGCGTGCCCCGCGAGGTCGCGCAGGCGCTTGTAGAGGGTGGTGCGGCTGATCCCCAGGTCCCGTGCCAGGGCCGATACGTTGCCGTTGAGGGCCTGCAGGCGCAGGTTCAGATCCTCGTCGCTCGCAACCGGCTCGGCACAGGGTGCGGCCCCGGATTCGGCAAAGAAACTGTCCGGCAAATGCTCCAGGGCGACGGGCTGGCCGTCGGCCAGGGCCAGGGCTACCTGCAAGGTGCTGCTCAACTGGCGCAGGTTGCCTGGCCAGGGGTGTTGCAACAGGTGCTGCAGGACATGGTTGTCGAGCTGCGCCGGTGCATCGGGGGCGCGGTGTTGCTGGTGGATCTGCTGGATCAGGGCCAGGCGGTCGCTGCGTTCGCGCACCGGCGGCAAGGTCAGGCTCAGGCCGGCGATGCGGTAGTACAGGTCTTGGCGGAAACGGCCCTGGCGCACCAGCGCGGGCAGGTCCTGGTGGGTGGCCGAGACCACTCGGATATCCACCGGTACCGGCTCGCCACTGCCCAGGGGCTGGATGCTGCGTTGCTGAAGAAAGCGCAGCAGTCGTGCCTGGGTCGACAGCGGCATGTCGCCGATTTCGTCGAGAAAGACGATGCCATGGTCGGCCTTGCGGATCAGGCCCGGGTTGCCTTTGTGATGGGCGCCGGTGAAGGCGCCTTTCTCATAGCCGAACAGTTCCGACTCCACCAGCTCCGCCGGAATGGCGGCACAGTTCACCGCAACCAGCGGCTGGTGGCGACGGCTGCTGGCGGCGTGCAGGGCGTTGACGAACACCTCTTTGCCGACCCCGGTTTCGCCCTGGATCAGCACCGGTATGTCTTTTTCCAGCAGCAGGCCGGCCTGGCGCAGGGCCTTGCCGATCCGTGGGTCACCTTCATGGGCAGGTGGCTGGACGGCGAGCGGGGCGGGCCGATCCAGCGGCTCGTGCAGCAAGCAGTGGAAGCGGTTGCGGCCGGTGACCTGCACGGCGAAGGGCGCACCCGGCGCATGCTTGAGCAGCTCGGCCAGGGGTGTCTGGAACACCTGCTCAAGACGCTGTTGCAAAGGCGACTGGCCAAGCAGGCTGTCAGCCCGGCGATTGGCGGCGAGGATGCGTCCCTGGTCATCGAACAGCAACAGGCCGGCCCATTGGCTGTCGACGTTGTTCGAGCCGCTGTTGAAACTCAGTTGCCGGCACTGCCCGGCATAGCGCGCCATGATCAGGCGGTTTTCCAGGCTCTGGCTCATCATTCGCACCAGGCCCAGGGTTTGCGAGGCAGGCAGGTAGCTGTCGCTGGAGACATCCAGCACGCCGATCAGGCGGCGCTCGGCATCGATCAGCGGCGCAGCGGCGCTGGCCATGTAGCGGTTGAGTTTGAGGAAGTGCTCGTCCTGGCCCACGTGCACGGCCTGGGCGCAGGCCAGCGCGGTGCCGATGGCGTTGGTGCCCACGCCCTGTTCCAGCCAGCGGGCACCGGCGACAAAGCCGTGCTGCTGGTGCGGGTCGATGAAGCGCCGGGTGCCCCAG
>Ga0247821_10000770_pt1 | contig 17831 bp, 17 predicted proteins | sample 13C_Glycerol_Day_FD_192481 | JGI IMG/M metagenome (GOLD analysis project Ga0247821, IMG submission 192481) | Soil microbial communities from agricultural site in Penn Yan, New York, United States - 13C_Glycerol_Day14 | ecosystem: Environmental > Terrestrial > Soil > Agricultural land | place... | reverse complement strand
GTCAGGTGCGCGCGTCGAGCGTCTCGTCCAGCCGCTGCAGCTGCAGCCTCACGAGGGTGAGGTTGGCGACGCTGCGGTCGAGCACCGCATGCAGCGCCAGGCCGGGATGGTTGGGCAGCGGTCGCAGCAGCAGGTGGTGCGAGGCGAGCGTGACCGCGGCGTCGGGCAAGGCCTCGCCGAGGCCCATGAGCTTGCCGGCATCGGTCATCGCGGCCAGCAGGGCGGCGCCCTGCGCCGCGAGGCTGGCCGGGCCCGGACGGGTGCCGGCGTGCGCAACGGGGCGCTGGGTGGCCGTTTCGAACAGGCAGCAGCTGACCATGCCCTTGATCTCCGCCACGCGCTTGGCGTAGGCCGCCAGCAGCGGCTCGTGGCCGACCCCCTGGCTGGCCGGCGGCGTGACGGGTGCGGCGCGGGGCGCCGGCACCGGCACGAACGCGGGTTGCGCGGCAAGGGTGGCCGCCGGGCCGGAGGCGAACTCGGCCGTGAACGTGAGCGGCGCCGGGCGGGTGGCGCCCGTCGTGGTGCCCGGCGCGGGTGCCATCGTGACGGGCGGCGCGACTGGCGCCGCCGGTGGGGAAACCGCCGGACGGGCCGATGGTTCGGAAGCCGCCGGACGCGCCGGCGAGGCGATGACCGGGCCGGCCGCAGAGGTGGCGGACGTTCCCGCCTCGGGCGTGGCCGGGGCGCGCACGCCGGCGCTGAGCATCGGCAGCTCGGTGCCGGTGGCTGCAGCATGCTCGCGCAGCTTGTTCCAGGTGCCGACGATGAAGTTCCAGGCGTCGGCCGGACGCGTGACTTGCGGTGTGGTGCGCACCGACACGCCGGTGCCGCGTGCGATCTGGGCCGCCTGCGCGGTCACGGCGCTGGCCGACGACAGCGGCAGCAGCAGCAGGTGGCGGTTCGGCCAGGGGCCGCGGGTGATGGCCTCGCGCAGCGGCTGCAGCGAAGGCTCCAGCGCGTGCGCCGGCAAGTCGCCCACCATCACGACGCCGAGCCGGCTGAAGGCGAGCAGCACCTTCGCGAGCTCGCGGCGCTGGTTGGTGTCGGCATCGACCTCGGTGGTGTACAGGCGCAGCGGCCGCGTGTCGCCGGTGTTCAGCTCCACGAACTCGAGGGTGGCGAGCGCGACGCCGTGGCCCTGGCGCCGGATGACGAGCTTGTGAACGGGCGTGCCGGTGGCCGCGGCCAGCCCGCCGAGCAGCCGGCGCGACGAGGTCGTGCCGATGTCGTGGAGAGCGATGTACTCTGGGCGCAGGTGCTCGAACTGCTGGTGCATCGCCTCGCCGGGATCGCAGACGACGAAGAGCTCCCACTGGCCGCCCCCGAGGTCGCGCCCGACCTCGCGCGCGCCGGCGGCGAGGTAGTCTTCCTCGTCGCCCACCATCTGCGTCGCCTGACCACCGACCTGCCGGGTGGCCTGCCACGAGTCGTCTTCCTCCGGCGTGCGCGAGTGCGCCGACGGGTTCCAGGAGGACATGTCTTGAAGCGGCTTGGTCATGGGCGGACGAGGGCAGCAGCGTGCGAGGGCAGTGTAAGACGACGCCGGGGGCGCGGCGTCCATAGAATCCCGCCATGACCGCCACTCCGCCGCCCGCCGTCCATCCCGTGGTGATCGTGGGGGCCGGCCTGGCCGGGCTGACGACGGCGCTGCACCTCGCCGCCAGCCGGCCGGTGGTGGTGCTCGCCAAGCGCAGCATCGACGAAGCGGCCACCGCCTGGGCGCAGGGCGGCATCGTGGGCGTGCTGGGCGACGACGACAGCGTCGACTCCCACGTGCGTGACACGCAGGATGCCGGCGCCGGCCTGGTGGACGAGAACACCGCCCGCTTCATTGCCGAGCACAGTGCCGCCGCGGTGGAGTGGCTGGTGGCGCAGGGCGTGCCGTTCTCGGCCGACCCCGCAGGTCCGCTGGGGCTGCACCTCACGCGCGAGGGCGGCCATGCCGTGCGCCGCATCGCGCACGCTGCCGACGCGACGGGCCGGGCCATCCACGAGGCGCTGCTCGAGAAGGTGAAGCGCCACCCCGGCATCACGCTGCGCGAACGCTGGATGGCGGTGGACGTGATCACGTCGCGCCACCTGCGGCGCGACGAGCCGGCGCGCTGCTACGGCGTGTATGCGCTGGACATCGCGAGCCAGCGGGTGGAGACGCTGGCCGCCAGTGCCGTGGTGATGGCCACCGGCGGCGTGGGCAAGGTCTACCGCTACACGAGCAACCCGGAGACGGCCACCGGCGACGGCATTGCGATGGCCTGGCGCGCCGGCTGCCGGATGGGGAACATGGAGTTCATCCAGTTCCATCCGACCTGCCTGTACCACCCCCAGGAGCGCACCTTCCTCATCACGGAGGCGCTGCGCGGGGAGGGGGCGCTGCTGAAGCTGCTCGACGGCACGCGATTCATGCCGTCGCACGACGCGCGAGCGGAACTCGCCCCGCGCGACATCGTGGCGCGCGCGATCGACTTCGAGATGAAGCGCCACGGCATCGACCACGTGTGGCTGGACGCGACGCATCTCGGCGAGGCGTTCCTGAAGGAGCATTTCCCGACCATCCACGCGCGCTGTGCGCGGCTCGGCATCGACATCTCGCGCCAGCCGATTCCCGTCGTGCCCGCGGCGCACTACACGTGCGGCGGCATCGTGACCGACCTCGAAGGGCGCGCCGACGTGCCGGGGCTGTATGCCGTCGGCGAGACCACCTACACCGGGCTGCATGGGGCGAACCGCCTCGCGAGCAACTCGCTGCTCGAGTGCGTGGTGCTCGGCCGCACCACCGCCGCGGCCATCCTCGCCTCCGAGCCGACGGACGGCGCCGTGCTGCCTCCGTGGGACGAAAGCAAAGTGGAGAACGCGGACGAGCAGGTGGTGATCTCGCACAACTGGGACGAGCTGCGCCTGCTGATGTGGAACTACGTGGGCATCGTGCGCACGACGAAGCGGCTGCAGCGGGCGCTGCACCGCATCGAGCTGCTGAAGAGCGAGATCGGCGAGTACTACGCCAACTTCCGCGTCAATCGCGACCTGCTCGAGCTGCGCAACCTCGTGGAGTGCGCGGAGCTCATCGTGCGCTCGGCGCTGATGCGCCACGAGAGCCGGGGCCTGCACTACAGCCGCGACTACCCCTACACGCTGCCGGTGAGCTTCCCGACGGTGCTGATCGGCCGCGGGCGCGAGCTGAACCCTTGATCGCACCTCAGGCGCGGGCCCGCATGGCCGTGCGCGCCTGCACGAACTCGAACGCGAAGGCCACCGTCTCCTCGACGGCGCGGTCCTGGTCGGCGCGCTCGCGCTCGCTCAGGTAGAACGCGTAGTCGACCTCGTGGCGGATGTAGCGCGGCTGCAGGCGGTTCAGCGCGACGCAGGCCACGTCGGCGAGCAGCGCGGACTGGTTCGCGACCCCGGGATAGCGCGGCATGGCGGCCAGCACGGCGGCGAAGACGGCCTGCTCGTGGTGGTTGCGGATGGAGGAGAAATCGACGGTCATGGGCCGTTATCGGCCCGCGCCGCGCCGCACTTGAGCTTCAGCCGGGCAGCATCCGCATGGAGTAGTCGACGGCGGCGACGTCCTTCGTGAGCTTGCCGACCGAGATGCGGTCGACGCCGGTGGCGGCGATGTCGCGCAGCGTGGCCAGCGTCACGCCGCCGGAGACTTCGAGCAGCGCATGGCCGCGGTTCATGGCCACCGCCTGGCGCATGTCGTCGAGGCCGAAGTTGTCGAGCAGCACGCTGGCCGCGCCGTGGTCGAGCGCCTCCTGCAGCTGCGCCAGCGTCTCGACCTCCACCTGGATGCCGACGCCGGCGTCTAGCGCCTGCGCGCGCCGCAGCGCGGCGCCGACGCTGCCGGCCGCCGCGACGTGGTTCTCCTTGATGAGGATGCCGTGCCACAACGCCATGCGCTGGTTGGCGCCGCCGCCCACGCGCACCGCGTACTTCTGCGCCTGCCGCAGGCCGGGAATGGTCTTGCGGGTGTCGAGCACCAGGCAGCCGCGCGGGTTGGGCGAGGCGCCTGCGATGGCTTGCACGTGGCGGCGCGTGATGGTGGCCGTGCCGGACAGGAGCTGCAGGAAGTTCAGCGCCGGCCGCTCGGCGGACAGCAGGGCGCGCGCGCCGCCTTCCAGCTCGACGACGGGCGTGCCGGCTTCCATGTCGGCGCCTTCGTCGTAGCGCCACGCGATGCGGGCCTGCGGATCGATCGCACGCACGCAGCCTTCGAACCAGTCGCGCCCGCACAGCACCGCGTTCTCGCGCACGGTGACGCGGGCGCTTGCGCGCGCATCGGCGACGAGCTGGGCGGTCCAGTCGCCGGTGCCGAGATCCTCGCGCAGCGCGTCGGCGATGTTGCGCTCGCGCGCCTGCTCGAGGGTTTCGTTGGCGGCGAACACGGCGGTCAGGCCGCGCCGAGCTTCGGCACGAAGCCCTGCTGCGGCTTCGCGATGCTCGACGGATTCTTCGCGACGAACTCGAGCATGCGCTCGATGCAGCCGAGCGCTTCGCTGCGCGTGGGCTCGGGCACGACGATCTCGCCGCTGCCGGTCTCGAGGGCCTGCACCACGCCCTGCAGCGCGTTCATCGCCATCCAGGGGCAGTGCGCGCAGCTCTTGCACGTGGCGCCGGTGCCGGCGGTGGGCGCTTCGATCAGCGTCTTGCCCGGGGCGAGCTGGCGCATGCGGTGCAGGATGCCGTTGTCGGTGGCCACGATGTATTCCTGCGCGTCGCCCTCGACCACGGCACGCAGCAGCTGCGTGGTGGAGCCCACCACGTGGGCCTGGCGCACGACGCTCTCCGGCGACTCGGGGTGCACGAGGATCTGCGCGTGCGGGTGCTGGGCGCGCAGCAGGTCGAGCTCGATGCCCTTGAACTCGTCGTGCACGATGCACGCGCCGTTCCACATGAGCATGTCGGCGCCGGTCTGCTCCTGGATGTAGCGGCCGAGGTGGCGGTCGGGCGCCCAGAGCACCTTCTCGCCGCGCGCCTGGAGGTGGTTGACGATGGCCAGCGCGCACGAGCTCGTGACCATCCAGTCGGCGCGCGCCTTCACGGCGGCGCTGGTGTTGGCGTAGACGACGACGGTCCGGTCGGGGTGCGCGTCGCAGAAGCGGGCGAAGTCTTCCGGCGGGCAGCCGAGATCGAGCGAGCAGGTGGCCTCCACGTCGGGCATCAGCACGCGCTTCTCGGGGCTGAGGATCTTGGCCGACTCGCCCATGAAGCGCACGCCGGCCACCACCAGCGTGCGTGCCGGGTGCTCTCGGCCGAAGCGCGCCATCTCGAGGGAATCGGCCACGCAGCCGCCGGTCTCCAGCGCCAGGTCCTGCAGGTCGCCGTCGACGTAGTAGTGGGCCACGAGCACGGCGTCGTGCCGCTTCAGCATCTCGGCAGCGCGCTGCTTGTACTCGCGCCGCTGCAGCGTCGTGAGCGGCTGCGGCACCTTCGCCCAGGCGTGGGAGACGCAGGAGGCGCCGCTGGCGTCCTGCCGGGTGTAGTCGAAGAGAACCTGTTCCATGTCGAGCGGAAATGGTAACCCGCAGGCCGAAGCCCTTCAGGCCGCGGCCCCGAAGAAACGCCCCGGCGGCGCACCGACCGAGCGGCGGACCATCGCCGTGAAGGCGCTGGCGCTCGCGTAGCCGAGCTCGGAGGCGATCACGCCCATCGGCAGGCCGCGCGCCGCCAGCGTGAGCGCGCGCGCGAGCAGCACCTGCTGGCGCCACGGGCCGAAGGAGGTGGACAGCTCCTGGCGGAACAGGCGCGCCACGGTGCGCGTGCTGGCGCCGGCCTCGCGGGCCCAACCCTCCAGCGACGCGTGGCGGCCGGGGTCGGCGATGACGGCCTCGCACAGCGCGCGCAGGCGCTTGTCCTGCGGCAGCTCGATGCCCAGGCGCATCGGTGCCGCGCGGCGCAACTCGTCCAGGGCGAGGGCCCCCATCAGGCGCTCGCGCGCCAGCAGCTTCGGCGGCGGGGCCACCTGCGTGCCGTCCGAGGCGGCGTCCATGGCGACGTCCATCTGCATCACGAGCTCGCGCAGCAGCGGCGACACCTCCAGCACGCGGCAGGCGGCCCAGGCGGCGCGCGCGGCGGCCGGCACGCCGGGGCCGACGCCGTCGGACTGGTCGATGTAGAGCGTGCGCAGCTCGGCCTTCTCCACGGCCATCACCACGTGCTCGATGCCGGGGGGTATCCATACCGCGCGCCAGGCAGGCACCAGGTAGGTGGCGTGGGCGGCGGTGACGCGCGCCACCCCGGACACCGAGATCGCCACCTGGGCCCAGGGGTGGCTGTGAGGCGCGATCTCGCTGTCGGCTTCGAGCGTGCGGGCCTTGGCGCGCACCGGCCGGCCGGGCGTCGGCGCGTAGCGCACCGGGTCGAGCGGCGGGAGCAGGGCGCGGCGGGGGGGCGTTGGCATGATCTCGACAGAAGTTGACGAATTATCGCCACTCGGCCGTGTCCGCGTTGGCCAGAATGCCTTCATGACGACACTCGCCGCCCCGCCGCTCACGCCGCTGCGGCGCGATGCCTCCACCATCGGGCTCGTGAGCGTGGCGCACGGGCTGTCGCACTTCTGCCAGCTCATCGTGCCGCCGCTGTTCCCATGGATCGCCGCGGCGTTCACGTTGAGCAACACGCAGCTCGGCTTGCTGATGACGGTGTTCTTCGTGGTCTCCTGCGTGGGCCAGGCGATGGCCGGCTTCGTGGTCGACCGCTACGGCGCGCCGCGCGTGCTGTTCGGCGGCATGACCTGCCTCGCGCTGGCGGCGTTCGGGCTGGCCGTGGCGCCGAGCTATGCGTCGATGTTCGTCTTCATGGCGCTGGCCGGCCTCGGCAACTGCGTCTTCCATCCGGTGGACTTCTCCATCCTCAATGCGCGCGTGAGCCAGCCGCGGCTCGGGCATGCGTATGCGGCGCACGGCATCTCGGGCAACCTGGGCTGGGCGCTCGCGCCGGTGTTCGTCGTCGGCGTGGCGCAGGCCTCGTCGTGGCGCGTTGCGCTCGCTTCGGTCGGCGTGCTCGTGGCCGCGGTGCTGGCCGTGCTGGTGTGGCAGCGCCAGGCGCTTGCGATGCAGGCGGCGGGCGCGGTGCGGCACGCCGGCGGAGGGGCCCACGGCAGTCTCGGGTTCCTGCGCGTGCCGGCGGTCTGGTTCTGCTTCGCGTTCTTCCTCACGTTCGCCGTCGCGCTGTCGGGCGTGCAGACCTTCGGGCCGGTGGCGGCTGCGCGGCTGCACGGCGTGTCGGCTGCCGATGTGGCGGTGTGCCTGTCGGCCTACATGTTCGCGTCGGCCGGGGCGATGGTGCTGGGCGGGCATCTCGTGAGCGATCCGAGGCGCACCACGCTCGTCGTGGCGTTCGGCTTCGGCCTCGCGGCGCTGGTGGCGCTGGCGATCGGCTTCGGCACGTGGCCGGGGTGGATGGTGCCGGTGCTGTTCGGCGTGATGGGCTTCGGCGCCGGCATTGCCGGGCCGTCGCGCGACCTGCTCGTCAAGCAGGCGACGCCGGCCGGTGCGACCGGGCGCGTCTATGGCGTCGTGTACTCGGGGCTGGATGTCGGCCAGGCGATCGCGCCGGCGCTGCTCGGCGTGCTGATGGACGACGGCCGCTACGCCGCGGTGTGGACGGTCGTTGCGCTGGCGCAGGCGCTGCTGATCGTCAACGGCTTCAACCTGAAGCGGCGCGCGCCGCCGGTGGTCGTCGCCGCCGCCGCATGAGCTCGCGCCAGCTACTCCTCGTCGCCTTCTTCGGGCTCCTCGTCTTCCTCGTCCTCGCTCTTTTCGAACGGCGAGGGCATTTTCGTCTGTTCCGTCTGCTGGTTGTCCATCTGCGGGTAGCCACCGCTGCCGCCGCCGGGAGGAATGCCGATGCTCATGGGGTCTTCTCCAAGTCAAAGATGACCCCAGCGTAGGCGCACCGGGCCGCAGGCGGCGAGCTGTCGCGAAGCCGCGTGCGGGGCGGCGAATCAGACGCAGCGGCGGTGTCTCTCGATGCAGGTGGCCAGCACGTCGTCGCCGGCCATCGACCACCAGCGCCTGGAGAAGATCTCCACTTCGCTGTAGCCGGCGAACCCGGCGGCCTCGACCCAGCCGCGCACACGCTGGATGTCGATCACGCCGTCGCCCATCATGCCGCGGTCCTCGAGCAGGTCGGTGGTGGGCACGAGCCAGTCGCACACGTGCAAGGCGAGCAGGCGCTCGCGGCCGGCACGCTCGATCTGCGCCTGCAGCTTCGGATCCCACCACACGTGGTAAAGGTCGACCGCCACGCCGATCGCGCCGGCGCGGCCGGGGTCCAGCGCGTCGCAGACGTCCAGCGCCTGCTCCAGCGTGTTGATGCAGGCGCGGTCGGCGGCGTACATCGGGTGCAGCGGCTCGATCGCCAGCGGCAAGCGGCGCTCGCGCGCGGCCTCCAGCAGCGTGGCGATGCCCTCGTGCACGACGTGCCGCGCACCCGCGATGTCCTTGTGCTCGGGGCGGCCGGCCAGCGCGCCGGGCAGGCCGCCCACCACGAGCACGAGGCACGGCGCCTGCAGCTCGCAGGCTTCGTCGAGCGCGCGCAGGTTGTCGTCACGGGCATTCGGCGAGGTGAACATGCCGCCGCGGCAGTAGCCCGAGAGCTCCATGCCGTGGGCTTTCAGCGCGCGGGCCGTGGCGGCGAGGCCGGCCTGCGCGACCTGGTCGCGCCAGGGCGACATGGCGCGGATGCCGTGGCGCGCGCACGCGTCGAGGATCTCCAGCAGCGGCCAGTCGCGGCCGTGCTGCCGGCGCACGGTGGCTGTGTTGATGGACAGCCAGCGGTGGTCGGCGGTGAAGTCGCGCATCGTCAGTCGACACCATGTAGCGCCAGCAGCGTCTTCATGCGGCGCACCGCGAGCTCCGGCTGCTCGAGCAGGCCCGCCTGGTCGGCGAGCCGGAACGCTTCGGCGAAGTGCAGCAGGGAGCGTGCGCTCTGCTGCCCGCCGACCATCACGAAGTGGTTCTGGTGGCCGTTGAGCCAGGCCATGAGCACCACGCCGGTCTTGTAGAAGCGCGTGGGCGCCCGGAAGATGTGGCGCGACAGCGGCACCGTGGGCGCGAGCAGGTCGTGGAAGCGCTGGCTGTCGCCGGCCGCCAGCGCCGCGAGCGCGGCGCTGGCGGCGGGCGCGATGGCGTCGAAGATGCCGAGCAGCGCGTCGCTGTGGCGATGGGTCGGCTCGTCGCCCACGCCGTCGCCGGCGATCAGCTCGGCATAGTCGAAGTCGTCGCCGGTATACATGCGCACGCCCGGCGGCAGGCGCCGGCGCATCGCGATCTCCTTGTGCTTGTCGAGCAGCGAGATCTTGATGCCGTCCACCTTCGACGCGTGCGAGGCGATCACGCCGAGCGCCGTCTCCATCGCGGCGTCGACATCGGCGCCACCCCAGTAGCCGGCCAGCGCGGGATCGAACATCTCGCCGAGCCAGTGCAGGATCACCGGCTGCCGCGCCTGCGAGAGCGCGCGGCCGTAGACGCGCGCGTAGTCGTCGGGGCCGCGCGCCACGCGCGCGAGGGCGCGGCTGGCCATCACGATGAGGCGGCCGCCCAGGCGCTCGATCGCGGCCATCTGTTCCTCGTAGGCGCGGATCACGCCGTCGACCGATGTCACGGCATCGGGCGCGAGGTGGTCGGTGCCGCAGCCGCTGGCCACGAGCGCGCCGGGCACGTCCCTCGCGGCATCGAGCGTGCGGCGGATCAGCTCGAGCGACGTCGGCCAGTCCAGCCCCATGCCGCGCTGGGCGGTGTCCATCGCCTCGGCCACGCCGAGGCCGAGCGACCACAGGCGGCGGCGGTAGGCGATGGTGGTGTCCCAGTCGATCGCGCATTGCAGCCAGGGATCCCCGGCGGCGCGCGGGTCGGCGACGACGTGCGCGGCCGAGTAGGCGATGCGGTTGAACCTCGCGCCGGCGGGAGGAACGATGGGTTCGCTGGAGCGCAGCGTGTAGCGCTCCAAAGCGCCCTTCGAAGTGGGCAGGTTCAGTTCCATGGCAGGTGCTCCGACGTGCTCATTCATCAAGCGCCACCGCGGATCCGGCTCTGCCGGTCCGCCGGAGGCGCCCCCTGGGGGGAGGCGCCGAAGGCGCTTCGGGGGGGTTCATATTTCCAGCGGAGGGACGTCGATCCAGCGGCGTTCCTTCCAGCTCTTGAGCGCGGCCTCCACGAGCTGCACGCCCTTGGCGCCTTCGGGCAGCGTCCAGCGGTAGGGCGCGTCCTCCACGACATGGCGGATGAAGTGCTCCCATTGCACCTTGAAGCCGTTGTCGTAGACCTGCGTGTCCGGCACCTCCTGCCATTGGTCGAAGAAGTCCATCGTCTGCCGCGCATCGGGGTTCCACACCGGCCGCGGCGTGTTCACGCGCGACTGGCTCCGGCAATCGGTGAGGCCGGCCACCGCCGAGCCGTGCGTGCCGTCGACATGGAACGTGACGAGGTCGTCGCGCCGCACGCGGGTGACCCACGAGCTGTTGACCTGCGCGACGACCGTGCCGCCCGCGCCGTCGTCGAGCTCGAACGTGGCGTAGGCCGCGTCGTCGGCGGTGGCGCGGTAGGGCTCGCCGGCTTCGTCCCAGCGCTTCGGGATGTGCGTGGCGCCGAGGCACGACACCGACTTCACCGGCCCGAAGAGGTTGTCGAGCACATAGCGCCAATGGCACACCATGTCGAGGATGATGCCGCCGCCATCTTCCGTGCGGTAGTTCCACGACGGCCGCTGGATCGGCTGCAGGTCGCCCTCGAACACCCAGTAGCCGAACTCGATGCGCACCGAGAGGAGTCGGCCGAAGAAGCCGGCGCTGCGCAGCAGGGCGAGCTTGCGCAGGCCTGGCAGGAACAGCTTGTCCTGCACCGCACCGTGCTTGAGGCCGGAGGACTGCGCCATCCGGCAGACTTCCAGCGCCTCGTTCAGGTTCGTCGCGATCGGCTTCTCGCAATACACGTGCTTGCCGGCGCGGATCGCCTGCGCCAGCAGCGTCGGGCGCATCTGCGTGGTGCCGGCGTCGAAGAAGACCGTGTCTTCCTTGTCGGCGAGCGCGGCGGCGAGGTCGGTGCCCCAGCGCGAGATGCCGTGGGTGCGGGCGAGCGCCTCGATCTTCTCGGCGTTGCGCCCGATGAGGATCGGGTCGGGCATCACGCGGTCGCCGTTCGACAGCGGCACGCCGCCCTGCGCGCGGATCGCGACGATGGACCGGATCAGGTGCTGGTTCATCCCCATGCGGCCGGTCACGCCGTGCATGATGAGTCCGAGTCTGCGGGTGGCCATGGGAAGGGGCTCCTGGAGGCTAGTGCAATGGAATGAGGTCCTGCCACGATGGCTGCGCCGAGCTCGCGAAGCCGGGAACGTGAAGACTGGAAAGGTCGAGCCGGCCGTCGCGCACGGCGAGCACCGCAGCGTCGCCGTCGGCGCGGTACAGGGTGGGGTGGGCTGCAGCGAACGCGCGCGCCTCCCCCGCCGGGGCGGCCCCGAAGCCGCGCACGTAGTGGTGGCCGTTGCGCTCGATGTGCGTCACGCCCAGGCTCGCGGCGAGCAGGGTGTCCTGCTGCACGGCGAGCCCGGCCTGGCACGTGAGGTCTTCGCCGGACAGCCGCAGGCGCTGCGGCTCGCGCGCCACGCGCACCGCGTTCGCCAGCGACCGGTACAGGCCCTTGCAGGCCTTGCTCGAGATGCCGCGGTAGCCCAGCGCAAGGCCGCGCTCGAAGACATCGTCGTCGTCGTCGGATTCGTCCAGGATCACCGGCACGCCGATGTCCAGCAGGCGGATGTCCTCGGCCAGCGCCACGCGGCGCGCAAGCGGCTGCTCGAGCAGCAGCGTGCGCTGGCGCAGCACGCGCAGTCGCGGGTCGGCGAGAAAGGCGCGCCACCAAGCGGCGAGCGCGTCGGCGCTGTCGAAGGTCTCGTTGCCGTCGAGCGTCACATGCCAGTCGCGCGCGTTGACGTCCAGCACCGCGGCGATGCGCGCGAGGCGGTCGAGGTCCGCCCCGGCCTGGCCGGCCAGCTTGAGCTTGAAGTAGCGCAGGCCGTATTCGGCGACAGCGTCGTCCAGCGTGGCCGGCAGGCCGTCGCGCGGGTCCGTGCCGGGGTCGGCGTGGGTCAGCCGGTCGGCCATGCCCACGGTGTGGCGCAGGTTGACGCGCGCCGGCGCCTGCAGCGCGAGCTGCGAAGCGTGCGGATCGCCGAGCACGCCCGCGCGCACCCCGCGGACGAAGTCCAGCCCGGCGGCGCGCAGCGCAGCGTCGGCGACGGCCTTGTCGAGCTCGGCGGCGCCGAACTGCGCAGCCAGCCGCGGCAGCCCGAGCGCCACGCAGCGCACGACGGCTGCGTCGCCCGCCTGCAGCGACAGCGCATGCGGCGCCATCGGCTGCGGCTCGGCGAGGTAGGCCTCGCGGGCGACGCGCAGCGACTCGCGCAGCTGCTCGAAGTTCTGCTCGTGCGTGAGGCCGGGCGACTTGTCGAACCACTTCGGCACCATCAGCTCGGCGGTGGCACCCACCGTGCGCTGCGCGCCCACGTCGGCCTCGACGCGAACGAAGGCCTGAGGGCACCGCGTGACGGTGGCGGCGCCGAAGCGGAACGGCAGGCGCAACACGACGGGGCGCTCGTACAGCTCGACCGAGCGGACGCGCAGGGACAAGGCGTTCATCGGGACGTCACCTCCAGAAGGCCGCGCACGTAGCCGGCCGAGAACGCGGCGCAGGACAGCGGATCGGGCAGGTACTCGAACGGCTCCACCGCGATCCAGCCGTCGTACCGGGCCCGTCGCAGCTCCTCGACCGCCTCGGCATGGCGCGTCTCGCCCTGGCCGGGCCCGCGCCGGTTACGGTCGTTGAACTGCACGTGCGCGATGTGCCCACTGGCGAGGAACCGGCGCAGCACCTGCGCGGGCGGCTCCGCTTCCGACTGGCTCGCCGCGCTCATGTCGAGCATGGTGCGCAGCGCGGGCGAACCGACGCGGTCGACCAGCGCGGCGGCCTGCGCCACGGTGTTGACCACGGACGTTTCGCTTGGGCCCAGCGGCTCGATGCAATAGACGACGCCGGCGTCTCGCGCCACCGGGGCGAGCTGGGCGAGCGCGTCTTCGAGCCGCGCGAGCGCCTCGGCCGCGGATTGGCCCGGCTGGGGCGAACGCTGCGTCGGCGAGCCGTGCACGAGCACGCGCGCACCGGCGGCGGCGGCCACGGCGATGAGCCGGCGCAGCAGGTCGAGCGTTCGCCCGCGCACGCCGGCATCGTCGCTCGTCAGTGAAAGGCCGGCCGGCTTCACGAGCAGCCAATGCAGGCTCGAGACCGCGAGCCCGTGCGCCGACGCGGCTTCGCGCCAGCCGGCCGCATCGCGCTCGGTGAGCGTGGACGGATCGTCTGCCAGCGTGAAGGGCGCGATCTCCAGCCCCTGGTAGCCGAGAGCGGCGGCGAGCCTGCACTGCTCGGCCAGCGGGCGGCGCGCCAGCACCTCGTTGCACAGCGCAAGCTTCACGTGGCGACGCTCCTGCGCGGCAGGAAGCGGCTGCCGACGAGCTTCCACCCCACGGTGCCGATGAGCATCGCTGCGAGCAGCCCGGAGATCGGGCGCGTGAAGAAGGGCGACAGGTCGCCGTCCGACAGCACGAGCGCGCGGCGCAGGTTCTTCTCGAGCAGGTCGCCCAGCACGATGCCCAGCACGAGCGGCGCCATCGGATAGTTGAACTGGCGCAGCACGAAGCCGATGATGCCGAACGCGAACATCACGTACACGTCGAAGAGGCGCCCCGAGATGGCAAAGCTGCCCACCGCGCACAGCACGAAGATGATCGGCACGATGATGTGCTGCGGCACGCGCAGCACCTGCACCAGCAGCCGTGTGAGCGTCAGCCCATAGAAGAAGATGCCGATCGTCGCGAACAGCATCATCGCCACCACGTCGTACACGAACTGCGCGTTCTCCACCATGATCATCGGCCCCGGCCGAATGCCGTGAATGATCATCGCGGCCAGCAGCACGGCCGCCGGCGCGGAACCGGGCACCGCCAGCGTGAGCACCGGGATCACGGCGCCCGGCACGCAGGCGTTGTCACCCGTCTCGGCCGCCATCAGGCCCTCGACCGACCCTTTGCCGAAAAGCTCCTTCTCCTTGCTGGCGCGACGCGCGGCGGCGTAGGACGACCACGCAGCCACGTCCTCGCCCACGCCCGGGATGATGCCGATGCCCGTGCCGATCAGCCCCGAGCGGACGATGGTGCGCCAGTACTTCACGACGTCCGCGATGCGCGGCACGACGGTGTCGAAGGGGCTGATCTTCACCGGCTCCTGGCGCTCCTTGATCGCCACCAGCAGTTCCGCGAAGCCGAAGGCGCCGACCAGCGCCGGCACGAGCTGGATGCCGCCCGCGAGATCGCGCACGCCGAACGAGAAGCGCTCGTACGCGTACTGCGCCTCCTGCCCGACCGTGGCGACGAAGAGGCCCGCGATGCCGGCGATCCAGCCCTTGAGCGGGTCGTCGCCGGTGAGCGTGCCGGCGATGATCACGCCGAAGAGCGCGAGCCAGAAGAACTCATAGGCGCCGAACTTGAGCGCGAAGTTGCCGAGCACCGGCGTGAAGAACGCGAGCGCCACCATGCCGATCAGCGTGCCGAGCACCGAGCCGGACGTGGCGATGCCCATCGCGCGGCCGGCCAGGCCCTGGCGCGCGAGCGCATGGCCGTCCAGGCACGAGGCAGCGGACGCCGGGGTGCCCGGGATGTTGAGCAGGATGGCCGAGCGCGAGCCGCCGTAGATGGCGCCCACGTAGGTGCAGATCAGGATCAGCAACGCCTGGTCGGGCTGCAGACGGATGGTGAGCGTGGTCATCAGCGCCAGGCCCATCGTGGCGGTGAGGCCGGGCAGGGCGCCGATGACCACGCCGACCAGCGAGGCCACCAGCGCGAGAAAGATGGTTTCGGGCGTCCCGAAGTGCGCCAGCGAACGGCCGAACGCGAAGAGTCCTTCGAACATCGCGAGACCCTAGGGCAGGCGAACGAGGAAGATCTGCTCGAAGACGCCGACGACCGTCGCGGTCGTGAGCACGGCCACGGTCGCGGCGAGCGCGGCGCGACGCGGCAGCGTGCGGGTGTCGTCGGTGAACAGGAAGATGAAGGCGGCGATGTACAGCGCCGTGCCGAGCCAGAACGGCGTGCGGCCGATGAAGCCGATGGTGTAGACGAGCGAGAGTACGAACATCAGGACGACACGGCGATTGAGCATCTTGGGCTCGGCCTCCTGCGACGCCGCACGCCGGCGCCACCCGCGCAGTGCAAGCACGGCGCCCAGCATCACGAGCGCGCTGCCGAAGATCGCCGGCACGAAGCCGGGCATCGTGTACAGCGTCGCCCCCATGGCCTCGAACCGGTCCATCCTCAGCGCGGCCGCCACGATGGCCGCGCCGAACACGATCCAGCCCGCCCCGCCGAGAAGGTCGGAGCGGGCGGTGCGGCCGCCCGATTCCATGTGCGCTTCCTTGCTACTCAGGGCTTCGGGATGCCGACCGTGTCGGGCGACACCTTCGCCTTGCCGGCCGCCGACTGCGTCCAGGCGTACGACTGGATCGCCGGGAACACGGCCTTCTGCGCCTCCTCGCCGTGCATCGGCGCGAACAGAGCGCCGCGCTCCTGCGCGTATTTCTTCAGCGCGGCGTTGTTGGCGATCTGCGCGCCCCACACCTTGTCGAGTGCGGCCGTCACTTCCGCCGGCACGCCCTTGGGCACGAAGATGCCGAAGTAGTTGATCGGGTCCTTGAAGCCGGGCAGGAACTGCGACAGCGGCGGCACCGTGCCGAAGCCCTCGATGTCCAGCGGCTTGTCGCCCACCACCGCCAGCGGGCGGATCCTCTTGGCGCGGATCATGTCGGTCTGCTCGGCGGCGAGCTGCGTCGTCACCTGCGTTTCGCCGGACACCGTGGCCACGACCGCCGGGTTGCCGCCGTCGTACGTCACGTGCTTGTAGGTGGTGCCCGTGGCGCTTGCGATCGCCTCGATGGCCGAGTGCCCGCTGGAGTTCACGCCGGCCGTGGCCACCGACACCTGGCCGGGCTTCGCCTTCATCGCCGCGATCAGCTCGGTCATGGTCTTGTACGGGGCATCGGCGTTCACGCCCACCACGGCGATGTGCGCGACGTTGAGGTACATGTTCCAGTCCTTGGCGGACGTGTCGAGCATGCCGAGCACCTTGTAGGTGCCGAGGTCCTTCGCCGCGCCCGCGGTCCAGGTGTAGCCATCCTTGGCCGCCTCGAGCGCGTTCTTCGTGCCCACCGAGCCGGAGGCGCCCGGCTGGTTCAGGATCACGACCTTCTGGTTCAGCACCTTCTCGATCTCGGCCGCGGTGACGCGCGTCACCTGGTCGGTGGAGCCGCCGGCAGCCCACGGGACGATGATGGTGATGGGCTTGCTCGGCTGCCACTGCGCGGCGGCGCCCGTGGCCGCGGCGGCGAGTGCGGCGCCCGCGAGCAGGGTGTGGAGCTTGAGGGTCATGGTGCTTGGTCCTCGTTTAATTCACCAAACAGTGAATGTGCGGCGAGCGTGGCGATCAGGCCCTCAGGACATACCCGAGGATGACCTCGGTCATGTGCGACAGCCGCTGCGCGCGCGCCTTCGGCGCCATCAGGTCACGCCCGAAGATGGCCGACAACGTGTGGCGGTTGGACAGGTAGAAATAGGCGAGCCCGGCGATCGAGATGTAGAGCTGCACCGGGTCCACGCCGCCGCGGAAGTGGCCCTCCACGCGCCCGCGCTCGAGGATCTCGCCGAGAGTGGCGATGAGCGGCGAATTCATCTCGCGCACACGATCCGAGCGCGCCAGGTGCTCGGCGCGGTGCAGGTTCGCGCTGTTCAGCAGCGTGAGGAACTCCGGGTGCTCGAGGTAGTAGTTCCAGGTGAATTCGATGAGCTTGCGCACCGCCTCGACCGGCGGCAGGTCGGTCAGGTGCAGCGCGCGCTCGGCCTCGCGGATGCTCGCGTACGTGTCTTCCAGCACGGCGAGGAACAGCTCGTCCTTGTTGCCGAAGTAGTAGTAGATGAGCCGCTTGTTCACGGCCGCGCGCTCGGCGATGCGGTCCATCCGCGCGCCACCGAGCCCGTGCTGCGCGAACTCGTCGCGCGCGGCGTCCAGGATGGCCTCGCGCGAGCGCTCGGCGTCACGCGGCCGGGGCGGATCCGGCAAGGTCGCGGCCAGGGCTTTGCTCATGCCGGCGATGATTCACCAACTGGTGAATTGCGGCCATCCGCAGGAACCCGGAGGCGCCGCGCCTGCTCCACAATGGCCCCATCACAGGAAGCCCCGCGAGAGTCCCATGACAACACGCCTTGCCGGACACGCCCTCGTCGAATGCCTGATCGAGCAGGGCATCGGCACCGCCTTCGGCGTTCCGGGCGAGAGCTTCCTGGCCGCGCTCGACGGCTTCCACGAGCATCGCGAGCGCATCCGCTTCATCGCGTGCCGGCAGGAGGGCGGAGCGGCGTTCATGGCCGATGCGCAGGGCAAGCTCAGCGGGCGGCCGGGCATCTGCTTCGTCACGCGCGGGCCGGGGGCTTCCAACGCCGCGATCGGCCTGCACACGGCGTTCCAGGATTCGACGCCGATGATCCTGTTCGTCGGCCAGGTCGCGAGCGACCAGCGCGACCGCGAGGCGTTCCAGGAGGTGGACTACCGCCACATGTTCGGCCCCGGCACGCTCGGCATGGCGAAATGGGTGGGCGAGGTGCACGACCCCGACCGGCTGCCCGAGTACGTGGCGCGCGCCTTCCGCACGGCGCTGCAGGGCCGCCCCGGGCCGGTCGTGCTCGTGCTGCCGGAAGACATGCTCGCCACGCAGACCACCGCGCCGGTGCTGCCTCGCAT
>Ga0247821_10000768_pt1 | contig 17842 bp, 15 predicted proteins | sample 13C_Glycerol_Day_FD_192481 | JGI IMG/M metagenome (GOLD analysis project Ga0247821, IMG submission 192481) | Soil microbial communities from agricultural site in Penn Yan, New York, United States - 13C_Glycerol_Day14 | ecosystem: Environmental > Terrestrial > Soil > Agricultural land | place... | reverse complement strand
GCCGAGGGAGAGATCTCGTATGCGGGCCCGCGCGCGGAGGCCCGCGCGCGCCTCGCGGGCGAGGTGCTGCGCGAGCGGCTCGCCGGCCTCGGGCCGCTGCGCGTCGATCTGATCGGCGCCACCAGCCTGTTCGGCGACGACGCCGGCCGCTGGCTGGCCGCGCAGCCCGAAGGCGGCGCGCGCGACGTGCGGCTGCGCGTCGCGCTGAACCATCCGGACCGCGAAGCGGCCGAGCGGCTGCCGCGCGAAGTCACGGCGCTCTACACCTGCGGCCCCGCGGGGGGCGGCGGCGTGCGGACCGCGCTTCGGGCCCGCCTCGGCACGGCCTCGTGCCTGGTGCCGCGCGAACATGTGCCGACCCGCTTCAGCTTCCACGTGGAGGGCATGCACCCATGAAGCAAGACTCGATCACCGTCCCGCTGTACCGCGCCGCGCACGGTCGCACGGGCGACAAGGGCAACCGCTCGAACATCAGCGTGATCGCCTGGCATCCCTCCCTGTGGGAGGTGCTGGTCGACCAGGTGAGCGAGGACGCCGTGCGCGGGCTGTTCGCGCACCGCCGGCCGGCCTGCGTCACCCGCCACCTGCTGCCGCGACTGCACGCGATGAACTTCGTGCTCGACGACGTGCTCGACGGCGGGGTCAACGACGCCCTGAACCTCGACAGCCACGGCAAGGCGCTGGCCTTCCTGCTGCTCGACATGCCGATTCGCGTTCCGGCCGACTTGCACGGCTGCCTCGTCGGAACGTCCGGCGAGCCCTCAACCCACGCTGCTTGACAGGAGACCTCTCGATGCACCGCCCGCTCACCCGCCGTTCGACGCTTGCGGCCGTGGCCGCGCTGACGCTGGCGGCCCTCGCCGGCCCCGCGTCGGCGCAGACCTATCCGGCCAGGCCGATCACCTTCCTCGTTCCGTTCGCCGCCGGCAGCGCGACGGACCAGCTCGCGCGTGCGCTCGGCCAGTCGATCACGGAGCAGACGAAGCAGGCCGTGGTCGTCGACAACAAGGCCGGTGCGAGCGGCATGATGGCGGCGCAGGCCGCGGCGCGGGCGCCGGCCGACGGCTACACGGTGCTGATCTCGACCAACACGACCCACGCGGCGAACGAGCACCTCTACAGGAAGCTGCCCTACGACCCGGTGAAGGACTTCACGCCCGTGACGGCGCTCGCCAAGGGGGGCCAGGTGCTGGTCGTGCGCGCGGACTCGCGCTACAAGACCGTGGCAGACCTCGTCGCCGACGCGAAGAAGCGCCCCGGCAAGCTCAGCTTCGGAAGCGGCAGCTCGTCGAGCCGCGTGGCGGGCGAGATGTTCAAGCAGCTGTCGGGCACCGACATCCTGCACGTGCCCTACAAGAGCAATCCCAATGCGATCACCGACCTGCTGGGCGGGCAGATCGACATGATGATCACCGACACCGCGACCGGCGTGCCGCAGATCAAGGCGGGCAAGCTGCGGGCGCTGGGCTACTCGACGCAAAGACGCAGTGCGCAGCTGCCCGACGTGCCGACGATCGACGAAGCGGGCGTCAAGGGCTACGACATGAGCTACTGGTTCGCCGCCTACCTGCCGCGCGACACGCCGCAGCCGGTCGTCGCGCGCTTGCGCGAGCTGCTGCTCGCCGGCCTGAAGAGCTCCGCCGCGAAGCAGTTCTTCGACGTCTCCGGCGCAGAAGCGTGGACGACCACGCCGGAGGAGCTGGCGAGGTTCCAGCAGGCCGAAGCCCGCAAGTGGGGCCAGGTGATCAAGGCCGCGGGCATCGAGCCGGAGTGACGAAGAGCCGCGGGACGCTGTCCTTCGGCGGCGACCGCCGTCGTTCGCACGCGCCGCGTGCGTGCCCTATCTCGATCTGGCCGGCGCCCCCAAGGCGAGCGCCACGGAGCCGAACAGGAACAGGCCCTGGGTCTCGATGCCCCACCCGCCGGCCGGGCCGAGCGTGAAGATCTGGTGCATGTGCACCAGGCCGATGGCGAACAGCATGTTGATCGCCATCACCAGCGCCGCCGGCCCGACCCAGAGATTGGCGAGGACCAGCAGCGGCGCCACCAGCTCCCCGATGAACACGCCGTAGGCCACGAAGGCCGGCAGCCCGTGGGCCGTCAGCATGCCCTGGATGCCGTCCACCCCCTTGCCCAGCTTGGCGATGCCGTGCAGCAGCATCATCGCCGCGACGGACACCCGCAGCAGGTGGTAGCCCAGGACCGGATGGTGGAGGATGGACAGCAGAGACTTCATGGAGGCGCGCGGAAGGCGTCGAAGTGACGATGGCGCTAGGGTGCCATAGCGCGCGACGCAAGCCGGCCCCTCGGCCCGAGAGCGGCCGGTTCCGCCGGGGCGAGCGGCCATGAACTGGGGATAGTGCGCCGGGGGCCGCCGACTACGCTGCCTCGGACGACGGGATCACATCCATGGGAGGTGGGACCATGCTCAAGGCGCTCTTGCTGGTTTCTTCGGCCTGCCTGTCGCAGGCCGCCTCCGCCGCGTGCGACGCGCCGCCGTTGCCCGCGAGCGCATGGCAGCAGGTCCGCCCGGAACTGCGCTGCAAGCGCGAGGGCTCGGACCTGACGCGCTGCGAGATCAGCGCGGTCCGCACCGGGACATTCAAGCTCGAGGCCACCTCCGAGATCTGCACCGGCGCGAGCTCCTGGCTCAAGGCCATGCGCATCGACTTCAAGGTCAACGGCAAGGCCCGCGACGACTGCCTGGCGTCCAACCGGGTGGATCCGCTCGTGTCCGACACCTGGTTGCAGACGGCCGAATGCAGCATCGGCATGACCAAGGGAGATCGGGCCGAGATCCTGGTGCGCCACAACCGCGAGGGCGCGCAACCGAAGGAGATCTCCGTCGCCGGCTCCTACCTGGACGAAGCGGGCGCACGGACGCTTCCGGGTCACGCACCGGGAGGCTCCTAGCGCACCGGTCGTGCGCGGGAGGCCACCCCCCGGTCCTCTCGCATGCGGCGAGTTCGCCGGCCCGCAGGCTTCGCCGCCCCGACCGCGCGACGCAGACGGCAGCGTGCCGTCCGCCGGATCCGGCCCCAGCGTCGCGCCGCTAGGGAAGCGGCGCCGGTGCCTCGTCGGCCGTCGGATCGTCCACCGGCGCGAGGGAGCGGCACGCTTCGGGTCCCCGACGTTGCGGGTCGAACCAGCCAGGGTCGAAGGCCGCGCGGCAGGGCTCCGCGAACAGCCACTCGCCATCCTCGAGCCGCGCCAGGGCCGGCGCCATGAACACCGGTTGCCCCACTTCGTCGATCGCGTTGCACTTCTCCGCGAAGTGCATCTGCCGACCCGTGGAGCCGATGCCGAACCAGGGCGACACGTAGGCGTCCTGGCCGTCGATGAGCGCGTTGGCCTGCGCGCGGAAGTACGGCCGCCCCGAGGCCGCCCGGTAGCTCGCGCTGGCCACGAAGTAGGGCTCGCCGGTCTGGCCGTGGCGGACGGCCTGACCCGCCGGAACGAGCAGGGGTTGGAGATGCACCCGGATGAAGTTGAAGGGCAGCACGACGCAGCGGTCGCCCAGGCGATCGTTCGCGTCGGCCCTCAGCACGACCTTCGTGGCGCCCTGTCCCTCCCGGGCCATGGGCAAGGCGACGAAGAGCCGGTCCACGCCGGGCGCCAGCGGCGCGGCGTGGGGAGCGATGAACAGCGGCCGGCCCAAGGCGTCGAGCGCATTGGGCGGTGTCTCGAATGCCGGCTCCGTCAGCAGCCGCGCGTTCGGCCTCGCCTTGAAGGACCAGGCGCCGCCGTCCTCGAGAAAGGCCACGGCGACGGGCCGTCCGTTCACGCGGTAATGAAGCCAGCTGTGGCCCGTCAGCGAGAGGAGCCGGCGGCCGGCCGGTGTCCAGCAGGCCGTCGCGCCGGGCGGGGGCCGACGGTCGCCGCTCGCATGACGGACCCATGGCAAGGCAAGGGCTGCCAGCGAAGGGGACGCTCCTGCGGTGGAACCGCGCCCGGCCATGCACGCAGCAGCCGCTGCTTCGTGGGCATCCGCCATCCGCGCTCCTCGTTCGGGCATGCGCACGCGCGCCCTTCATGAGGGCAAGTCCGCGGAATGCCCATGGACCGTGTCGATCGAGCCCATCGTAGGACCGTCGCGAACGGCATGCCCCTCCCTAGCCCATGCCATCGCGCAGTCCGCAAGGGAAACCCCTGCCACACGCACCGCCTCGGTGCGCCCAATCCGCCGTGCATCTCTCCTCGCGCTGCTGCCGGGCGCTGTCCACGACGATGGACCTTGAATCCTCTCCGCAAGGGCAGTAAGGTCTGTGCGGAACTACACGAAGCGCCCGCGCCGCCGCGGAGCGCAGAAAAGGGGGAGGGCTTGGAAGCAGTCGACCCTGTGAAGCTGGCCCAGCGCGGGGCGATCTGCCCCGAAGGGCTCCTGCTGCTGCCTGGGGGACGCCTGGTGCGTCGACGCTTCGGCTCCGGCCCGTTGCACCGCGACGTCACCGACACGGCCTACGAGTTCCTCTTCGAGTACCTGTTCTTCTACGAAGGGGCGACGCTGCGCAGCATGTTCGACCTGCTCGCGCACTGCCCGCCCCTGCAGATCGTGTACCGACGGCGCTACGCCCGCGAGCTGCTGGACGAGGCGCTGTCGATGGCGCAGCCGCACCAGGCGCCGGACCCGCGGCACCAGGTCGACCCGGCCGAGCTCGAATGCCTGGCCTTCCAGTACTGGGCCAGCTGCAACCGCGACGCGCGCCTGCTGTCGGATTACTCGAGCATGTGCCTGGTCGGGCTCGGGCCCGTGGCGTCGCGGGAGATCGTCGAGCACGGCGAGCGCGTGTGCGCCGTCGGCGAACGCAGGCGGCATGCACTGACCCACCTCAGCTGCCGCGACCTGATCGACGTGCCGCTCACCTTCTCGAGAGAGGTGCGCCTCTCGGTCCGCGAGAGCCTGCATCCGGACGACACGCCGTCCTGGGAGCACGTCGAGCGCTGCAACTGTGCCGAGGGCCCGCTCGTGACGCTGGCCAACGCCCTGCAGACCATGCTGCACCACTTCAGCAGCGGGAGCATGGACTATCCCTTGACCGATCCCACCCCTCCGAAACCCGTGGCGGCGAACGACGAGCTGCTTCCGATCCGCCGCGCCGAAAGAATCGCCGTGGCCACGAAGACGCCGCCCCGCGGGCGCGTGCGCGCGGCGCGCCGTGCCACGGGCGGCACCGCGACCTGAGGGCGCCGCGCGGTTCGATGCCCGCTCCTCCTGGCGCCTCCGCCAGGCGCCGCGGTGCCCTTCGGCGGGGTGGTGCGCCGTCCCTCGCGCGGGGAGCCGCGCGTCGACCCCCGATCGAAGCGCCACGCCGGCGCGACCGGTAGCCGCTCCATCGGCCGGATCTGGCGTTTCATCCGAAGCGCGACATCGGTCCGCACACGGCCTCCCCGGCTCCCGAGGGCCTGCGGAGGCATCGGCCAGATCACGAGGAAGGCTCTCCCCAGGTGCGCAAGGGAGAGACACGCCGAGGTGCCGCCGGCGCCGCATGAGGCTGACGGGTGAAGGCGCGGGGTGCCGGCCGCACCCGCACGTTGCGCCTCGGCAGAAGCTCCTCCGGTGCCGTCGACGCAAGGCACGTGGGTCAGCCTTCCGGGTCGGGCCGCCGCGCCTTTGCCGGGCCGGCGACGATCGGATGCACGGTGGAGGCGACGCTGCTCGAAGGCGCCACGCGAGGCCGCTCCAGGAACTCCTCGACGTACAGCCGGCGCACGATGGTGACGAGCACCACCATCATCGGCGTCGCGAACAGCACGCCGATGAGGCCGAACAGCGCACCGAACACCACCGCGGCCGCGATGCCGAGCACCGGCGGCAGCTCGACCGCCCACTTCTGGACCAGGGGCATCAGCAGATGGCCCTCCACCTGCTGGATCGCCACGCACAGCAAGGCGACGTGAAGCGCGGCCGTCGGACCGTCCATGAAGGCCAGCAGGACGGCGAGCAGGCCGCCCGCGAAGGCGCCGAAGAAGGGAATGAATCCGAGCAGGCCCGCGATGAGGCCCACCGCCAGCGGCAACGCGATGCCGAGCAGCCACAGGCCGAGGGCCGTCGCGCCCCCGACGAAGGCCATGGAGAACGACTGCCCGAGCAGCCAGCGGCGCAGTGCCTGGCCGCTTTCGACGAGCGCCCCATCGATCCGTGCGCGGTACGGCATGGGCATCAGCCGCACGATGCCTCCGCGGTAGGTGCCGGGCTCGCTGGCCAGGAAGATCCCCATGATCACGAGCAGCGCCGCATTGCCCAGCATGCCGAAGGTCAGGCCCGCGATCCCGGCGAGGCGGTTCCACGGCACGCCGTCGGCGGTCGCCTCCTTCCAGGCTTGCAGTCCGAGCCGACCCAGCGGATGGTCGTGGATCCAGCCCGTCATCGTGGCGAGCGCGGCGGGCAGGCGTTCCCGCAACTTGACGAGCTGCTCGATCAGCGGGTCGCCGGCGAGCCAGGCGATGCCGGCCAGCAGCAGGACGATGAGCACCAGGGCGCCGAGCAGGGACCAGCGCTTGCCGACGTGCAGCCGCGCCACCAGCCCGTCGGCCAGCGCGCGCAGCGCCACGGCGAGCACGACGCCGCCGAACGCCACCACGAGCAGGTCGCTGAGCTTCCACAGCAGGGCGAGGACGCTCGCCAGCAGCGCCGCACTGATCAGGCGCTGCGAGAAGGCGGTGGCGCCCGGCGTGGGCGGTTCAGGGAGGGACATGCGTGATCGGATCGAGGTGCTCGCGAGGCAGGCGCCCGGTGGGCCGCATCATCATGCCGCCAAGGTCCGCCAGCACCCCGATCCTTCCACGGAACGCCGGCCTTTTCGCGGCGCCCCGCTCGAGCTCGGACGGGATTCGTCCCGAGAAGGCGCGGCGACGGCCGCACACGTCCACGCGGAAGGCACCAGGCACGCCGCTCCCGGGCGTGCCGGGCGCACGCCGCGATGGCGGCAGCGCTTCGCGTTCCCGCCCTTCCTGTCCGACGATGCCGCGGCAGCCGTGCACGAGGCGAACCGCGCGTCGCGCGCGCGCGGCCGAGTCCCTTCCCGCGCCCCCTCACGGCGCCCGGTCGCCCTAGCGTGCATCCACCGCCTGCTTCGAGCGCCGCCGGCTCATGAAGGCGACCGCGCCGAGGCCGGCCAGCATCAGCGCATAGGCCGAAGGCTCCGGCACCGGCGCCGCGACCGTGCCGTCGACCCAGTTGGAGGGCGTGGGCTGCACGCCGTCGAGGTCGTAGCCTGTGACGCTGATGACGCCGTGGATGGGGCCGGGCTTGTTGTTCGCGCTGCCGAACGCGGCGGTGAAGTCGCTCACGTCCAGACCGTCGCCGAACAGGCTCCAGGTGCTGGTCTCCGTGACGTCGAACCGGTCCGCACCGTCGCGGCGGCTGGAGAACCAGTCGAAGCCGAGCACGCCGGAATTCGACGCATAGCCGGCGTCCAGGTGGTGATGGCTGCTGAACGAGAAGTCGCGCAGCGCGGCGCCCGCGACGTTGCTGAAGGAAACGGGTTCCGCGCCGCGGTACGCGAGCGTCAGGCGCTCCACGAACTCCGAGCTCGCGTCTCCGGCGAATCCCGAGGACGTCTCGTTCGGATCCAGCGTGAACTGCACGCCTCCCGCCACGTCGACGAGGGTCAGCGTCGCCACCGTGGGATACGGCGGACGGACCGCGTTGCTGCCCACGGCGGGCAGGTTGAAATCGAAGGTCGCCGACGCCGCATGGGCGCCTCCTGCAACCACGAGCGCGGCGGCCGCCGCAAGGTACTTCGGCTTCATGGCAACGACTCCAGAACGAATGCGAAACTGCATGCCTCCGTTCTACGCACGCGCCTGCGGCCGGACAACCACCCAGATCCATGTGAGCCGACAGACAGACACCTGTCGCTCGGCGATCCTCGAGGTCCGCTCGACGGTCTCCCCCTCCCATCCGACCGGCGGCTGCATGCGAAACATCGCGGGCGAAAGGAGCCAACGTGACTGAAGCGGCACTCATCGTCGGCGTCGGCAAGGGGCTCGGCGCGTCCCTCGCGCGCCGCCTCTCGCGCGAGGGCATGCACGTCGCGCTGGCCGCACGCCATCCGGCCAAGCTGGACGGGCTCGTCCGCGACACCGGTGCGCGAGCCTATGCGTGCGACGCCTCCCAGCCCGCAGCGGTGCGGCAGCTGTTCCAGCGGGTGAAGGCAGATCTCGGTGGCCCGCGGCTCGTGGTGTTCAACGCCGCGGACCGCTATCGCGGGCCGATCGAGTCGCTGGAAGCCGAGCGCGTTCGGCAGTGTTACGAGCAGACCGCGTTCTCCGGCTTCCTGGTGGCGCAATGCGCGGCCAGGGTCATGCAGGAGGCCGGGCAGGGCTCCCTCTTCTTCACCGGGGCCACGGCCAGCGTGAAGGCGCTTGCGCAATCGGTGCCCTTCGCGATGGCGAAGTTCGCCCTGCGCGCGCTGGCGCAGTCGCTGGCTCGCGAGCTGGCACCGCAGAACATCCATGTCGCGCACTTCGTGATTGACGGAAGCATCGGCACGGCTCGCGGGTCATCCGCCGATGCGGGGGCTGCGGATGCGGAACTCGACCCCGACGCCATCGCCGAGACCTGTCTCCATGTCCATCGCCAGCACCGCAGTGCCTGGACCTGGGAAGTGGAACTGCGCCCCTGGGTCGAGCGTTTCTGAGCGACCGACTCGCACGCGGTGGACCGGCGGCGATCATCCTCAAGCCGTACCGCCTCGAATCGGTGTTGCTTGCCCTTCGCGTGCAGCTCGGCGGCCAGCACTGAGCGCTCGTTTCCCGTGCGCATCTGGCGCGCGCAGCGGACGAGCCGTTGCCCGGGCACGCCGCCGCAAGCGAATGCGACCGGGCGTTTTCGACCGGCGGCAACGCCTGTCGGGGTGCTCGGGCCGCGTCCGTCGTGCACGACGCCCCATCGGCCCAGCGACGGCGAGAACGGTGCCGGCCGTATAGGGCAGGGACGAGCGTCATTGAGACGAAGCGCGCAGGCGCCGGACCGCCCGAGGTGGCATTCATCTTTCAAAAGCTTCGAACGGAGACTCCGGAAAGACTCGACGAGCCCGAGGCTGCGCGCCTGCAGACTCATTGCATCGAACCTCCGTACCTGATCATGCAACGCACCTCTTCCGCCTTCCTCACCGACGCCGGCACGCTCGCGGGCCGACTGCTCATCGCATCGCTGTTCCTTCCGGCGGGGATCGGCAAGGCGAGCCAGTTCGCCGGCACCGTCGGCTACATCTCGTCGGTCGGCCTGCCGCTGCCCAGCGTCGCCGCCGCGTTGGCATTGGTGCTGGAGATCGTCGGCGGCCTCGCGCTGATCGTCGGGTACCGCACCCGCTTCTTCGCGCTCGCCTTCGCCGCCTTCACCCTGACCGCGTCCTTCTTCTTCCACGCGTACTGGGCGGTTCCCGCCGATCAGCAGCTGATGCAGCAGCTGTTGTTCTTCAAGAACGTCGCCGTGGTCGGCGGCCTGCTCTTCGTCGCCGTGCAAGGGGCCGGCCGTTGGAGTCTCGATGCCCGCACCGCGGCCACCCGCCATGGCCCTGCAGCGGCTCGAAGCCTGGCCTGAGCCGGGGTGCTCCGGCCGGGCCGCTTCGCCCGGCAGGCGTCGGAGCCCTAGACTGGGCCGGTGAGGACGCCGCGGGGCGCAGGGCCCGCGCGGAATGAACCGCCAGCACAAGGGAAGCCATGAAGTCATTCGGCAAGCGCGCGGCCGGCCTGCGCCTCGAACGCATGAGAGCCTCGCCCCTGTGGGCCGGCGACTCGTTCCGCAACGTCCATCCCGTGCTGCCGGGCCTGCGCGACGCCACGGCCCCGCGCCCTTCGCTGAAGGAGTTCCTGTGCGCCGAAGGGCGCCGGGTGCCCCCGGGGCCGCTGCCGTCGGCGAACCCGCTCGGCGCCTGGGGCCGGCCGGCCGGCAGCGGGCTGCGGGCCACCTGGCTGGGTCATTCGACGGTGCTGCTCGAGATCGACGGCCGGCGCGTGCTGACCGACCCGGTGTGGGGCCCGCGCGCATCGCCTTCGCGGCTGGCCGGCCCGAAGCGCTTCCAGCCCGTGCCGGTGCCGCTGCGCGCGCTGCCTCCGCTGGACCTGGTGCTCGTCTCGCACGATCACTACGACCATCTCGACTACCCGACGATCCGCGAGCTCGCGCGACAGCCCGTGCCCTTCGTCACCTCGCTCGGCGTCGGTGCGCACCTGGAGGCCTGGGGCGTGCCCCCCGAGCGCATCGTCGAGCTCGACTGGTGGGAGTCGTACGCGTTGCCGGGCGCGGAACTGCGCGTGCACGCCGCGCCCTCGCAGCACTTCTCCGGCCGCGCGCTGAAGGACCGCAACGCCACGCTGTGGTCGTCGCTCGTCATCGAGTCGCCGCGGCATCGCGTGTTCTTCAGCGGCGACACGGGCCTGACGACCCAGTACGCCGCCATCCGGGAACGCCTCGGTCCGTTCGACCTGGTGATGCTCGAGGTCGGCGCCTTCCACCCCTCGTGGGGCGACATCCACCTGGGCCCGGCCAACGCGCTCGAGGCGCTGGCGCTGCTGGGCGGCGGCCCCTTCCTTCCGGTGCACTGGGGCACCTTCGCGCTGGCGATGCACGACTGGGACGAGCCGGCCGAGACGCTGCTCGCGCTGGGTCCGCGGCGGGGCGCGCAGCTGCTGATGCCGCGCCTCGGCGAGCCCGTCGAGCCGACGCACGGACGCGAGCCGAGCCCCTGGTGGCGCGCCGGCGCGGCGCCCCGGCCGGACCGGCCGCAAGTCCGGCCACAGGAGGCGGCGCCGGTGCCGGATTCGATGCCGTGGCCCCTGGATTAGCGGCTTCGGCCCTCCCGCGGCAGACGGGCCGCCGCGCCCCTGCAGCCGCGCTCGGCAACACGAGCACCGCGCATGCGCGCCGACCCGGGGCCGCGCCGTCTCGACGGGAACGGACGCCGCTTCACGCGGTCGCCGCGACGAACGCCCTGTAGTGCCGGTCGAAGCGCCGAAGCTCCCCGGTGACGGGACGATCCTCGCGATGGCCGCGCGCCAGCGCACGGTCCACGCTGGCCTCGATCAGCTCGATCTGCGCCCGCGCATAGCGAACGCAGCGCCGTGACGCCTCGGCCGACCTCGAAGACCGCAGGCCGAGCGCCGGCACGAGCGACAGCGTGAGATGGCCGGCCGCGAGCGAGCGCCCGAGCGAGGCGCCCACGGCCGGCACGAGCGCCGCCGCGAGGAAATGACCCCAGTTCCCGGCCTCGTCGACCAGGCGGCCGCGCTGTCGCCGCAGGGCCTCGCGGTAGGCGGGGTCGGCGACCCGCTCGCCGGCCACCAGCGCATCGGCCTCCGGGCCCTCGGCACGGATGCAGGCGGCACCGAAGTAGGCCGCCTCGGACGCGCGCCGATGCAGCACGATCCGCTGCAGGCCGTCGGGCAGCTCGGGCTCCAGCGGCACGACCGCGCAGCGGCCCGGCTTGCGATCGTCGTGGACGGCGCACAGGCCGTCGTCCCGCAGCGCAGGGCAGCGGCCGAGCGAGGGATAGTCGTAGGCGCGCGAGGCGACGCGCCAGTGGCGGCCGCCGTGCGCGAAGCCCAGCGCCTCGTGCAGCGCCCGCGCCGCGTCGGCCGCGGCGGCCGAGACCTCCACGCCGTCGATGCGCGCGCCGGCCCGCGCAGGCTCCGGCGCCTGCCACACGGTCAGGCAGCCGATGAAGCGACGCTCGTGATGGAACAGCTCGTCGAGCGTCATCGCCGGCGGCGAGTTGCAGCACTTGCCGCAGGCGCTGCAGTGAAAGCCGTAGTGCCCTGGAGGCGCGGCCGATGCAGGGCTCACGACGGTGGCTCGCGCCGCACGGTGCGAAAGCCGATGTGGGCGGTCGCCAGGTCGGCCTCCTGGGCCTCGCGCGCCGCAGCGCGGTAGCGGACGCAGTAGTCCGGCGCGCACAGGAACGAGCCACCCTTGATCACGGTCGGCCGGTTCGCCGCGCCGCCCGGCGGCGGACCGCCGCGCACCCCGGCCTGCGCCGCCACCTCGGCCGTGTCGCCGTTGCCGTGCGGCTGGCGCGCTCCGGTGTACGGATCGCGCGTCCATTCCCACACGTTGCCGATGCTGTCGTGCAGGCCCCAGGCGTTGGCGGCGTAGCAGCCCACGGGGGCCAGGCCGGCGTGGCCGTCCTCCTTCACGTCCACGGCGGGGAAGCTGCCCTGCCAGTAGTTCGCCACCGGCCTGCCGCCGGCGTCGCGCGGCGCCTCGTCGAGCGCCGCGTCGCCGCGGCCCGCCTTGGCGGCGTATTCCCACTCCGCCTCGGTCGGCAGGTCGCGGCCGAGCCAGCGCGCGTAGGCCAGCGCGTCGGCGAGCGTCACGAACGTCACGGGCACAGGGTCCAGCCCCTCGATGCCGCTGCCGGGCCCACCGGGATGGCGCCAGCTGGCGCCCGGCACCCAGGTCCACCAGGCGAGCGGCCGCGCCGCCCGCTGCTCGGCCGTCGGCGTGCGGAACACCACGGCGCCACCCTGGCGCTCGGCCTCGGTGACGTAGCCGGTCGCGTCCACGAAGGCGGCGAACTGCGCGATCGTGACCTCGGTCCGGTCGATCCAGAAGGCGCCCACGCGCGTGCGCGCGTCCGGCGTCGCGGGCCGCTCGTCGGCATAGCCGCGCGTGCTGCCGAAGACGAAGTCGCCGGCCGCGACGTGCACCATGCCGGCCCGCGGGTCCCGCCCCCAGCGCGGCGGCAGGCCGGCGTAGCGCGCGCAGCGCGCCTCGTCGCCCAGCGCCGCGGCCGGCGGCGCCGCGCGGCCCGGCGAATGCGGCGCGGGGCGGCCGTCCGCCATGGCGAGCGCCGCGAAGCCGGCCGCGGCGACCGCCGCGGCCGCCAGCGAGCGGGCCGCGATCGTGCGGCGCCGCGCCGCCGCCTGGGGTCCGGGCCCGCGCCCGGGCCCCTGCGTCCTTCGGGTCGCCATCGGCTCAGTAGTAGCCACGCGGCCGCAGCGGCTCGACGCCGCCCACGCGCTGGAGATAGGCCTTCCACTGCTCGACGAGCCCGGCCACGATGTCGGGGTAGGAGGCCGACAGGTCCAGCGTCTCGCCGCGGTCGCGCGTCAGGTCGAACAGCTCCCAGTGACCGTCGGCCGGCCCGGTGGGCGGCTCCGTCCACAGCGCCTTCCAGCGGCCGTCGGCACTCACCACCCAGCCGCGTCCGTAGGCCTCGCCGCCGAACGGCTCGGTGTGCACCCGCGGGTGACCCCAGGCGTGGCCCGCGCCCTGGCCGCGCGCATCGCCCTGCTGGCGGCTGGCCACCGCATCGAGCAGCGACACGCCGGTCAGCGGGTAGACGAGGCGGTCGCCGTAGACCACCTTGCCGCGGTTGCGGTTCTCCCCGCTGAGCGGATCGATGACCACGGGCGCCGCCTGGGTCGGCGGCTGCACGCGGGCCGCGGCCAGCAGCGTGGCCGTCACGTCGGTCACGTGGGTGAAGGGCCCGGTCGGCGGCAGGCCCTGCTTCTGGCCCGGCAGCTTCACGATCAGCGGCGTGCCGATGCCGCCCTCGCCGGCGTGGCCCTTGCTCTGGCGCAGGGGCGCGGCGCTCACCTCGGCCCAGCGCAGGCCGTACTGCAGGCGCGTCGCGCTCGGCTGGCCGTTGTCGGTGCCGAGCGCCGAGTAGGCGGGCTCCACCGCGTTGGCCTCGTCCACCGCCTTCGGGTCGGTGCCGGCCGGCGCAATGGGCCAGCCCTCGGCGCCGTTGTCCGACTGGAACACGATCAGCGTGTTGTCGTACTCGCCCGCGGCCTTGAGGTAGGCGACGAGCCGGCCGATGTTGTGGTCCAGGTGGCTGACCATGCCGGCGTAGATTTCCATGTAGCGCGCCTGGGCCTTGCGCTCCAGCGTCGACAGGCTGCCCCAGCGCTTCGACACCACGCCCGGCCCGTGGTCCACGTGGCCCTGTGCGGGGCCGTTCAGCGCAGTGATGTACTTGGCCGCCGGCGTGCCGTTGGCCGGCGTGGCCGGCTCGGGCGTCAGCGTCTCCCGCGCGCCGGGATACGGGGTGAAGTCCTGCGGCAGCAGCCCCAGGCGCTTCTGCCGGGCGATGCGCGCCTCGCGCACCGCCTCGTAGCCCTGGTCGTACTTGCCGCGGTACTGGCTGAGCCAGGGCTCGGGCACCTGCAGCGGCCAGTGCGGCGAGGTGTAGGCCGCATAGGCGAAGAAGGGCTTGCCGTCGCGCCGGTTCGCGTCGATGTACTGGATCAGCCGGTCGGTGAAGAAGTCGGTCGAGTAGAAGACGGCGGGCGAACCGCCCGGGCCGCCGGGCTGGCCCGGCTGGCCGGGCTGCACGTAGCGCCCGTCCTCCACGTAGTTGCGCGAGCCGGCGCGCTCGTGCCCGAAGTGGTTGCCGGCCGCGCCGCCCAGCAGCGCGAAGCTGCGCTCGAAGCCCCACTGGTCGGGCGTGTGGCCCGCGGTGCCGAGCGGCACGGCGGGGTCGGCGAGGTTGGCGCCGAGGTGCCACTTGCCGGCGATGTAGGTGTGGTAGCCGGCGTCCTTCAGCAGCTGCGCCACCGAGAGCGCGCGGTCGTTGAGGAAACCCTCGTAGCCCGGCAGGCCGCGACGCTCGTCGTTCGGCGCCCCCATCGTGCCCTCGCCGACCAGGTGATGGTCGGTGCCGGAGATCAGCATCGCGCGGGTGATGGCGCACACCGGGCCGGTGTGATGGTTGGTCAGGATGCGGCCGCCCGCCGCCAGGGCGTCGAGGTTCGGCGTCGCGATCTCTCCGCCGTAGGCGCCGATGTCGGAATAGCCGAGGTCGTCGGCCATGATGAACAGCAGGTTGGGCCGCTTGGCCTGCGGACCCGGGGCGTCCGCAGCGGCGCGCGCGGCGGAAGCGGCCGGCGCATCGGCGGCGCCGCTCGCGCCGTGCGGGCCGAGCAGGCCCAGGCACGCGAGCGCCAGGGCGCTGCGGCGAAGCCGGTGAGAAACGGGGTGGGACGGGGATTGCATGAGGGCCGCGGCTCCTTGCGTCGTGGTGTGTCGGAGCGCGGCAATCTAGCCATGCGGACCGTCCGCGTCGTCGAAGCTTTGCGTACATGCACATGCGCAAAGCGCCGAAGCGGCGCGCTGCGTCGTAGGGCGCCAAACTAGTTGCGACCGGCGCCAAAGTTCTGCGACTGGCAGGCGCTAGTTTTTGCGACGGACCTACCCGGGTGCGCAACATCGGCCCCGGCGCGGTGCTGGCTTGATCCCGTGACCGACTTCGCCACTTGGCCGTGCTGCCGAGGTCAGCAAAGGGAGGACAAGCCGCCCTTGCCCGGTGGAAGCGGCGGTCGGCGTACGACCCCTAGCGGTCAGCGATCCTTGTCGATAGCCGACGTCCGTGCCGACCGCACCGCGCACCTTGGTACCCGGCGGTGGGAAGTGGCGGGTCGCTCGACGGTGCTTGGGTCATGCGGATCGATCGGACTTTGGCGACCAGCAGCAAGGTCGTGGCGTAGCGGGTTCCGACCGCGGATTCCGTGATGGGCGGCTCAATCGCTGAGGCGCGTCGGGTTCAGATCCTGTGCGCTGCAGGACTGACCTCGATGCGACGCCGCCGCCTCCTACATCGGAGATGGGGGAGGAACGGTCGATGATCCAACAGATTCCCAGCAGATCGCTCGCTGCCTTTGGGCCGCGCGCGCCGCCCGAACGGACGAACGCCGACCCCGGCGTGTACGCTTCCAGCGACGCGCGAGCCAGCCGGTCGCCGCAACCCTGGCCCGAGGATGTCCTGCGAACGGCCTGCCGGCAGGGATAAGCGCGGGCCGGCATGATGTGACGACCGGGAGGGGCTCGTGTGCCAACTCGCCTCACGAGAGCCGCCCGACCGATGTCCGAAACCGCCGTCCGTCCGCTGATGCACTTCGACAACTCGTACGCCCGCGAACTGCCCGGCCTGGCGGTGCCCTGGCAGCCCACGGCGGTCCCGGCGCCGTCGATGCTGTACTTCAACCGGGCGCTGGCCGAAGAACTCGCGCTCGACGCGGACGCGCTCGACGGCCCCCGCGGGGTCGCGGTTTTCTCCGGCAACGAAGTCCCGGAGGGCGCGATGCCGATCGCGCAGGCCTATGCGGGGCACCAGTTCGGCGGTTTCTCGCCGTCGCTCGGCGACGGCCGCGCGCTGCTGCTGGGCGAGGTGATCGACCGCCACGGCCGACGGCGCGACATCGCGTTCAAGGGCTCCGGAGCGACACCGTTCTCGCGGGGCGGCGACGGCAAGGCCGCCGTCGGGCCGGTCCTGCGCGAGGCCATCGTCGGCGAGGCGATGCACGCGCACGGCATCCCGACGACGCGCGCGCTGGCGGCCGTAGCGACCGGGGAACCGGTGATGCGCGAGGACACGCTCCCCGGCGCGGTCCTGACGCGCGTCGCCTCCAGTCACCTGCGCGTCGGCACCTTCCAGTACTTTGCCGCGCGCGGGCAGCTCGACAAGTTGCGACAGCTCGCCGACTACGCGATTCGTCGGCACGACCCCGAACTGGTCGACCATCCCGACCGCTACGTCGAGCTGTTGCGCGCGGTCGCCGAGCGCCAGGCGGCGCTCGTCGCGCGCTGGATGCACGTCGGCTTCATCCACGGCGTGATGAACACCGACAACATGGCCATCTCCGGCGAGACGATCGATTACGGACCGTGCGCGTTCATGGAGGCCTTCGATCCGGGCACGGTGTTCAGCTCCATCGACACGCATGGCCGCTATGCCTATGCCAACCAGCCGCTCATCGCTCGCTGGAACCTGGCCCGTCTCGCCGAGGCCCTGCTGCCCCTGATCGATGCCGACGAGCCCGAGCGTGCGGTGCCGCGCGCCACTGAGGTGATCGACGGGTTCCCGGCGCGCTACGAAGGGCACTGGCTGACCGGCGCAAGGGCGAAGCTGGGCTTAGCACGTACCGACGAGGGCGACGGGGCGCTCGCCCGGGACTGGCTCGCACTGCTGCAGGCGCAGGCCGTCGACCACACGCTGGCCTGGCGTTTTCTGGCCGACGCGGTCGACGACGAGGGCTTTCGCCTGCAGGCGCTGTTCGAGGACACGCGGCCGCTGATGGACTGGCTCGCGCGTTGGCGCCGCCGCGGTGCGCTCGAAGCGTCGGCGCCCGCGGATCGCGCAGCGAGGATGCGGCGGACGAGCCCGATCTACATCGCCCGCAACCATCGCGTTGAGGAAGCGCTGGCCGCGGCCAGCGTGGACGGAGATCTTGGGCCCTTCAAGCGGCTGCTCGACGTGATCGCGCAGCCGTTCGACGAGCGAGCCGGTCTCGATGCCTACGTCGCACCGGCGCCTCCTGAGGTCACGGCCCGGTACCGCACGTTCTGCGGGACCTGAAAGCCAGGCGCGGCGATCTGCGCAACACGGAGCCGCCGTGGTCGGCGCGAAAGAAGCCGTCGACAACCCGTCCGTCGGTGGTCTTACTGCCCCGGTTCGCTACAGTGGTGGCGTGGTCAGCAGGGAGCCGCGATGAGCAAGAACCCTCTCGAGCGCCGATCGAGGAAGACGACGGCGCCAGGCAAACCGGCATCTGGCGACATCGACACCGTGATGCTCACCACGCCGGTCGGCGGCTTCGTCAGCTTTCGCTGGTCGTGCACCGAGGTTTCTTCGCAGGGCGGTCGAACGCACGTGAAGGCCACGCAGGTCCGCCTCGACCGCGGCAAGCTCGCCTGCGAGGCGTTCGAGGGCGAACTGGGTGCGGAGCTGTTCGACCCCCTCGCGCGCCAGGCGCAGCGGCAGGTGCTGGCGCAGACGGCGTGGCTGACGCGCTCGCTGCTCGTGGTTGCTGCCGACGGTGCTCGTGGCGCGGCCCGACACGGCGGACGACGACGCCCATCCGAAACGCTGATCACACATGCCGGCCATGCAACGTC
>Ga0247821_10000767_pt1 | contig 17845 bp, 18 predicted proteins | sample 13C_Glycerol_Day_FD_192481 | JGI IMG/M metagenome (GOLD analysis project Ga0247821, IMG submission 192481) | Soil microbial communities from agricultural site in Penn Yan, New York, United States - 13C_Glycerol_Day14 | ecosystem: Environmental > Terrestrial > Soil > Agricultural land | place... | reverse complement strand
GACCTCGACGGCCAGGACGGGTGGGGCTGTGAGGAGGTGGGGGCCGGCGTCGCTGCGGTGGCAGATCAGGAGGTCGGGGCGGAGAGTCGTGTTGAGGTTGGGGCGGTAGTCGAGGGAGTTGACCGCGACCAGCAGACCGGGTGGGCAGGCGTGCTTCAGTAGCACCAGGAGTGCGACGACGGCGGCGTGATGGGCCGGGGGCTGTGGGCCGGTGATCAGCAGGCGGCCGTCCAGCACCTCGTATCGCCGGGCGTCGTGCGGAGCGGAGACTGTGGTCACCCCATGAGCTTGCCCGATCTCGCCGTACTGCCGCGGGAGTTATCCACAAGCACCCTGGTCAGTCAGTTACTTCCGTGACCAGCGGGTTGTCCAAGGTCCCGGCGAACTGCAAGGACCCGGCGACGTCGGTCAGGTCGACCATCTGCTGGTTGTTGCGCAGCTGCAGCCGGTTCAAGCAGGACAGCGCGAACGACGGCGCGAAGATGTCGTACTTCGCGAACGCGTCGGCGAGCTCCGGCGTCGCCGCCTGGTAGTCGCGGATCGACGACGCCACCACCGACCAGAACTCGGCCGGCGTCAGCAGGCCTTCGCGGTCGAGCAGCGGTGACAGGAACCGGAAGATGCAGTCGAACACGTCGGTGAAGATCGACAGCAGCTTCTCGTCGTCCGGTACGTCGGCCCGCACCCGCTCGGCCTCGGCCGGTACCGGTGTCGACGGACTCAGGACGGCGATCTCCTCGGCGATGTCCTTCATGATCACCCGGATCGGAATCGCGTCCCGCAGCACCAGGATCAGGTTCTCGCCGTGCGGCATGAACACGAGCTCGTACGCGTAGAAGCTGTGCAGCAACGGGATCAGATACGCGTCGACGTACGCGCGCACCCAGTCCGCCGGCGCCAGCCCGGAGGCCCGGACCAGGGCCGCGGCCAGCGATGCCCCGTGCCGGTCGACGTGCAGCAGCGACGCCATCGTCGCGAGCCGTTCGCCGGGCTCCAGCGACGGCACCGGGCTCTCCCGCCACAGCGCCGACAGCATCTTCCGGTACGGCGAGGTCTTGTCCGTCGCGTTCTCGTAGTACCGGTTGTGGTACCCGACCGCGGCGATCTCCCGCAGCACGGTGAACCCGTACCGCTTGAAGACAAGGTCGTTCGAGACGACCGAATGCACCCAGTCGTTGATCGCCGGCGTCGCGGCCATGTACGACGGCGACAACCCGCGCATGAACCCCATGTTGAGCACCGACAAGGCCGTCTTCACATAACAGCGCGACGGCGCCGACCGGTTGAAGAACGTCCGGATCGACTGCTGCGGCTGATAAACATCGTCCGTCGAGCCGAGGTGGACGATGTGCCGCAAAGCAATGTCGGCGGCGAAGGTGATCGCGGTCTTGTTGTCCCACTGCCACGGATGCACCGGAAGGTACACGTACTCCGCCGGATCGGCGACCTCGGCGAACCGCGCCAGCGTCTCCTCGCCCAACTCGGACCGCATGAACGCGTCGAAGGCCAACGAGGAACTGCAGGAAACGGTGGTCCGGTCCCGCCGGGCCGCGATCCAGGTCAGCTGTACGCCCGCGCCGGTCTCGGGCGCGTACGCCAGGTAGTCCGTGAGGCCGAACCCGAGCCGTCCGTTGTTCGCCACGAAGCACGGATGCCCCTCGGTCATCGCGGCCTCGATCGTCTGGAAGTCCGCGGTGACCAGGTCCGTCGCCGTGAGATCGGGCTTCGACAGCTTGTACGCCGCCGAGGCCAGCGTGCTGCTGATCTCCTCCAGGTACACCGGCAGCATGTCGCGTCCGATCCCGAGCTGCTCGTGGAACTCCGTGACGAACTCCAGCGCGTCGACCGGCAAACCGTCGTGACGTACCACGGCCGAGATGTCCCAGTGATTCAAGGGATAGCGCCGTGCCCTGAAACGGTACCGGCCGACCGCATACTCATTGCCGTCGGCAACAGGCTCGAGAATGCGCTCGTGGGTGAATTCCGACAACGCTTTCCGGACCAGCGCCTGGTTGACGATCTCCCAGTCGTTCATCAGCCCGCCTCGTTCATCCGGTGCGCGTCGGCGTACTGGTCGCGGGTGCAGAAGCTCAGCCACGCCTGCTTGCCGGGCAGTGTCACGACGCTGTGCTTGCGGAACCCCATCCGCGCGTTCAGCGCCTGGATCTTCACGTTCCGTACGTCGGGCTCGACCACCACCCGGTCGACGAGCGGATCGCTGAACAGGCTGTCCATGATCGTCTCGAACACCGCCCCGGTGAACCCGGGAACCGGCGCCGCCGGCGGCCCGACCAGGACGTGCATGCCGACGTCGCCGGGCGCCGTGTCGTACACCCGGCCGACAGCGTCGTACGCCGGGGTGTAGCGCTCCATCAGGAACGCCGGCCGTCCGTCGTGCTCGCCGATGAACGCGTCGTGGTGCGGGCTCTCGGCGATCCTGAGGTACTCCGCGTGCACATCGGCCACCGACGCGGTCAGGAGTCCCCAGTACCGCGCATACGGCTGGGTGACCCAGCTGTGCAGCATGGTCACGTCCTCGGTGAGGTCGAACGGCCGGAGGCTGAGGGTGCCGAGGCCGGCGACGAAGCGCCGGTACGTCGGCTCGGGCAGTGCTCGGGTCATGGCGGAGCTGCTTTCAGGCTGGGCGGGCATGTTAGCTAAGGCTTACCTTAGTAGACCTTATCTGAATCTCTGGACGGACCCCCGCGGTAGTCCGCGCGGTGGATGCGCCTGGCGGCCGGTGGTGCCTACGGTGGAGGCATGGTGATCGCCGAGGATCTGCTGCTGCTCCTGTACGACGACGAGACCGGCAAGCCGCTCACCGGGTCGCCCGGCCTGGACTACGCGCTGGCCGGTGCGGTGCTGATCGAGCTCACGCTGGGCCAGAAGCTCGACATCACCGTCGACGGCAAGGCCGGTCGCCTGCACGTGCTGGACGGTGCTCCGACCGGTGATCCGATCTTGGACGAGCGCCTGGCGTACGTCGTCAAGAGGCCCGGGAAGAAGCCGAAGGACCAGATCGGTGCGCTCTCGAAGCGCCTGCGCAACCAACTGCTGGCCCGGCTCGCCGAGCGGGGTGTGCTGGAGCAGGACCAGGGCACGGTGCTCGGTCTGTTTCCGGTGACGCGCTGGCCCGCCAAGGACGCGCGGCACGAGCAAGACGTGCGCGCGAAGCTCGAGAGCGTACTGAAGGTCGGTACGACGCCGGACGAGCGCACTGCCGCGCTGATCGCTCTCCTCAGCGCACTGAACGTCGTACCGAAGGTCGTCACGGACGCGGTGGACAAGAAGGCGCTGAAGAAGCGCGCGAAAGAGATCGCCGACTCGGACTGGGCGGCCGCCGCGGTCAAGAAGGCCGTGACCGAGATGCAGGCCGCCGTCACGGCAGCCATCGTGGTGGCCTCGTCTGCAGGCGCCTCAGCCGGTAGCAGCTAAGCGGGCCTTGATGTCCGGCTTGACCACCTTGCCGACCTTGGAGCGCGGCAGGTCGGGCCAGACGAGCACTTCCTTCGGCGCCTTCACGCTGCCGATGCGCGCCTTCGCGAACGCGATCAGCTCGGCAGCGTCCACCGAAGCGCCCGGCTGGAGCTGGACGACGGCCACGACCCGCTCGCCCCACTTCTCGTCGGGCTGACCGATCACCGCGCAGTCCTGGACGGCGGCGTGCGCCATCAGCGCCTGCTCCACCTCGGTGGAGTAGACGTTGAAGCCGCCGGTGATGATCATGTCCTTGGCCCGGTCGACGATGTAGAGATAGTTCTCCGCGTCCAGGTAGCCGATGTCGCCGGTGTGGTGCCAGCCGTACGCCGAAGCTGCTGCGGTCGCCTCGGCGTTGCGGTAGTACCCCTTCATCACCAGCGACCCGCGCACCACGATCTCGCCGCGCTCGCCGTGCGGGAGCAGTTCGCCGTCGGCTCCCATGATCGCCACGGTAACCAGCGGGGACGGCCGTCCCGCGGATGACAGCCGTCCCCGGGCGACGTTGCCGGCGGCATCGAAGTGCGCTGCCGGCGGCAACATCGAGATCATCATCGGCGCCTCGGTCTGCCCGAACAGTTGCGCCATCACCGGACCGATCCGCTGCAGTGCCTCCTCGAGCCGGGCGACCGACATCGGCGCCGCGCCGTACCAGAAGCACCGCAACGACGACAGGTCCGTGGAGTCGAGCTCCGGCGCCGCCAGCACCATGTAGATCAGCGTCGGCGGCAAGAACGTGTGCGTCACCCCGTGTCGCGGTATCAGCTCCAGGAACGCGTGTACGTCGGGAGCTCGCATGATCACGATCTCGCCGCCGCACGCGAGCACCGGGAAGCACAGCACGCCGGCCGCGTGCGTCAGTGGTGCCAGTGCCAGGTAGACCGGTCGCTCGCCGAACGGGTAGCCCATCAGCGTCAGCGCGGTCATCGTCTCCAGGTTGGCGTTGCCGAGCATCACCCCCTTCGGCCGGCCCGTCGTACCGCCGGTCCCGACGATCATCGCCAGGTCGTCCGGATCGGTCAGATCAGGTGCCGGCTGGGACGCGCCCCCGCAGAACGCGTCCCAGCCGACGGTCCTCCGGCCGGCGGGGTGGGGGGTGAGGCCGGAGGAGGGCTCCCCGTCGAGACACACGAACGTGTGCACCTTCGGCAAAGAGTCCCGAATGCGGTCCACCAGCGGCGCGAACGCCGACTGGTAGATCAGTACTTCACAGTCGAACTGGTCGAGCAGTTCCCGGTTCTCGGCCGCCTCGTTGCGTGGATTGATCGGGCACCAGACGGCACCCGCCCGGCTGATCCCGAACACGCAGCTGAACGCCACCGGGTCGTTCGCGGACAGAATCGCGACCTTGCCGCCGGGCCGTACGCCGGTCGCCGCCAGGGCACCCGCGATCCGGTACGACAGCTGCTGCACCTCGGCGTACGTCAGCGACTCGCCGTCCGTCGTCAGGCAGGCGGCGTCCGGCGCGAGCGATGCGCCCTTGTCCAGGTAGTCGACCAGCCGCACAGCAACTCCTCTAGTGCTGCACCGTCAGCTGCGGCTCGGACACCAGCCCGAAGCTCCGCAGTACGCCGAGCAGCTCGCGGTGACCGAAGGCCTGACAGCCACTGGCGAAACCGACCCGCTTCGGCGGCGTCTGCAGCAGCGAGTACGCCGCGTACGCCTGGAGCAGACCGGTCTGCTGGTAGTTGCTGTTGCCGTGGATGACACAGTGCGCCCGGCCGAGCGGCCCGGACGCGTGCACCGAGTCCAGCGTCTTGTTGACGCGCGGGTTCTCCCGCGGCGGCATCTCGTTCATCACCTGGCGAGCGGTCTCCGTCAGTGCGGCGTTCCGCTCGTCCGGCGCCATGTCCTTGGTGGCCTCCAGTGCCGCGGCGACGATCTGCGGGACCCCGTTCATCAGCGCCGCGTTGAACACACCGCCCTGCGCCTTGCAGTTCGCCACCCGTGGATCGCGCTTGAACCACACCGGATGTGACATGCCGCCCCACGGCAGCGACAGGGCGAGCTCGTGCTGGCCGGGAACCACCAGGGGCACCAGACCCTGCTCCGGGAACTCGACGTACTGGTTGCCCTCCAAGTAGTGCGCCTTCGACGTCGCGGCGTTCACCAGGATCGTGCGGGTCGAAGCGATCGTCGGGCTGCCGCCCCAGAACACCGCGATGTCGAGAGAGTCAAGCCCGGGCTGCTCGAGACAGAGCTGCGCGGCGATCTCGCTGGTCGTGTACATCTGCGCGATGCCCGGAGCCAGCACCAGACCGGCCTCGGCGAACCGCGGACCGTACTTCTCGTCGCAGGTGATCAGCCAGTCCTGCTCGCCGGTCGTGTCGGTGTAGTGCGCACCCGCAGCGAGTGCGGCTTCCACCGCCACCGGACCGAGCTCACTGAAGGGACCTACCGTGTTGAGGACGACGGACGCACCCGTGAACAGCTCGGTGAGCGCATCAACGTCATGGTCGACCGCGGCGATCTCGTAGTCGGCTGTCTCGATACCGGGAACATGTGAGTCCATCGAAGCCTTGAGCTTCGTCTCGTCACGGCCGGCGGCCACGAAGGGCACGTGATACTGCCGCAGGTACTCGCAGACGAGCCGCCCGGTGTAGCCGGACGCGCCGTACACGACAACGGGTTTCGTGGTCATCACATCCCCATTCCGCCGTCGACCGGCAGGCCGATACCGGTGATGAAGCGGGACTCCTCGGACGCGAGGAAGACGACCGCGTCGGCCATGTCCGAGACCTCGCCGAGCCGGCCGGCCGGGGTCAGTCCGACCACCGCGGCGACCGCGGCCTCGGGCGACTCGAACAGTCCGAGCTGTGCGACGTCGTTCGCCAGGCCGGCGCCCATCGCGGTCGGGACCAGGCCCGGGTAGATGCAGTTGACGCGGACGCCGTACCCGAGCTTGCCGGACTCCATCGCGGCGACCCGGGTCAGCCGGTCGACGGCGGACTTGGTCGCGGAGTAGACCGCGATGCCGGGGAAGGCGATGGTGGCGGCGACCGATGCGACGTTGATGATCGCGCCGCCCTGACCGGCCAGGCCCTCCGGGCGCATCGTTCGCAGGCCCCACTTGATGCCGAGCGTGGTGCCGAGCACGTTGACCTCGAGCATCTTGCGGATCTGGTCGGCGGTCACCTCGGTGAGCAGGCTGGTGATCTCGATGCCTGCGTTGTTCACCAGGATGTCGAGGCCGCCGAGGATGTCGTTGGCGGCGACCACCGCGTTCTCCCAGTCGCCGTCGTCGGTGATGTCGTGGGCGACGAACCCGAAGCCCCCGCCGTACTGCTGGTCGAGCGCGTCGGCGACGGCCTCGCCGGTGTCCTTCTGGATATCGCTGATCACGACCTTGGCGCCGGCCGCGGCGAGGGCTTTCGCCATCCCCTCGCCGAGTCCCTGCGCGCCGCCGGTGACCAGGGCCTTGCGGCCGGAGAGATCGAGTGAACCCATCTGAAGCTCCTTCTGCTCGCACGGGCTGTTTCACACTCTGACCAGTCCTTTGACACTCGTCAAGACTTTGTTTGACACTTGTCAAGAAATCTCCCCGCCGCGGGACGCGCCTGGCCCGGGGCGGGGTACTCTGACGCATCGGCCCCGATTCGAGAGTGGGTGAGTGCTGTGGCGTCCGCGGCTGAGGAGCGGCCTGCCCGCGTCTCCGGGATCGACAAGATCGAGCGCCGCCGGATCGCGCTGGCCGAGTCCGCGCTGAAGACCCTCGGCGAGCTCGGGTACGCGCGCACCAGCCTGCGGGAGATCGCGAACAACTCCGAGTTCACGCACGGCGTCGTGCACTACTACTTCCGCGACAAGATCGATCTGATCAGCTACTGCGTGCGCTACTACAAGACCAAGTGCTCCCGGCGGTACGACGAGGTGGTCGAGACCGCGACGTCGGGGGAGGACCTCGTCACCGGGTTCCTGGGCAAGATGACCCAGACGCTGGTCGAGGAGACCCCGATGCACAAGCTCTGGTACGACCTGCGGGCGCAGAGCATGTTCGAGGAGCAGCTCCGGCCGGACGTCGAGGCGATCGACCAGCTGCTGGAAGAGATGATCTGGCGGATCCTCAGTCGGTACGCCGATCTCACCGGCACGGCAGCGGCCGTGGACGCGCCGACGGCGTACGCCTTGATCGACGGCCTGTTCGAGCAGGCCGTCGTCGGCTACGCCGCCAACCCGGAGAAGGTCCCGGACCTGCTGACCGGCCGGCTGCTGCAGGTCCTGCCCAAGCTGGTCGCGGCGTAGCCCGACGGGTTACTCGGCTCCGCAGTTCGCCTTGCAGAGCTTGTCGGTGAGGGTGAGGATCGCACCGGGTGCCTCGGACTCGGCCTCGGTGGAGAACTCGACGTTCCAGTTGCCGGCCGTCGTCGCGGCGGTCGTCTTGCCCTGCTGCTGTTTCAGCCAGTCGACGATCTGACCGCGCGGGTTCACGTGCGCCAGCTCGAGAGCCTGCGGTGCGAATTCGGCCAGCTTCGTCGTCGCCTCCGCGGGCGACCCGGACGCTTGCAGCGACACCACGGGCGGACGCGGGTGGTTGCCGATGAGCACCTGCACCGAGGTGTTGCCCTGGCTGCACGTCTCGTACGCCTCGTCGGTGCTGCACTGGTAGCTCTTCGCGCTGAGCGCAGCGACGACCTGTGCGGCGGTCAGGTCGGGCAACGTCTCCTCAGGTCCCGAGGGCGTGGTGCTGCTGGTCGTTGTTGTGCCTGAAGCGCTCGGGCTGCCGGCCTGCTCCGGCTTGTCGCCAGAGCATGCGGTCGTCCCGGCGAGGAGCGCTGCGCAGAGCAGTGCGGCAGCGCCGGACCGCGGGTTCAGACCGGCACCTCGATCGCCGCGTCGAGCGCGATCGTGATCATCTCGGAGAACGTCGTCTGGCGCTCCTCCGCGGACGTCACCTCGTGCGTGATCAGGTGGTCCGACACCGTCATGATGCCGAGCGCGCGGCGGCCGAACTTGGCGGCCAGCGTGTACAGCGCCGCGGCCTCCATCTCGATGCCGAGCACGCCGTACTCCGCGGTCCGCGAGACCAGGTCCGGACGGTCGTTGTAGAACAGGTCGCCGGAGAACACCTGGCCGACGTGCACGTTCAGCCCGGCCGCCTCGGCCGCGTCCACCGCCGCGCGGAGCAGCTGGTAGTCGGCCGTCGGGGCGTAGTCGATGCCGTGGAAGCGCAGCCGGTTCATCTGCGAGTCGGTGCTCGCGGACATCGCCACGATCACGTCGCGGACCCGGACCGCCTCGGTGAGCGCGCCGCAGGTGCCGACCCGGATCAGCGTCTGGACGTCGTACTCATCGAACAGCTCGTTCGCGTAGATGGAGGCGGACGCCTGGCCCATGCCGGAGCCCTGCACGGAGATGCGCTCACCCTTGTAGGTGCCGGTGAACCCGAACATGTTGCGGATCTCGGTGTAGCAGATCACGTCGGACAGGTAGGTCTCCGCGATCCACTTGGCCCGCAGCGGGTCCCCCGGGAACAGCACCCGCGGTGCGATCTGCCCCTTCTCGGCGGCGATGTGAATACTCATGCCGGGATGCTCTCATGCGGGCGGGATATGTTGAGGTACGTGGCCTACTCCATCGCACCTGGTTCGCTAGCCCTGTCCCGGTCCGTGCTCGACCGCGCCGCCGACCGTCGCCGTGACGACGACTGGCTGGAGAAGGCGTGGGCCTCGCCGGAGACGCAGGTGGTCGTGGTGGCCGGCGACCAGGTCCAGGTGGTCGACGACCGCTCCGCGCTGCGCTTCGTGCCGCCGTCCGAGGCGCCCGAGGGCACCCGCATCTTCCTCGGGATCGACCGCGAGTCCGGCGCCGGGATGACCGCCGAGGGCCGCGCGGTCTTCGGCGTCCTGGCCGAGGGCGAGGCCGACGAGTCGTACGGCGGTCTGCGCGAGCTGGGCGCCGTCCTCGACGACCGCGAGGCGGGAATCGCCGTCCACTTGATCGGCCTGTCCAACTGGCACGGCGTCCACACGCACTGTGCGAACTGCGGTGAACACACCGAGGTGGTGGAGGCCGGCCACGTCCGGCACTGCCCGGTCTGCGGCCGCAGCCACTTCCCGCGCAGCGACCCGGCGATCATCGTGCTCGTCACCGACGACCAGGACCGCGCGCTGCTCGGCCGCAACGAGGCCTGGCCCGCCGGCCGGTACTCGACGCTGGCCGGTTTCGTGGAGCCCGGCGAGTCCCTGGAGGCCGCCGTCCGCCGGGAGGTGCTCGAGGAGACCGGCGTGATCGTCGGGCCGGAGATCGAGTACGCCGGCAGCCAGCCGTGGCCGCTGCCCGCCAGCCTCATGCTCGGGTTCTACGCCAAGGCGACCGGTTTCGACATCGAGGTGGACGCCGACGAGATCGCCGAGGCGAAGTGGTTCACCCGGGAGGACCTCCGCGCGCTGGTCGAAGCCGGCACGATGGCCCTCCCGGGAGCGATCTCGATCTCCCGCCGCCTGATCGAAGGCTGGTACGGCGACAGCCTCACCGGGAGCTGGTGATCACCGGCCCACGTCGGAGCGGGCGGCAGCGGTCACGATGAGCGTGCCTTCCCAGCGCTCGATGGAACCGTTGGCCTGGAGCTCTCGCACCTTCTGACCCACCGCGCTGACGTAGGCGCTGTGGCTCGGCCAGTCGGCCTCGGCGTCCGGCAGCACGTCGGTCAGCGTGCAGCCGTACGTCAGGAAGCGGTTCTGGACGTGGCTGTCGATGTTGCCGGTCCAGACCGTCGGCCGGACGTCGGACTGCGGGCAGCTGTCGACCGGTGGCGTGTACGAGGCCAGGTTGGTCGGGTTGATGTAGCCGTCCGGCCGTAGCAGCGTGTAGTAGGTGCCGTCCGGCGTCTGGGTGAGCCGGTTGAGGCCGCGGTTGCGCAGGACGGTCGTGTCGCCGCTCAGGACGTCCAGCACGAACAGCCGGCCGCCGGTCACGCCATACAGGTAGCCGTCGCGCCAGGACAGCGCACCGTCCTGTGAGCCGGTGAATCCGCTGAACACAGGCAGCAGGCGCTTCACCTCTCCGGTCAACGGATCGAGGACGAACACGATCCCGTCGGCCAGACCCCAGATGTTGCCGTCCGGTCCGGTGACGAGCTCGTTGATGCTGGCCGCTCCTGACACCGGGACGATGTCGGTGAGCACCTGTCCCGTCGACGGGTTCACCTTCACCAAGTGCGCCTCGGTGGCCCGCGGCTCGGTGCCCTGACCGCCCTCGATGCTGGAGCCGACCCAGACGTCAGCGCCTGCCGGTACGACGGAGGAGATCGTCTGGTCGGTCACCAGGTTGCGGTAGACCGTGTGGCTGCCGGTCGGTACGTCGTACACGGTCAGCGCGCCGCCGTACTCGCCGTACGCCGGGGTGGTGCCGACGTACACGCGGTTGCCCGCCGGGACCACCGCGACCGGCCTGTTCTGGTGGTCGCTGTCGACCAGGCTGAACAGTTCCTTCGGGTTGGTCGGGCTGTCCGGTTGCCTCGGGTCCCAGAGCGACAGCCGGCCGTACGGGTAGATGCCGACGTACATCTTGCCGTTCCCGTCCCAGGCCCAACCCTCCACCTGGCCCTGCCGGGTCGTGACCGTCGACTTGCCGGTCGCCGGGTCGTACACGGCGGTGGAGCCGTTCAGGTAGACGTTGACGAACACCTTGCCCGTGCTGGGGTCGGCCAGCTCGTGCATCAGCGGCGACGGTACGTACTGGAACGGCGAGCTCCACTGCGCGAGCGTCCCGTCGGCCGGGTTGTAGCGGAACGTGCCGCCGGAGTAGTTACCGGCCAGGCCGTACAGCACCGGTACGCCGTTCTCGGTCACCCAGCCGTAGCCAATGGACGCGCCACGGGTCAGTGTGCGCGGCGGTGAGACCGGACCGACCGTGTTGGTATTCAAGTCGTAGTGCGTGAGCGACAGGGTGTTGTTGGTGAAGTAGACGCCACCCGGCCCGGCGGCGGAGACACCGCGGGCGGCGATCGGGTAGTCCATCACGAGCTGACCGGTGGTGGCGTCGGTGTACTTGACCTGCTCACCGGTGACCGCGTCCACCACGACCAGCCGGCTGCTGGCGTTCGCGAACACCTTGCCGCCGGCGTAGTCCAGGTCGATGAAGTCCTTCGCGGTCGTGCCCGGGGGAGTAATGTCCTCGACCACCTTGGTGTCCGGGTCGATGCGGAGCAGCCGGGCGTTCGGAGTCGAGACGCCGACGAACAACTTGTTGTGGTCGGGGTCGTAGACCGTGGACCGGGCGTACTGCTGCACCGGGTCGAGCGAGCCGTAGTCCGTGACCTGTCCCGTCGTCGTGTCGTACTTGAACGCGTGGGCGTTCGGGTACGTCCCGGCGTACACGTTGCCGGCCGGGTCGGACGTCAGGCCGTAGATCTGGGACTGACCGGGGATGGGCTGACCCAGGTCGGTCACCTCGCCGGTGGCAGGGCTGTAGCGGTACAGGTGCGCGTTGGCGTACGTACCGAGGTAGACGTCGCCGTTCGGCGTCACGACGATCGCCCAGCCACCCGCCGCGCCCTGCAGCGGCACGGTCCGGATCAGCTCGCGGGTGTGCAGGTCGACCACGTTCAAACGAGCGTTTTCACCTGCTGGTACGGCGTACACGACGTCGCGCCCGTCAGGGGTGCGGCCGATCGCGCCTTCCATGATCGTCAGCGAACTGACCGGTGAGCCGAGGTCCTTGACGACATCGGCGCTGGGCGCGAACGGCTTCGTCGGCGTGCCGAGCGGCCAGTTCTCCGACGGGAACGGGTGCGGCAGGTCCGGGGGCGCGTCGCCCGGCGGGGCCGCAGCCGCGTGCAGGCCGCTCGTGGCGAGCAGGCCGAGCACGGCGGCGAGCGTGATCAGGGCATGGCGGAATGAACGGCGCGAGAACATGGGCGGACTCCCTGCGACGGCGTTCATCGCAAGGTATAACGGCCATGACCGTAAAGTCCATAACTCAGGCGATATGACCTGAGTCGGGTGTCAGGCGACGAGCTTGTCCGCGACCTGGGCGAGCGACGGGTTGGTCATCGCGGTGCCGTCCGGGAAGACCACCGTCGGGACCGTCTGGTTCCCGTTGTTGATCTTCTCGACGATCTCGGCCGCGCCCGGGACCTGCTCGATGTCGATCTCGGTGAACTCGATGCCGGCTCGCTTGAGCTGGCCCTTGAGCCGGTGGCAGTAGCCGCACCAAGGCGTGGAGTACATCGTGAATGCCGACATCGGCGGACTCCTTGTGGAGTGGGAGGGGATTATGTCGGGCGCGCCGTCTAGGGTTGCCCTCGACGTATCCGAACCATGTTGCAGGTGGTGCTGTTCCCGCATGACCCAGCCCGTGAGCGACTTCACACGACCCGGCTCCGCCGATGACCTCCTCGAGGCCCTCGATCCGGAGCAGCGGGCGGTCGCGACCTCGTTGCACGGGGCCGTCGCGGTGCTGGCCGGCGCGGGCACCGGGAAGACCCGGGCCATCACCCACCGGATCGCGTACGGCGTGCGCACCGGCACCTTCGACCCGGTCCGGGTGCTCGCGGTGACGTTCACCCAGCGGGCCGCCGGGGAGATGCGCGGCCGGCTCGCGCAGCTCGGCGTCCAGGGCGTGCAGGCCCGCACCTTCCACTCCGCCGCGCTCCGGCAGGCCCGCTTCTTCTGGCCTAAGGTGTATGGCGGGGAGTTGCCGCCGATCGCGGACCGCAAGTTCCCGCTGCTGACCGAGGCCGCGTCCCGCTGCCGGGTCCGGGTGGACACGCCCGCGCTGCGCGACCTGGCCGGCGAGGTGGAGTGGGCCAAGGTGAGCAACGTCCGCCCGGACGACTACGCCCGGCTGGCGCCCCGGTCGGCGCGGGCGCTGGCTGCCTTCGACCCGCCGACGATCGCCCGCATCTTCGCGGCGTACGAGGACGTCAAGCTGGAGCGCGGCCGGATCGACCTGGAGGACGTGCTGCTCTGCACGGTCGCGCTGCTGGCGGAGGACGAGCGGGTCGCGGCCGAGATCCGGCGGCAGTACCGCACGTTCGTCGTGGACGAGTACCAGGACGTCTCACCACTGCAGCAGAGCCTGCTCGACCTCTGGCTGGGCGGCCGGGAGGATGTCTGCGTGGTCGGGGACCCGGCGCAGACCATCTACTCATGGGCCGGCGCCGACCCGGAGAACCTGGTGCGCTTCGCGTCCCGGCACCCGTCGGCGACCGTGATCAAGCTGGTCCGCGACTACCGCTCGACGCCCCAGATCGTCGACGTGGCGAACAAGATCCTGGATGCGGCCGGACCGACCGGGCTGCCCGGGCGGGTCACGCTGCGGTCGCAGAAGGAGGCCGGCCCGGTTCCGGTCTACCGGGAGTACTCCGACGAGGTCGCGGAGGCGGACGCCGTGGCGCGCGCCGTCGTCCGGCTGCGGGACGAGGGTGTGCCGCTGCGGGACATCGCCGTCCTGTTCCGGACCAACGCGCAGTCGGAGAACTTCGAGCAGGCGCTGGCCGAGCGGAAGATCCCGACCGTGCTGAAGGGCGCGGAGCGGTTCTTCGAGCGCGCGGAGATCCGCCAGGCCGCCGTACTGCTGCGGGGGCAGGTCAAGGCCGGCGAAGGCTCGGACGACCTGGTCACCACCGTGACCGGAGTGCTGGCCGGGGCGGGATGGACGCACGAGCCGCCGAGCGGGACCGGCGCCGTGCGGGACCGCTGGGAGTCGCTGAGCGCCCTGGTGACGATGACGAGCGACTTCGCGGCCGAGCATCCCGAGGCCCGGCTGCCGGAGCTGATGGCCGAGCTGGACCGGCGGGCGACGATCCAGCATGCGCCGCTGGCAGAGGGCGTCACGCTGGCGACGCTGCACGCGGCGAAGGGCCTGGAGTGGGATTGCGTCTTCATCGTCGGGGCCCATGAGGGCACGCTGCCGATCAGCTACGCCCAGACGCCGGCCCAGGTGGAGGAGGAGCGGCGGCTGTTCTACGTTGGGGTGACCCGGGCCAAGCAGCAGCTGTTCATCAGTTGGTCCACCTCCCGCTCGCCGGGCGGCCGCGGCACGCGGGGGCCGACGCGCTTCCTGGACCCGATCGGCGTCCGTACTGCGCGGACCGAGTGGACCCCGTCGGCGTCCGTCGGCTACGAGCGCCCGTCGGGTGAGTCCCGCTCGGGCCGCCCGATCCCGAAGTGCCGCGTCTGCGGCCGTGGCCTGCTCGACCCGGGCGCCCGCAAGCTGGGCCGCTGCGAGGACTGCCCGTCCACGATCGACCAGAAGCTGTACGACGCGCTGGTCGAGTGGCGCACCGAGCAGGCGGAGACCGAGAAGATGCCCGCGTTCGTGATCCTCACCGACGCGACCCTGACCGCGATCGCCGAGACCCGGCCGGGCGACGCCCAGGCCCTCCGCCAGATCCCCGGCATCGGCCACACCAAGCTGTCCAAGTACGGCGAGAAGATCCTCAACCTCTGTACCCGGTAGTCAGTCCTTGGCCGGGACCGAGTCCGCCTTGACGGCCCCGCGCGCACCGAGCGGTCGCGGTTCGCCGGTGGTGCTGTCGCGGATCGTCTGCTGCTCCGACTCTGCGTTGATCTCCGCACCGAGCAAGATCGCGTACGCGGTGAGCCAGAGCCACATCAGCAGGACGACCACCGCCGCCAGACTGCCGTAGGTCTTCGCGTAGCTCCCGAACGTTTCGACGTACACCGAGAAACCGATCGAGGCGAGCAGCCAGATGACGGTGGCGACGCCGGCGCCGACCGAGACCCAGCGGACCTGCGGCGCTTCCCGGTTCGGGGCGATCCGGTAGATGACTGCCAGCGCGATGCTGATCAGGACCAGGGCGAGCACCAGCCGGAGCGCCACGAGCGCGTAGCGTACCGGGGCCGGTACGTCGTTCCCGATCGCGGCCCCGACCGAGAACAGCGCGGCGGCGAGCAGGACGAAGACGATCGCACCCAGCGTCAGGCCGAGGGCCAGCACCTTCCGGCGGACGAATCCCCGCGACTCGTCCTCGTCGTACGCGAGGTTGACGGCGGTGATCAGGTAGCCGATGCCGCTCGACGCGCTCCACAGCGCGAGGAGTACGGCGATCGCGACACCGATGCCGAGGCTGCGCTGCGGGGCGGAGGTGAGCGAGTCGATCTGCTGCAGGAGCAGATCGCGGCCCGAGGCCGGCATCGCTTTCGCCAGGTCCTCGGCCTGGTTCCGGATCTGCGCCGGATCCGCGACCAGCCCGTAGGCGAGGACGGCCGCGATGATCGCCGGGAACACGGACAGGAACCCGAAGAAGGCGACACCGGCGGCCAGCAACGGCACCTGGTCGGCCTTGGCCTCGGCCCACGCCCGCCGCAGGATCTGCCACCACCCGCGGGCCGGGATCTCGCGTGGCCTGCCTGCCTCGCCGCCCGGAACTCCCACTGCTGTGTCGTTCGTCATTGCCGGCCTCCTCACCCCCAGGTCGCGTCCCTGCGGTACCCCGCCCGGCGGGGCTAAATGTGCTTGCCGGGAAGGCGATCGCGGCGCATGCTGGAGGACGTGCCGCGTTCTGCTCCTGGCAGACGTGGCAGTTAGGTGACAGAGGCAACGATCTCGGAGCGTGCGGACGGCGCCCCGGAGCGTGCCGGAAGCAGGGTTCGGCAGCCAGATCCGGCCGCCGGAGCGGCAACTTCCGGCCAACTTCGCGAACTGGCGATAAATAGTTTGCAGGCTCCGGCGCGGACGGCGTACTGTTCTTTCTGCGGTCGAAGCCTGGCCGAAAACTTCAAACCACCATAGCGATCGAGCTAACCGCCCGCTTCGCCACAACGAGAGGAGGTGCCCTGGAATGAACATCAACACGGTCAAGAAGCCGTTCAGCGACGCTGCCGCGCTGCCGTGCGCCCCGATTCAGGGTGCCTCGCCGCGCCTGCACGTCGCGACCGTTGTGCTCATGGCTTCCGGCGCTGCCCAGTTCAAGGGCGGAGCTGTCGGCGATGTGAAGCACGGCGGTTCGGGTTCTCGAGCATGGAGTCCACCGGTCTGACAAGCGTCAGAGCCGGCACCTCCAAGGCCGCGGAACCCGATAGGGTCCCGCGGCCCTTTTGTTTGTCAACACAGTTTTGGTGGCTGCCAACCGGTAGCCGTCACGGACGACAAGAGATCAGCACCAAAGTCACTGGGAGGTGACCGGAATGAGCGTTAGCTTCCTCGATGTCTTCACCGAGGTCGCAACGTCGCAGGACCTGCCCTGTCGGTCCTACGCGCCAGAGCTCTTCTTCGCCGAATCGCCGGCGGACGTCGAGTACGCAAAGTCGCTGTGCACCACCTGCCCGCTGAAGGCCGAGTGCCTGGCCGGAGCGCTCGAGCGTTCCGAGCCGTGGGGAGTGTGGGGCGGCGAGCTGTTCGTCCAGGGAGTGGTGGTTCCGCGCAAGCGGCCCCGTGGGCGTCCCCGCAAGAGTGACACCGTAACCGCAGCCTGACGACCTCAACCCATCCGAATCGAGTCCGAACGTGACCACTCAGACTTTTACCAGGAGCACCGAAATGCATTTACTTCATGAAGATCTCGCCCGTGCTCATTGTCGTACTTTGCTGAACGACGCCGAGCAGAACCGGCGCTTCCGCCTCGCTCACCAGATCGAGAAGGCGCAGAAGCAGGCCGAGCGGGCCGGCCGGCGAGCCGAGAGGGCCAGCGCACGCGCGCGCCTCGCACTCGCCCGCCTGGTCTGATCCACCAGAAGCACAGCCTGACCAGCTGAATCACTGAGGGGCGGCACCCACCGGGGGTGCCGCCCCTCAGCCACGTTCGGACAGCAGCAGCTGCTGGAGCCCGACCAGCGTGATGCCGCTGACGATCTCGTGCCGGGCGATCATCGCCGGGACGTCGGTCAGCGGGATCCACTCGATCCGGTCGGACTCGTTCAGCTCGGTCGGCGGTCCGGCGTACCGCACACCGGTCGTCCGGAAGACGAAGTGCCGGGAGTCGGTGATCCCGGCGGCGGGCTCGGAGCGGATCAGCTCGGTCAGCCCGTCCGCCCGCCAGCCGGTCTCCTCCTCGAGCTCCCGCGCCGCGGCGGCCTCCGGAGTCTCACCAGGCTCGATGATCCCCATCGGGATCTCCCACGCCCAGGTATCGGTCAGGAACCGGTGCCGCCACATCAGCAGCACGCAGCCGTCCCGGGTGACGACCGCGGCGGCGATGTCCTTCAACCGGACCGCGTGGTAGTCGAACCGGCGCCCGTCGGGCTGCTCCACGTCCAGCCGCCGCACACTCAGCCACGGATTGGACCAAGCCTCTTCCTCACCGTGGATCACCCAGCGCATGCTGAGGAGCATAGGCGGGGGAGGTGCCGGGCGATGACGCTGGCTGACATCGACGGCAGGAGGCTGGCTTACCACCGGGCCGGGGCAGGGCCGGCGCTGGTGCTGCTGCACGGCGGGTGGAGCGACGGCCGCGCCTGGCGGC
>Ga0247821_10000763_pt1 | contig 17875 bp, 20 predicted proteins | sample 13C_Glycerol_Day_FD_192481 | JGI IMG/M metagenome (GOLD analysis project Ga0247821, IMG submission 192481) | Soil microbial communities from agricultural site in Penn Yan, New York, United States - 13C_Glycerol_Day14 | ecosystem: Environmental > Terrestrial > Soil > Agricultural land | place... | reverse complement strand
AGTCCCTCGTGGGCGAGGCCGTGACCGCCACGGCGCGCCACGGCAAGCTGGTCGACCTGTCGTTCGGAGCCCAGCACCTGGTGGTGTCGCTCGGCCGTCACGGGTGGGCGCGCTGGGCCGGGTCCGGCGGCGAGGCCGGTCCCGCCGATGAAAGTGGCCAGGCCGACGACCCGCCGCCCGCGCTCGTGGTGCTCGAGTTCGACGACGGATCCATCCTCGAGCTCACCGACGCGGGGGATTGGGTCTCACTCGGATGCTGGGTCGTCGACGATCCCGTCGAGGTGCCGGCCGTGGCGAAGCTCGGACCGGACCCAGCCGGCACGCAGTTCTCGCGGGCGGACTTCGACGGTGCCGTCGTGGGCCGTCGCAAGCAGGTGAAGGCCGTACTGCAGGATCAGGAGTCGCTCGCCGGCATCGGGAACGCCTACTCCGACGAGATCCTGTTCGAGGCGAAGCTCTCGCCCATCGGGCATGCGGCGGCTCTGACGGAAGACGAGCTCGACCGACTCTTCGACGTCACGGTCGGCGTCATCTCAGCGGCGACCGCAGCACAGCGCGGCGTGCCGATCGCCGGGCTCAAGGCGGCGAAGGTCGCCTCCATGCGCGTGCACGGCCGCGCGGGGGAGGCGTGCCCGGTCTGCGGCGACACCATCCGCGATTTCTCGTTCGCCAGCACGACGGCGCAGTACTGCCCGACGGACCAGACGCGCGGCGAGCTGCTTCCCCTGAAGTCGGAGTGATCGCGGTCGCGGCGAGTCGAAACAGCGCTGCTCCCGCTCCGTCGGACGACAGGCCGATGCCGTTCGGGCCGACCAGCCCGAGTCGGGGGTCTCCGATCGCGCGCCGTTCGCTGTCAATGGTCGGCTGAGCGCTCCGGGTGCTCCTCGCGGCCCTGCCGTCGGCTGCTCACGCCTCGCCCGGCGGGACCCGCGACCTCATGGAGCAGCCGCCGGTCGACGGGGAGGCGCAGTCCGCGCCGGCGCAGTTCGGCGCTCATCCAACGGCGACGTCGCCGTGTGCGATATCGGTGGAACAGCCAGCCGATGACGACGAGCGCGACCCCCAGCGCGTACACCAGCCAGAACCACCACTGGTATCCGGAGGCGATGAGCAGGTAGACGACCCCGAGGAGCAGCACCGCAAGACCGCCGACGTAGGCGGCGGAGCCCAGGGCTCGCGTCGTCGGAAGCTCCGGCGCCGCCTGCCGGAGCGCCCACACGGTTGCGTGGTCGTCGCGCTCCTGCTCGACCAGCTCGCGCTGCGGTGATTGCGGCATCGCGTTCAGCACGGCGGTGAGGCTCTCCGCGCGACGGAGGTCGTCTGCGTTCGAGGTCAGCCTGGGCGCCACGACGGCGCCGGCGACCGTGAGCAGCGTCACGATGATCGGGATGACGATGCCGGCGACCGTCGCGGCGTCCGCGACCTCGATACGAAGCACTCTCGCCTCCGCTCAGCTGGCGACAGGCTAGCAGCGGGGGTCGTCGGCGGGAACGTCGCACGAGGGTTCGGCCGGCGGCCGGCGCCGGTCAGGCGACGCGCGACGTCGAGTCGACTCGCACGCGGCTGATCGCGTCGGGCGCCGCGGTGAACCTGCCCGCCCGGCCCTCGTCGGAGAGGTACTGCACGCGGATGCCTCGCCCGACGCGCGCCACGTTGGTCACCTCGTAGGCGCGGCCGGAGGCGTTCACGAGCGTGTCGCCCACCCGCAGGTGGCGCGTCTGCCGCAGTTCGATGACCTCCATGTTGAGAGTGTCTCAGCATCCACCGACACTGGTCGGCGCCCCACGTCGCCCACTAGGGTCGAGGCATCCCGCGACGGCGCGGGGGTGGGGAGCCGACCATGAGCAATCACGTCTACCGCGTCACCGAGATCGTCGGGACGTCGCCCGAGAGCATCGACACCGCGATCCGAAACGCCATCTCGCGGGCGACCGCGACCCTGCGCCACGTCGACTGGTTCGAGGTCGTGTCGGTGCGCGGCGAGGTCGAGGACGGCGGCGTCGCGCACTACCAGGTCACCCTGAAGGTCGGCTTCCGGCTCGAGGACTAGCGCCCGCTCGAGCGCTGCGAGCGGTCACCCGTTCAGGCGCTGCGGGCGGCGCGGAGCGCGAGCCTCTCGGCGAGCGCCTGCTCGTCGGCCATGAACCAGATCTGGTCGCCGTGGTTCGACTCCCACACGAAGTCGCGCAGGGCGTTGCTTTCGGCGACGTGCTCCGAGATGTCGCCCACCACCGCGAGCCGGAGCCGGTAGTTCACGAGTTTCTGCGCGATCTCGCCGGCGATCCCGGTGCTGAGTCGGAAGAACTCGGGGTCGAGACGCTCGACGGGAACGACGACGAGGTTCGCCTGGTGCGACCACGCCGCGCCCACCAGGTCGGACGCGTCGTCGGGCGTCGAGATGGGCTCGCCATCGGCCTCGAGCCGGAACACGCGGATGTCGCTGCCGTCGTCGATCAACATGGCTCGACCCTAGTGCCGCCGCCCGACGGCGATCCACCCCGTGCGGGCGCGCCGGCGGTCCTCGGGCGGTCAGTCGGGGGAGCCGAGCGGTCCGGTCCCGGTGCCGGCTGGCACCGTGGTCACGTCGATGAGCTCCTCGCGTCCGCTGCCGCCTGAGATGTCGAGCGTCAGCACGGGGCCGACGCCGGGCGCGTAGAGCTTCAGCTCGGCGACATCCGGTTCGAGCGCATTCGTGTCACGCGTGAGCAGGGCACCCTCGAAGAAGCCGTAGGGAACCTCGACGAGTTCGTCGACGCTCAGCACCGCGCCGTTGTCCTCGGCCTCGCCGGCGGCGTACTCCTGTCGATACTCCATGCCCGGCTCCGGGTCGGCCGGCACCGCGATGCCGGCGAGCGCCCCGTCGATACCCGCCTCGAACGAGCCGCCCTGCGACACGAGCTCGCCGTCCTCGAACTCGGCCGTGTCCTCGCCGAGGTACCAGATCGCGCCGGCCGCATCCTGCGCGTACCAGTCGAACGTGTCCTCGACGATCTCGCCGTCCTGCCGCACGGTGTCGCGCACGACGCGGGCGTCGACGCCGTTGGCGATGGTCTTCGTCTCGGACGTGACCGTGACGTCGACGCTCAACTCGGCGCCATCGGGATCGAGCTCGCGATAGGTCCAGCGGGTGCCCGGCTCCATGGGCCAGTAGGGGTTGTCGATCTCGGTCGTGAAATCGGCGGGGTCGAGCACGAACGGGTCGTCGCTCTGGGGCAATGACGTGGATGCCGGTGCGCCCGCCGTGCATGCCGACAATGCGACGGCGCAGGTGGCGCATGGGACGAGGATGGCCGTCACCCGACGGTGGATCGTGGACATCAGGGGCCTCGATTCGCGCGAGCGGAGCGCCGCGCCTTTGTCCACCATGCACCCGCCCGAGTGGCCGCGCCACCTGCATTCAGCCGCGCTTCAGCCGGGTTCAGCGGGTTCAGAGACGAGCCGCGCCGGGGGCCAGTCCTGGCCTCGACACGAGTCGGAGCGCGCATGGGCGCGGCTGCTCAACCGTTCGCGTCGAGACAGGTGACCTGGTCGACCCAGCCGAACTCGTAGTCGTCGTTGCCGAACACGAGGGGCGTGGCTTCACCACTGACGACGTCCGGGACGTCGAGGGTCTCGATGTGGTCGGGCAGCAGGGCATCGGGGTCGTTCGAGAACCCCAGCTCCACCTGCAGGGCATCGCAATCGGCCTCGGTGAAGAGGGCCATCTGCCAGCAGCCGTCGGCGAAGCCGGGCGGGCAGTCGGGGTTGTACCGCCCGTCGGCGTACAGCTCGATGGCCGCGGGGAAGGCGTACTGGGTCTCGCTCGACGAGAAGCGCTCGACCGGCGGCGGTGCGCCGGGATCCTCGCCAGACCCTCGGCCGGCCTCCTCCTCGATCGCCTCGTTCACCGTTTCGGCGGCATCCGTCACCAACCCGACGCCACCCACCACCGCGAAGGAGAGGAGCACGACGACCGCGACCGCCCCGGCAACGATGGCCGTGATCGCCCAGGGGGACATCGGGCGACGCGGCGGCCGCGCGCTGCCCGGTGCCACGACGGATGCGGATGCCGCGACGGGCAGCTGGGCGAGCAGCACGCCCCGCGCGGTGGCAAGCGTCGACGCCCATTCCTCAGCCTGTGCCCGGCCCGCGGCATCGGGGTACCGGGAGGGATGCCGTGTCCAGGCCTCCTCGGCGAAGGCGTCCTCGATCAACGCGGCGGTGAGCGGGGTGTCGGGGGAGATGCGCAGCACCTGCCGCGCCGTGTTGGGGTCCACAGCGCGATCGTAGGCCCTCGCTCCGCCCGCCGGTAGCGGCGGGCGGATCGGCCCACTCCGCGCCGCGAGTCGGGGCCTTCACCACCTCCGTCCCGTGCCCGCTCAGTCGTGGAGGATGCGCTGGAACAGGTCGTGATCCTGCCAGCGCCCCGCGATCTTCAAGTAGCGCGGCGCCGACCCGATCCGCTCGAACCCGTTGCGTTCGAGCACCCGCTGCGACGCCGTGTTGTGGCGGAGGGTCGCGGCCTGCAGGCGATGCAGCCCGAGTTCGCCGCGCGACGCCCCGACGACCGCCCCCACCACGGCAGTGGCCAGGCCGCGCCCGTTGAGCGCCCCATCGATCCAGTAGCCGAGGTTCGCGCTCTGGAAGGGACCGCGCACGAGGCCCGAGAGCGTGGCCCGGCCGACGATGCTGCCGACGCTCGCGTCGACGAGCACGAGCGGCACGGATGCCCCGGATCCGGCGCTCTGCAGCTGGGCGTCCACGTCGGCCGCCTGGCCCTCGGTGGTGAAGAACGACTCGCCGCGGAGCGGTTCCCACGCGGCGAGGTGCTCCCGGTTCCGGCTGTATGCGACGGCGAGTGCGGCCGAATCGGAGGTGTCGAGCGGGCGGAGCAGGAGGTCGTCGGCGATGAGCGCTGGCTGGATCACCCGATCGATGCTATCGAGTCGGGTGCAAGTGACGGCGGTCGGTGGGACGATGGCCGGGTGCCCGAACTGCCCGAGGTCGATGCGCTGGTGGGGTTCCTCCGCGAGCGCGCGGTCGGTCGTGCCATCTCGTCGGCGACGGTCGCCGCGATCTCGGCGCTGAAGACCTTCGACCCGCCGCTGCAGCAACTCGCGGGTCGCACGATCGACGCGGCATCCCGCCACGGCAAGTTCGTCGATCTCGCGGCCGGCGGCCTGCACCTCGTGTTCCACCTCGCGCGGGCGGGGTGGCTCCGCTGGTACGACGAGCTGCCGAAGACCGTCATCCGGCCCGGGAAGTCGCCCATCGCGCTGCGCGTGCGCCTCGACGACGGCTCGGGATTCGACCTCACCGAGGCCGGCACCAAGAAGTCGCTCGCCGTCTACGTCGTGCGTGATCCCTCCGAGGTGCCGGGCATCGCGCGACTCGGTCCCGACCCCACCGCCCCCGACTTCTCGCTCGACGACTTCGCCGAGATCCTCGCGGGACGTCGCACGCAGGTGAAGGGCCTCCTGCGCGACCAGTCCGTGTTCGCGGGCGTCGGCAACGCCTACTCCGACGAGATCCTGCACAATGCGCGCATGTCGCCCTACGCGCTCGCCGCCAAGCTCAAGCCCGACGACGTCGAACGGCTGTATCACGCGATGCGCGACACCCTCGACGATGCGATCGCGGCCGCGGCCGGTCGGCGGCCCGACGAGTTGAAGGACTCCAAGCGCACGCGCATGCAGGTGCATGGGCGCACCGGCGAGGCGTGCCCCGTGTGCGGCGATACCGTGCGCGAGGTGATCTTCGCCGACTCCACGTTCCAGTACTGTCCCACGTGCCAGACGGGCGGCAAGCCGCTCGCCGACCGCGTGCTCTCGCGCCTGCTCAAGTGAGGCCGCGCCCGCCGCGCGACCGGCGACGATGACGTCGACGTCGATGTCGACGTCGATGAGGACGATGACGACGTCGGATGTCGGATGTCGCTGCGACACTCGACACGATGATCGACGAACTCCGCACCGAACGCCTCCTGCTCACGCCGCTCGCCCTCGACCATGTCGACGCCTACTACCGCGTGTACGGCGACCCCCGCACCTGGGAGCACCTGCCCAGCGGGCGGCACACGAGCCGCGGCGAGTCGGCGCGAGCGATCGAGCGCTCGATGCAGAGCCGTCGCACCTACGGGTTCGGGCACTGCGCCGTCGTGCTGCGCCAGCCCGTCGGCGATCTCGCTCCCGGTACCTTCCTCGGCTCCGCGGGTGCGGCGATGCTCGCGTTCGACGCGTGGAACCTCGGCTACCGGCTCGCTCCCGAGGCCTGGGGTCACGGTCTGGCCAGGGAGGCCGCCCGGGTGTCGCTCGACGCGGCACGCGCCGTTCGTCCCGAGACCCCGGTCACGGCGCGCGTCCTGGCGGCCAACACGGCCTCGGTGCGGGTGCTCGAGCGCCTCGACCTCGACCTCGCCTGGAGCGGGACGTCGAGCGACGCGCCCTCGGGTCCCGACGACACGACGCACCTCGAGCGGCTGATCTTCGCGGATCGCCCGCTCGACGACGAGACGCTCGAGGCGGTCATCGCCCTCGGGTGAGGGCGCGAGGGGTCGCCTCCGCCCGACCGCCTGCTCGCGAACTCCGTCGTGCACGCTCGCCATCCGGGCGCTCGCTCGGCAGACTCGACTCATGGCCATCTCCGAGACCGACCTCATCCACCTCCGCCGAGCCGTCGCGCATGCGCGGGAAGCCGCCGACTCGGGCGACGGTCCATTCGGATCGGTGCTCGTCGATGCGGCCGGCGTCGAACGGTTCGCCGACCGCAACCGCGAGGCGAGCACGGGTGACGCGACGCGGCATCCGGAGTTCGAGATCGCCCGCTGGGCGTCGGCGCACCTCTCGCCCGAGGAACGCGCCGGAGCCACGGTCTACACGTCGGGGGAGCATTGCCCGATGTGCTCCGCGGCGCATGCCTGGGTGGGCCTGGGCCGCATCGTCTTCGCGGCCTCGTCCGCGCAGATCGCGGGCTGGCGCGCAGCCCACGGCGTGGCGCCGTCGCCCGTCGCCGCGTTGCCGATCTCGGTGATCGCCCCCGGCGTGCCGACCGAGGGACCCGTCGACGAGCTCGTCGACGAGGTGCGGGTGCTCATCGAGCACGCGGTCGGGGGGAGGTGACCCCCTGAGCCGGGTGAACGACGAGAGGGCGGGTGACGGATCGCTCCGCCACCCGCCGGCTCGGTCCGACTAGACGCGACGACCGGTCTCGGTGTCGCGAAGGTGGCCGGCCTCGTCCACGGTGGGCTCGCGGTCGGCGACCGCTCCATCGTCGACTGACGCGGCGTGCTCCCCGCGCACCGCGGCCTCCTCGTGGTGCTCGGCGACCGCCTCGTGGCGTGCGGTGGCGTGCTCGTCGTAGGCCACGGCGCGGTCATCGACCGCCACTCGCTCGTCGCGCGGTGCGACGCCGTCGGCGCGGTCGGCATCCGCATGGCGGGGATCACGGGCGGTTGCGGCCGCCGACTCGTCGGTCACGACATCGGGGTCGACCGAGTCGGCCTTGCGCAGCCGCTCGTCCGTCTCCGTGCGCAGCTGCTGCGCGTCGGCCTGGTGCGCCGCGCTCTCACGCGTGAGTCGCTCCGACTCGAGCTTCGCCGCCATGGCGTCGGCTTCCGCCTGCTTGGCGGCGGCCGCCGCGGCTGCGGCATCCGCCTCGCGCTCGCGGCGCGCGACATCCGATTCGTAGGCGTTCTGCCGCAACTCGGCCGCCTTCTTGCGCTCGGCTTCGAGATGCGCCTCGTGACGGCGCCGGCGTGTGACGAGCATCACGATCACGACGATCGCGATGATGACGACGATGCCGACGATGATCCAGATGATGGTGCTGGTGTCCACAGGGAACCGCCTCCTCAATCGGGGTGTGCCTCAGCCAATCGCTCTTGCCGAACGACCGCAACGCCTTGCCAAACCGCCCCGAGTGCGGGATCATCCGCCCGCGTGCGTGCTGCCCGCCACGGCCGGAAACCGCGTCTGACCTGCGAGGACGTCGTCGAGGAGGCGCTCGAGCGTCGCCAGCCCGTCAGGTGACGTCACCGACTCGAGGTGCCCCTGCACGGATGCCACGCCGGAGCCGCGCAGGGCGTGCACGATGCCGGTCGTGGCATCCGCGGCCACCTCGAGCCCGAGGAGCGGGGTCTCCGAGCCCGACGGCGCGAGGGCCGCGAACGTGTTGTAGAAGCCGATCGCGGCCCGCTCACCGAACAGCTCGACCTCGAGTTGCACGCCCTGCCGCGGCGTCGGCAGCGGGGCGATCGCCAACCCCGCGAGGTCGGCGAGCACCTGGTGGCTGAGGCAGACGGCCAGCATCGAGCGGCCGGAGGCCAGCCGGATGGTGATGAGCCGTCGCAGGCGGGCCACTCGCGGGTCGTCGGGGTCGCGCGGGTCGCCCGGCCCGGGGCCGAACACGACGAGGTCCTCCGATGCCTCGTCGCTCGCCTCATGCCAGGGCACCACGCGGGCCTCGACCCCGAGGTGCCCGAGCTGGTGGGCGAGCATCGTCGTGAAGTCGTCGCCGGCGTCGATCACGATCGCGCTCGCGTGCCGCGACGGCCGTGCGGCCTGCGGCGCCCGCCAGAACGCGGCGAGGTGGTCGTTCCGGGCGTCGAGCAGCGTCTCGAGCCGATCGGCGTCGATGCCCCGCCGGGGAGCAGCACCCCGCGGCAGGGCGCCGAGCGCAGTGAGGATGCCGGCGGCCTTCGCTCGCGTCTCGGCGACCTCGCCCGCCGGATCGGAGTGCCGCACGAGCGTCGCGCCCACCGGCACGCGCACGCGCCCGGCGCCGTCGAGGTATGCCGTGCGGATCAGGATCGGCGCGTCGAGGTCGACCCCGCCCCGGCGTGGCGTGAAGCGTGCGAGCACGCCCGCGTAGTACCCGCGAGGCGTCGTCTCGTGGCGGGCGATCACCGCACAGGCGTTGCCCATCGGCGACCCGGTCACGGTGGGTGCGAACATCGTGCGGCGCAGCACCTCTCGCGGGTCGAGGGCCGACCGCCCCTCGAGGAGGTACTCGGTGTGCGTGAGCCTCGACATCCGCTTCAGGAACGGGCCCCGGATGCGACCGCCGTCTGGGCACACCGCGCTCATCATCTTCAGCTCCTCGTCGACGACCATCACGAGCTCCTCCCGCTCCTTCACGTCGTCGAGGAAGGCGAGGAACGCGTCGTCGTCCCGATCGGCCTCGTCCCGACCGGCGTCGCCGTGCCGGAAGGTGCCGCTGATGGGGTTCATCGAGACGACCCCATCGATCGACGAGACGTGCCGCTCGGGCGTCGCCCCCGCCGCGGCGAGCCCGGGCGTGCAGAGGGCGAACGTCCAGTAGGCGCCCGACTCGTGCTCGAGCAGCGCGCGCAGCCAGCCGAGCACGGCCGTCGCCGGCGCGGCATCCGTCGAGCCGGTGAACTCGCGACGGATCACGAAGTTGGCGCCCTCGCCCCGTCCGATCTCGCCGTCGATCACGCGACGCACGATCGCGGCGTACTGCTCGTCGGTCACGTCGACGTCGAGGTCGTCGACGATCACCGGATGCCGCGGCAGGAGTCGCACGGCGTCGTCGACATCGACCGATTCGCGTTCCCGCACGACGAGGCAGCGGATCGGCGCGTCGTCGTCGTGCGCCGCGAATCCGCGCTCGCGCACCTGGCGGAACGGGACGAGCGCGAGCACCTCGGCGTCACCGAGGGGGATGTCGGCGAGGCGGTCGACGTCGACGATGTCGCCGACGAGCACGTCGAGTGTCGATTCGTGCTCGCGGTGGATCACGGCGAACGGGGGCGCCTCGGTCGCGGCGAGGAGCGAGGAAAGCAGGCGGGTCATGTCGGTCTCCGGTCGAGCCCTCGGCCGGATCGTTCGCCGGAAACGCGAAACGACCGCCCTCGGGCGGTCGTCGTGCGTCGAAACGCGTGGAGTCCGCCTAGGAGGCGGGCCACCAGGTGCGGATCGACGCGGTCATGACGAGCACTCTATGGCATGCGGGCGCCCGGCGCACGCCGGCCCGGCGCACGCCGGGGTCGTGCGAGGAATACGATGCGAGGATGTCGCCGGACCCCCTGCCCGACCCCGTGCTCGTCGCGCGCCTCCGCGCCGCCGGCTGCGTCTTCGCCGAGGACGAGGCGATGCTGCTCGCGCAGGCCGTCGAGGGCGGTGTCGATGCCGCCGACGAGCTCGAGCGACTCGTCACGCGTCGCGTCGACGGGGAACCGCTCGAGCAGCTCCTCGGCTGGGCGGAGTTCGGCGGACTCCGCATCCTCCTCGAGCCCGGCGTGTTCGTGCCCCGCCGTCGCACGGAGGCGCTCGCCGCCGAGGCCATCCGCCTCGCGGGCGCGGTCGCCGACTCGGGACGGCCGTGCGTCGTCGTCGACCTGTGCTGCGGCGCGGGGGCGATCGGTGCGGCCGTCATCGACGCCGTCGGCGAGGTGGAGCTCACCGCCGCCGACGTCGACCCCGCCGCCGTGCTGGCCGCACGCCGCAACCTCGAGCCGCTCGGCGCGCGCGTGGTGGCGGGCGACCTGTTCGACGCCCTGCCGCGCGACCTGCTGGGCCGAGTCGACGTGCTCGCGGTGAACGCGCCGTACGTGCCCACGGCCGAGATCGCGATGATGCCGCCCGAGGCACGCGACCACGAGGCGCGGGCCGCGCTCGACGGCGGAGCCGATGGGCTCGACGTGCATCGTCGCGTCGCGGCATCCGCTCGTGAGTGGCTCGCTCCCGGCGGGCACCTGCTCATCGAGACGAGCCGGCGCCTGGCGCCGACCACCGCCGCGCTCGTCGCCGACGGCGGCCTCACGGCATGGATCGTGCGCGACGACGAGCTCGCGGCGACGATCGTGATCGGGCGGCGCTGAGTCCGCTGCGACAGCGACCACCGGCATCAGCCGTCGGGCGGGCCGTCGGTGTGCCTGCCGCCCGGCCCGTCGCCGACCCCGCCCGACCGCGCCGCTTCGAGGATCGCCTGCACCTCGGCATCCGCGGTCTGCCGGAAGTCCAGGTAGTGCATGCCGACGGCCATGAACCCGGGCGGAGCCGAGAGGCACACGACCTCGTCGACCTCCGGCATCGCGGCCAGCTCGGCGAGGCTGTCGGGCGCACCGACCGGCATCGCGAGCACGACGGATGCCGCGCCGAGCTCCCGCGCGACGAGGCTGGCGACCCGCGCGGTCGCCCCGGTGGCGACCCCGTCGTCGACGATCACCGCGGTGCGTCCCGTGAGGTCGATCGGCGGGGCATCGCCGCGGAACCGCCGGACGCGCGCCTCGAGCTCCGCGCGCTCGCGTTGCTCGACAGTGGCCAGGTCCGCCGCCCGCACGGCGCCGTGGCGCAGCACGTCGTCGTTGAGCACTCGGGCGCCGCGCTCGCCGATGGCGCCCATCGCGACCTCGGGCTGGCGGGGGAGCCCGAGCTTGCGCACGACGAGCACGTCGAGCGGCGCGCGGAGCGCCGCAGCGAGCTCCGCGGCGACGGGAACGCCGCCGCGCGGCAGGCCGAGCACGACCGGACGATCGAGGGTGCGGCCCGCGAACGCCTGCGCGAGCCGACGGCCCGCGTCGCGTCGATCGGTGAAGTGGTCCATCTCCCGTGGTGCGGGTTGGGCGACCCGCGTGTGTCAGAGTCCCATCGGCGTCGCGACCGAGCCGACGAGGGCCTCGAACGCCCGGTTCGCCGCCGAGTTCATCGCCATGACCCTCGGGTGCGTCGGGATGTATCCGAGCGATTCGCGCTCCTCGGCGTAGAGCGCGGCGACCTCGCCATCGGCCTCGTCCTCGGGGACGGTTCGGATGATCGTCATGGGACCCCCGGTTCGCATGCTGGCCTCTGCAGCTTGGTCTAGCGCGAGGCATCCGGACAGTCAACCCCTGTATCGGAGGGTTCGGGCCACCTACCGTTGAGATCCGACGGGGCAGCGGCACTCGGCGTGAACGACGCCGAACGCGAACCCGTCGGGCCGGAGGGCACTCCAAGACGCCTGGGCGACGACTGAGGGGTCGACGCCCGGGGCGGGGGAGCGGGTCGGATGACTGGGGGTCATCCGACCCGCGTGCTCCGGGTACCGAGCGAAGTTCGCGCATCAAGTCGGGTCGCCTATGCTGAGTGGACCCTCCCCCTGAACGGGGGAACCCGTTCAGCACAGGGATTCGACGGCGCCACGGTGCCGTCGGGCTTGGAGTGTCCGTGGGGCGTCATACCGTCATGGCCCCGGCGAAGAAGCCGGGGCGCGCGCTCATACTTTCCATCATCGCCGCACTCGCGGTCGTCGGCATCGTCGGATCCGGGGTGTTCCTCTGGGTAGGCGGTCATCTGAACCCCCTGTTCGCTGCCGCGGAATCGGGATGCCCCGAGAGCGAGCACCTCGTCGTGATCGCCGACACCTCGATCGCGCCCGCGCTCGCCGACATCGCGAAGAACTTCGACGAGGCATCCGAGACCTGCGTCGAGACGGTGATCAAGCCGCAGGACTCGGCGGACACCGCGGCGGTGGTCGCGTCCGGCGGCGCCGACGCCGACGCATGGGTTCCCGAGTCGAGCGTCTGGGTCGACCGCATGACGGCGACGGCGGCGTCGCTGGGGCAGACCGCGCCCGACGTCGAGGTGGGCGAGCCGATCGCCACGACGCCGGTGGTGTTCGCCGCGGCCGCCACGAAGGCCGCCGAGATCGCGAGCGCGCCCGTGACGTGGTCGCGAGTGCTCGGCGGAGCGCTGCCGACGATCCTGCCCAATCCCGAGGCGTCGTCGGCGAGCCTGGCGGGGTTGCTCGCACTGCGTGGGCACTCGTCGCCCGACGATCCGCGCCAGTTCGCCGGCGCCATGATCGAGCTCGGCAAGTCCATCCCCGCATCGACGAGCGCCGCGTTCGGCGCGCTGTCGACCGCTCCGCAGCCGAGTGTGGTCGTCACCACCGAGGCGCAGGTCGCGGGCTACAACCTCGACGATCCCGCGGAGACGCTCGTCGCCGCCTACCCCGCCGATGGCACCGTGCTCGTCGAGTACCCGCTCGTGCGACTGCCGGCGCGGACCGGCGACGGTGGCGGGGGAGCGACGGCCGACGGGGTCGCCGATGCGACCGCGACCCGGGCCGCCCTGCTCGCCGCCTTCGAGACGGCGGCGCGATCCTCGACCGACCGACTCTCCGCCGCAGGGTTCCGCGCGGGCGACGGCACCGGCGCGCTCGACGTTCCCGGACTTGCCGCCGAGGGGCCGGCGGCGGCCGCCACCGACCTCGATGCGGCGGCCCAACTCGAGATCCTGCGTGCCTGGGCGGTGCTGACGCTGCGGTCGCGCATGCTGGCGGTCATCGACGTGTCGGGCTCGATGGAGGAGCCGGCAGAGAACGGCCTGCGCCGCATCGACATCTTCCAGCAGGCCGCGATCGGAGCGATGGAGAAATTCTCCGGCGAGGTCGAGATGGGCGTCTGGGTGTTCTCGACGGCCCGCAACGGCGACATCGACTACGAGGACCTGTCGCCGATCGCCCCGCTCGCCGACCTCGCCCACAAGCAGGAGATCGCCGGCATCATCCAGTCCCTGCCGGGCCGGCTCGGTGGCGCGACCGGCCTCTACGACACGACACTCGCCGCCGTGCAGCGGGTACGCGAGTCGTACGACCCCGAGAAGGTGAACTCGGTGCTGCTCATCACCGACGGCCGGAACGAGGACGAGAACGGCATCGACCTCGACACGCTCCTCACGGAGCTCGCGAAGATCGACGACCCGACGAAGCCGGTGCCCGTCATCATGATCGGCTTCGGACCCGACACCGACCTCGCGGCCATGCAGCAGATCGCCCAGGCCACGAAGGGCGCCGCGTACTCCGCCTCGAAGCCCGAAGACCTCGGAACGGTGCTGGTCGACGCGCTCTCGCAGCGCGGCTGCCGTCCGAACTGCGGGTGATCCGCCTCGGACGGATACCTCCGTCCGAACATGACGAAGGGCCCGGCACACACCGAGCCCTTCGTGATGCTGCGGTCGCCGCTCGAGGTGTCAGGCCTCGGCTGCGTATTCGGCCGCGTCGGCGCGGGCGGCCGACGTCATGTCGGCCGGCCTGCGCACGAAGAACGCGCCCACGACGGCCCCGACCGAGAGGATCGCGCCGACCGTGAACGCCGTGCGGAGACCAGACGACTGGGCGACCTCGATCGACGCGCCGGTCGCGGCGAGCGACGCAGTGCCGGCGGCCATGACCGTGACGAACATGGCGGTGCCCGCCGCGCCCGCGACCTGCTGCACCGTTCCGACGATGGCTGAGCCGTGGGCGTAGAACCGCGGTTCGACCGAGCCGAGCGCCGACGTGAACAGCGGCGTGAACATGAACGCGAGGCCGGCGGACAAGGCCACGTGCGCGATGAGCATCATCCACGGTGAGGTGGTCTCGGTCACCATCGTGAGCGACCAGAGCACGCCGCTCACGACGATGCTGCCGGGTACGAGCAGCACGGTCGGCCCGAAGCGGTCGTACAGCCGACCGACGGTGGGGCCGAGCAGGCCCATGAGGAGTCCGCCCGGGAGCAGCAGGAGTCCGGTGATGGCCGGCTCCAGGTGGAGCACGTCCTGCAGGTAGATCGGCAACAGGATGATCGTGCCGAACAGCGAGGCCATCACGATGACCATCAGCCCGACCGAGATCGAGAAGTTCTTCGAACGGAACGTGCGCAGGTCGAGCAGAGCGCGGTCGCGGCGTTGCAGCGCGAGCTGGCGGAGGATGAATGCGGCGATGCCGAGGGCGCCGACGGTGAGCGAGATCCACATCGACGCGGGCTGCTCCGTGCCGGCCACCACGCCGCCGACCAGGCTCAGGCCGTACACGAGCCCGCCGAATCCGAACGCCGACAGGATCACCGAGAACACGTCGATCGGAATCACCCGCGGCTCACTCACGTTCTCGACGCGGCGGATGCCGATGACCAGCATGACGAGCGCGATCGGCAGCACGAGCCAGAACATGTACCGCCACGAGAGGTAGGTGAGGATCAGTCCCGAGATCGTCGGCCCGATGGCCGGCGCCACGGAGATCACAGTCGACACCCGGCCCATGAACCGGCCGCGGTCGGCAGGTGCGACGAGCGTCATGAGCGTGGTCATGAGCAGCGGCATCATGATCGCGGTGCCGCTCGCCTGCACGACACGGGCGAGCAGCAGCATCTCGAAGCCGGGCGCGAGCGCGGCGATGAGCGTTCCGGTGGAGAACAGGCTCATCGCGGCGATGAAGATCGGACGCGTCGCGAAGCGCTGCAGCAGGAAGCCCGTGATGGGGATCACCACGGCCATGGTGAGCATGAACGCCGTGGTCAGCCACTGCGCCTGCGAGATGGTGATGCCGAGGTCGGTGACGAGGTGGGGGATCGCCACGCCCATGATCGTCTCGTTGAGGATGACGACGAATGAGGCGGCGAGGAGGAGCCAGATGACACGGGAGTTGCGCGCGCCGTGGAGGGCTTCGGCGTCGGTATCGGTGTGATGGGCAAGCGAGGTCGGCTCGCCGAGTGCGGCGGGCTCGCCCTGCGTCAGGTCAGGTACGGCACGTTCGGTCACGGAGAATGCATCCAATCGATGTCGGCGCAGAGCGGCGCCGGTGAAGTGCGTCGAATGTGAGAGTCAACCCGCGCCTGAGAAGGCACTATTCCCGATCCGAGAGATCGATCGGTACGTATGGAAACGCGGCGCGGGAGTGCGGACTACGGAGCGGGCGCGGGCCCGGCGGTCGGCGTGGCATCGGGAAGCCAGCCCTCGAGGAGCTCCGCTTCGGGAGCAACCTCGTCGTCGACCCGCTTCGCGTCGACCTCGAGGTCGACGTCGTCGTCGGCGAAAATGGCGGTGCGATCGATCATGGCTTCACGATAGCGCGCACCGCCGACACCGCCCGGGCGACCGCGGTCGCCGCCTCCGCGACGTCGTCCTGCGTGGTCTCGGTGCCCAGCGTGAAGCGCACCGCGGTCTGCGCGAGCCCCGCCGGGACGCCGATCGCAGTGAGCACGTGCGACGGCTCGTCGCTGCCCGCGGCGCAGGCCGAGCCGCTCGAGCAGATCACGCCGTCGCGTTCGACTTCGAGGAGGACCGCCTCGCCGCTCGTACCCGGGAACACGAACGAGACGGTCCCGGGCAGCCGTCGCACCGGGTCGCCGGTGAGCACCGCCCCCGGAACCGCCGACGAGATGCGGGCGACGAGCTCGGCGCCGAGCGCGGCGACGCGAGCCGCGGCATCCGCTCGCTCGGCCTCGGCGAGCCGCAGCGCGGTGGCGAACGCCACGGCGCCGGCCACGTTCTCGGTGCCCGAGCGCCGCCCGCGCTCCTGGCCGCCGCCGTGGAGCACCGGTTCGAGCGGGATCCGGCCGCGCACGATGAGCGCGCCGGTCCCCTTGGGGGCGCCGACCTTGTGGCCCGCGAGCGAGAGGGCGTCGACCCCGAGCGCGTCGAGCGAGAGGGGGAGCCAGCCCGCCGCCTGCACGGCATCCGAGTGCATCAGCGCGCCCGACGCGTGGGCGATCGCGGCGAGCTCGGCCACCGGCTGCACCGTGCCGATCTCGTTGTTGGCGAGCTGCACCGACACGAGCGTCGTGTCGGGCCGGATGACGCGCACGAGCGCCTCGGGATGCACGAGCCCGCCCGCATCGACGTCGACCTCGTCGACGGTGAAGCCGTGCACGCGGGCCAGGTAGGCCGCCGCCTCGAGCACCGCCTCGTGCTCGATCGGCGAGACCACGACGTGCCGGCCGCGCGGGTTCGCGAGCGCGATGCCCTTGACGGCGAGGTTGTCGGCCTCGGTGCCACCGCTCGTGAACACGACGTCGCCCGGGCGGCATCCGACGACCGCGGCCACGTCGGCCCGGGCCGCCGCGAGCGCGCGCGATGCCTCGTCGCCGAGGCCGTGCCGGCTGGAGGGGTTGCCGAACGCGCCCGTGAGGAACGGCCACATCGCCTCGAGCGCCTCACGGCGGACGGGGGTGGTCGCGGCGTGGTCGAGGAAGATCACGGCTGCTCCCGGGTCGACGGGCCGGCGGCATCCGTCGCCCGGTATTCGCTCGTCGAGATCACGACGTCGAGCCCGAGGTCGAGCGCGCGCGCCGAGTGCGTGAGCGCGCCCACGGAGATGACGTCGACGCCTGACGCCGCGATCGCGCCGACGGTGTCGAGTGAGACCCCGCCGGATGCCTCGACCACGGCGCGCCCCGCGATGGCCTCGACGCCCGCCCGCAGGTCCTCGACCGTGAAGTTGTCGAGCATGATCGTGTCCGCGCCGCCCTCGAGCACGGCGTCGACCTGGTCGAGCCGGTCGACCTCGACCTCGAGGTGGGCGGTGTGCGGCATCCGGTCGCGGGCGGCGCGCAGTGCGGTCGCCAGGTCCTGCCCGCCTGCGGTCAGGACGGCCAGGTGGTTGTCCTTGGCCATCACCGCATCGGAGAGGGAGCGTCGATGGTTGCGCCCGCCGCCGTCGCGCACGGCCTGGCGTTCGAGGCTGCGCAGCCCCGGCGTCGTCTTGCGGGTGTCGACGATGCGGGCGCCCGTGCCCGCCACCGCGGCGACGTACCGCGCCGTGAGCGTGGCCACGCCGGACATCCGCTGCACGAGGTTGAGGGCGACCCGCTCGGCCGTGAGGATGCCGCGTGCCGATCCGCGCACGCGCGCCAGGGCGTCGCCCGCGGCGAACGCGTCGCCGTCGGCGGCGAGCGGCTCGAACGCGATGCTCGGGTCGACCAGGCGGAACGCGGCCGCGAACACGTCGATGCCGCTGAGCACGCCCGCCTCGCGGGCGATGAGCTCGGCGGTGGCGGTCGCATCCGCGGGGATGAGCGTCTCGGAGGTGAGGTCGCCCCACGGCGCGTCCTCGTCGAGCGCGGCGCCGACGATGCGGTCGATCTCTCGGCGGTCGGTCATCAGGCTGCCTCTCCCACGGCTCTCACAGCGTGCACGGC
>Ga0247821_10000762_pt1 | contig 17890 bp, 17 predicted proteins | sample 13C_Glycerol_Day_FD_192481 | JGI IMG/M metagenome (GOLD analysis project Ga0247821, IMG submission 192481) | Soil microbial communities from agricultural site in Penn Yan, New York, United States - 13C_Glycerol_Day14 | ecosystem: Environmental > Terrestrial > Soil > Agricultural land | place... | reverse complement strand
TCCCCGATGAATCGGAGCTGCGCAATTCCTCGCTCGGACGCTACCTCTCGCTGGCGACTCGCAGCTTCGGCACGGATGGGAGCCGTTCGTACGTCAGCACCACCGGCGGACTCGACGCCGACGGCGTGTGCCGCGCGCTCGAAGCCGCCGTCGCGGCGGGCGAACCGGTCGCGTTGATGGGCGCCAGCTTCAGCTTCGTCCACCTGCTCGACGCCATGGCCGGCCGCGGTCTTCGCTTCGCGCTGCCCGCGGGCAGCCGGCTGCTCGACACCGGCGGCTACAAGGGCCAGGCGCGCGAGCTGCCGCTGGACGAGTTCTACGACGGCCTGGCCGCGGCCTTCGGCGTGCCGCGCGAGCGCTGCACCAACATGTACGGAATGACCGAGCTCAGCTCGCAGTTCTACGACCACGGCAACGCCCGCGTTCCCTCGGTCAAATCGGGCCCGCACTGGATCCGCACCCGCGTGCTGGATCCACTCACCGGCCGCGAGATGCCGCCGGGGCAGCGCGGCGTGCTGTCGCACTGCGACCTGGCCAACTTCAACTCGGCCACCGCCATCCTTACGGAGGACGTCGGCGTGGCCGTGGACGGCGGCTTCCTGCTGCTGGGACGCGCGGAAGGCGCCGAGGCCAAGGGCTGCTCGCTGGCGGTGCAGGAATTCCTGGAGGCGGCACGCGCATGAGCATCGACCTGAGCACGCCGTGGAAGGCCGGGCACCTGCCCGGCATGGCCCCCACCTCCGTGGAGTGGCAGTCGCTGCGCTTCGACGCGCACGGCCGCTCGGTGACGGTCGAGGTCCCCGTGCTCACCGAGGCGCAGATGGAGGCGCTGGCCCGCCACGTGCGCGATGCCGCCCGCCGCGTGTTGCAGGCAATGCCGGTCGATGGCGTCATCGAGATCCTCGATCGCTCGGTGGCCCGCTTGCTCGACCCCAACGAGCCCCTGCGGCTGGAACTCGACACCCTGCTGCCGATCGTGACCGGCTACGACGCCGAGATGGTCCGCCTCGGCCTCACCGCCTACCTGCAGACCTTCCGCGCGCCGCAGCTTCGCCGCTTCATCGCGCAGGACTTCGCCAATCCCAAGGTGCTCGACGGCTTCCAGCCCGCGCTCAAGGGCGGTGCCGTGCGTGCCTTCGGGCCGCGGCTGCTCGCCCACGTCTGGGCCGGCAACGTGCCCGGCCTGCCGCTGTGGAGCCTGGCGTGCGGCCTGCTGGTGAAGGCCGGCAACGTCGGCAAGCTGCCCAGCGCCGAGCCGGTGTTCGCCAGCGTGTTCGCGCGACTGCTCGCACGCGAGCATCCGCCCCTTGCCGACGCCCTCGCCATCGTGTGGTGGAAGGGCGGAGCGCCCGGTCCGTCCGAAGCGCTCTACCGCCAGGCAGAGACGGTGCTGGCCTACGGCGGCAACGCGGCGCTGCACGAAGTGCGCGAGCAGGTGCCGGTCACCACGCGCTTCCTCGGCTACGGCCACAAGCTGGGCGTGGCGCTCGTGGGGGGCGCGGCGCTCGACATGCGCCGCGGTCCCGCTGCCGCGCGCTCGGCGGCGCAGGACCTCGCGCGCTTCGAGCAGCAGGGCTGCTATTCGCCGCACCTGCTGTACGTCGAGCGCGGTGGCGCGTTGTCGCCGCGCGCCTTCGCCGGCCACCTGGCGGCCGAGCTGGCCAGCCTTGCGCATCGGCATCCGCGACGCGCGCTCGCATTCGAAGAGTCCGCAGCGGTCGCCGCCTGGCGGCAGCAGGCCGAGTGGCGCGAAGGCGGCGAGCTGCTGGGCGACGAGCGTTCATCCTGGGCCGTCGCGTACAGCGAGACGCCGCTCCCGCTCGCCGCGTCGCCGGGCCAGCGCTGCGTGCAGGTCTGCGCCGTGGATTCGCTGGACGACGTCGTGCCCCTGCTCGAGCCACACGCCGCCTTCCTGCAGACCGTGGGCCTGGCGACCACGCCCGAGGAGCTCTACCGCCTCGGCGAGCTTCTCGGCCAGGCCGGCGTGACCCGCATCGCGCCGCTCGGCGCCATGACCCAGCCCGAGGCCGGCTGGCACCACGACGGCCGCTTCAACCTCGCCGACCTGGTGCGCATGGTCGAGATCGAACAAGCCGCCGAACGCGCCGCCGACCGGCTGGCGCCGTACGCGCAGGAGGACCGATCGTGAGCTTCCTGCGGCTGCACGGCGTCGCGTTCACTTACCCCGGCTTCGCGCCGACGGTGGAAGGCGTTTCGCTCGACCTGGCCGCCGGCGAGATCCACTGCCTCGTGGGCCGCAGCGGCTGCGGCAAGACCACGCTCCTCAAGCTCGCGGCCGGCCTGCTGCAACCCACGCATGGCCAGGTGCTGCTGCGCGGCCGTCCGCCGACGGACCCCCGCGAAGTCGGCTTCGTGTTCCAGTCGCCCACGCTGCTGGACTGGCTGCGCGTGCGCGACAACGTGCTGCTGCCCGCGTCGCTCCAGCGCCGTCCGAACGAAGCCGACCGGCACGCCGCCGACGCGCTGCTGGCCCAGCTGGGCCTGGCGGCGCACGCGGACCGCTATCCGCGCCAGCTCTCCGGCGGCCAGCAGAGCCGCGTGGCGCTGGCTCGCGCGCTGCTGCTGCAGCCGCCGCTGCTGCTTCTCGACGAGCCTTTCGCCGCGCTGGACGCGATCACGCGCGAGGAGGTCCAGCGCGACCTGCTGCGCGTGTGCCGCGCCCGTGGCGCTTCGGTCCTCTTCGTCACGCACGACATCGCCGAGGCGGTGTTCCTGGGCGACCGCGTTTCGGTGATGGCCGGCGGCCGGCTGGTGCGTACGGTCCGCATAGAGGGCGAAGCGCGCCGGCGCGACACGCCGGACTTCGGCGCGGCCTGCAACGAAGTGCGCGAGGCGTTGCAGCCGCAGGAGACGCCCGCATGAATCGAAACCTGCGTTCCTCCGCCGGCGCCCTCGCCCTGCTGGCGCTGCTATTGCTTGCCTGGGAGGCCGCCGCGCGCGCCTTCGCGCTGTCGGCGCTGGTGCTGCCACCGCCGAGCACCGTGGCGCAGGCGCTGTGGAAGGGCCTCGCCAGCGGCTTCTTCTGGCCGCACATCCGCGCCACCGGCGCCGGACTGCTGCTCGGACTGGTCCTGGGCGGCGGCATCGGCTTCGCGGCCGGCGTGCTGCTGGCCGAAGTCCCCGCGCTGCGGCGGCTCGCCATGCCCTACCTGGTCGTCAGCCAGGTGGTGCCCAAGCTGGCGCTGATGCCGCTGTTCATCGTCTGGTTCGGATTCGGCATGACCTCGATGGTGGTGATCACCGCGCTGATCTGCTTCTTCCCGCTGGTGGAGAACACGCTGACGGGCCTGGCCTCGGTGCCGCCCGAGCGCATCGAGCTGTTCCGCATGCTGGGCGCGTCGCGCGCGCAGACCCTGTGGCGGCTGAAGCTCCCCAGCGGACTGCCGTCGGTGCTGGCCGGCCTGCGCATCGCCGTCGTGCTGGCGCTGGTCGGTGCCGTGGTCGGCGAGTTCATCGGCGCCGGCCAGGGCCTGGGCGCGCTGATCATCGCCGCGCAGGGCAGCATGGACACGCCCCTGATGTTCGCCGTGCTGGTCCTCATCTCCGTGCTGGGCCTGCTGCTCTACCAGGCCGCCGTGCTGCTGGAGCGCCGGCTGCTGCGTCCCTATGTCCAACCTTCCTGAAAGAACGACCTCCATGACGAATCGCCGCCAGCTCCTGCTCGCCGCCGCCTGCGCCGGCCTGCCCGCGTTCGCCCAGACGCAGGCGCCCGCCCGCCTGGAGAAGATCACGGTCGCGGGCTGGAGCAAGCCGATCACCGAGGTGACGCCGCTGCTGGTCGATGCCGACAAGGGCTTCTACCGCGCGCAAGGCGTCGCGCTGGATTACGTGCCCGGCGCCGGCGGCGGCGACGCCATCCGCAACATCCTCGGCGGCCAGGCCGACGTGGCCTTCACCGACCCCGGGTCGCTGTTCGCCGCGCTGGACAAGGGCGAGAAGCTGCGCGCCATCTACGACATCTATCCGCAGAACGTGTTCAACGTGGTGTCGCTGAAGAAGAGCGGCATCCGCAAGCCGGCCGACCTGAAGGGCAAGCGCATCGGCGTCTACAGCCTGTCGAGCGGCACGCGCCAGAACCTGCAGTTGCTGCTGCACACGGCGGGCCTCTCCGAGTCCGACGTTCAGATCGTGGTGACGGGCCTGCTCAACTTCGCGCCGCTGCTGCAGGGCCAGGTCGACGCCACCGCGGCCACCGACACCGGCCTGGCCATCGGCCGCCGGCGCGGCGTGGGCGAGGTCGACGTGATGGAGGTGGGCCGCTACCTGAACGTTTCCAGCGACCTGTTCGTGGTGCGCGAGGAGACCTACCAGCGCCGCAAGGAAGCGCTGCGCGCCTTCCTGCGCGGCTACCGCGACGCCGCCGACTGGATGATCCGCGAGCCGGCCGAGGCCGCCTCGCTGGCCGGCAAGCGCGCCATCGACGGCAGCGACGCGGAACTGGCGCTGGAGGTGATCCGCCTGCGCAACGCGTCGAGCATGTCGGACCTGACGCGCCGCCAGGGCCTGGGCGCGATCGACGTCGCCTCGCTGCAGAAGGCCGCCGAGGTCTATCGCCAGCTCGAGCTGGTGCGCAACCCGATCGACATGCGCCAGGTGGTCGCGACCGACCTCCTGCCCGGCAAGTGAGGACGCTCATGGACTTCTCGGGCAAGGTCGTCCTCGTCACCGGCGCATCGCGCGGCATCGGCGCGGCCATCGCGCTCGCCTTCGCGCGCCAGGGCGCCGCGGTGGCGGTCAACTACCTGCAGCGGGCCGATGCCGCGGCGCAGGTGGTGGAGGACTGCCGCGAGTCCGGCGGCGATGCGATCGCCTTCCAGGCCGACGTCACGGAGCCGGACCAGGCCGATTCGCTGGTGGACCGCGTGGTCGCCGAGTTCGGCCGCATCGACGTGCTGGTGAACAACGCGTTCGCGCCCTACAGCTTCGATCCGGAGCGGCGCACGCCCTTCGACGACCTGCAGTGGGACGACTACCTGCGCCAGTTCGACGGCTCGGTGGGTGCCGCCTTCCACATGTGCCGCGCCGTGCTGCCGCACCTGCGCGCGCGGGCCGAGGGCGCCATCGTCAACGTGGTCAGCGACCTGGTCGAGGACCCGGTCGTTCCGTACCACGACTACGGCACGGCCAAGTCGGCACTGGTGGGCTTCAGCCGCAACCTGGCGGCGGAGGTCGGGCCGCAGGGCGTGCGCGTGAACTGCGTCGCGCCCGGGCTGGTGCATCCGACCGAGGGCAGCGCCGCGACGCGCGCTTCGTTCCGCGAGGCGATCATGGCCGCGACACCGCTGCGCCGGCTGGCGCGCCCGGAGGACGTGGCCGGCCCGGTGCTGTTCCTGGCTTCGAGCGCGAGTGGATTCATGACGGGCCAGGTGCTGCTGGTCGATGGTGGAAGGGTGATGCGATGAGTGGGCAAGGACGACGGTTGCGGGTGGTGGCTGCGGAAGGCCGGGCGCCTATCCAACAGGCCGCGCGGCTGCGCGCGGAAGGCGCGGCGGCGGTGCTCGTGCACGGGGCTGAAGGCCTTCATTGGCTCGACAGCGAGCAGGCGAAAGGCTGGGTGCGCGCGCCCGGGTCGACGGTGCCGGCAGCGCTGGAGCGCGCGTGGGAAGCGCTGCACGGCGAGGGCTACGTCAGCGCGGACGCCGCCCTCCTCGCCTTCGAAACGCTGCCGCTGCTGTCGTGGGGCGAGACGCCGATCGAGCCGCCTTCCCTACCTGCGCGCGACGACGCTTCGCTCGGCATCTACGCCATCGTCGACAGCGCGCAGCAGGTGCGCCAGGTGCTGGAAGCCGGCGTGCGCACCGTGCAGCTGCGCATCAAGCGCCCCGCCGATGCCGACGCGCGCTGGCAGGCCGCGCTGGCCGGCGCCGTGCGCGAGAGCCTGGCGGCCGCGCGCGATCACGGCGCCCTCCTCTTCATCAACGACCACTGGCGCCTCGCGGCCGAACTCGGTGCGACCGCGATCCACCTCGGCCAGGAAGACCTGCTCGCGCTGGGCGATGCCGGACGCGCGGAATTGCGCGCCACCGGCCTCGGCCTGGGCGTGAGTTCGCACGCGGTGTGGGAGCTGTGCCGCGCCCGCTCGCTGGCGCCCGCCTACATCGCCTGCGGCCCCGTCTGGCCGACCACCACCAAGGACATGCCCTGGATTCCGCAGGGCCTGGACAACCTGGCCTGGTGGACGCGCGCGGCGGGCACGCCGGTCGTCGCCATCGGCGGCATCCTCGCCGCGGAACAGGTGCGAGAGACGGCGCGTGCCGGTGCCTCGGGCGTCTGCGTGCTGCGCGGCCTCGGCGCCGACCCGAAGCAGGTCGTGCCCGCGCTGCAGGAGGCGTTCGAGCTCGGTCGCAGCGAGCGCGCCACTGTCGCAACGCCCGCGCGGCCGCATCCCACGCTGGAGCCGAGGGCATGAGCGAAGCGTCCAGGTTGCGCGTGGGCATCGCCGGCGCCGGCCTGCTGGGCCGGCTTCTGGCCGTGCGTCTCTCGCAGGCCGGCCACGAGGTCCACGTGTTCGACCCGGCGGCCGGCCCCGAGGCGCGCGGCGCCACCGGCTGGACCGCCGCCGGCATGCTCAGCCCGCTGGCCGAACTCGAGACCGCGGACGAGCGCGTGTACGCCTGGGGCCTGCGGTCAATCGAGCTGTGGCCCGGGATTCTTCGCACACTGCCGCTGCCGGTGGAATTCAGATGCGACGGCAGCCTGCTCGTCGCCCATCGCGAGGACGCCGGGGCCGCCCGCCGCGTGCTGGACCTTCTTGCGCGCAAGGCGCCCTCAGACCACCAGGCCGAGGCACTCACGGCCGCCGCGCTGCGCGAACTGGAGCCCTCGCTGCGCGCCGGCCCGCAGGCCTGGCTGCTGCCGGGCGAAGGCCGCATCCACACCGTGCAGGCGATGCAGGCGCTGGCGGCCGGCGCGCCGGGCGCGAATTGGCATTGGGGCGCGAGCGTGCAGGAGGTCGAGCCCGCCCGCCTGCGCGTGGACGGCCGCACCGAACCTTTCGACTGGGTGTTCGACGTGCGCGGCCTGGGTGCGCGCCCGCAGCTGCCGGTGCGTGGCGTTCGCGGCGAGATCTTCTGGCTGCAGGCGCCGGGCGTCGAACTGCGCCGGCCGGTGCGGCTGCTGCACGCAAGGCACCGCGTCTACCTGGTGCCGCGCGCGCCCGACACCGTGGTCGTCGGCGCCAGCGAGATCGAGAGCGAGGACCGCTCGCCGGTGTCGCTGCGCACCACGGTCGAACTGCTGGCCGCGGCGCACAGCATCGTGCCGGCGCTGGCCGAGGCGCGCATCGTCCATTCCGAAACCAACCTGCGGCCGGCCCTGCCCGACAACCAGCCCCTGCTGGAAAGCCGCGCGGGCCTGACCCGCATCAACGGCCTGTTCCGGCACGGCTGGCTGATCGCGCCGGGTCTGGTCGAAACCGCCCTGGAGACTTTTCCATGATCGCCATCCAGCTGAACAAGGAACGCCTCGAGTTCCCCGAAGGCACCACCCTGGCCGGCCTGGTGGCCGCGCTCGACAAGGCGCCGGCCGCGCTGGCCACCGCCGTCAACGGCGACTTCGTGCCGCGCGACCTGCGCGAGCAGTGCCGGCTGAACGACGGCGACGTCGTCATGACATTCGAACCCATCACGGGAGGTTGAAACCCATGGCCTTTTCCATAGCCGGCGTCGAACTCGAGAGCCGCTTCTTCCTCGGCACCGCGAGCTACCCTTCGCCCGACACGCTGCGCGAAGCCATCCAGGCTTCCGGCACGCAGGTCGTCACCGTCGGCCTGCGCCGCCAGCTCTCGGGCGGCGGCGGCGAGACCAACGAGTTCTACCGATTCATCCGCGAGACCGGCGCGCGCCTGCTGCCCAACACCGCGGGCTGCACCACGGCGCGCGAGGCCGTCACGCTGGCGCGCATGGCGCGCGAGATGTTCGGCACCAACTGGATCAAGCTGGAGGTGGTGGGCGACGAGTACACGCTGCAGCCCGATCCGTGGGAGCTGGTCGAGGCCGCGCGCGAGCTGTCCAAGGACGGCTTCGAGGTGTTCCCGTATTGCACCGACGACCTGGTCACCTGCAACCGCCTGCTGGACGCCGGCTGCCGCATCCTGATGCCGTGGGGCGCGCCGATCGGCTCGGGCCAGGGCCTGCTCAATCCGACCGCGCTCCGCACGCTGCGCTCGCGCCTGCCGGGCGTGCCGCTGGTGGTGGACGCCGGCATCGGCTCGCCGCGCGATGCGGTGCAGGCGATGGAGCTGGGCTACGACGCGGTGCTTGTGAATTCGGCCGTGGCGCTGGCGCACGACCCGGTGGCGATGGCCCGCGCCTTCCGCCTGGCCATCGAGGGCGGCCGCCTCGCGTGGGAGGCCGGGATCATGGCCAAGCAGGAAATGGCCGTGGCGACGACGCCGGTGACGGGGCGGCCGTTCGTGCTCTGAGGCCCTGACGCTGAGGGAACGATGCGCTGCGCGGCCACGCCGCGGCGATTCGCGTAAGTTCCGATGGGGCGCCGCGCGGCGCGCCGCACAATCGGCGCATGCCCGACCCAAGCGAGTCCCCTGCCGCCGAGGCCCTGCGACTGGCCTTCGATCTCGCGCCGGTGGGGATGTGCGTGACCGAGGAGCGCACCATCGTCCTGTGCAACCCCGCATTCGCCCAGATGTTCGGCTATGCGCCGCAGGAACTGGCCGGGCAGCCGCTGGCGCCGCTCTATCCGTCGGAAAAGGAATACGTCCACATCGGCCGACTCGGCCTGCCGGTGATGCAGGACCAGGGCACTTACGGCGACGAGCGCATCATGAAGCGGCGCGATGGCTCGCTCTTCTGGTGCCATGTGGTGGGTCGCGCACTCGACCGCGTTCGACCGTTCAGCCGCGCGGTGTGGATGTTCGAGGACATCTCTCCGCGGCGCCGCGTGGCGGGCGGACTGACGGCGCGCGAGCGGGAGGTGGCGCGGCATCTGGTGGCCGGCTGCACCAGCAAGCAGATCGCCCGCCATCTGGAACTCAGCCCGCGCACTGTGGAGACCCACCGCGCGCGGCTGATGAAGAAACTGGGCGCGGCGACGCACGGCGAACTGGTGGCCCGCCTGGTCGGCGGCGCCGGGCCCGCTACTTGAGCAGCCGGCCTGAACTTCCGATCACCGTGACTTCCACGTAGCGCGAGCCGATGCGATTGCGCGGCGAGTAGCCCACGGTGATGCCGCCCAGGTCCAGGCTGCTGATCGATTCGAGCGCGGCCACCACCTGTCCCCGGGTGGGATTCGGCCCGGCACGGCGCAGCCCTTCCACCAGCACCTTGGCGCCCAGGAACTCCTCGAAGCTGGTGTAGTTCACCGCCTCGCCGGGCGCGTAGCGCTTCAGCAGCTCCTGGTACTCGCGCACTGCGGGCAGGCGCGGCGTGTAGGGATACGGGACCACCTGGCTGATGCCCAGGCCGTGCGCGTTGCGCAGCCCCGCGATCTTCACGATCTCCGCAGGATCCACCACCGAGATGTTGTACAGCTGGGCGCCGCCCCCCAGCTCGCGGTAATGCTTCACGAAGGCCGCCGTCGGCTTGTTCACCGAGATCATGATGACCGCCTGCGCGTCGGATTCCTTGATCCGCTTCGCCGCGTCCTGGACCTTGTCGGTATTGCGTTCGTACCCCGCGGCCGTCGAGAGGGCGAGCTGGCGCCGCGCGAGCGCCTGCCGCACGCCTTCCAGCCCCGCCTGGCCGAAGCCGTCGTCCTGGTACATCACGGCGATCCGGCGCAGCCCCAGAGTGGTGGCCTGCTGCACCATGTGCTCGGTCTCGTCGGCGTAGCCGGCGCGCAGGTGGAATATCCAGGGATTGAAAGGGGTGCGCAGGTTCTCACCGCCCGTGTAGGGCGCCACCAGCGCCGCGCCGCCCTGCTCCAGCACGCCTTCGCTGAGCAACTTGCCGATGTTGGCCGTGCCGGCAAAACCGAACAGCGCCAGCACCTCGGGGCGGGCGAGCATCTCGCGCGTGAGCCGGACCGTCTCGTCCACCTTGTAGCCGTCGTCCGCCACCAGCTGCCTGATCGGACGTCCGTGGACGCCGCCGGTGGCGTTCACGTGCTCGAACCAGATGCGGCCGCCCACGACCATCTGGGCGCCGGTGCTCGCCAGCACGCCGGACAAGGGCGCCACCTGCGCGACCACGAGCTCCTGAGTGCGGGCCCCCGCCTGCGGCAGCGCCAGGGCGGACCCCAGTGCCAGCGTGAATTCACGTCTCTTCATTGTTTGTCTCCTCGAAGCAGGCAGCGTAGGCGCACCCGGCGCGCGGGACCACGGCGAAAGCCATTACGTATTGTTACGTTGGCACAGCGTGTTTCTACGCTCTGGTCCGCGGCGGCGCGGCGGGCTATGTTCACGGCCTTTCCAGCGGAGGAAGCTTCCATGAATCTGGCGAACACGCTGCGGCGCATCAGCCTGGGCGATCCGCAGCGGCCCGCCCTGTACGAGGGCACGCGGCTGGTGTGCACCTACGGCGAGCTGGCCGCGCGCGCGGCGCGCCTGGCAGGCGCGCTGCGCGCTCAAGGCCTGGTGGCGGGCGACCGCGTGCTGGTCTTCATGCGCAACCACCCGGCTTACCTGGAACTGATGTATGCGTGCTGGTGGGCGGGCCTGGCGGTGGTTCCCGTCAACGCCAAGCTGCACCTGCGCGAAGCGCAATGGATCGCCGAGCACGCGCAGGCGCGCTGGGCCTTCGTGACGGCCGACGTCGGCGCCGGCCTGGTGGTTCCCGGCCGCTGCATCGACGTGGAGACTGCGCATTACGCGGCCCTGTTCGGCGGCGCGGCGGTCGAAGTGCAGCACCGCGGTCCCGACGACCTGGCGTGGCTGTTCTACACCAGCGGCACGACGGGCAAGCCCAAGGGCGTGATGCTCACGCATCGCAACCTGGCGACCATGGGCCTGACCTACTTCGTGGACGTGGATGCGGTGGATGCGCGCGACGCGATCGTGTACGGCGCACCGATGTCGCACGGCGCCGGCCTGTATGCGATCCCTCACGTCATGGCGGGCGCCCGCCACGTCGTGCCGGCGTCCGGCGGCTTCGATGCCGCCGAGATCTTCAGCCTGGCGCGCAGCGTCGGGCGCCTCTCGATGTTCGCGGCGCCCACCATCGTCAAGCGCCTGGTGGACCATGCCGAGGCGCACGCCCTCGGCGGCGAAGGCTTCAAGACCATCGTGTACGGGGGCGCGCCCATGTACGCGGAGGACATCAAGCGGGCGCTGCGCGTGATGGGCCCGCGCTTCGTGCAGATCTACGGCCAGGGCGAAACCCCCATGGTCGCGACCGCGCTGTCCCGCGCGCACCTGCAGGACACCGGCCATCCGCGCCACGCGCAGCGAGTCGCGTCGGTCGGCGTCGCGCAGACGCCCGTGGAGGTGCGTGTGGCCGATCCGGAAGGCCGCACGCTGCCCCTGGGCGAGATCGGCGAGGTGCTGGTGCGCGGCGACACCGTGATGGCCGGCTACTGGCGCGACGAGGCGGCCACGGCGGCCGCGGTGCGCGACGGCTGGCTCTTCACCGGCGACATGGGCTGCCTGGACGCCGACGGTTTCCTCACGCTGAAGGACCGGAGCAAGGACCTGGTGATCAGCGGGGGCTCGAACATCTACCCGCGCGAGGTGGAGGAGGCGTTGCTGCTGGCGCCCGGGGTCGCCGAAGTCTCCGTGGTGGGCGCGCCCGATCCCGATTGGGGCGAAGTCGTGGTGGCCTTCGTCGTGGCCGAATCGGGCCGCGCCGTCACGCCGGCGGAACTTGATGCCGTCTGCCTGCGGCACATCGCGCGCTTCAAGCGGCCCAAGCGCTACGAATTCGTGGATTCGCTGCCCAAGAACAACTACGGCAAGGTGCTGAAGACGCAGCTGCGCGCGCGGCTGAAGGAGAAGCAGGAATGAACGCGACGCTGCTGGAGGGCCGCCGCGCCCTGGTGACGGGATCCACACAGGGCATCGGCCTGGCCATCGCGGAGGCCTTGGCCGCGCAAGGGTGCAGGCTCGTGCTGCACGGGCTGGGCCGGCCGGCGGACATCGAGGCCGCCCGGGCGGCGGTGCTCGCGGCGGGAACCGAGCAGGTGCAGTTCCACGGCCACGACCTGTCGCAGGCCGGCGAAGTGGAGGCGCTGATGCAGGCGGCCCTGGCCGACGGACCGGTCGACATCCTCGTGAACAACGCAGGCATCCAGCACACGGCTCCGCTGGAGGAGATGCCGCGCGCGAAATGGGACGCGATCCTCGCCATCAACCTGTCGGCGGCCTTCGACACGATGCGGCTCGCGCTGCCCGGCATGGCCCGCGCGGGCTACGGTCGCGTCGTCAACATCGCCTCGGTGCACGGGCTGGTGGCTTCGGTGAACAAGGCCCCGTACGTTGCCGCCAAGTTCGGGCTGGTCGGGTTGAGCCGCGTTGCCGCCCTGGAATACGCGGCCGCGGGCGACCGCGCGAGCGGCGGGGTGACGGTCAATTGCGTGTGCCCCGGCTGGACGGACACCGCGATCATCCAGCCGCAGATCGACGCCCGGGCCCTGGCGCTGGGCATGCCGCGCGATGAGGCGGTGCGGGACCTGCTGCGCGAGAAGCAGCCCAGCCTGCGCACTTCGCTCCCGCAGGAAATCGCGCGGGTCGTCACCTGGCTGTGCGAGCCCGCGGCCCACAATCTCACGGGCGCGGCGATCCCGGTGGACGGCGGCTGGACGGCGCAGTAGGCGCGAGCGCGGCACGTCCGCGGCCGGTCGGATCCGGCAGCCCGGTCCAACTCGCTCAAACCTTGGCGTTGAGGTTCCGGGCGATCTCCAGCACCGACTTCGCATATCGCTCGTCGTACCGGTGGGAAGGCATGGTCAGGGTGACCGCCGCGGCGAGCGTGCCGTCGGCATGGAACACCGGCACGGAGATGCCGGACACCTCCGCGAGCCGGTCGCCCGTGGCGGCGTAGAAGCCGCGTTCACGGATCGCTGCGTACAGCCTGCGGTCCGCGGCCGAGCCCGTGCCGCTCAGGTCGGGGTCGAAGGCGCACAGCACCTTGCCCCCCGTGCCCTGGCGCAGCGGAAGCACATCGCCGGCCTTGATGTGGTCGCGGATGGGATGCGGCGAATCGACCCGGTACAGGCATAACCGGACCGCATCGGCCCCGCGCCCCTGCCGCACGTGGTAGGCGGCGCTTTCGCCGGTCAGCTCCACGAGCCGGCGCAACTGGGGAATGACGACCCGATCGAGCGAGAACGAGGCGGCGTAGATGCCATGCAGGCGCGCGACCTCGTTGCCGAGCGCGAAGCGCCCGTCGTCCAGGCGCTGCAGATAGTGCGCGTGCTCGAGGGACACCAGCAGGCGCAAGGCGGTGCTCTTGTACAGGCGCGCCCGGCTCGCCAGTTCGGTCAGCGACAGCGCCTCGTCGCCGCTCCGGAATGCACTCAGCAGGGTCAGGGCACGGTCGACGGCGGCCGCCCCGCCGGGCGCGGCATGGGCATCGGCCACCGATTCGGTCAGGGATTTGCGGGGCATGTTGACACCCTTCGGCCCATCGCCGAAGATTCCTTCTTAGAGAACAGAGTTCTATCCTACAGAACACCCCAAGGAAGTCAAGCATGGACATGAATTCGACGCCGGCCGTCCTGATCAGCGAGGTCGGTCCCCGCGACGGGCTGCAATCCGTCCAGGCCGTGATGCCCACCGCCGCCAAGCTGGCCTGGATCGATGCCCTGTACGCCGCCGGCGTGCGCGAGATCGAGGTGGCTTCCTTCGTCCCGGCGAAGTTGCTGCCCCAGATGGCCGACGCGGCGGAAGTGGTGAGGCATGCCCTCGCCCTTCCCGGCCTCACGGTGATGGCGCTGGTGCCCAACCTGAAGGGCGGCCAGGCCGCGCTGGCCGCCGGCGTGCACAAGCTCACCATTCCCTGTTCGGCGAGCGCCGCGCATTCGCTCGCCAATGTTCGGATGACGCGGGAACAGATGATCGAGACGGTGCGGTGCATCGCCGCGTTGCGCAGCGAAGTCGCGCCTCAGGTGAAGATCGAGGCCGGCATCTCGACCGCCTTCGGCTGCACCCTGCAAGGCGAAGTGAAGGAAGACGACGTGGTCTGGATGGCGGCGCGGGCGATCGAGGCCGGCGCCGACGAGTCCGGTCTCTCGGATACCACCGGCATGGCGAACCCGGCGCAGGTGCGCCGGCTGTTCCAGCGCGTGCGCGCCGAGATCGGCGATCGCACCGGCGCCGCCCACATGCACAACACGCGCGGCCTGGGCCTGGCCAACTGCCTGGCGGCCTGGGACGTGGGCGTGCGCACCTTCGACTCGTCGCTGGGCGGACTGGGCGGCTGTCCGTATGCGCCCGGCGCATCCGGCAACGTGGACACCGAAGACCTGGTGTTCATGTTCGAAGCCATGGGCGTCGCCACCGGCATCGATCTTGAGCGATTGATCGCGGCGCGACTTCCGCTGATGGCCGGCCTGCCCGGCGAACCGGTGTACGGGATGACCCCGGAGGCCGGGCTGCCGAAAGGATGGCGTTCTTCCCAGGGAGCCCACGCATGACGGCGCAGACGCTTCCCTACGCGGGCATTCGCGTCGTCGAATTCACTCACATGGTGATGGGCCCGACCTGCGGGATGGTCCTGGCCGACCTCGGCGCGGAAGTGATCAAGGTCGAACCCATCGGCCATGGCCGCGAGGGTGACGCCACCCGCAAGCTGGTGGGCTCCGGCGCGGGCTTCTTCCCGATGTTCAACCGGAACAAGAAGAGCATCGCGCTCGATCTCCAGACGCCGGAAGGCAAGGAGGCGGTCCTGCGCCTCATCGCGACGGCGGACATCGTCAGCGAGAACTTCAAGCCCGGCACCATGCGCAAGCTGGGCCTGGACTACGACAGCCTGAAGGCAGCGCACCCCCGGCTCATCTACGTGAGCCACAAGGGCTTCCTGCCCGGCCCCTACGACCACCGCACGGCGCTCGATGAAGTGGTGCAGATGATGGGCGGACTGGCCTACATGACCGGACGCCCAGGCGATCCGCTGCGCGCGGGCACCAGCGTCAACGACATCATGGGCGGCATGTTCGGCGCCATCGGCGCGATGGCCGCACTGGCCCTGCGCGAGAAGACGGGCTGCGGCCAGGAGGTGCAGTCGGCGCTGTTCGAGAACAACGTCTTCCTGGTCGCCCAGCACATGATGCAGTTCGCCGTCACGGGCAAACCTGCCGCTCCGATGCCGGCCCGCATCTCCGCCTGGGCGGTCTACGACGTCTTCCGCACGAAGGACGATGGCCAGATCTTCCTGGCCGTGGTGAGCGACACGCAATGGGCGATCTTCTGCGATGCCTTCGGTTTCGCGGACCTGAAGGAAGACCCCCGCCTCGGGACCAACAACGAGCGGGTGCACGCACGCGAATGGTTGATGCCGCTGCTGCGGGAGCGGCTTGCCCAATACACGGTCGAGGAGCTGGCCGCGATGTTCGAGCGTCACGCCCTGCCGTTCGCCCCGATCACCCGGCCCGAGCAGTTGCTCGACGACCCTCACCTGCTTGCCACCGGAGGGCTGGCGCCGATCACCCTGCCGGATGGCCGCGCCTCGCGGACGGTCCTGCTCCCGTTCACGCTGGGCGGGCACCGGCCGGGCGTGCGACTGAGCCCGCCGCGGCTGGGCGAACACAGTCGTGAATTGCTGACCGAGCTGGGCTACGGCGCCGGCGAGATCGAAACCCTGACCCACCCGGAGACAAAGTGAACATCCATCGCCGCACCCTCGCCGCCGCCATCGCGGTCCTGTCCGCCGCCACCTTGCTTGGCAACGCGCATGCGCAGGGCTGGCCCGACCGCCCGGTCCGCTTCGTCGTTCCCTACACCGCCGGCGGCGGCACCGATGCCGTGACGCGCCTGATCGCCGACAAGATCACTCGCGACACCAGGTGGGCGTTCGTGGTCGACAACAAGCCGGGGGGCGGCGGCAACATCGGCCTCGACCAGGTGGCCAAGTCCAAGGCGGACGGCTACACCATCGGCATGGGCCAGACCGCGAACCTGGCGATCAACCCGGCCGCCTTGCCGAAGATGCCGTTCGACCCGGCCAAAGACCTGGTTCCGGTGGCTCTCGTCGCCGAAATCCCGATGGTGCTGGTGGTTCCGGCCCAATCGCCCCTGAAAAGCCTGGCCGACCTGGTGAAGGCCGCGAAAGCCAAACCGGCGGGATTGAACCAGGCGCTCGCCAGCACCGGAACGGTCGGCCACCTCGCCGGCGAGATGCTCGCGCGCAAGGCAGGCTTCAAGGTGGTCAACGTGCCCTACAAGGGCGCCGCCCCCGCCCTGACGGAAATGATCGGCGGTCAGACCGACTACATGTTCGCCACGCCTCAATCCGTGATGGGCCTGCTGCAGGCCGGCAAGTTGCGGGCGCTGGCGGTTTCGTCGTCCAGGCGCGTGGCGGCGCTGGGCCATGTCCCGACGGTGGCGGAACAGGGCTATCCCGGCTTCGAGGCCATCGACTGGAAGGTCATCGTCGCGCCGGCCGGCACACCCGCCGAGATCGTGAAGCAGCTCAATGCAGCGGCCGCCAAGGCATTGGCCGAGCCCGCACTCATCGCCAAACTGGCCGAGGAAGGCAGCGTTCCCATGCAAGGAAACCCCGAGCAGGTCGCCAGGTTCATCAAGACGGAACAGGGAGCGTGGGGAGCTCTCATCCGCGAGGCCGGCATCCGCTTCGAATAGCAGGGGCGTCGGAAAAAAGAAAAAGCCTGAAGACCGCGGAGGTCTTCAGGCTTTCAGATTGGTAGGCGCGATTGGACTCGAACCAACGACCCCCACCATGTCAAGGTGGTGCTCTAACCAGCTGAGCTACGCGCCTATGTGTCGTTCGAGAGGCGAGATTGTAGCAGAGCCCGGGGCCTCTTTTATCGACGACGCGCGAGACGCACACCCGTCACTTCACGCACCAGCCCCAGCACTTTCGCAAGCCGCGCGGAGTCGGCGACTTCCACGGTGAACGTCATCCAAGCCGTGTCGCGTACCGACTGCGTCTGCACGCCGATCACGTTCATCTTCTCCTTGGCGAAGACTTCCGAGATGTCGCGCAACAGCCCCTGCCGGTCCGCGGCCTCGACCGCCACGTCCACCGGATAGACCGCCGCACCATCGGACTTGGGCGTGCCCCATTCGACGTCGATCACGCGGCCGGTGTTGCGCGAGGCCAGTTCGCGGAAGTTGCTGCAGTCGCGCCGGTGGATGCTCACGCCCTTGCCGCGCGTGACGAAGCCGGCGATGTCGTCCGGCGGCGCCGGCTTGCAGCAGCGCGCCAGCTGCGTCATCAGCGAATCCACGCCGACCACCAGCACGCCGCTCTTGTGGGTCGAGCGGTCGGCCGGCTTGGCCTTTTTCAGCAGCAGGTACTCGTCCGGCGGCAGCGGCGCCTCGGGCGGACGCAGCAGCGTCTCGATGTTGCGCAGCGAGTACTCGTCCTTGCCGACCACGAAGAACAGGTCGTCGGCGGTCTTGAACCCGAGCTGGCTCGCCAGGTCGTTGTGGTTCAGCGAGGTGCGTCCCTCGCGCTGCAGGAACTTCTCCACCAGCTCGCGGCCGCGCGCGACGGTCTCGTGCCGCACCTGCTCGTTGAACCAGGCGCGCACCTTGGCCTTGGCGCGGTGGCTGGCGAGGAAGCCGAGGTCGGCGTTGAGCCAGTCGCGCGAAGGTCCGCCCTCCTTCGCCGCGACGATCTCCACGGTCTGCCCGTTCTGCAGCTGCGTGTTGAGCGGCACCATCGCGCCGTCCACGCGCGCGCCGCGGCAGCGGTGGCCCAGGCTGGTGTGCACGGTGTAGGCGAAGTCCACCGGCGTGGCGCCCTTGGGCAGTTCCACGATCGCGGCGTTGGGCGTCAGCACGTAGATGCTGTCC
>Ga0247821_10000761_pt1 | contig 17893 bp, 17 predicted proteins | sample 13C_Glycerol_Day_FD_192481 | JGI IMG/M metagenome (GOLD analysis project Ga0247821, IMG submission 192481) | Soil microbial communities from agricultural site in Penn Yan, New York, United States - 13C_Glycerol_Day14 | ecosystem: Environmental > Terrestrial > Soil > Agricultural land | place... | reverse complement strand
GGGAGTTGCTGGACGCTCTGCGCCGCGAAGTTCAGCCCGTCGAGCCAGGTGAGCGCCTGCTGTATCTCTTCGGGCTCGAAGCCCTGGGCGCTGAGCTTGCGTCCCAGTTGCTGCAGTTCGGGGCATGCATCCCCGCGCCAGTAGTTTTCGTAGACGAACACCAGCACATCGAACATGCGGGCCAATATAGCCCAGCTGGCGATCGCGTGGGGACTTTCGCCGGGATGTTGCGCTCGCGCGTCGAGGCGCGCCGCGCGATCAGCCGCGTTCGAGGCGCTGGAACAGGCCGCCGGGAAGCCGAGCGACATGGCCTTCGAGCTCGAGTTCGAGCAACCTGGCCTGCAGGTCGGCCGCTGAAATGCCGGTGCGCGCGATCAGCGCGTCGAGGCCGACGGGGTCATGGCCCAGCGCCTGCAGCAAGGACGACTCGGCCGGCGCCGGCGCGGGCGCGGGACTGGACGTTGCGCGTCGCTTCGCAGGCGCGGCCGGCGCCAGCTCCTCCATCACGTCCTGCGCCGTCTCCACCAGCTTGGCGCCCTGCCGCAGCAGCTCGTGGCAGCCGCGCGCCTGCGGCGAATGGATGGAGCCGGGGATCGCGAACACCTCGCGGCCCTGCTCCGCCGCCTGCCGCGCCGTGATCAGCGAGCCGGACCGCAGCGCCGCCTCGACCACCAGCGTGCCCTGCCCGAGCGCCGCGATGATGCGATTGCGTTGCGGGAAGTTCTCGGAGTGCGGATGCGTGCCGAGCGGGTACTCGGAGACGAGCAATCCGTTCGCGGCGATCCGGTGCGCGAGCTGCAGGTGCTGGCTCGGATAGACGCGGTCCAGTCCGGTGCCTACCACCGCGACCGTCGCGACCTGCCCCGGCGCCGCGCCTTCCAGCGCGCCCTCATGCGCGGCGGCATCGATGCCCAGCGCCATGCCCGACACCACCGTCCAGCCGGCTTGCGCGAAGCTGCGGGCGAATTCGCGCGCATTGTTGGCGCCCTGGGGTGTCGGGTTGCGGCTGCCGACCACCGACACGGCGCGCGGCCATTCCGGCACGGCCACGCCGCTCAGGTACAGCATCAGCGGCGGATCCTCGGTCTGCAGCAGCGCCGATGGATAGGCCGGATCGGCCAGCGTGAGCAGCCGGCGCGAAGGTTCCTGCTGCAGCCACGCCCAAGTGGCCTCGACCTGCGCGGACCAGCCGTCCGGCTCGGTGCGCAGCGCCTGCACCTGCGGCGCCTTCACGATCGCGTGAAGCGTTTCAGCGTCCTGCTCGAAGAGATTCTGGGGAAGCCCGAAAGCCGCGAGCAGCTTCCGGGCGCTGCCCCGGCCGACGCCCGGCGTCATCGCCAGGCGCAGCCATGCGGCCAGCTCGTCGCGCTCCATGGCGCAACGCTCAGCGCGGGCTGATGACGCGGTCGCCGACCTTCACGCCCTCGTTGGTCTCGAGGATCAGGGCGTAGGAGAGGCGCTCGAACGGGCGGAAGACCATCATCAGGCCGTTGCGCTCGTTGGGCAGCTTGACCTCCGTGCGCTCGCCGGGCTGGGAGCGATCGATGATCGTGGCGCCGGCCTTCTGGATGGCCAGCACGTGGCCGGCTTCCATGCCGTCGGCCGTGCCCTTGTTGATGACCACGACCTGGTTCTGGCCCGCCAGGGCCACGGAGTCGCCGTACATCGAAACCACCATGCCGCCATCGACCGGGCCTTGCGGCGCGCGCGGCGTGTAGCTCACGAGCTGGCGGCCCGGTTCGGGCAGCAGCCGGTCGCCCACGCGCATTTCGCTGCGGGCCGAGACCACGTCGAGCGTGGCGGGCACGGCCGTGACCTTGCCTTCGTCGCGGCCGGTCTTGACGGTCTCGGTGCCTTCGCCGCGCACCATCTGCGCCTTGCCCAGGTACTCGGCTTCGTAGCCGAGCACGGTCTTGGAGATCGGGTCGCGAAGCGGCTTGGCGTTGCGGAAGACGCGGAACTCCTCGGCGGGGCCGGTGGCGCGGTCGGCCATCGGCGCGCCGTCGCTGGCGCGAGCGTAGATGCGGTCGCCGCGGGTGATCAGCACGCGGTTGTCGGGCGCGGCCACGATGCGCGGCGCGCGATCGAGCACGCCGCCGTCCACGATGATCGGCTCCGCCAGGAACGGCTCGATGAGGTGCGGCGCCAGCGTGGGCAGCGCACCGTCGCCGACCGCCGACACGCGGACGCGCGGCGAGACGCGAACGGTCGGCACGTCACCGCCCTGGGCCTGCTGCACGCGCAGTCGGGCGCGGCCGCCGATCTTCTCCAGCACCAGCTGCTGGCCGGGATAGATGCGGTGCGGGTTGCGCACCTCTTCCATGTTCATGCCCCACAGCTCGGGCCAGCGCCACGGGCTCAGCAGGAAGACGCGGGAGATCGCCCAGAGCGTGTCACCGGACTTCACGGTGTAGGTATCGGGCGCGTTGGGCGCCAGCTCGCTCAGCGGCACGCCGGCCTGCGCGACCTGCTCGGCGGTTGCGCGCCAGGCGGGCGTCACCGGCTGGGCCTGGGCGGGCAGGGCCGCGAGCAGCGTCGCGGCCAGCGCGGCCGTGACGGTCCAGGCAGACGGTGGGAAGCCGGCCTTTGCGGCCTCGCGTTGACCCTTCATGGGCTCTCCTCCTCGTAACGGAACTTGACAAACCGCTGTCGATTCTGCGTTCAAGCCCTTGATTGGGCAACGTTTTTGGCCGCGCTCTTCTGCCGTTTTCCACAAAAGTGGCGAAAATAGCGACAGCCTCCTTCGATCAACCATGGCCTTGCTTCCCATTCTTTGCTACCCCGACCCACGCCTGCACACCGTCGCCAAGCCGGTGCAGGCGGTGGACGCCCGCGTCCGTCAACTCGTGGCCGACATGCTGGAAACCATGTACGACGCCAACGGCATCGGACTGGCCGCCACGCAGGTCGACGCGCACGAACGGGTGGTGGTGATCGACGTCTCGGAGGAGCACAACAAGCCGATGGTGTTGATCAACCCCGAGATCACCTGGTACAGCGAGGACAAGCAGATCAACGACGAAGGCTGCCTGTCCGTGCCCGGCATCTACGACGGCGTGGAGCGCTCGTCGGCGGTGCGCGTGACGGCGCTGGACGAGAGCGGCGACTCGCGCACGATCGAGGCCGATGGCCTGCTCGCGGTGTGCATCCAGCACGAGATGGACCACCTGCTGGGCAAGGTGTTCGTCGAATACCTGTCGCCGCTCAAGCGCAACCGCATCAAGACCAAGATGCTCAAGGCGCGCCGCGACACGGCTCGGGCCTGAACCGGAGAACTTCCATGCGCGGGCTGTTGCTCTCGCTGTCGCTGGCGGCATTGCTGGCCGCCTGCGCCGGCAATCCGTTCGGCGCGTCGGCGTTGCAGCCGGGCGCCAGCCGCCAGCAGGTGATCGAGCGCATGGGGCAACCCACTCGCACCGTTCCCCTCGCGGGCGGCGAGCGGCTGCAGTACTCGCTGCAGCCCTTCGGCCGCGAGGCCTGGATGGTGGACCTGGACGCGTCCGGTCGCGTGGTGAGCTCGCGCCAGGTGCTCAACACCCTCAGCTTCAACCGCATCGAGCCCGGACGCTGGACGCGCGCGGACATCGAGCGTGAGTTCGGACCGCCGGCGCGCATCGATGCCGTCTCCAGCTGGAACGGGCCCGTCATGACCTACTACTGGCGCGACCTGGACCGCAGCGACATGTTCTATTGGGTGTACCTCGACCCGCAGGGCGTGGTGCAGCGCGCGCATCCCGGCATGGAGTTCGTCAACGCGCCGAACGAGCGCATCTGATGCGCGTCGTCTTCGCCGGCACGCCTGAATTCGCCCGCGCCGCGCTGGAGCGGTTGCACGCCGCCCGGTTCGAGATCCCGCTGGTCCTGACGCAGCCCGATCGCCCCGCGGGCCGCGGCATGCAGTTGCAGGCTTCGCCGGTCAAGCAGTTCGCGCTCTCGCAGCACATCGACGTCGCGCAGCCGCGCAGCCTGCGCCTGGACGGCAAGTTTCCCGACGATGCCGAGGCCGCGCGCGCGGCGCTTGAAGCCGCGCGCCCCGACGTGATGGTGGTCGCGGCGTACGGCCTGATCCTGCCTCAATGGGTGCTGGACCTGCCGCGCCTGGGGTGCCTGAACATCCACGCTTCCCTGCTCCCGCGCTGGCGCGGCGCCGCTCCCATCCATCGCGCGATCGAAGGCGGCGATGCCGAAACGGGCGTGACCATCATGCAGATGGACGCGGGCCTCGACACCGGCGACATGCTGCTCACCGAGCGCGTGGCCATCCGCGCCGACGACACCACCGGCCGCCTGCACGACCGCCTGGCCGACCTGGGCGCGCGGCTGATCGTGGAAGCGCTGGAGCTCGCGGCCTGCGGCGGCATGCCGCGCACGAAGCAGCCCGAAGAAGGCGTGACCTACGCGCACAAGATCGACAAGGCCGAGGCCCAGGTCGACTGGACCCAGCCCGCTGATGTGATCGAACGCCGCATGCGTGCGTTCGATCCCTTCCCCGGCGCGACGACGAACCTGGGCAAGGACGCCATCAAGCTGTGGCGCGGCCAGGTCGTCGGCGAAGCGACCACCGCGCAACCCGCGGGCACGGTGCTGAACGTGGGCCCCGAAGGCGTCGACGTCGCCACCGGCCGCGGCGTCCTTCGCCTCACCGAACTGCAGCGCGCGGGCGGCAAGCGCCTTCCCGCCGCCGACTTCGTGCGCGGCGTGGCCATCGCGCCCGGCGCGCGCCTGGGAGCCCGCCAGCCTTGATGTTCCTGACGGAGGCGGTGCGGCGGCACCCCGAGTTCCGCGTGGGCCTGCGCGCGATGGCGCCGCAGGCGCCCGGTGTCGCCGCGTGGGGGCTGATGACCGGCGTGGCCATGGCCAAGTCCGGCCTGTCGCTGGCCGAGTCCTCGCTGATGGCGTTGCTGGTCTACGCGGGCAGTTCGCAGCTGGCCTCGCTGCCGCTGATCATCGCGGGCGCGCCCGCATGGGTGGTGCTGGCCACGGGCTTCTGCGTCAACCTGCGCTTCGTGGTGTTCAGCCTCCATCTGCGGCCCTACCTCATCCACTTGCCGTGGTGGCAGCGGCTCGCGCACGGCTACGTGACGGCCGACATGAGCTACGCGATCTTCACGCACCGCTTCACGCAACCGGCCACCGACGCCGAAGGGCGCGCGGCGCAGGAGGCTTTCCTGGCCGGCAACGCCGCGATCAACTGGAGCAGCTGGGTCGGCGCGAGCCTGCTCGGCATTGCGCTCGCCAACTTCATCCCGCAGCACTGGGGCCTGGGCTTCGCCGGCATCCTGTGCCTGGTCGGCATCCTGTGTTCGCTGGCGACTACGCGGCTCCGCGTGGTCTCGGCCATCGTCGCCAGCATCGCGGCGGTCGCCGCCTACTCGCTGCCGCTCAAGCTCAACATCGTGATGGCGATCGCGGTAGCCGTGCTGCTGTGCCTGTCGCTGGAGCGCCTGCCGCCGGCACGCGGGCGCGGCAAGGAGGCGCTGGAATGAGCGGAACCAGCGACCTCTGGACGCTGGCCGTCATCGTCGGACTGGCCGCCGTCACCGTCATCACGCGCAGCTTCTTCTTCATCTCCAGCCGCCCCTGGCCGCTGCCGCGCTGGGCCGAGCGCGGCCTGCAGTACGCGCCCATCGCCGCGCTGGCCGCGGTCGTGCTGCCCGAGGTCATGATGACGCAGGGGCAGCTCATCCACGGCTGGGACGCGCGCGTGTTCGGCGCGATCGCCGGCGCCGCGACCTTCTACGTGCGACGCAGCGTGCTGGCCACCATCGTCGTCGGCATGGGCGTGTACCTCCCGCTGCATCTGGGCCTGGGCTGGTAGCGCCATCGGGCCAAGCGGCCCGGCTCGGCAGGAAGCGCTGCCTACAATCCCCGGTCCCATTTTTCTCTCATGCCCAACGAGTCGATCATGAACGTCCTGCGCTTTTCCGATCTGTGTGCCAAGGGCCAGGTGGCCGGTCGCCGCGTGTTCATCCGCGCCGACCTCAACGTGCCGCAGGACGACCAGGGGCGCATCACGGAGGACACGCGCGTGCGCGCTTCCGTGCCCTGCATCCGCATGGCGCTCGACGCGGGTGCCGCCGTGATGGTCACCTCGCACCTGGGCCGCCCGACCGAGGGCCAGTTCAAGCCCGAGGACTCGCTCGCGCCCGTCGCCGAGCGCCTGTCGCAGCTGCTGGGCCGTCCCGTGCCGCTGAAGTCGAACTGGGTCGACGGCGTCGAGGTCAAGCCGGGCGAAGTCGTCCTGCTGGAGAACTGCCGCGTCAACAAGGGCGAGAAGAAGAACGATCCCGAACTGGCGAAGAAGATGGCCGCGCTGTGCGATATCTTCGTTCACGACGCGTTCGGCACCGCGCACCGCGCCGAGGCCTCCACCTACGGCATCGCGCAGTTCGCGCCCGTGGCCTGCGCCGGCCCGCTGCTGGCCGCCGAGATCGACGCCATCAGCAAGGCGCTGGCCAATCCGAAGCGTCCGCTGGCGGCGATCGTGGCCGGCTCCAAGGTGTCGACCAAGCTCACCATCCTGCAGTCGCTCGCGAAGAACGTGGACCAGCTGATCGTGGGCGGCGGCATCGCCAATACCTTCATGCTCGCGGCCGGCCTCAAGATCGGCAAGTCGCTCGCCGAGGCCGACCTGGTGGGCGAGGCTCTCGCGGTGATGAACGCGATGAAGGCGCGCGGCGCCGAAGTGCCGATCCCGACCGACGTGGTCACCGCCAAGACCTTCGCCGCCGACGCGCCCGCCACGGTGAAAGCGGCCACCGACGTGGCCGACGACGACCTGATCCTGGACATCGGTCCGCAGACCGCGCAGCGACTGGCCGCGCAGCTGAAGGCCGCAGGCACCATCGTGTGGAACGGCCCGGTGGGCGTGTTCGAGTTCGACGCCTTCGCCGGCGGCACCGAGGCGATCGCCCGCGCGATCGCCGAGTCGTCCGCGTTCAGCATCGCGGGCGGCGGCGACACGCTGGCGGCCATCGCCAAGTACGGCATCGAGAAGGACGTGGGCTACATCTCCACCGGCGGCGGCGCCTTTCTCGAAGTGCTGGAAGGCAAGACCCTGCCGGCGTTCGAGATCCTCGCCAAACGAGCGGCCGGCTGAAGCTCCGTAACCGCCTTGTAACTCGCACGCCGGGGGCGTGTGAGAATGCCGCCCACCGCTCATCGACAGGAAGCTGCCACATGGCCCGTCGCGCCACCAAGATCGTCGCCACCCTCGGCCCCGCCTCCAGCGATCCCAAGCTGCTGGAGCAGATGATCCGCGCCGGCGTCAACGTCGTGCGCCTGAACTTCAGCCACGGAACGGCGCAGGACCACATCGACCGCGCCACGCTGGTCCGCGAAGCCGCGCAGCGCGCCGGCCGCGAGGTGGCCATCATGGCCGACCTGCAGGGCCCCAAGATCCGCGTGGGCAAGTTCGCCGACGGCAAGGTCATGCTCGAGCCGGGCATGAAGTTCGTGCTGGACGCCTCGCGCACCGAGCCGGGCAACCTGGAAGGCGTGGGCCTGGACTACAAGGAGCTGCCGCGCGACGTGCGCTCCGGCGACACGCTGCTGCTGAACGACGGCCTGATCGTGCTGACGGTCGACAAGGTCAAGGGCGAGCAGGTGCACACCACCGTCAAGCTCGGCGGCGTGCTGTCCAACAACAAGGGCATCAACAAGCAGGGCGGCGGCCTCACGGCGCCGGCGCTCACGGCCAAGGACATGGAGGACATCCGCACCGCGATGAGCTTCCAGGCCGACTACGTGGCGGTGAGCTTCCCCAAGACCGCCACCGACATGGAGATGGCGCGCCAGCTCTGCAACGTGGCCGCGGCCGACTACCGCCACAAGCCGGCCCTGATCGCCAAGATCGAGCGCGCCGAGGCGATCCCGAACCTCGAATCCATCCTCAAGGCCAGCGACGGCATCATGGTCGCGCGCGGCGACCTGGCGGTGGAGGTGGGCAACGCCGCGGTGCCCGCGCTGCAGAAACGCATGATCCGCATGGCCCGCAACTGCGACAAGGTGGTGATCACCGCCACGCAGATGATGGAGTCGATGATCGCCAATCCGGTGCCCACGCGCGCCGAGGTCAGCGACGTGGCGAACGCGGTGCTGGACGGCACCGACGCGGTGATGCTCAGCGCCGAGACCGCGGCCGGCAAGTACCCGCTGGAGACGATCGTCGAGATGGCCAACATCTGCGCCGAGGCCGAGATGGCGGAAGACGTGAAGCTGGACGCCGATTTCACCGGGATGGATTTCGAGCGCATCGACCAGTCCATCGCCATGGGCGCGCTGTTCACCGCGCACCACCTGGGCTGCAAGGCGATCGTGGCGCTCACCGACTCGGGTTCCACCGCGCTGTGGATGAGCCGCCATCCGATCCACATCCCGATCTACGCGCTGACGCCCAAGCTGGCCACGCAGCGCCGCATGGCGCTGTACCGCAACGTGCGGCCGCTGCTGATGGACCAGAGCGCCGAGCGCGACACCGCGCTGCGCGAAGCCGAGACCCACCTGAAGAAGCGCGGCATCGTGGCCCCGGGCGACATCTACGCCATCACCTGCGGCGAACCGATGGGCGCGCCCGGCGGCACCAACATGCTCAAGATCTGCCGGGTGGCCTGAAGGGGCCATTGCCCCGCAAGCGCGGCCGTTCAGCGGCCCGCGGTCCCACCCCGGCGGTAAAATTTGGCGCAGTCACCGCGCGTTGCAACTGCACGCGCGGGCCGGAATTTCAACTACAGGACTGCACCATGCCCCTCGTTTCCATGCGCGAACTGCTGGACCATGCCGCCGAGAACGGCTATGGCATCCCGGCCTTCAACGTCAACAACCTCGAGCAGGTCCAGGCCGTCATGGAAGCCGCCAAGGAGACGCAGGCTCCGGTGATCCTCCAGGCCAGCGCGGGCGCCCGCAAATACGCAGGCGAGCCCTTCGTCAAGCACCTGATCCAGGCCGCGCTGGAGGCCTATCCCGAGATCCCGCTGGTCATGCACCAGGACCACGGCCAGAGCCCCGACGTCTGTGCCGGCGCCATCAAGCTGGGCTTCTCCTCGGTGATGATGGACGGCTCGCTCGAGGCCGACGGCAAGACGATCGCCAGCTACGACTACAACGTGGACGTCACCCGCAAGGTGGTCGACCTGGCCCACAAGCTGGGCGTCACCGTCGAGGGCGAGCTGGGGTGCCTGGGCAGCCTGGAGACCATGAAGGGCGACAAGGAAGACGGCCACGGCACCGATGCCACGATGACGCGCGAGCAGCTGCTGACCGACCCGGAGCAGGCCGCCGACTTCGTCAAGAAGACCCAGCTGGACGCGCTGGCCATCGCCATCGGCACCAGCCACGGCGCCTACAAGTTCACCCGCAAGCCCACCGGCGACATCCTGGCGATCGACCGCATCAAGGAGATCCACCGCCGCATCCCCAACACCCACCTGGTGATGCACGGCTCGTCGTCCGTGCCGCAGGAGCTGCTGGAGATCATCCGCCAGCACGGCGGCAAGATGAAGGAAACCTACGGCGTGCCGGTCGAGGAGATCCAGGAAGCCATCAAGCACGGCGTGCGCAAGATCAACATCGACACCGACATCCGCCTGGCCATGACCGGCGCGGTGCGCAAGTTCCTCGCCGAGAACCCCGACAAGTTCGACATGCGCGAGTGGATGAAGCCCGCGCGCGAGGCCGCCAAGCAGATCTGCAAGCAGCGCTACATCGAGTTCGGCTGCGAAGGCCAGGCCCCGAAGATCAAGGGCCACACCCTGCAGGTGGTCGCGCAGCAGTACGAGCGCGGCGAGCTGGCGCAGACGGTGAAGTGACGACCGCGCCTCGCGCGGGTCGCCTCAGGGCGACTTGTGCAGGCCGGATGGTTCGCGGGGGCCCGATCGGGCCCCTTCGCTTTTCTGCAGCGCGTCGGTGTTCGACTTCGCGAGCGCCTGCAGCTTGCCGACCGACCAGCCGAAGTTCCACACCCAGTCCGCCAGCCGCCGCTGCCCCGTCGGCCTGCGCAGCCCGCTGGCCACGAGCGCACCCGCGCCCTCGGGCAGGCAGCGCGCCATCCACAGCAGCTGGCGCGGAACGGGATGGCGCGCCGGCGTCCAGCCGCGCGCCATGTGCATGAGCGTGGTGTCGCGTCCCCAGCCCCGGCCCTGCCGGTAGCGGTCGCCCAGCGTCGATCGCTCGCGGTAGTGCACCAGCGCCGCCGGTTCGAAGTGCAGGCTGTAGCCCGCCGCCTGCGCGCGTCCGCAGTACTCGTCGTCGTGCGCGATCGGGAAGTCGATGCTGAGCGGGCCGATGGCCTCGTACAGCGAGCGGCGCAGGCCGAACCCGGCGGCGCTGCCGGAGAAGTAGTGCGGCGGTTCCGGATGCCGGTACAGGCCGTCGGCCTGGAAGCCGTTGCCCGTCAGCGGATGCAGGCCCGGCGGATTGAGCTTGAAGTGGTCCAGGCGGGCGAGCACGAACTCGTGCGACTGCAGCGCGCGGCCCATCGCTTCGAGCCATCCCGCCGCGACCTCGTCGTCGGCTTCGCAGAACACGAACGCCTCGCCCCTCGCGGCCTGGATGCCCGTGTTGTACGAGTGCGGCACGCCGAGGCGCGGCGTGCCGGGCTTGTGGGCCGGTTCGATGCGCAGGTGCGGCAATCGATCGCGGTACTGCTCCACGATGGCCATCGAGTGGTCGGTGGAGCCGTTGTCCACCACGATCACTTCCCAGCCGCCGGGCCAGTGCTGGCGCGTGAGCGCCTCCAGCTGCACGGCGAGGGTCGCCGCGCCGTTGAAGCAGGGAAGAATGACGCTCAGTTCCATGACCATTCCCTCAGCCAACTCTGGGAGCGCCATCGTAGGCCCGCGCGGGCCCGTCCAGTCAAGGCTGTATCGAACGGTTCAGGCAGAGCTCGCGCGGATGGGCAGCCGCCCGCCGGACGCGTGGGCTCGGCGACAATGTCCGCCCGCTGTTGAACGTTTGCCATGACGACCGCCCTGCACACCTCTTCCCTGACCTCCCTGCCGCTGCTCGCCCGCGGCAAGGTGCGCGACAACTACGCGGTGGGCACCGACCGCATCCTGATGGTGGCCAGCGACCGCATCTCGGCCTTCGACGTCATCATGGGCGAGCCCATCCCGGGCAAGGGCGAGCTGCTCACCCAGATGGCGATGTTCTGGTTCGGCCGGCTGGCGCAGGTCTGCCCCAACCACCTGACCGGTGAGCTGCCCGAGAGCGTGGTGGGGTCGGCCGAGGTGCAGCAGGTGGTCGGCCGCTCGATGCTGGTCAAGCGGCTCAAGCCGATCCCGGTCGAGGCGGTGGTGCGCGGCTACCTGGCCGGCAGTGGCTGGCAGGAGTACCAGCAGACGCAATCGGTGTGCGGCGTGCCGCTGCCGCCCGGCCTGACCAACGCCAGCCGCCTGCCGCAGCCGATCTACACGCCGGCCGCCAAGGCCGAAGCGGGCGAGCACGACGAGAACATCACCTTCGAGCGCACGGTGGAGATCGCCGGCGCCGAAGTCGCGGCGCGCATCCGCGACCTGAGCCTCAAGCTCTACCAGGAGGCCGCGAAGATCGCGCTGGCCAAGGGCCTGATCATCGCGGACACCAAATTCGAGTTCGGCCTGGACGGGCAGGGCCAGGTGGTGCTGATGGACGAGGTGCTCACGCCCGACTCCTCGCGCTACTGGCCGGTGGAAGGCTACGAGGCCGCGCTGCGCGAGGGCCGCAACCCGCCCAGCTTCGACAAGCAGTTCCTGCGCGACTGGCTGGAGACCGTGCGCATCCACGGCAAGCCCTGGGACAAGACCCCCCCGGCGCCGCGCCTGCCGCAGGACGTGGTGGAAAAGACCGCGGCCAAGTACCGCGAGGCGCTGGAGCGGCTGACGGCCTGATACCGGAGGCGCTCGCCGCCCCGGCGGCGCCGATCAGCTGAGAACGACGCTCGACAACCGCCGCCGATACGTCGCCACCGTCGGATCGTCCGGCGGGATCTGGCCTTCGGCGACCTGGGGCTTGGGCGGCTCGATGACGTCGAGGATGGCGATGTAGGTCTTGCGCGCGGTGTCCTCGCTCCAGGCCTTGTCGCGCATCAGGATCTCGAGCAGCTCGTCCATCGCGTCGGTCCAGCGGCGCTGCGCGGCCAGCAGGCGGGCGCGGGCGAAGCGGGCGTCGAAGTCGCGCTTGTTGGCGGCGATGCGCGCGTCCTGGGCGGCGACGCCCTGGGCCGCGTCGCCCTGCGAGTCCGCGAAAGCCATGGCGTCGATCACGCGTTGCAGCGACTCCAGCCGGCGCAGCCCCGCCGCCTTGGGCGCGACCGGTTCGAACGCGGTCCTGGCGTCCTGCCAGCGGCCGGCCAGCAGCAGCGCCTTGACGTACTCGAAGCGCGCGTCGTCGTCCGACGGGTTGGTGGCCACGGCGTGCTGCAGCTGTTCCAGCTGGCCCTGCGCGTCGAGCGGGGCGGCTTCCTCTTCCTCGATGGCGTCCTCGGGCATTTCGTCGGCCGGCGGCACGTGCTTGTCGAGGAACTGGCGCAGCTGGCCCTCGGGCAGCGCGCCCATGAAGCCGTCGACCGGCTGGCCGTTCATCAGCAGGATGCAGGTGGGGATGCTGCGGATGCCGAAGGCCGCGCTGAGCTGCTGCTCCTCGTCGGAATTGATCTTCACCAGCTTGAAGCGACCGGCGTAGTCGATCTCGAGTTTCTCGAGGATCGGGCCGATCACCTTGCAGGGGCCGCACCACGGCGCCCAGAAATCCACCAGCACGGGCTGGGTCATGGAGGCGGCGATGACTTCGCTTTCGAAGTTTTCCAGGGTGACGTCGATCATGGGCAGGGACTCGCAAACCTTAAAATTCGACCTTTAGGAGCAGCTCATGCCCCCGGTTCAGGTCGGCGTGGTGATGGGGTCCAGCAGTGACTGGGACACCCTGCAGCACGCAGTGCAGATTCTCCAGGAATTCGGCATCGCCCATGAGGCGAGGGTCGTCTCCGCCCATCGCATGCCGGACGACATGTTCGCCTATGCGCAGCAGGCGGCCGGCCGCGGCCTGAAGGCCATCATCGCGGGCGCGGGGGGCGCCGCGCACCTGCCCGGCATGCTGGCGTCCAAGACCACGGTGCCGGTGCTGGGCGTGCCGGTCCCCAGCCGCCACCTGCAGGGCGTGGATTCGCTGCACAGCATCGTGCAGATGCCCAAGGGCATCCCCGTCGCCACCTTCGCCATCGGCACCGCCGGCGCGGCCAACGCGGCGCTGTTCGCGGTGGCCATGCTGGCCGCGTCGGATGAGCGCCTTCGCACGCAGCTCGAGACGTTCCGCGCCCGCCAGACCGAGGCGGCCCGGGCGATGACGCTGCCGCCCGCGGCATGAGCGGCGCCAACATCCGCCCGCTGGCGCCGGGCGCCACCCTCGGCGTGATGGGCGGCGGCCAGCTCGGCCGCATGTTCGTGCACGCGGCGCAGCAGCTGGGCTTTCGGACCGCCGTGCTCGACGCCGACGAGGACAGCCCGGCCGGCACGGTGAGCCACCACCACGTGAAGAGCGGCTACCTCGACGAGGCCGGCCTCGCGCAGTTGGCCCAGGTGGCCCAGGCGGTCACCACCGAGTTCGAGAACGTCCCTGCCGACGCCCTCACCCGCCTGGCGCGGCAGGTGCCCGTCGCGCCCGGCGCGAATGCCGTGGCCATCGCGCAGGACCGGGCCCAGGAGAAGGCGCACTTCACCCGCTGCGGCGTGCCCTGCGCGCCGAATGCGGTGATCGAGTCGCAGGACCAACTGCAGGCCGTGCCCGATACGCTGCTGCCCGGCGTGCTCAAGACCGCGCGCCTGGGCTACGACGGCAAGGGCCAGGTCCGCGTGGCGGACCGCGCGGCGCTCGCGCAGGCCTGGGACGAACTCAAGCGCGTGCCTTGCGTGCTCGAAAAACTGCTGCCGCTGGCTTCCGAATGCTCCGTGGTCGTGGCGCGCGGCGCCGACGGCTCGATGGTCCACCTGCCCGTGCAGCGCAACCTGCATCGCCAAGGCATCCTGGCCGTGACCGAAGTCGGTCCGGGCCTGCTGCCCGACGCCACCGCGCGCCAGGCCATCGACGCGACGCGCGCCATCGCCCAGGGCCTCGACTACGTAGGCGTGCTGTGCGTCGAGTTCTTCCTGCTGCAGGACGGCTCGCTGGTCGTCAACGAGATGGCTCCTCGGCCGCACAACAGCGGGCACTGGAGCCTCGATGGCGCCGACGTGTCGCAGTTCGAGCTGCAGGTCCGCGCGCTCGCCGGCCTTGCGCTCGTCCAGCCGCGGCAGCACAGCGCGTCGTTGATGCTGAACCTGCTGGGCGACCTGTGGTTCCAGGACGGCCGCGAACGCGAGCCTGCGTGGAACGAGGTGCTCGCGCTGCCCGGCGCCCACCTGCACCTGTACGGCAAGGCCCAGGCGCGTCCGGGCCGCAAGATGGGCCACCTGACCTTCACCGCCGCCGACGCGGCCACCGCCCGCGCCAACGCGCTGCGCGCCTGCGCCGTGCTGGGTCTGGAACCGTTCTGAGCCCGCCATGATCCGTGACCCGCGTGACCCCGCCGCCGTGCAGGAGGCGGTGCGCACGCTCCAAGGCGGCGGCCTGGTCGCCTTCCCCACCGAAACGGTCTACGGCCTGGGCGCCGACGCCGGCAACGACGCCGCCGTGGCCGGCATCTTCGCGGCCAAGGGCCGGCCGGCCGACCATCCGCTGATCGTGCACGTGCCCGATCTTGCGGCGGCCGAGCACTTCGCCGCGGACATCCCCGAGTTCGCGCGCCGCCTGGCGCAGGCGTTCTGGCCCGGGCCGCTGACGCTGATCCTGCCGCGCCGTGCCGGCGTGGCCGATGCCGCCGCCGGCGGCCAGGGCTCGATCGGCGTGCGCTGCCCCGCGCATCCGGTGGCGCACGCGCTGCTCGAAGCCTGCGCGCACGCCATGCCGCCGGTGCTGGGCCTCGCGGGCCCCAGCGCCAACAAGTTCGGCCGCGTCAGTCCCACGACGGCGGCCCACGTGCAGTCCGAGTTCGGCGACGGCCTGCTGGTGCTCGATGGCGGGCCTTGCGAGGTCGGCATCGAATCCACCATCGTCGACTGCACCCGCGGCCAGCCGGTGCTGCTGCGGCCCGGCGTGCTGGCCGTGCAGCAGATCGAAGCGGCCGGCGGCGAGCGCCTGGCGCTGCCGCACGAGGTGGCGCAGGCCGCGCCGCGCGCCTCGGGCACGCTGGAAGCCCACTACGCCCCGCATGCCAAGGTGCGCCTGATGGACGCGTCCGCGTTGCAGGCGGCGCTGGACGTGCTCGGCGCGGATGCCGCCGGCATCGCCATCTGGTCGCGCGCCATCCTGCAGACGCCTTCGCGAAAGGTGCTGCGCCGGCGCATGCCGGACGACTCGCGCGAGGCGGCCCGCCTCCTCTTCGCGGTGCTGCGCGAGTTCGACGAGAAGGGCGTGCGCCTGATCTGGGTGGAGGTCCCGCCGGCCGACGCCGCGTGGGACGGCGTGCGCGATCGCCTGCAGCGCGCGGCCGCCGCCTGAGCGCTCGTTACACTCGTCAGGTTTTCCCCGGACGGAGATTCCCCATGCGTTTCCCGCGCTTGCGCCGTGCGCTGCTCACGGCCGCCTGTGCCCTTCCCCTCGTGCTGGCCGCCTCCTGTGGCGGCGGCGACATCGTCTCGGAACTCAAGCCCTCGCGGCTGGTGGTGGTCGGTGACGCGTTCTCCGACATCGGCCAGCGTAACGGCGTGCGCTACACGGTCAACGGCCCCGGCACGATCAACTGGACGGAGCAGTTCGCCTCGCGCTATGGCGTGTCCATAGCGACTGCCGCGAACGGCGGCACTTCCTACGCCACCGGCAGCGCCCGCGTGGCGGCCAAGCCGGACGCCGCCGGCGATGCGACCACGCCCACCATCACCGAGCAGATCACCACCTTCCTCGGCTCGAAGGGCATCGCCGAGAACGACCTGATCATCATCAGCGGCGGCATCGGCGACATCCTGGCCGAGAGCGCCGCCCTGGGCGCGGGCCAATCCGCCGCGCAGACGCGCGCCAACGTGGAACAGGCCGCCCGCGACCTGGGCGACCAGGTGCAGCGCGTGGTGGACGCCGGCGCGACCCACGTCATGGTGGTCGGCCCCTACAACCTGGGCCGCTCGCCGTGGGCGATCGCGCAGCAGGGCGGCTTCCTCGCCACCTGCCAGGAGCCGTCCAACAGCCCGGGCGATGCCACGCCCGCCTGCCTGAGCAGCGCGTTCACGCAGACCCTGCTGGTTCGCATCGTCAAGCTCGGCAAGAACGTCGCGTTCGTGGACCCCGCCCTCCACTTCAACCAGGTGACCTCGTCGCCCAGCGGCTTCGGCTTCGACGACTCGATCAACCTCGCCTGCAACTCGCGGGATACGAGCCCGGCCCCCGGAATCATCGGCATCGGCGCAGGGCAGGTCAGTTCCCCGCTGTGCAACACCGGCACGCTCGCCTTCCCGTCGATCGACCGGATCCTGTTCGCCGACCCGATCTACTTCACGCCGGCCGGCAACGTCAGCTTCGGGAACTACGCCTTCGACCGCCTGCGCGAGCGGTTCTGAGCGTCAGCGCTGCTGCCCGGTCCAGGCCAGCAGCGCCTCCACCACCGGCCGCATGGCCTGCGCCTGCGGATGGTTGGCGATGGCCACCATCACGTAGCGCCGGCCGTTGGCGCCGTGCACATAGCCGGCCACGCCGTACACGTCGCGCAGGCTGCCGGTCTTGAGGTGGGCGGGCGCCGTCATGCGGATGCGGCGCATCGTTCCGTCGGTGCCGACCACCGGCAGCGAAGCCGCGAATTCCGGCATCAGCGGCGAGGCCCACGCGTATTGCAGCAACCGACCCAGCTGGGCCGCGGTGATCCGCTCGTCGCGCGAGAGTCCCGAGCCGTTGTCGAACGTCGGCGGGACCGGCCCGATGCGCTGCAGCCACCAGTCGCGCAGCAGCTCGCGTGAGGCCTGGCGGTTGCCCTGGCCGCGCAGCTGCAGGCTGAGCGTGAGGAACACCTGCTGCGCCATCACGTTGTTGCTGAACTTGTTGATGTCGCGCACCACTTCCGCCAGCGGCGGCGAGGGCTGCTCGAACAGCGGCACCATGCCCGTCGGCACGCGGTCTTCGCGCACCTGGCCGCCCAGCGTGCCGCCGATCTCCTGCCACAGCCCGGCGATGGTCCTCGCCGCATGGGTGGCCGGATCGGCGAAGGCCACGGGCCAGGTGCGCTCGCCGCAGGCCACTGGGAAACCGCCGCCCCAGCTCGGCCGCAGGGGATCGCTGAAATCGGGCCGCAGCGCCCCGCGCCAGTCGCCGCATTCGCCGCCCGACAGCGGCAGCTGTGCCGGCCACTCCACGCCGGCCAGCGGTGGATCGGCCGTCACCCGGGCGATGCCGGCGGCGACCTGCGGCGTGAAGGTGAGCACGACCGAGCGGTAGTTGATCAGCAGCGCGTCGGGCGCCGCGTTGTAGGGCCGAAGCGGCTCGCCGTCGAAGGCGGCCGGGTCGGTGGACAGCGGCTCGAAGGCGCTGCGGTCCAGCACGATGTCGCCCGCGATGCGGTCGATGCCCATCGCGCGCAGGCGCCGCAGCATCAGCCACAGGCGCTCCAGCACCAGCTTGGGATCGCCCTGGCCCTTGATGTAGAGGTTGCCCTGCAGCGTTCGGTCGACGATGGGCGCGTCGGCGTACACCGGCGTGGTCCAGGTGAATGCGGGCCCGAGCAACTCGAGCGCCGCGAAGGTGGTGGCCAGCTTGGCGATGGACGCGGGATTGACCGGCTCCTGCGGACGATGGCTCAGCCGCGGCGCCACGGCGGGATCGACGTCGGTCACCAGCAGCGTCACCGAGTCGCGCGGCAGCCTGGCGCGTGCCAGCGCCGCGTCGATCTCCGGAGGAAGGGCCTGCT
>Ga0247821_10000760_pt1 | contig 17895 bp, 13 predicted proteins | sample 13C_Glycerol_Day_FD_192481 | JGI IMG/M metagenome (GOLD analysis project Ga0247821, IMG submission 192481) | Soil microbial communities from agricultural site in Penn Yan, New York, United States - 13C_Glycerol_Day14 | ecosystem: Environmental > Terrestrial > Soil > Agricultural land | place... | reverse complement strand
GGGGAGGGGTGGAGGCCGGGGGCCCGGGTCAGGAACGCTTGAAGCGGAGGGTGAGGATCTGGAAGGGGCGGAGTTCGAAGCTGACTCCGTTGTCCTGCAGGTCCCGGTCCGCCAGGTGGCGCTCGAGGAGGTCGACCTCGGTGACGGAGGCCGCCTGGAACGACGGGGTGACCGTCGCCCGCGAGCGGCCGCCGCTCGACTCGTACAGCCGGACGACCACGTCGCCGGACTGGTCGTCGGCCAGCTTGAGCGCCTCGACGATCACGCTGTCGTTGTCGACGGCAACGATCGGCTCGACGCCGGCGGCACCGGTGACCAGGCGCTCCGGCAGGTTGATCCGGTAGCCCTCCTCGATCGCCTCACCGATCCCGGCGCCGACCACCAGCGCGTGGTTCACGACGTGCACGCCCTGGTCGGTCTGCGGGTCGGGGAACCGCGGCGCCCGGATCAGTGACGTCCGGATGGTGGTCGTGGTGCCACCGTCCTCGCGCGCGGTCCGGTTGATGTCGTGGCCGTACGTCGAGTCGTTGACCACCGCGACGCCGTACCCGGGCTCGCCGACGTGCACCCAGCGGTGCGCCGCGATCTCGAACTTCGCCGCGTCCCACGAGGTGTTCTGGTGGGTCGGCCGGAAGATGTGCCCGAACTGCGTCTCGGACGCCGAGCGGTCCGCGTGCACGTCGACCGGGTACGCCGCCTTGAGGAACTTCTCGGTCTCGTGCCAGTCCATCTCGGTCTCGATGTCGACCCGCTTGGCGCCCGGCACGACCCGCAGCGTCTGGGTGACGGTGGACCGGCCGAAGGACCTCTTGACGACCACGATCGCCTCGTCGTCGGCGGTGCTGAAGTCGACGCTGTCGACCTCGGTCACGTCCCGGACGTTGTTCTTGTAGAACGAGTCGACGTCCCACGCGTCCCAGTGGTTCGGGGTGTCCACGTGCAGCTGCAGGAGGTTGCCTGCGGTGCCCGGTGCGATGACCTCGCGCTGCGCCTCGACGTCGTACAGCGAGGTGATCAGGCCGCGCTCGTCGATCGTGACCCGGATCAGGCCGTTGTCGATCACGCCGTTCTCGACGGTGACCGCCTGGCCCGCGGCGGTCGCGACGCCCGCGCCGAGGCCGGCGACCCCGTTACGGCCGTGCGGCGCGGCGTTGAAGACGATCTGCTCCGAACCCTCGCCGGCCAGCGCCTGCTGCGCCCGGGAGATGATCGCGTCCAGCTCGTCGGCGATCTTCGCGTAGGTCCGCTCCGCCTCGCGGTGCACCCACGAGATCGAGGAGCCCGGCAGGATGTCGTGGAACTGGTGCAGCAGCGCGACCTTCCACAGCCGGTCGAGGTCCTCGTACGGGTACGCGTCGAGCTTGCCCGCGACGACCGCCGCGGCGCTCCACAGCTCGGCCTCGCGGAGCAGGTGCTCGGTCCGCCGGTTGCCCTGCTTGGTCTTGGCCTGCGACGTGTACGTCGCCCGGTGGATCTCGAGGTAGAGCTCACCGGACCAGACCGGCGCGTGCTCGCTGTACTCGTCCTCGGCGGCGCTGAAGAACTCCGTCGGCGACTCGATCGTCACCTGCGGCGAGGACTCCAGGTTCGCCACCCGGCGCGCGGTCGCGACGAACTCGCGGGTGGGGCCGCCACCGCCGTCGCCGTACCCGAACGGGACCAGCGAGCGGGTCGCGGCGCCGTTCTCCTGGAAGTTGCGCTGCGCGTGCGCGAGTTCGCGCCCGGACAGGTCGGAGTTGTAGGTGTCGATCGGCGGGAAGTGGGTGAACACCCGGGTCCCGTCCAGGCCCTCCCACCAGAAGGTGTGGTGCGGGAACTTGTTCTCCTTGTTCCAGGAGATCTTCTGGGTCAGGAACCACTTCGAGCCGGACAGCTTCACCAGCTGCGGCAGCGCCGCGGTGTAGCCGAACGAGTCCGGCAGCCAGACCTCCTGGGTGTCGATCCCGTACTCGTCCAGGAAGAACTTCTTGCCGTGCACGAACTGCCGGGCCAGCGCCTCGCTGCCGGGCAGGTTGGTGTCGGACTCGACCCACATGCCGCCCACCGGGACGATGTGCCCCTCGGCGACGGCCTTCTTCAGCCGCTCCCAGACCTCCGGGTAGTTCTCCTTCACCCAGGCGTGCTGCTGGGCCTGCGAGAACGCGAAGACCAGCTCCGGGTACTCCTCGGCCAGGGTGGCAACGTTGGACACCGTCCGGGCCACCTTGCGGCGAGTCTCCCGCAGCGGCCACAGCCACGCGGAGTCGATGTGCGCGTGGCCGACCGCCGACAGCTGGTGCGCGCTGGCGTGCGCGGGCCGGCTCAGGACCTCGGTCAGCTGAGCGCGGGCGTCCGCGGCCGTGCCGGCCACGTCCTCGTAGTCCAGCGCGTCCAGCGAGCGGCTGAGCGCCCGCAGGATCTCCCGGCGGCGCGGGTCCTGCAGGGACAGCTCGCGCTGCAGGCCGTCGAGCGCCTCGAGGTCCAGGATCAGGTCCCACACCTCGGCGTTGAACACGGCCAGGTCGGCGCGGGTGAGCTGATAGATCGGCGTCTCACCGAGCTTGGCGCCGATGTCGACCTTCGCGTAGGCGTTGTCGAGCGGGATCTCCGGGTTCGCGGCGCCCTCGACGTAGAACTCGATCCGGTCGCCGGGCGAGGCCGCCGTACCGTCCGGGCCGAGGATCGACAGCGGGGCGTAGGTCTGCCGCGGGTGCAGGCCCTTCAGCGGCCGGCCCGAGGTGGTGTGCACCAGGCCCTCCGCGGAGAAGCCGGGGCCGCCGCTGAAGCCGAGGTCGATGACCGCCTCGATCTCACGGCCGGCCCACTCGGCAGGCACCTGGCCGCTGAACTTGAACCAGGCGGTGCCCCAGGCCGGGCCCCACGGCAGGCCGATCGCGGCCGGCTCGTAGGTCTGGGCGAGCGCCTCGGCGGGTGACACCGGCTCACCGGGTGCGTGCCACACCTCGATGTCCAGCGGGACCGCCGCGCCGTAGATCGCGGGGCGGAGTCGCTCCCGCAGGGCGCGCTTGAGCCGCTCCTCGATGAGTTGACGGTCGTCGTGCACGAAATCAGCCTCCGGGAAAGGATCCTCACGCGGCCGAGCAGGCCGCAGATGACAACGCTGTCACACCGACCCCGGCCGCGTCCAGACGCAGTTTGTCTCTCGCTGTGTGGAATCTCTGTGCGTAGCGGTTGGGTTGCGGGCCGCCGCCGCGGCTACCCGCAAGGCCTCATTGTTGTCTAGGTTGTCCTGCATGGATCGCCCCCGCCTGCTGACCCCTGCCCGGCCGACCGGGCTGACCCGCCGCGGTTTCCTCGGTTTCGGCGCCGCCGCGGCGTCCGGACTGCTGCTGCCGGGCTGCTCGCGCGGCCGCGCCGACGAGCCGGCGCCCTCGGAGGCGGGGATCTTCGCGACCGGCAACCTGAACGGCGTCTACAACACGTTCGGGACGGCGCTCAGCGGGCTGGTGAGCGAGGTCACCGGCATGGAGCTGAAGCCGATCGTGACCGACGGGTCGGTGGACAACCTGTACCGGGTCTCCGGCCGCAAAGCCGACCTCGGACTGTGTACGTCGGACTCCGCGCTCGCGGCGTACGAGGGCACCGGCGAGTTCAGCACCGGCGCGCTGCGCTTCACCGCGCTGGCCCGGGTGTACGACAACTACGTGCACGTCGTCGTACCGATGGCGTCGAAGGCGAAGAGCCTGGACGACCTGTTCCCGAGCAAGGACAATCCGACGCGGCGGACGGTCGTCGGTGTCGGCCCCAAGAACTCCGGGACCGAGATCGTCGCGAACCTGATCCTGGACAAGGCCCGCGCCGACGTGATCCAGAAGAACCCGACGCTGGACCCGGCCACGGTCGCCGTCACCCGGAAGAACCTGACGCTGGGAGAGATGGTCACCGCGCTGCAGCCCAGGCCCGGTGCCGCCAAAGGGTCGATCGACGCGTTCGTCTGGAGCGGCGGTGTGCCGACCGATCCGATCGTCGCGCTGCAGAAGACCATCGGGTTCCGGCTGCTGGACATCGGCGGCGTCGCGGAGGCGATCGCCCTGAAGGAGTTCGGCGGGTTCATGGTGTCGGCGATCCCGCCCTCGCAGTACGGGCTGGCCCAGTCGGTGCCGACGCTGGCGATCCCGAACTACCTGATCGCGAAGCCGAACCTGTCGGACTCCTGGGCCTGGTGGACGGTCAACACCCTGTTCCGCCGGCAGAACGACCTGATCAAGGGCACGCCGTCGCCCGGAGCCAGCCCGGGGACCGGCGGTCACCCCGAAGCCGGTGCGCTGGACCCGCGCTCCGCGATCGCCACGATGCCGGTGCCGCTGCACCCCGCCGCCGAGCGCTGGTACCGCCAGAACCACATCTGAGTCACCCGGGGCGACCCGGGTGACTCCTCAGGCGTCGTATCAGGCGTCGTAGTCGTCGATCAGCGGGACGCGGACCTCGATGACCAGGCCGCCGCCGATCGGCGGGCGGGCCACGACCCGGCCGCCGACGCGGGCCGCCTCGGAGCGGACGATCGCCAGACCGAGGCCGGTGCCCGGCATTTCGCGGTGGTGCGCGCTGCGCCAGAACCGCTCGCCGACCTTCTTCAGGTCCCGGGAGCCGAGTCCCAGACCGTGGTCGCGGACCGACATCACCACCTCGGTGCCGTCCCGGGTGACCGAGACCTCCACCGGCGGCGCGCCGTACTTCGAGGCGTTGTCGAGCAGGACGTCGAGGATGTCGTCGACCTCGAGCTCCGGGGCGACCCCGCCCGGCACCATCTCGCCGACGATCAGCTCCAGGTCGTCGGCGGAGTACACGGCCTTCCAGCCGACCAGGCGCTCCTTCACCGCCTGGGCCAGGTCCAGCGGCTCTTCGTTGCCCTCGGCATCGCCCGACGGGCGGTCCGAGCCGGCCAGCCGGGACAGCCGCTGGACGATCCGGCCGAGCCGGTCGATGTCGCTGAGCGCGAACCGCGCGGTCGGCGACAGCCGGGACAGGCCCTCGATGTGGATCCGGGCCGACGTCAGCGGCGTCCGCAGCTGGTGCGACGCGTCCGCGACGAACTCACGCTCACGCTGCCGTGCCTGGTGCAGGCTCAGCGCCATCGAGTTGAAGCTGTCGCCCAGCCGGCGGAGCTCCGGTGCGCGTCCGTCGGTCGACACCCGGGTGTCGAGCGCGCCGCGGGTGATCTGGTGGGTGGCGTTGTCGAGGTCCTGCAGCGGCCGCAGCACCCAGCGGGTGATCGGCCGGACGATACCGATGATGATCGCGCCGATGCTGATCAGCAGGCCGCCGAGGAGCAGCAGCAGTCCGCTCTGCACCTGGTCGCGGGCCTTGTCGGTCGGCACCCGCAGGACGGCGGCACCGAGCACACTGCCGTTGTTGACGACCGGGCGGGACACGACCATCTCGCCGGAGCGCCACGGCCACAGCGGCGGCGGCTCGGCCGGCAGCCGGCCGGCCAGCGTGCTGTGCAGGGCGGCCGAGATGTCCTCCTCCTTCACGTCCACACCGGACACCGAGGTGGCCACGACGCGGGAGTCGACGTCGACGACGAAGACCGGGGTGTTGTAGAGCTCTTGGTACCGGACCGCGAGCTCACGCAGGTTCGCGATGTCGCCGGTCTGCAACGGCGACTCGGCCATCGCGGCGAACCAGTCGGCGTCGTTGCTGCGGGACAGGAAGAGCGTGCGCGACGTACTCGTGGCGATGAAGTTCGCCAGCGGGATCACAGCGACGATCGCCAGGGCGACGACCATCGGGACGAGGGACTGCAGTAGTCGACGGCGCAAGGGTCAGTCCGAGCCCAGGCGGTAACCGACGCCGCGGATGGTCTGCACCAGCTCGGGCCGGCCGAGCTTGGCGCGCAGGCTGGCGACGTGTACGTCCATGGTGCGCGACGACGCCTCGAACACCGACTGCCAGGCGTACAGCGCGACCTGTTCACGGGGAACCACCCGGCCGTGGTGCGCGGCCAGCACTGCGAGCACGTCGAACTCCTTGCGGGTCAGACTGATGGGCTTGTCGGCCACCTGAACCGTCCGGGCCTCGATGTCCACGGTCAGGTCGCCGACGGTCACCCGGGGGCGGGGCTGCAAGAGGCCGGTACGACGAAGTACAGCATCGATACGGGCCAGCAGCTCGGAAATCGCGAACGGTTTCACCACATAGTCGTCGGCGCCGCTGCGCAGGCCGCGGACCCGGTCGGCGGCTTCGCCGCGCGCCGTCACCGCGATCACCGGCACGTCCGAGACCGTGCGGATCTGCCGGCACACGTTGATACCGTCCCCGTCCGGCAGTCCCAGGTCCAGCAGGACCAGGTCGCCGGGGTCGGCCGCCAGGGCGTCGGCGGCCGTGCGGACGTGCGTGACCATCAGGCCGTAACGCCGCAAGGCGGGTATCAGTGCATTGGCGATATCGAGATCGTCCTCGACCAGCAGAATCCGGACCGCGCCACTCATGCGGTGATCGTAGGCCAGGTCACGGTCTGATGTGTCAGATCTTGGTAAAGACGTAATCACGCGACTCCACCCAGTGTTCGGCAACATTAGCCTTCCGGACACAGGAGGGAACCGCTAGATGACTGTCGGTGTTCACAGCGGGGGTGGCGCGACCGTGCCCTCCGAGGAAGAACTGGCCGAGTACGAGCAGGAACGCCCCGCTCGGCGGCTCCGGCCTGCCCTGGACCTGGTGATTTCGGTCTGGTGCGCAATCGTCAGCGTCGGCGTCCTGGTGCAGGTGTTCGCGCCTTTACCACAAGGAACGCAGTTCTACTTGGTGATCTTTCTCGCAGCGGTTCTGCCGATCACGCTGCTGTGTTACCGGGGCTGGAAGGTGCCGGCGGTCGTCAATCCGTTCCGGGCCCGCGCCCATGACGACCCCGGCGTGGCGGACTGGGTCCTCGCGCTGGTGGCGTTGGCGGTGTGCGTCTATCCGCTTCTCGACTTCGACGGCTACCTCGAGCGCCGGCAGGCTCCGTCGGCGATGGACGTGGTCGCCGGTGCTGTCTTGCTGGTGCTGCTGCTCGAAGCGTGCCGTCGGACGACCGGCTGGGTGCTCCCGGTGTTCAGCCTGGTCTTCATCGCCTACGCCTACTACGGCGGCTACCTTCCTTACACCTGGTCGCTCGCGCACCAAGGCTTCAACTTCGACGCGATCATTGCCCAGTTCACGATGGGTACGGCGGGGTTCTACGGGACCCCGTTGAACGTCGCCGCGTCGTACATCGTGCTCTTCACCATCTACGGCGCGGTGCTCGACTACTCGGGCGCGGGCAAGTTCTTCATCGACCTGTCGTTCGCCGCCTTCCGGCGCAGCCGCACCGCACCTGGCCGCACGGTCACGCTGGCGGGCTTCCTGCTCGGCAGTGTGTCCGGGTCGGGGACGGCGACCGCGGTGTCGCTGGGCACCGTCTCGTGGCCGATCCTGCGCCGGGCCGGCTACCCGCCCGAACCGGCAGGCGGAATGCTCGCCGCGTCCGGGATCGGCGCGATCCTGTCCCCGCCGACCCTCGGTGCGGCCGCGTTCATCATCGCCGAGTTCCTCCAGGTCTCGTACCTGAAGGTCCTCGGGTTCGCCGTGATCCCGACGATCCTGTACTACCTGGGCATCCTGCTCGCGATCGAGATCGACGCCCGCAAGCACGGGACGACGTCGACCGAGGTGTCCGACCGGTCGGCGTGGCGGCTGTTCCTGCGATTCGGGTACCACTTCCTGTCGTTGTTCGTGATCATCGGCTTCATGGCGGTCGACGTGCCGCCGTTCAAGGCCGTGGTCTACGCGGTGATCGTGCAGTTCGGGTTGTCGTTCCTGGACCGCGAGCACCGGCTGACCGGGAAGCCGCTGTTCAAGGCGCTTGCCCAGGGCACCCGTTCGGTGCTGCCGGTGGCGGCGACCTGTGCGACGGCCGGTGTGATCGTCGCGGTCACGACCCAGACCGGCCTGGGGCTGAACCTCGCGGAGATCATCGTCAACGCGGCCCGCGGGCTGACCGACAACCACACCGTAGTCCTGATCCTGACCGTGGTGCTGTCCGCGTTCGCCGTGCTGATCCTCGGCCTGGCGGTGCCGGTGACCGCGTCGTTCATCATCGCCGCGGTGATCATCTCGCCGGCCCTGGTGAACCTCGGCGTGACGCAGCCCGAGGCGTACATGTTCATCTTCTACTACGCGGTCCTGTCCGAGGTGTCGCCGCCGACCGCACTGGCCGCGGTCGCGACCGCCGCGATCACCGGCGGCAAGGTGATGCCGACGATGTGGCAGGCCTGGAAGTACACGCTGCCGGCGTTCCTGGTGCCGTTCGCGTTCGTGCTCACCGACAACGGCGCGCACCTGCTCGGTCAGGGCTCGTTCGCGGGCATGGTCTGGACCACGCTGGTGTCGATGCTGGCGGTGGCCGCGCTGGCCGTGGTCACCGGCGGCTGGGTGTTGGTGCGGACGACCTGGCTCGAGCGGGCGTTCTGCGTACCGGCCGCCGCGCTGCTGCTCTATCTCGCGCCCGTAACCATCACCGCCGGAATCTGTTTGCTACTTGTTGCCGTCGTCATCAATCTGGTCCGGCGGCAACGCCAGGCCGCTGCCGAGGAAGGAACCGTTGCCTGATGAGACTCCGATCTGTTGCAGTGGCACTTGTCACCGTGGTGTCGCTGGCCGCCTGCGGGGGCCAGCGCGAACCGTCCGGATCCGGTTCGGAGTCCGGCGGCCGGCTGACGATCGCCACCGGCAACACGACCGGCGTGTACTACCAGCTCGGCGGTGCGCTGGCCTCGGTGATCTCGCAGAAGATGTCCGGCTACCGGGCGACCGCGAGCGAAACCGGCGCCTCGGTGCAGAACATCCAGGGCCTGGTCGGCGGGAACTACGACATCGCGTTCTCGCTCGGCGACTCGGCGGCGGACGCGGTGAACGGCGAGAACAGCTTCAAGACCAAGCAGGATGTGGTCGCGCTGACCCGGCTGTACAACAACTACACGCAGGTCGCCGTCCGCGCCTCGGCGAACATCAACTCGATCGCGGACCTGAAGGGCAAGCGGGTCTCGACCGGTTCGCCGAACTCGGGCACCGAGGTGATCGCGCGCCGGCTGCTCGAGGCGGCGGGGCTCGACCCGGCCAGTGACGTGACTGCGCAGCGGCTCGGCCTGCCGGAGTCGGTGGACGCGATGAAGTCCGGGTCGATCGACGCGCTGGTCTGGTCCGGCGGGTTGCCGACCGGCGGCATCACCGACCTGACCACCAGCATGGGCAAGGGCGTGAAGCTGCTGCCGATCGCGGACCTGCTGCCGAAGATGTTCGACAAGTACGGCGCGGTCTACTCGCAGGCCCCGATCCCGGCGGCGACCTACAAGCAGCCGGCCGACGTGGCGACGATCGTCGTACCGAACGTGCTGCTGGTCCGCAAGGACATGAAGGACGAGCTGGCCGAGCAGCTGACGAAGACGCTGTACGAGAACATGGGCGCCCTGGTCGCGGTGAACGCGGCGGCGAAGGGCATCACGCTGGAGAACGCGACGAAGACCGACCCGGTGCCGCTGCACCCGGGGGCGAAGAAGGCGCTCGACGGACTCAAATAACCAGTCCTGGGTACCGGTAGCTGTTGCGGTACCCAGGCTCACGGACCGTCCTCCCCCGCACACCAGGCGCAGCGGGGGAGGACGCAGGGCCCCGGCTCCGCACCTCAGGCGCAGCGGGGACGGGGCCCAGCCGGCCCCACAACCAGGCGCAGTGACGGTCGGCAACCGGGCCCGGTCCTGGCGGAGGCATCCGCCGGGGCCGGGCTCTACTCGTGCTCCTCCTCGTGCGGCATCGGCGTGCCGTACAGGTAGTGCGAGAGCGCGGAGTCGCGCTTGGGGTGAGCGTGGTACTTCGTCGGTATGACCCGTCCCTCGGCGCTGTCCCAGGCGGCGTCGGCCATCCGCCACATCCGGTGCGCCAGCCGGCCCGCCGAGCCGGTGTGCGGGGAGTACGGGTGCGCCCTGGTCGGGGCGATCTCCTCGGCCTCCAGCAGGTTCTCGGTCAGCCGGTTCACGTCCGGGCCGTCGAGCTGCTCGGAGATCCGGCGGCCGTACGTCGTCTCCATCGTCTCGTGCTCGTCGAGCAGCCGGTCGATCTGCCGCCACAGGTCGTCGTGCTGCAGATCCACGAACCGGCTGTCGCCGTACTGCCGTCCTTTCAGGAAGCGCAGCGAGCGTTCGAGTTCCTTCGCGTTGCCGACGTACCGGGTGACCAGCTCGTCCCCGTCGGGGAGCTCCCGCACGTGCGGGAGGAGCACGTCCTCGGCCGCGGCCAGGTGCTGCGCCGCGATCGCGTAGAACCAGTCGGTCTGGTGCCGGTGCTCGGGGTGCGCGGCGTCCGGGTGGTGAGCCGGCTCGGCCAGCTCCCGGATCCGTGCGTGTTCGTAGGTCAGGGCCAGTTCAAGCGTCGAAGCGGTCATGACAACCACCTCCAGAGGGTCTCCCTCCAGCGTGTGCCCATCCCACCCGAACCGCAACCGCCTCACCCCGCTCCGTAACCCGGCCGTACCCCGGAACGCGAACGCCCGCCGCGGACAGGTCGCGGCGGGCGTGGGCGGTGCGGAGTACGACTCAGGCGTCGGAGCTCTTCTTCCAGAGGTTGATACCGGCCTCGACGGCGTCGGCGTCGATGGCCTCGAGCTCTTCGGGGCTGAACTTCAGGTTGCGGACGGCGGCCAGGTTGTCCTCGAGCTGGGCGACGCTCGAGGCGCCGATCAGCGCGCTCGTCACCCGGTCGTCGCGCAGCGTCCAGGCGAGCGCGAGCTGGGCGACGGACTGGCCGCGCTGCTGCGCGATCTCGCTCAGCGCACGGACGTGCTTGAGGGTGTCCTCGGTGAGCGAATCCGGGTTGAGCGACTTGCCCTGCGCCGCGCGGGAGTCGGACGGGATGCCGCCCAGGTACCGGTCGGTGAGCACGCCCTGCGCCAGCGGCGAGAACGCGATCACGCCGACGCCGAGGTCGCCGACCGCGTCCAGCAGGTCCTCCTCGATCCAGCGGTTCAGCATCGAGTACGACGGCTGGTGGATGAGCAGCGGTGTACCGAGCTCGGCCAGGATCCGCGCGGCCTCCCGGGTCCGGTCGGCGGAGTACGACGAGATGCCGGCGTACAGCGCCTTGCCCGAGCGGACCGCCGCGTCGAGCGCGCCCATCGTCTCCTCGAGCGGCGTGTCCGGGTCGAACCGGTGCGAGTAGAAGATGTCGACGTAGTCCAGGCCCATCCGGCTCAGCGACTGGTCGAGCGAGGCGAGCAGGTACTTCCGCGAGCCGCCGCCCTGACCGTACGGCCCCGGCCACATGTCGTAGCCGGCCTTGGTCGAGATGATCAGCTCGTCGCGGTACGGCCGGAAGTCGCGCGCGAAGTGGGTCCCGAAGTTCGTCTCGGCCGAGCCGTACGGCGGGCCGTAGTTGTTCGCCAGGTCGAAGTGCGTGACGCCGAGGTCGAACGCCCGGCGCAGGATGTCGCGCTGCGTCGCGAACGGCTTGTCGTCGCCGAAGTTGTGCCACAGGCCGAGCGAGATGGCCGGCAGTTGCAGCCCGCTCCGTCCGGTCCGCCGGTAGCTCATCTGGTCGTCGTACCGGCTCTCGGCCGCCACATAATCAGTCACGGAAGCCCAGTCTGCCCCATGTCACGACAAGTGTGAAACCCCTTGTTTTCAAGCAGAAACGGCAGCACTCAAACCCAGAACCCCGTCTTCTGGGCCACGAGCCCCGGTGTCCCCGGTCCGGGGCACCGGAGCTCGCGGCCGCGCCGGTCATCGGGCGGCGGTGGCCAGCTCGGGGGTACGGCGCAGCATCTGCAGGGCCCGCATCCGCATCGGTCCGATGCTTCCGATGGGCAGGTTCAGCGTTTCGGCGATCTCCAGGTACGACGGGCAGCTGTCCGACATCAGCAGCCGGATCAGTCGCTGGTAGCGCCCTGGGAGCCGGGCCAGGGCCCGCTCGGTGGAAGGCTCGTACTCACCGTCGGCCGGGTAGACGTCGACCACGGCCGCCCGCTGGCCGTCGCCGTGCTCGGTGGTCGGATCGGCGTACAGCAGGTACCGCTTGCGGCTGATCGCCACCCGCAGCCCCTCCCGCCGTGCCGTCGCGGCCAGCCACGCGGGAAGGCACTGCGGATCACGGATCTGGCCACCGTGCTGCCACAACCGCAGCCACGTCTGCTGAGCGACGTCGAAGGCGTCGCTGTGACTCAGGCCGACACCGCGCGCAGTGTGCAGCAGCAGCGAGCCGTAGCGGCGCTCCAACTCCTTCCACGCCGACCAGTCCGAGGCGAGTGCGCGGTTCAGGACGTCCTCGATCGTGCTCGAGTGGATGGAATCGGTGTGGTGACGCGTTCCGTTGGCCGGCCGTGCAGTGCTGCGTAGCGAGATCGTCGACACGCTTCACTTCCTTTCGCTGATCCGCGCAGGTGGCGACGGAGCGCGCGTGGGCAGGGGAAGATCGGGCCGGTGCGCGAACGCACCGGCCCGAAAGCCGATGGCATCAGCGGCTTCGGTGAAGCCGTGTTGCGGCAAAACTCCGGACGGCCCTCTGCCTCACCATGCCCCCCGTGGTCGTCGTCAGTGCTGCCTTCGGCGCCTATTCGATCACCGGGGCCGTCACGCAGGCGTAGTCAATTCGTCACGGAATCGTGCTTGTCGCGTCACCGTTTGCATATGTGTCGCTCGGCGACTGCTCGGTAACGCTCCGATCGCGCAAAGTCGGGCCCAACCAGCGCAGCAACGGTGCGGCCATCATCGTGGTGATGAGGGCCATCATCACCATCACCGTGAAGGCGCTGTGGTTGATGATGCCCACCCCGAGCCCGGCCGACAGGACGACGATCTCGGTGATGCCGCGGGCGTTCATCAGGACGCCCAGGCCCGCGGCGGACCGCACCGGCAGACCGCCGGCCCGGGCCACGGGCACGGCGCCACCCAGCTTGCCGATGACTGCGACGGCCAGCAGCACGGCGCCGGCGGCGAGCACGGCCGGTTGGGAGATCGCCGCGTTGACGTTGGTCTGCAGGCCGATCGAGGCGAAGAAGACAGGTACCAGGAGCGCGCGGTTGAGTCCGCCGATCTGCTCGGACACGGCCGTGACCGGCGGGCTGTCCTTCGGCAGGACCAGGCCGGCCAGGAAGCCGCCGAAGATCGCGTGGACGCCGATGTGGTCGGTCGCCGCGGCCAGACCGAGGATCAGGCCGAGGACCAGCAGCACCAGGATGGGTGTGGGTACGGAGCCGGCGTACCGCCGGGCCAGTCGCTGCAGGAGCGGCCGGAGCACCAGCAAGGCCGCCGCGCCCAGCGCCACCGTCAGGCCGAGTGCGAGTAATGCTTCACCGGGACCGGCCGACCGGATCATCGCCATCGTGATGGCGAGTGCGCACCAGGCGAGGACGTCAGCGGCAGCCGCGCACAGCATGGCCAGCGACCCGAGGCGGGTGCCCTGCAGTCCACAGTCCTGCACGATCCGGGCCAGGACGGGGAACGCGGTGATACTGAGCGCCGTACCGATGAAGACGACGAACGGCAGGCGATGCACGCTGGGACCGGCCAGCGTCGAGTAGAGCGGTAGCGCCGCGAGGAGTCCGAGCGCGAACGGGACCGCCATGATCGCGAGACTGGCGGCGGCGATCGCACCGCGGTCGCGGCCGATCCGGTCCCGGCCGAAATCGCTCCCGACGGTGAACATGAAGACGGCCAGCCCGGCCTGCGCCAGCAGACCCAGGTTCGGCCGGACCTCGGCCGGCAGGATGGCGTCGAACAGCCAGGGCGCCGCCGACCCGATGACCGACGGGCCGAGGACCAGTCCGGCGATGATCTCGCCGACGACGGCCGGCTGCCCGATCTTCTGGGCGAGCCGGCCGCACAAGGTCGCCAACGCGCAGATGACCGCGATCGCCAGCAGCAGCCGCCACATCAGCTGAGCCGCCGACGGCCCGGCGGCCGCCGGTACGGAGGTCACGGCGGCCGTGTCCTCCGGTCGCAGCCACCCGGCGGCGTACCCGACACCGACCAGGGCGACCGCGCCCGCGACCAGACCCGCGCCGACCGCGACTGCGCGGCCGGGCGTGGGAAACAACGAAGTGCCCTGCTCGCGCATCGGTCCCGTCCCCCGTCAGGCCGGAACAGCGCCGTCGGCGGACATCGGCACCGCGGCGAGCCGCTCTGCCGGCCGATGGACTCCGTTGGTCCGCCGTCCGGCGCGGTGCGCGAGGATGTCCTGCGCGATGTCGCCGGCCCGGTTGCCGAGCACGCTGAGCAGCGAATCGGCGATGCCGTGCGTCGCCTCGTTCACGCCCTGCAGGTAGCAGGCCGCGTCCGACGGCTCGTCGAGCTGCAGGCGGTACTGCCGGTTCACCTCGATCCGGTCGAGCCCGATGGCGTCGCTGAGCCCACGGACCAGCCGCGGCATCTCCCGGACGAACCCGGTCCCGAGGAGCACCAGGTCGCGGCGCAGCTCGCTGACGGTACCGGTCTTGCGGTCGCTCAGCTCCAGCACGACCTCGTCCCCCTCGGTGCGGGCGCCGACGATGTCGGTCATCGGCACCAGCCGCCGCTGGTCGACACCGGCCAGCCGGTCCAGGTACATGCTCGTGTACAACTCTTGCAGAAGATCGCTCTCGACGCCGGAGTAGTTCGTCAGGTGCATCTCCCGCAGGATCTGGTCCCTGCCCTCCGGCCGGGCCTCGAAGAACTTGTCGATGTACGACGGGTAGTAGAGCTCGTTGGTGAACTTGTTCGTGTCGTAGGCGCGCAACCCGATCGAGCGCATCACCCAGCTGACGTCGCTGTTCGGCAGGTCGATCTGCGTCGCCCGGAACATCTCGGCCGCGCTCTGCGCCGCGCCGACCACTGCGACCCGGTGCTGCTTGGTCTTGTCGAGTGCTGCGACGCGCTGGCGGTACTGCGTACTGTGGATCACGCGGTCGGCCGGCAACTTGGCGAACTCGGCCGGAACGTACGGGTCGCGCCCCGCGCCGATCACCAGATAGCGGCTGGAGATCGTGGTGCCGTCGCCGAGCCGGGTGAGCCATCCGGTCAAGGCGCCGGCCGGGTTCCGCTGCGGTTCGATCGAGACGCAGTCGCAGCCGAGCTGGAGCCGGACCTTCCGCAGCGACTCCGACACCCACCTCAGGTACCCGGAGACCTCGACCCGGTACGGCGTGAAGCTGCCCATGTTGATGAAGTCGTCGAGCCGGCCGACGCTGCGCAGGTAGTTCAGGAAGGTGAACCTGCTGCGCGGGTTCCGAAGCGTCACCAGGTCCTTGGCGAAGGCCACCTGGCTCTTCGTCCAGGGCAGCAGCAGACCGCGCTGCCATTCGACCGTTTGACCGCGTTCGATGAACAGCGAGTTCTCGGCCAGGCCGTCGACACCGAGTTCTTCCAGCGCGACGGCGAGGGCGAGGTTGGCCGGCCCGGCGCCGACGGCGAGCAGTTCGACCTCGTGGTTGGTCATGAGGGCTCCAAATAGGGTCGTGGCTTACCAGGGCCGGCCCGAGTAGTCGGACTCGTTCAGTGCGTCGTACTTCAGTTCGACGAGCTCTGCCGCGGCGGTCAGCCGGTCGGCACAGGTCGCGGGATCGTTCGCGGTGCAGATGACGTACGCGTGCCGCCCGATGTGCGCCCGCGGCGGCAGCCGGACCGTCGCGCCCTCGGCCACCATCGGGTGCGCCTCGACCAGGCCGGGCACGGCTCCCGGCTCCGGGACGGAGATCTTCACGACGCGGGCGTCCTCGGGCGGGTAGCAGAACCGGATGCCGACACACGTGCGGTGATCGGCTTCCAGGTACGGGCGGTTGCCGCGCGCCACGTCGACGAGGATCGCGCCGGGGTCGATACCGGTCGCGAGCTTGCCGAGGTACGGGATCAGGTCGCCGCCGAGGCGTCCGTTCACCTCGATCACGACCGGTCCTTTGGAGCTGAACCGGATCTCGGTGTGCGTGATGCCGTACGGCGTGCCGATCGCCTCGTGGGCGGACTGCAGCAGCTTGCGCAGCTCGGGATCGGTCAGCAGCGGGTCCGCGCCGTCGACGATGTGGCCGATCTCCTCGAAGTACGGCGGGGCGCCGAGTTGCTTGTGGGCAACGAAGAACGGCTGGTACTCGCCCGCCACGACCGCTCCGTCGACGCTGATCTCCGGACCGTCGACGAGCTCTTCGATCAACGCCCCACCCTGGTACTCGGCCGGACCGCTGCGGCTGGAACTGTCCGCTCTTTCGAACGCTTCAACGATTCCGGACGCGTCGTCCACCACCGCGACGCCGATGCTCGCGGCCATCCCGCGCGGCTTGACCACGACCGGGTAGCCGATCGTCGCGGCGGCGGTCGCGGCCTCGTCGGCCGTTGTGGCGACCGCGAACTCCGGCTGCGGCAGACCGGCGTCGGTGAGCGCCTGCCGGGTCCGCGCCTTGTCACGACAACCCTGCGCGCCCTCCGCGGTCAGGCCCGGCAGTTTGAGCCGGTCCGCGATCAGCGCGGCCGCGACCACCGACGGTTCGTCGTAGGTGAAGACGCCGCGAACCCCATGAATACGAGCGATCGAGTCGGCGACCGCAAGCAAACGATCGATGTCGAGCGCGAGTCCCGCGCCCTCGAGCGGAAGGACGACGGAGCTGCCGGCGATGTACGGCTGCTGCCAGCCGGCCGGTTCGTCGTCGATCAGCCACAGCGGCCCGCGGGCCGCCGCGCCGCGCATCAGGTACTCGCGGTACGGCTGGAAGCCACTGCTCAACTGCAGCACGACACCTTCGGTGTTGTCGGTCACGCCGTCCTCCCGGGAGCTGTTACTGACGAACGAGAGCGGCTGACCCGTGGTTGGTGATACACCAAGTGCCGTCGTCGGCAGGGGATATCCGTCGTCCTGACGGCTTGCACTCGAGTAGTTGACGGCTCAGACTTCACGGAAGGTAGCTCGGCAGCCACGCAAAGAGGAGGCGTCTATGCCTGCACCTGGGAGCCTGCCCGCCCAAGGTTCTCGCTGGGGGAGAGCATTGTCGATCGGTGGCGGTCGTGAGGAATACGCATCCAGTGGGGGAGATCGATAGATGCACGCGCAGCCCGTACCGGCGGATCGACCGGATCCGGCGAACCCGCCTGATGAAGCCCACCCATCCGTGCGGCTTCGCATGCTCGACGGCTTCTGGGTCGTCGATGGTCAACAGACCTTGTCCATTCCGCTCAGCGCGCGCCGGGTCGTCGCGTTCGTCGCACTCCGCGGACGGTCCAGCCGTGCCGAAGTGGCCGGAACGCTCTGGCCGGAAGTGTCGGACTCCAAGGCGCAGGCCTGTCTGCGGACCGCCTTGTGGCGGCTCCGTCAGCTGAGCGTGCAGCCGTTGGTCACCGGCGACGAGACGCTCCGCGTCGACGAGTCCGTGGACGTCGACGTGAACACGCTGATCACCGCCATTCGCCGGGTGATCAACGACGGCGAATGCGGAGCCGACCAAGGTCTGCTGCCGACGCTCGCGGCGATGGGAGAGCTGCTGCCCGGCTGGTACGACGACTGGGTCCTGCTCGGGCGGGAACGCCTGCGCCAGCTCCAGTTGCACGCGCTCGAGCTGACGGCCCAGCAGCTGACCTGCTCCGGGCGGTACGCCGAGGCGATCGAGGCAGCCATGGCCGCAGTCCGTCTGGAGCCGTTGCGGGAGAGCGCGACCCGGGTGCTGATCGAGGTCCATCTGGCCGAGGACAACGTGGTCGAGGCGATCCGCCGGCTCGAGTTCTTCGAGCGGAGCCTGGCGGCCGAGCTCGGTGTCGAACCCTCGGCGGACCTGGTGAACCTGGTGCGCAGCCGGCAGGTCCGGGCCCGTCCGCGGACCAACGTGGCCGACCTGCCGAGGCTGGACCAGAGCCGGTTCCTCGCGTCCCGAAGGACCTTGGCCTAGAGCAATCGCTTGAATCTGTGGAGCCCGGCCGATCGCTGACGTTCCGC
>Ga0247821_10000759_pt1 | contig 17896 bp, 17 predicted proteins | sample 13C_Glycerol_Day_FD_192481 | JGI IMG/M metagenome (GOLD analysis project Ga0247821, IMG submission 192481) | Soil microbial communities from agricultural site in Penn Yan, New York, United States - 13C_Glycerol_Day14 | ecosystem: Environmental > Terrestrial > Soil > Agricultural land | place... | reverse complement strand
TTTCTGCCCCCCCCTGTCATCGACCCCGCCCAGGCCAGCATCGACCAGTACCGGCGCTTTCTCGACGCCTTGCCGGGCAGTTACCCGGTGCTCGAGTGGGGGCTGCGCTGGTGCGAGCTGAACAAGCCGCTGCCGTTGCCCGCGCGGCTGCTGCACCGCGACTACCGCACCGGCAACTACATGGTCGATGCGCTGGGCCTGACGGGCGTGCTGGACTGGGAGTTCACCGGCTGGGGCGATCCGCGCGAGGACATCGGCTGGTTCACGGCCCGTTGCTGGCGTTTCGCCCGGGCCGATCGCGAAGCCGGCGGCATGGGTGAGCTCGACGATTTCCTGCAGGGCTACAAGGCGGTATCCGGCTATCAGGTCAGCGCGCAAGACCTGCGCTACTGGCAGTTGATGGCGCACCTGCGCTGGGCGGTGGTCGCCCTGCAACAGGCGCAGCGTCACCTGTCCGGCCAGCAGCGTTCGCTGGAACTGGCGCTGACCGGGACCCTGCTGGCGGAACTGGAACAGGACATTCTTCTACTCACGGGAGCGCAGCGATGAACACCGACAACGCCACGGCAATCGATCTGCTGGAGACGGCAAGGGCGGTGCTGCTCGACACTCTGCTGCCTGCGCTGGACAAGTCCCATCACTATGAATGCCGGATGATCGCCCGGGCCATGGCCATCGCCGCCCGGCATATCGCACAGGGCGCCGATGCCGAGCGGATCGAGGCCAGCGCCATGACTGAGCTACTGGAACAACGGCAAGGCACGCCCGCCGATGCGCGCGCACGGCTGGCCGGCCTGATCCGTGGCGGCGCGTTCGACCACGCAGCAGATCGGCAGCGACGGCTGCTCGAAGCGCTCGGGCAAATCAACCGCGCACACCTGGCGATCACCAGCCCGAAGGCCTTGCGCAATGAACGCTGAATCCCTGAGACGACGGCGTTGCTACCTGGTGCGTCATGGCCATGTCGACTATTTCGATGACCAGGGCCGGCCGCTGGACCCGCGTTCGGTGAGCCTGTCCCGGCGCGGCGTCGAACAGGCTTCGGCGCTCGGCCAGGTCCTGCAGGGCACCCGTTTCGACCGGGTGCTGGTGTCCGACTATCCGCGAGCGCAGCAAACCCTCGAGCTGCTGCTGGCGGGCCGTGAGCGACCGGTTCAGGCGCTGGCGCAACTGCGCGAGATCCGTGCCGGGCGCCTGCGCGATATCCCGCCGCTGTCCCTGCGCGAAACGGTGGTCGACGCCTATCGCAAGGCAGCAGCGCCCGGGGCGAGCTTCCTTGGTGGCGAGCGCTGGAGCGACTTCAGCGAGCGGGTACTGGCGGCGATGGATGAACTGGCAAGGGACGACAGCTGGGAGAGGGCGCTGATCGTCAGCCACGATGCCGTCAACCGCGTGGTCCTTGCCTGGGCCACTGGCATCGGCCTGGCGGGGATCAGCGCCTTCGAGCAGGACCCGGCCTGCCTCAACGTCCTCGATATCGATACCCAGGGCGGCCAGTTGCAGGACGGCTTTATCCGCACACTCAACTTCACCCCTTACAACCCCGACAAGGCCGGCATCCACGCCACCGTGATGGAGGGCCTGTACCGGGCAATCCAGCCGCACGGGCCGGCGGCCTGACCTGCGATACAACAAGGAACCCAAGCATGAACTTCGCACTTTCCGATGAGCTGGTCACGCTGCAGGCGCGCGTGCGGGATTTCATCGCCAACCAAATCATCCCGATGGAAAACGACACCCGCCAGGGCGCTCATGGCCCGAGCGACGCGCTGCGCCAGGAACTGGTGGCCAAGGCCCGTGCACATGGCCTGCTGACCCCCCATGCATCCCGCGAGATGGGCGGCCTGGGGCTGTCGCACATGGCCAAGGCGGTGATTTTCGAAGAAGCCGCCTACTCGCCGCTGGGGCCGACCGCCCTGAACATCCATGCCCCGGACGAAGGCAACATCCACCTGATGGAAGTGGTGGCCACCGAGGCGCAGAAAGACCGTTGGCTCAGGCCGCTGGTGCAGGGGCATATCCGCTCCTGCTTCGCCATGACCGAGCCCGCGCCGGGCGCCGGCTCCGACCCCTCGATGCTGATGACCACCGCCGTGCGCGACGGAGACGATTACCTCATCAATGGCCACAAGTGGCTGATCACCGGCGCCGAGGGGGCGAGCTTCGCCATCATCATGGCCCGCACCGAAGACGGCAACGCCACCATGTTCCTCACCGACACCGATGAGCCGGGCTTCATCCTCGAACGCATGATGGATTCGCTCGACACCTGCTTTACCGGGGGCCACGGGGTGCTGCGCTTCGAGAACCTGCGGGTGCCGGCCGCCAATGTGCTGGGCGAGGTGGGCAAGGGCTTTCGCTATGCCCAGGTGCGCCTGGCACCGGCACGCCTGACCCACTGCATGCGCTGGCTGGGTCAGGCCCGTCGTGCCCATGACGTGGCCTGTGCCTACGCGGCCCGGCGCGAGTCGTTCGGCAAGCCGCTGGGGGAGCACCAGGGCGTGGGCTTCATGCTCGCCGACAATGAAATGGACCTGCTTACAACGCGCCTGGCGATCTGGCATTGCGCCTGGGTGCTGGACCAGGGCGAGCGCGGCAATTTCGAGTCGAGCATGGCCAAGGTCATCAGCTCCGAGGGGATCTGGCGGGTGATCGACCGCAGCGTGCAGGTCCTGGGCGGGCAAGGGGTGACCCGTGAAGCCATCGTCGACCGGATCTTCCGTGACGCACGAGGATTCCGTATCTATGACGGCCCGAACGAGGTGCACCGCATGAGCCTGGCGCGCAAGATCCTGGCCCGCAACGCCGGGGGTGGGCAATGAGCGAACTGATCAGCAAGCTGTTCGACATGACCGGCCAGCGGGTCCTGGTGACCGGTGCCTCCAGTGGCCTGGGCCTGCACTTCGCCCGCACCCTGGCGGCGGCCGGGGCGCGCGTGGCCGTCGCCGCCCGACGTGTCGAGCGGCTCAACGACCTGGTCGGCGAGCTGCGCCTGGCCGGGCACGATGCCAGTGCCTTTGAGCTGGACGTGACCTCGCGGCAATCGGTGATCGACTGCATGGACGCCATCGAGGCGCAACTGGGTGGCCTGGACGTGGTGGTCAACAACGCCGGTGTCAGCGACACCAAGCGGGTGCTGGACTATAACGACCACGACTGGCACGCCATTCTCGACACCAACCTGCGCGGCGCCTGGATGGTCGCCCAGGAGGCGGCCAGGCGCATGGTCGAAGCGCGTCGGGGAGGGAGCCTGATCAACATCACCTCGATCCTCGCCAGCCGCGTGGGCGGTGGCGTCGGGCCCTACAGTGCGGCCAAGGCCGGGCTCAGCCAGCTGACCCGCTCCATGGCACTGGAACTGGCGCGCTACGACATCCGTGTGAACGCCATTGCACCGGGCTACATCGCCACCGAAATCAACGACGATTTTCTGCGCAGCGAAGCCGGTGAGCGCCTGAGGGCGCGTATCCCCAGCCGCAGGTTCTGCTCCAGCAGCGACCTCGATGGTGCCTTGTTGCTGCTGGCGTCGGGGGCGAGCCGGGGGATGACCGGCGCGGAGCTCATCGTTGACGGTGGTCACGCCTGCGCAGGGTTGTAGGGCGGGCAGGTGACGCGGCGTCGATCGCCGCGTCACCTGGAAGGTCAGACGGTCAGCACCACCTTGCCAATGTGCTGGCCGGACTCCATCAGCGCATGCGCCTGCGCGGCGTCCTTGAGTTCGAAGGTCTTGAAGATCAGCGGCTTGACCGCGCCGTTGCGCACATGGGGCCACACCTTCGACTCAAGCTCGGCAATGATCCCGGCCTTGTCGTCGGCACTGCGCGAGCGCAGCGTCGAACCGATGTGAGTCAAGCGCTTGACCAGCATGGGGAACAGGTCCACCTGGGTGGCCGGCCCCTTGATCACACCGATCTGCACGATCCTGCCGTTCATGGCCGCCGCCTGGAAGTTACGCGCCACGTAGTCACCGGCGATGATGTCGACGATCACGTCGACCCCGAGGTTATCGGTGCCGGCCATCACCTGTTCGACGAAGTCCGCTTCGTTGTAGTTGATGGCAATGTCGGCGCCCAGGGCCAGGCTCGCCGCCTGCTGCTGCGCGTTGGCCACGGTGGTGAAGATCTTCGCTGCACCGAGGGCCTTGGCCAGCTGGGTCGCGGTGGTGCCGATGCCGGAGGCGCCGCCATGGATCAGCACCGACTCGCCCGCCTTGAACCCGCCGCGCTGGAACAGGTTGACCCAGACGGTCATGAAGGTTTCCGGCAGCGCTGCCGCCTCGATCATCGACAAGCCATCGGGCAGGTGAATGGTGGTGCGCTCGTCCGCTACCGCGTATTCGGCGTAACCGCCGCCCGGCACCAGGGCAATCACCGGATCGCCCAGGGCGAAGCGCTGCACCTCGCTGCCAAGGCCGACGACCACGCCTGCCAGCTCAAGGCCGGGAATGTCCGAGGCGCCGGCGGGCGGGTCGTACAGGCCCTTGCGCTGGAGCAGGTCCGGGCCGTTGACGCCGGCGGCGTGAACCCGGATCAGTACTTCGCGTGGACCGGGGGTCGGGGTAGGGCGTTGGCTCGGCTGCAATACGTCCGGGCCGCCCGGCTGGGTGATTTCAATGGCCGTCATGTGCGCGGCTGGATTTGTGTGGGTGATGCTCATGAGATAATCCTGCAAATTGTGTGAGCACCAGCACGACTGGCTGGCTTGCACAAAAGGGTACGCACGCTTGGCAGCACGGTCGTGCGGCGATTTTGCGAAGCACTGTTGCAACGATTCTTCACGGGAAGACACAGATGAACTGGGATGATGCACGGGTGCTGCTGGCGCTCGGCCGGGAGCTGACATTGCGGCGCGCGGCACGGGTGCTGCGGGTGGACCAGGCCACGGTGGGGCGGCGCATCAGCGCCATGGAGGCGGACCTGGGATCGACCTTGTTCCTGCGCACGCCAAGCGGTTACCAGCTGACCGGTGTCGGTGAAATGGCCTTCGAGATGGCCGAGAAAATGGAACAGGCAGCCCTGGAGCTGACCCGGCGCACCCGCGGGGCAGACAATGAGATGGCCGGCGAAGTGCGCATCTCCACCACCGACTCACTGGCCTACGACTTCGTGATCCCGGCGTTGAAGACGCTGCATCTGCAACATCCCGATATCAGCATCGTCCTGGGCAGCACCTCCGAGATCGTCAACCTGTCCCGGCGCGAAACCGACATCGCCATCCGCAACCAGCGCCCCGACAACCCGGACCTGGTCCTGCGCAAACTGGCGGACTGGCCCATGGGGCTGTTCGCCTCCACCGAGTACCTGCAACGCCATGGCCTGCCTGACGAGGGCAACGGTTTCGCCGGCCATGACCTGGTCATGTACGAACCCTATTGGCGCGACCGGCCGAACCCGACGCTGGTGGACGAGCCGATCGACCAGGCGCGCGTGGTGGTGGCGGTCAACTCCAGCATGATGGTGCGTCGCTCCATCGCCCAGGGGCTGGGCATCGGCGAGATACCGGTGGACATGGGGCTGCGCGACGGCCTTGAGCGCATCTGGCCTGCGCGGGTAAGAAGCAAACCCTATGAAGTGTGGATGGTCACCCACCAGGACCTGCGCCATACCGCACGGTTGCGGCTGGTCATCGAGCACCTGGCGACGTCATTCCAGCGCGAGCTGTAACCCGGGCCTGCCGAGCGTGCGCAAGACTTCCGCTGGAAAAACCCGGATAATGGCGCCCATTTCGTTTTACTCGCTGGTGCTCCCGCATGGAAATCAAGGTCAACTTTCTCGATAACCTTCGACTTGAAGCCAAGTTCGACGACTTCACGGTTATCGCCGATCAGCCCATCCGCTACAAAGGGGATGGCTCGGCCCCCGGTCCGTTCGACTACTTCCTGGCGTCCTCGGCCTTGTGCGCGGCGTACTTCGTCAAGCTCTACTGCGAAACCCGCAACATCCCGACCGATAATATCCGCCTGTCGCAGAACAACATCGTCGACCCGGAAAACCGCTACAACCAGATCTTCAAGATCCAGGTCGAGCTGCCCGCCGACATTTCCGAGAAAGACCGCCAGGGCATCCTGCGCTCCATTGACCGCTGCACCGTGAAGAAAGTGGTGCAGACCGGCCCCGAGTTCATCATCGAAGAGGTGGAGAACCTCGACGCCGACGCCCAGGCGCTGCTGATGCTCGATAGCGACAGCAACGCCAGCACCTACATCGTCGGCAAGGACCTGCCGCTGGAGCAGACCATCGCCAACATGTCCGGCATCCTCGCCGGCCTGGGGATGAAGATCGAGATCGCCTCCTGGCGCAACATCGTCCCCAACGTCTGGTCGCTGCACCTGCGCGATGCCCAGTCGCCGATGTGCTTCACCAACGGCAAGGGTTCGACCAAGGAGAGTGCCCTGGCCTCGGCGCTGGGCGAGTTCATCGAGCGCCTGAATTGCAACTTCTTCTACAACGACCAGTTCTGGGGCGAAGAGATCGCCAACGCGCCGTTCGTGCATTACCCCGACGAGCGCTGGTTCCAGCCGGGTCGCAAGGATGCCCTGCCCAAGGAGATCCTCGACCCGTACTGCCTGGAGATCTACAACCCCGACGGCGAACTGTGCGGCTCGCACCTGTACGACACCAACTCCGGCAACATCGAGCGCGGCATCTGCTCGCTGCCTTACGTGCGCCAGTCCGACGGCGAAGTGGTGTACTTCCCCTCCAACCTGGTCGAAAACCTGTTCCTGAGCAACGGCATGAGCGCCGGCAACACCCTGGCCGAAGCCCAGGTGCAGTGCCTGTCGGAAATCTTCGAGCGCGCGGTCAAGCGCGAGATCCTCGAAGGTGAACTGGCACTGCCCGATGTGCCGCAGGACGTGCTGGAGAAATACCCGTCGATTCTCGCCGGTATCCAGGGGCTCGAAGCCCAGGGCTTCCCGGTGCTGGTCAAGGATGCCTCGCTGGGGGGTGAGTTCCCGGTGATGTGCGTGACCCTGATGAACCCGCGCACCGGCGGTGTGTTCGCGTCGTTCGGTGCCCACCCAAGCTTTGAAGTGGCGCTGGAACGCAGCCTCACCGAACTGCTCCAGGGCCGCAGCTTCGAAGGCCTCAACGACCTGCCGCAGCCGACCTTCGACAGCCATGCGCTGACCGAGCCGAACAACTTCGTCGAGCACTTCATCGACTCCAGCGGCGTGGTGTCGTGGCGCTTCTTCAGCGCCAAATCCGATTTCGAGTTCGTCGAGTGGGATTTCGCAGGGCACGGCGAAGACTCCAACGTCGATGAAGCCGCGACCCTGTTCGGCATCCTCGAAGGCCTGGGCAAGGAAGTCTACATGGCCGTGTACGAGCACCTGGGGGCCAAGGCTTGCCGCATCCTGGTGCCGGGCTATTCGGAAATCTACCCGGTGGAAGACCTGATCTGGGACAACACCAACAAGGCGTTGTTCTTCCGTGAAGACATCCTCAACCTGCACAGCCTGGACGACGACAGCCTGCAAGCGCTGGTCGAGCGGCTGGAAGAAAGCGAGCTGGATGACTACACCGACATCACCACCCTGATCGGCATCGAGTTCGACGACAACACCGCCTGGGGCCAGTTGACCATCCTCGAACTCAAGCTGCTGATCCACCTCGCCCTGCGCAATTACGACCCGGCCAAGGAACTGGTGGAGACCTTCCTGCAGTTCAATGACAACACCGTCGAGCGCGGCTTGTTCTACCAGGCCGTGAACGTGGTGCTGGAAGTGGCGATGGACGATGAGCTGGCGCTGGAAGATTACGAAGCCAACTTCCGGCGGATGTTCGGCAATGAGCGGATGGATGCGGTGCTGGGCTCGGTGGAGGGCAGCGTACGCTTCCATGGCCTGACGCCGACCAGCATGAAGCTCGAAGGGCTGGATCGCCACCTGCGCCTGATCGACAGCTACAAGAAGCTGCATGCGGCGCGGGCCAAGGTGGCGAACCTGAGCGTCTGACACCTGCATTGCGGCTGCTGCGCAGCCGATCGCAGGCTTCGCCAGCTCCCACAACGATGGCAGGGTATCTGTGGGAGCTGCCGCCAGGCTGCGATCGGCCGTGGGTGGCAACATCGATGTTGAAGGGTCATGCTTCAAAGGTCTCAAGTCTGTCGAATTATGACTTGGACGGTCTCGGTAGGGGCGGCATAGGATTGCCGCCACTGGAGTTCACAACCGACTCCCCCTACCAGGACCACACCGATGAACCTCAAATCCCTTATCGCCCATCCACTGGGCTTCGGTACCGCACCGCTGGGCAACATGTTCCGCAATGTGCCCGAGACCGAAGTACAAGCCACCGTCGATGCCGCCTGGAACAATGGCGTGCGCTACTTCGACACCGCGCCGTTCTACGGTGCCGGCCTCTCCGAATCGCGCCTGGGCAATGCCCTGGCCAGTCGCCCTCGCGACGAATACGTGCTCAGCACCAAGGTCGGCCGGGTCATCCTCGATGAACTGGAAGATCCCACCAGCCGTGAACTGGGCGAGAAGAGCGGCCTGTTCGAGCACGGCAACCGCAACCGTATCCTCAATGACTACAGCGCCGACGCCACCCTGCGTTCGATCGAGGACAGCCTGCGCCGTCTGAACACCGACCGCCTGGATATCGTCTGGATTCACGACATCGCCCAGGATTTCTACGGTGATGAATGGCTGGAACGCTTCGAGACTGCACGCAAAGGCGCCTTCCGCGTGCTGACCCGCCTGCGTGACGAGGGCGTGATCAAGGCCTGGGGCCTGGGTGTGAACCGTGTCGAGCCGATCGAGCTGACCCTCGACCTTGACGAACCACAACCCGACGGCTTCCTGCTGGCGGGACGTTACTCGCTGCTGGACCACGACCGCGCCCTGCAACGGGTCATGCCGCAAGCGCTGGAGCAGGGTGTCGGCATCGTCGTCGGTGGCCCGTACAGCTCGGGCGTTACCGCCGGTGGCGAGCACTTCGAATACCAGAAGGCCAGCCAGCCGGTGCTGGAGAAGCTCGAACGTATTCGTGCGGTTGCCCGTGCCCATGGTGTCGACGTCAAGGCGGCCGCCCTGCAGTTCGCCCTGGCTCACCCGGCCGTGGTCGCGGCGATCCCGGGTTCGACGCGCCCGCTGCACGCCAATGAAGACCATGCGGCCCTGAGCGCGGTCATCCCCGCCGCGTTCTGGAACGAGCTGCGTCTGCAAGGGCTGATCAACGCCCTGGCACCTGTACCGACTGTTTGAACATGTGCTTTGCAGGGCTGCGTCGCGGCCCTGTCCTTACTCGATCACAGGGGGAGAACCCCAGGAGAAACACCATGGCTACTGCACACGCTAGCATTGACCTGCACATCGACGCCGACCGCGTCTGGCAACTGATCGGCGGGTTCGACGCGCTGCCCGACTGGCTGCCGTTCGTGCCCCACAGCACCCTGAGCGAAGGCGGCCGCGTGCGCACGCTCAAGAGCATCGACGGCGACACCATCATCGAGCGTTTGCTGGACTTCAGCGAAGCCGGTCGTAGCTACAGCTACACCATCCTCCAGGGCCCGGCACCGGTGCGCGACTACCAGTCGACCCTGCGCGTGGTGCCGGCAGGCGAGGGCGCCCGGGTGGAATGGTCCGGCTCATTCGAACCGCTGGGTATCAGCGATGCTGAGGCCACCGCGCTGTTCACCGGCATCTACCAGAATGGCCTCGCGGCGCTCAAGCAAACGCTGGAAGATTGATGGATCGATCGGGGCCGCACGGCGGCCCCACCACTTCACCGAGTTACCCTGCATTCGAGCGTCTGGAGCCTATGATCCCTTCCCTGGACAGTATTTTCTCCCGTCTGCGTCTGCGCCAGCTGCGTCTGCTTATCGAGCTGGACCGCTGCGGTTCGCTGCACAAGGCCGCCGAGGCCATGGCCATCTCCCAGCCTGGCGCGACCAAGGCGTTGCGCGAGGTCGAGGAGATCCTCGGCGTACCGCTGTTCGTGCGCCAGCCCAGCGGCCTGGTGGCCAACGACGCCGGGCGCTGCGTGGTGCGCTATGCGCGGTTGATCCACAGCGACCTGGGCCACTTGCGCGACGAGGTGCTGGGGATCGTGCAGGGGCAGGGCGGACGCCTGGCGGTGGGCAGCATCATGGGGGCCATGCCGATGCTGGTGGGCGCGCTGGGGCGGTTGCGCAGCAAGCAGCCGCAACTGGCGGTGGAAATCGTCGAGAACACCAGCGCCAACCTGCTGGCGCAACTGGACGAAGGGCGCCTGGACCTGGCGATCTGCCGTCCGGGGCTTGGGCGCAACGCGGCCGATTATGTGTTCCGGGAGCTGGCCCAGGAGCCGCTGGCGGTGGTCGCTCATCCGCAGCATCCACTGGCCGGGGCGCAGACGTTGGAAGTGGGCGACCTGAGTCATTACCGGTGGATCGTCTACCCGGCCAACATGCCCATGCGCCAGGCCCTGGAGCGTGAGCTCGGCGAGGCGGGGGTGGAACTGCCGCGCTATCCGCTGGAAACCTCGTCCACCTTCGCCACCTTCATGCTGCTGGAAGCCGACCCCACGCTGGTCGCAGTGATGCCCAGTGCCGTGGCGGCATTCGCCGAGCAGCGCGGTTTGCTGGTGTCGCTGGCGGTGCGGTTGCGGGCGTTGAACGAGCCGTTCGCAGTGGTGCACCGGGTGGCTGCGCCGTTGTCCCATGCGGCGCAGTTGCTGGTGGATGAGTTGGTCGTACCCTGAACTTTGCGACCCCATCGCCGGCTACGCCGGCTCCCACAACAGTCCGTGCGCTGTGGGAGCTGGCGAAGCCTGCGATAGCGTCAGAACTGCCGCTCGCGATAGTCGATCAGGCTCGAGAACAGGGCGATCAGCAACGCCGCGACGACAAAGAAGATCAAGGCGAAGAAGTACTCGCCGGTGAACTGCACGATCAGGCCGATGACGATCGGCACCAGCACCCCCGCCATGTTGCCGCAGAAGTTCATGGTCCCGCCCAGCACGCCGGTGCGCGAGGGGCCGCCGATGATCGCCGGCAGGCACCAGTACATGCCGCACCAGCGGATGAAGAACATCGCCACGCACAGCAGGGTGATCACCGGGCCTGTGCGGCTGACGAAGGCGGCGGCGAGGATGCACGCCGCGGCGACCAGCGCCGAGCCACTGAACATCGAGCGCATCACAAGGTTCGGCGAGGCGCCGCTGGCGCGCCACTTGTCACCGATCCAGCCGCCAATCAGCTCGCCGATAAACCCGCACATGAAGATCAGGAAGGTCGCCCCGCCCATGGCCTTGATATCCAGGCCGTGGGCCTTGTGCAGGTAGCTGGGCATCCAGGTCAGCAAGCCGTAGAACACCGCGAGGATGCAACTGTAGCCAGCGAACATGGCGAAGATCGAGCGGTCCTTGAGCAGCACCCGCAGGGGGATGCTGGCCCGGGCGGCAGCAGCGTGGGCGCTGGCGTTGCCTTCGGTGATGTGGCGCAGCTCGGCCTCGTTGACGCCCGGGTGTTCGCCCGGGTGGTTGCGGATGTACCTCCAGGCCAGGATACCGGCCAGGATGGTGCCGACCCCGGCAACCACGAAGGCCAGGCGCCAGGAGCCGAGCCAGGCGATCAGCCCGGAGATCAGGATCGCGCCCAGGGCACTGCCCAGGGGCGCGCCGCCGTCCACCAGCACGGCACCGCGACCACGCTCGTTGGGGGTGAGCCAGGCGCCGTTGAGTTTGGCGCCGGCGGGCATGATCGGTGATTCGGCCACGCCCAGGCCGATGCGCGTGAGCAGCAGCACCAGCCAGTTGTGCGAGGCGGCGCCGAGGGCCTGGAAGGCGCCCCAGGCGATGGTCGCGGCACCGATGATGCCGCGGGTGTGGAAACGGTCCAGCAGCAGGCCGCCGGGAATCTGCATCAGCGCATACGACCAGAAGAAGGCGCTGAGCATCAGCCCCTCCATGGCCGGCGTCAGGTTGAACTCCGGTGCGATCAGCGGCAGGGCCACCGACAGCGAGGCGCGGTCGATGTAGTTGATCGCGGTGAGCAGCAACAGGATCAGGAAGATGCGCCAGCGCACCGTGGTCATGGGGGCGTTGGTGTCCAGCGCCAGGGCAGCCGGGGAGGAGGTGGTCTTCATCGCAGTGCTCGTTGTTGTGATTATCGGAAGGCCTGTCGGCCCAAGCCTGTGAGGGCCGTGTGCGCTGCGATTGTTGGAGCCCCCGGCGGGCTGCGGGTAATGAAAAGAGCTGATCTGCAGATAGCGGCGGCTTATCGATAATCCAGGGTTATCCCCGGATCAGCTCTTTTCATTATCCGGCGCGCGTCCACCTCCCTAGATTGCCCAGGCACGGCCCGTCGCGACTCACGGCGGGTTCAACAAGAACAACACGGCTTCAGGTGCCTGAGGATCTTCCATGAGCAACTTCCAGTTTCATTTCCCCACCTTCGTCCAGTGCGGTGAAGGCCTGGCCAACCAGGCCGGCGCACTGCTCAAGCCCCATGTACAGGGCGCGCTGCTGGTGGTCACCGACCAGGGCCTGATCGACGCCGGCATCCTGGGCGGCTTCTTTGCCTCCCTGGCGCAGGCCGGTATCGACTACCAGCTGTTTTCGGCGGTGGAGGCCAACCCCGGCACCGACGTCCTGGACGCCGCCGTGCGGCTGTTGCGCGAGCATGATTGCCAGGCGGTGATCGGCGTCGGCGGCGGCAGCAGCATCGACACTGCCAAGGGTGTGGCGGCAATGGCCACCAACCCGGGCAGCATTCTCGATTACGAAGGCTACGACCGGCTGGTCAACCCGCCGCTGCCGATCTTCGCCCTGCCGACCACTGCCGGCACCGGCAGCGAATGCACCGCTTCGACGGTGTTCACCAACAAGCAGACCCTGTTCAAGACAGTGATCATCAGCCCGCAGCTGTTCCCGCGTCTGGCGATTCTCGACCCGGCGCTGACCCTCAAGCTTCCGCCCTCGATCACCGCCGCCACCGGCATGGACGCGCTGACCCACGCCATCGAGTCCTATGTGTCGCGCCAGGCCAATCCGATCAGCCAGGCCATGGCCCTGCAGGCGATCCGCATGATCGCCGGCAACCTTGAGACGTGCTATTTCGTCGGCGACGACATGGCCGCCCGCGAGCAGATGCTGCTGGGTTCGTTCCTGGCCGGGGTGGCCTTCTCTCAGTCCAAGCTGGGCAACGTCCACGCGATCTCCCACACCTTCGGCGGCGTGTTCAACATCCCCCATGGCATCGCCAACGCCGCGCTGCTGCCCTATGTCATCCAGTTCAACCTGCCGGCCTGCCCGGAGCGCTTTCGCGAGATCGCCATCGCCCTGGGCGCCGATGTCACGGGCTTGAGTGTGGAGCAGGCCGCAGCCTGCACGGTGGCGCGGGTGGTGGCGCTGAACCGCGCCATGGGCATTCCCGGCACCATCCGTGAACTGGGCGTGGACCTTGAGTACCTGGCGCAGATGGTCAGCGACTCCATGCGCAGCGGCAACGTACGGGTCAACCCGCGCCTGACCTCGGCCCGCGATGTCGAGCGGCTGATCACCGACGCCTACCACGGCAACCTCTGAAACCCATCCAGGAAGAGCTGTCCATGTTCTATGAAATGCGTACCTATACACTGCACATCGGCAAGATGAAGGAGTACCTTGAGCACTTCGAAAAAGAAGGCCTGCCGGTGATCTCGCGCTACACCACCCTGGTGGGCTGGTGGTACACGGAGATCGGCGAGCTCAACCAGGTGGTGCACATCTGGGCTTACGAGAGCCTGGACGAGCGCATCCAGCGTCGCGCCGCGCTCTACGAAGACCGCGACTGGCTCGAAGGCTTCGTTCCCAAGGCATTTCCCATGCTGGTGCGCATGGAGTCCAAACTGTTGATGCCGGCGGCGTTTTCGCCGATCCAATGATCAGCGTAATCGCGGGGCAAGCCCGCTCCCACAGGGGGGCGGGCTTGCCCCGCGATAGGGCCGATGCCCACACCATTCATTCATACAGGACCCGATCATGGATCTAGGAATAAAAGGCCGCTGGGCCATTGTCTGCGCCGCCAGCCAGGGGCTGGGCAAGGGCTGCGCCGAGGCCCTGGCGGGCGAGGGAGTCAACCTGGTGATCAATGCACGTACCGTCGCCACCCTGGAGCAGACGGCGGCCGAATTGCGTAGCCGCTATCGGGCAATCGAGGTGCACACGGTCGCGGGCGACGTGGCCGAGCCAGGGGTACGCCAGGCGCTGCTGGGCGCCTGCCCGCAGGTCGACATCCTGGTCAACAATGCCGGCGGCCCACCGCCCGGGGACTTTCGTGACTGGGGCCGGGAAGACTGGCTCAAGGCGCTGGACGCCAACATGCTCACCCCCATCGAACTGATCAAGGCGGTGGTGGACGGCATGGCCGAGCGCGGTTTTGGCCGGGTGGTGAACATCACCTCCGGCGCGGTGAAGGCGCCGATCGACATCCTGGGGCTGTCCAACGGTGCGCGCAGCGGCCTGACCGGTTTCATCGCCGGGCTTGCCCGCCAGCAGCGCCTGGCCGGGCGCAACGTGACGCTGAACAACCTGCTGCCAGGCGCTTTCGACACCGCACGGCTGCAGAAAACCCTGCAGGCCGCAAGCCAGGCCGGCGGTGACCTGCAGGCGACCACCCAGGCACGCCGCCAGGCGATTCCGGCGGCGCGGTTCGGCAAGGCCGAGGAGTTCGGGGCGTATTGTGCGTTCCTGTGCAGTGTCCATGGCGGGTATATCACCGGGCAGAACCTGCTGATCGATGGCGGGGCTTATCCTGGGACTTTCTGAGGGGCTGTAGCGGGGTTCATCGCGGGGCAAGCCCGCTCCTACAGGGGGATGTAGGAGCGGGCTTGCCCCGCGATGGATTCAACTCTGTCCTCAGATCGCCAGGCTGTCGACCACACCCCCATCGACCCGCAATGCCGCACCGGTGGTGGCCGAGGAGTAGGGCGAGGCGAGGTACACCACCAGGTGGGCGACCTCGTCGACCTCGGCGGCGCGCTGGATGATCGAGCTCGGGCGGGCAGTGCGCACGAAGTGGTCGGCCTCTTCGCGGATGCTGCGCCCGGAAGCCTTGGCGGCGTCGGCCACCATGGCGGCGACGCCATCGGTCAGGGTCGGCCCGGGCAGTACCGCGTTGACGGTGACGCCAGTGCCCGCCAGGCGCTTCGCCAGGCCGTGGGAGACCGCGAGGTTGGCGCTCTTGGTCACGCCGTAGTTGATCATGTCGGCGGGGATGGCGACGCCTGACTCGGAGGAGATGAACAGGATCCGTCCCCAGCCTTTGTCCACCATCCCCGGGGCGTAGTGGCGTGCCAGGCGCACGCCGGACAGCACGTTGGTTTCGTAGAAACGGCTCCACTCGCTGTCGGGTACCTCGAAGAAATCGACGTCGTCGTAGATGCCGAGGTTGTTGACCAGGATGTCGGCCTCGGGGTGGGCGGCGAACAGCGTGTCGGCGCCGGCGGCGGTGCCCAGGTCGGCGACCACGCCGTGCACCTGGCCACGCCCGCCCTGGGCGCGCAGTTCGGCCAAGGCGGCGTCCAGTGATTTCTGGCTACGGCCGGCGATGACCACGTCGGCATGGGCGCGGGCCAGGCCGCGGGCGATGGCCAGACCGATACCGCCGGTCGAGCCGCTGATGATGGCGGTGCGTCCGCCGAGGTCGATGTTCATGGAAAGGCTCCTGTGGGTGAGGTGCATCGATGGGAGCCATGCTAGTGAGGCGGTCTCAGACTGTAAAAGACGGAATATGACTGAGTTCAGACCTTGGGGGTCTTTTCGGCCAGCGCCAGCACCTGCTCGCGGAACACCCCCACGATCGGCCGCAGGTCCACCTGATGCCAGGCCGCCCACAGCCGCACGCAGGGCCTGAACCAGTCTAGCTGGCGCAGCACCACCGTGGGGCCGGCGCTGGCCGAGAGGCTGCTCTGCACCATGGCAAGGCCGAGGCCTGCGGACACCAGCCCCAGCACGCTCAACGGGTCGGTCGCCTCCAGCGACAGGCGCGGGGTGAAGCCGGCATCGGCGCAGCGGGCGATGAAATCATCGCGTTTGTTGATCTGATCGGGCTGGCCGCCGGTGATGATCCACTCCTGCTCATGCAGGTCGGCGGGGGTGAGTTCGGCCCGGCTCGCCAGCGGGTGTTCGGCGGGGATGGCCAGCAGCATGGGGTCCTCCAGCACCGGGAGGGCACGCAGGTCGGGGTCGTTGGCGGGTGCCGGCTCACAGACCAGGGCGATGTCCAGGCTGCGCTGGCGCAGGCCTTCGAACTGCTCGCCGGGGGTCATGTTGTAGAGGGCGATATGGATCTGCGGACGTTCGCTACGGATCGCCCGCACCGCACCGGGCAGCACGCCGGCATGGATGGCGTGGTTGACGTAGCCGATGCACAGGCCGCCTTCCTCGCCACGGCCCAGTCGCTTGCCCAGCGACTCCAGGCGCTCGGCGTGCTTGAGCAGGCCACGGGCTTCGGACAGGAAGGTGCGCCCGTCGGCGGTCAGGAACAAGCGCTGGTTGCGCCGCTCGAACAGGGCCAGGCCAAGGTTGTCCTCGAGCTGGGCGATCTGCCGGCTCAGCGGTGACTGGGAAATATGTAGCTGCTCCGCCGCGCGGCCGACGTTCTCACATTCGGCGACGGCGACGAAGTAGCGCAACTGACGTAGATCTTGCATGGGACCTCCAGGGGACTGTCCCACGTTTTACCCGGGCGGTCCCCACTTGGCTAGTCGGATCAGGCGGTCTCGCCCAGTGCCTTGGCAGCGGCCTTGTCGCGCCCGCCAAGCCACACCAGCAACAGCCCGCCCGCTGCCAGCAGGCCGCCGGCGACCGGAATGGCGCCATAGCCAAGGTCCAGGCTGATGACTGCGCCCCCCAGCGCTGCGCCCACCGCGTTGCCGAGGTTGAACGCGCCGACGTTGATCGAGGAGGCAAGGCCCGGGGCCTCGGCCGCGGCGATCATCACGCGCATCTGCAGCGGTGGCACCACGGCGAAGGTGAACACGCCCCATACCAGCAGGGCCAGGGCGGCACCGAGGTGACTGCCCAGCACCAGCGGCATCAGCACCATGATCACGGCCAGGACACCGAGGAACAGTCGTGCCGAGCCGTCCAGCGACCAGTCGGCCAGGCGACCGCCCAGGCTGTTGCCGATCGTGAAGCCTACGCCGATCAGCACCAGGCCCAGGGTGACGAAACTGTCCGAGGCGCCGGTCAGTTCGGCCAGCACCGGGGCGACGTAGGTGTACAGGGTGAACATGGCGCCGGCGCCGAGCACGGTGGTGGCCATTGCCAGCAGCACGTTCGGCCGGGCGATCACGGCCAGCTCGCGACGTACATCGGGCACGCTGCCGCGCTCGCCCTTGGGCAGGGCATACCACAACGCGGCCATAGCCAGGATACCGAGCAGCGCGGTGCCGGCGAACGCCAGGCGCCAGCCGACCTGCTGGCCGATCCAGGTGGCGGCCGGCACGCCGCCGATGTTGGCGATGGTCAGGCCCATGAACATGGTGGCGATGGCGCTGGCCTGTTTCTCACGGGGCACCACGCTGGCTGCCACCACCGCACCCAGGCCGAAGAAGGCGCCGTGGTTGAGGCTGGTGACCAGGCGCGAAGCGAGCAGGGTGGCGTAGCCGGGCGACAGGGCCGAGAGCAGGTTGCCCAGGGTGAAGATGGCCATCAGCGCGATCAGCGCACCGCGCTTGCCGAAGCGGCTGAACAGCAAGGTCATGATCGGTGCGCCGAGCATCACGCCGACGGCATAGGCCGTCACCAGCATGCCGGCGCTGGGAATGCTGACATTGACGCCTTCGGCGATCACCGGCAGCAGGCCCATGGGGGCGAATTCGGTGGTGCCGATGCCGAAGGCGCCGATGGCCAGGGCGAACAGGACGTGTCCGGGTTTCATTACAGGGGCTCCAGGGAGGGGCGTTCGGTCAGTGGGCCTTCCATAT